>ERZ824600.30-NODE-30-length-193897-cov-7.187844_pt1 | contig 193897 bp, 141 predicted proteins | sample MGYA00519933_ERZ824600 | MGnify/ENA primary metagenome ERZ824600 (study PRJEB31778, sample SAMEA3449178) | human gut metagenome | biome: human gut; feature: human-associated habitat; material: faeces | place: United Kingdom | collected 2010/2012 ...
GAGCGGAATGAGAGCTTGCTCTCAAATTCCCGAGTGCAGCTTATCTTATGCAAAGATAATGCAAACGAGCGGAATGAGAGCTTGCTCTCAAATTCCCGAGTGCAGCTTATCTTATGCAAAGTTACACACAATCCCCCCTTATGCCGTTACAATATTATGGATATGGTTTATATTTCATCGAGCGGTCTGAGCCGGTGTTCCTTCATCTCCTTAAACTGCGTGGGCGACAGTCCGGTCTGCGCCTTGAACTGCGCGCTGAGGTGCGCCACGCTCGAATAGCGGAGCTTGTCGGCTATCTCGCTTACCGTCATCTCATCATACGCCAGCAGTTCCTTCACCAGCTCTATCCGCTGTGCGAGATAATACTTCTCGATGCTTATGCCCCTCATCTCGGTGAACATCTTGCTCAGCGCACTGTATTCCTTGTGGCACACATCCTGCAAGTAAGCCGACAGCTTTGCCTTTTCCTGATATTCGGGATGGCGCACATACTCTATCACTCCGACACGTATCTGCTCGATGACACGCATGCGCTTGTCGTCAATCACCTCAAACCCGTACTCCTCAAGCTCATGCCTTATCTTCCTTTTCGTCTCCTCCGCCAAAGCACCTGACACCACCACCGTACCCAGATTAACACTCACAGGCGTCACGCCGTTGTTCACGAAGATGTCAGAGACGGTCATTATGCACCGTCTGCACACCATATTCTTTATGTATATTTTCTTTTCTTCCATAATGTATATATGTTATAAATAGCTTTTCAAAACCGATTGATATCATAATCCTCCCACATGTCCTGACTGACTGCGGCAAAACAGAGGCATGTCAGTAAGGACATGTATGCACCGCACAGTCAGATGAGTACAAAGATAATGCGAGGCGAGTGCAACGGCAAAGTGGGAAAACTGTGTTTTCACAACTTTGACACTGCCGAGCCGAAGCTTATCTTATACAAAGATAAAGAATATTCCACATATTGATAATTATACACTCAAAAAACAGAAACATCCGAACGCCTTACCGCATACTACAGTATTCCCTTTCACTCACACCGGCGCCAGCCAGTAGAGACGCAAAATCTTGCGTCTCACAAGCAACCCGTCGCAACCCATATACATTCCATAACCACTTATTTAATTACACTTTCATATCGTGAGACGCAAGATTTTGCGTCTCTACTTTAGCAAACAGCGGATATTAAACTGCACCCGTCACCCCATCCCCACACCCTCCCCGCGCAACGCGATGACGGATTCCACATACAGACAACCGCCGCACGGCGGCTTCGCAATGAAACCATGCCGTGCGGCGGTTGCTATGTTGTCACGCATGAAGCGTACCGCCGGTGCCGGGATGACACATATCCCGGCAGTCCGGCAGCTCCGGTTATCAGTTTCCGGATGAGGTACGCAGTGTGCGTTTGAAGTTACTCTCGATGATGGCGTTGTTTATCTCGGTGGATATCTCCTGCCGTGCGCTGTTGAATCCGATGTACCGTGAATACTTAGTACTTACGTCAAACGTGAAGCTCGGATTACCCTCGTAATCCTTTCCAGGCACAAAGTCGAAGTACACGATGCCGAAACGCTGGTTCTGGTGAGCCTGGATGAAGTCCCTCACAGGCTCGTGGGTGAGTTCGAATATCACGCTTCCCCATGCGTTCCAGTTTGCAGTGTAGCCCTGATTCTTCTTCTGGAAATGGTCTACATAAGCGAACGACGGAACGGCAGTTACGAACCAGCTGTCCCTATATTGCGGGTCGCCAGCCATCTTCAGGAAGTCGTTCGTCAGGAAAGACTTCAGTTCGTAGAGCGCGCCACCGTAATAATTAGACACAGCATTTGCCGGAGCGAAATCTTCCTTGAATGCGTCAGGCACCTTAAAGTATACGTTTGTTCCCCATGTGGGTCCCTCCTTATAGGTCTGATTGTCCTCATATGTACCGCGCTTACCTATGATCTCACGGTCGAGGAAATAGAATGTGGCGAAGTCGCCGGTGGACGTCTCGTTCGGCTTCACGGTGATTTTGTCGAACGCCACCTTCGCGTCAGGATTGTCCTTCAGGAACGCATAGCTGTTATACACGGCTCCGGAGGTCAGTCCTCCCTTCTCGTCATAGTTCTTCATGCCCAATGCCGCCGCCTGGTCACGGGTGTAGTTATAGTTCGGCATGTAAGAGTTCATATATCCGATACCCTCAATGCTTCTGTCATTTGCCCTATAAGTATACGACTTGTCATCAGAGAACCAGTAGCCTTTGGTGTCGTCTCCGTTGCGGCGAACTATGAGCACGACCTTTCCTCTGGCATGTTTCATGTCCAGACCATCGTAGAACCATGCCAGCCGGCTTCTCTTGTCGCCTATTCCCACTTTGGTGGTCTTGTCCGATCCAATGTTCCGCTTCGGATCCATAAGATAGTCTCTCAGCTCGTTCAATGCTTTCTCCGAATTTCCAGCATTTCCATAAGCCACCTGTCTTCCCGTCATAATGATGACAGTCTCAGTAGGATGCTGGTCGAGCCAATACACCACTTGCTGAAGTATACCCATACGATTGCGGTCTCCATCATTGATAAGATAGAAAGTATTTTCAGAACTTCCATAGTGGTCTACGTTTCCAGGCAATGTGCCATACACGCTCGGACGTATGTCCAAAGCCCTCACGCCGGCATTCAGCATCTCATAGATGCTTGCCACCTGCTTGGCATGTCGCTGTGCCTCAGCCCAGTTAGTACCTTCTTTATTGCCATATACTTTGAAGTCAACCTGACCTGAGCTGTGCGCGCCAGGTATGTTGAGGTCTTTCAGCAGCACGTCGTCGTCCAGTCTGCCCATCCAGTCTAACGGACTGATTAACTTCACCCTCTTGCTTTCCAGCGCAATCTTTGTGCTCGGGATGATGATTCTCGTGTCAGGGTTGGGTGAGCCCGCACCGTAGGAAATCACATTGTCTGTGACCGACTCGTCGATGAGCTGGTCGTAAATCGGCACGATGTCCAGACCGTAATGTCCGCGCGCGAAGATGTATGGAGGAATGAAGGCGGTGAGAATGGCGCCCTGACCCGATTCCAGTTCCTGTGTTTTGGAGAAACGCACCTCTATATACGGAGTGGTGTTGTCCTTCGACGGGTCGATATTGGAGTTTTCGTCAAGCGAGCCCATGTCGATGTCCTCATTTCCGGCTACGGTGCTGTGGTCGTAGGCATGGTCGATGTAGTTGCAGTTCACCATGCTCTTCTGCACTCCGTTCTGCTTATAGTTCAGAGTCTGATAGTTGAGCGTTATCTCGTCCGGGAACGCTATTCGCTTGCCGCTGGCATCCTTCAGATAGATGCGCACGCCGCTCACTGTGACAGAGTTGGCGTCGCCCGTGCCTCTCACACCGATGTTGAGCGTCGTCATGATGGGCTTGAAATTGATGGTATGCGTTCCTTCGGTGGTTGTGTACACATCGCTCTCGCCCACCATGTAGCAGTTTTTCATGTCGGGTGTCGATGTCCACCATCCGTCATTGTTGTTTCCGGTGAGCTTGCACACCTGCTTCTTTGGCACGGTGACAGTGACGCGCGCCTTTTTCTGCTTGTCGAATGTGCCGCCCGGCATCACCGGGTTGAGAGCCTTGATGCCGCTTTCCTCGCCTATTGCGGGATAGGTGGCGTAGAAGCGGTATTCGTCTGCGTTGGCATACCACTTCATCGCAGGATTGTCGCCAGACGCCACAGTGATGCCCTGCAGCTGCACGTTGCCGGGGTTGTCGCCTATCACGTAGTTGTATTTTGCCAACGTTCCGTCACTGTTTGTGAGCACCTTGCCGGTGTTCTTGTCGCGTGCCACCTGTATGATACTCATCTTGTCGCCTGCGTCCCAGTACAGAGAGAGGGCGCGCTGCATGTCGTCGTTTATGCCATAATGCACACGCATGGCTCCGTTGGAGCCTCCGGCGTTCGCTGTCTTGGTCCATGCGCTGAATATCTTTGCCGAAGCCTCGTCCACAACCTCAGGCTGACTGCTGCTTGCGTTGAAGTCTACGGCTATCCCCGTGGTGGGAATATCGTCATTGAAAGTGCCCGGACCGACAGGTGTTACTTCCGGTTCGAGATCGTCTGTGCACGCGGTTGACATCACTCCTGCGAGCACAACAAATAATAGGTGTTTCCTCATTGTAGTTTCTTGTTTAATAATTCATTTTTGATAAAAACAGTGCCAGCGAGCGCAATGAGAACTTGTTCTCAGATTGCCGAGCGCAGCCTGTTTTATTTAAAAACAGTGCCAGCGAGCGCAATGAGAGCTTGCTATCAGATTGCCGAGCGCAGCCTGTTTTATTAAAAAAAACTGAAAAGCATACGGCTTGCACCCAAGTCGTGCCGGCTCACCAGCCTAACTTGAAGCCGGTATCTCCTCCTCCGTTCTCCTCATCGAAGACATCAGTGCTGCCCTCCTGGCTTCCAAGTCCGGCTCCGATGCCTCCCACGGCATCACCTCCCGGAATGTCCTCGTTACCGTTTATCGGGTTTTCCGGTCCCGAACCGGCGAGAATGGCAGGCATACCTACCGCTTCCAACACTGTAATCTCAGGTCGTTGATAATTCTTTTTGTTCATTATATCTATTTTTGTTTATAAAATAATTGGTCTGCATCGGTTTTACAGCCGTTGTAAAACAATTTTGAAATGATTTCAAAAAATATAATTTGTGCAAATGTATACAAAAAAGGCATACCGACAATGCCTTTATGACGTTATTTTCGAGGCTTCGGAGATACGTTCAAAAGAAAAGGTAATACCCTCCAAACGTACCGTTCCGAATTCCCACATTTGGTCCAAAATGCTCAATATAAGGCGATTGCTTTATACCGATGAATTTGTGTATAAAGACCATGAATTTGTTGTTATATACCGTATGACATATAACCCCATCCCGACCACCCCTCATTACAACACCGCGCCATCCAGTAGAGACGCAAAATATTGCGTCTCACAAGCAACCCATAGCACAAACACGCATTTAATAACACACCGATAAAAAGCGCATTTCCTCCTCGGGAGACGCAAGATTTTGCGTCTCTACTTTTGCCGACAGCAATTTGTTGCGCAATAATTTGACTGTATGCTCTTCATGCTTCCTACACAATACTGCCATCATAGTGGCTTCCGCATTTCCCCGGTGCAGCCCGCTACTGTTTCAATATAAACATAAAACCGGCATGACTGACATCAGCAGCAAATACGGATAAAATATAACAATGGGCTCGGGATATAAAAAACCTGCCGCAAAGACAGGCTTCGCGGCAGGTATGAAAAAAATATCAGTGCGACAGGCAACGTCACTTCACAGCCTCAACTGTGTATCCGGCGTCCTTCAGAAGCTGAAGCACACCCTTCGGACCAGCCAGATGACCAGCCCCCACAGCGAAGAACGTGGGTTTGGCAGCCATTATTGCCGGCATCTTCGCAGCCCAGTCGGCGTTGCGGTTGTCGATGAGCTGTGCCATCTCCTCGGGTGTCGCGTCACACGTGTTGCCGAGTTTCATGTCCATCGCCGCCTTCATCGCGTCAAGATTCTGGGCATAGAAGGCTTCCGTGATCTTCTCCATCATCTCCTCGTTGAACTCCAGATTGTCGAGGAAACACATGAGAAGCTCCACCTGACGCTTCAGAGGCACGCTCTTGTAGAGCAGCTGTGTCTGGAACGCCATGGTCTCCAGACCGCCCACAGGCTCGTTGTTGTTCTTTGCCTGAGCCTGGAAATACTGGTCGAAAGAACTTGATGGATCATACTCGCCCATGTGTTTCTGCAGATAGAGAAGCACCGTGAGCTGCGTGTTGAGAGCCGCCGGGGAGAGCCGTCCCATCTGTGCGTTGACCTGCGGGTTGTCCAGTCCGACACTCATCATCTGCTTGATGAAGGCGTCGAGCTTCTTGTACTGTTCTGCAGAGAGCACCGTCTTCAGCGTCTTTCCGTCGGGAAGCATCATCGCCTCCTGCATCACCTTCAGACTGTCGGTATTGGTCATGACGTCCCACTTCACCTCACCGTACACCTGCTCAGTGTTTGTGAGGGCATCCTTCACGCCCGGTATCTTGTCGACGAAGCCCACATTGGCAAGATGGTGAGTGCCTATGATATAAGAAGGAGCCTTCAGGTCCTTACCGGAAATTTTGTAGAGAAGCTGTGCGTTGGCTCCGGTCACCGTGAATGCGGCAACGAGTGCCGCCGCGATAAATCTTTTAATCATAATATAAGCGGTTTGGTTTGTACTGTCGTTAATGTCACCAGATGTGGGCGCGCTTTGATTTCGGCACATACATCCTGTCGCCCTTCTTCACCTTGAAAGCGTCATACCAAGCGTCGATGTGAGGCAGCGCGGCGTTCACACGTGCTTTGTTGGGAGAGTGCGGGTCTACCTTCAGCAGATAGTCTGCCATCTCCGGGCTCGTGTTAGAAGCCCACACACGTCCCCAGGCAAGGAAGAAACGCTGCTCAGGCGTAAAACCGTCGATGACGGGCAGCTTCTTTGTCTTCATCAGATTGCTCATGGCGCGGAAGGCGATGTTAAGTCCTCCGTTGTCGCCGATGTTCTCTCCGAGGGTCAGCTTGCCGTTTATCTTCTTTCCGGGAGCCATCTCGTAGTTGCCGAAATAGTCTTCGAGCACCTTCGTGCGACGGTCGTAGTTAGCCTTGTCGGCGGCGGTCCACCAGTTGTTCTGGTTGCCGTTCTTGTCGAACTGGCATCCCTGGTCGTCGAAACCGTGGCTCATCTCGTGGCCTATCACGCCTCCTATGGCTCCGTAGTTCACCGCGTCGTCGGCGTCAGGGTCGAAGAACGGCGGCTGAAGGATTGCCGCAGGGAAACATATCTCGTTGGTTGTGGGATTGTAGTAAGCGTTGACCGTCTGCGGTGTCATGTGCCACTCGCTCTTGTCAACAGGCTTGTTCACCTTACGCTCGATATAGTCCTTTGTCATGAACTCCGACACACGGCATATGTTCTCATACAGAGAGAGCGACGGATCTATCTGCAATCCGGAGTAGTCACGCCACTTGTCGGGATAGCCTATCTTGATGATGAAGTTGTTGAGCTTGTCCTTCGCCTGCTCCTTTGTGGCTTGCTCCATCCACGACGCCTCGTCGATGCGCTCGGCAAGGGCTGTCTGCAGGTTGTGCACAAGGGACAGCATGCGCTGCTTGCTGCTCTCGGGGAAGTACTTATCCACATAGAGCTTGCCTATCGCCTCGCCCATCACGTCGCTCACGATGCTCACCGCACGCTTCCAGCGGGGACGGTCTTCCTTGACGCCTGTGAGCACCTGACTGAACTTGAAGTAAGCGTTCCTGAAGTCATCGCCCAGCAGGCTTATCGCTCCTCCCAACGCCTTTGCCTCCGCATAAGTCTTCAGGTCGTCGAGAGACGTGTCCTCCAGTATGCGCTCCACCTCCTTCACAGGCTCCGGTTGTCCGAGATCCACCTCATCGAACGGCGGGAATCCCTGTGCGAGGAAAATGTTGCCCCAGTCTATTCCAGGATAGTCGGCGATGAGAGAGGCGTAGCTCATCTTGTGATAGTTGGCGTTGATGTCGCGCAGCTTCACCTTGTCGTAGCTGGCTTTCGCTATGCGTGTCTCTATGGCGAGGAGCACATCGGTTTTCTTCTGAGCCGTCTGCGAGTCGTCACCGGCAAGGCGGAAGAGCGTGGCGATGTATTCCTTGTATGCCTCGCGCACCTTAACGGTCTGCTCGTCGTCGTTGAGATAGTAGTCGCGGTCGCCCAGACCTATGCCGCCCTGCGATATTCCCACGATGTTCTGCGAGGCGTTGCGCTGGTCGGCACCCACACCGATGCCGAACATCATGGCTCCCACGCCCTGGCGGTCGAGCCGTGCCGTGACGAGCTGATACTCTTTCTTGTTCTTTATAGCCCTTATCTTCTCGAGCACAGGCATAAGCGGAGCCGCTCCATCACGGTTGAGACGCACGCTGTCCATCAGCATGTTGTACAGGTCGCCTATCTTCTGTCCGAGCGTACCATTGGGCTGGCTGGTGGAAGAGTACTCCTCTATCAATCCGCGGATGCGCTTCTGGTTCTGTTCCTCAAGGTCGACGAAAGCACCGTTTGAAGGGTGTTCGGCGTCGAGGGGATGCGCTTTCAACCAACCTCCGGCGGCATATTCGTAGAAGTCGTCACCGGGTTTGACGTTAAGATTCATGTTGGTTTTGTCGATACCCGACGTGAGATTCTGGGCACACGCTGCCGAGGCAATCATCGAGAACGACATCAGTAATGTTTTAGTATTCATATTCACTATATATTAATATGTGTCTTTATTTATGTGAGATAGCTTAATATATTTTGCAAAGATAATGCCAACGAGAGCAATGAGAGCTTGCTCTTTATCTCCCGAGTGCAGCTTATCTTATGCAAAGATAATGCAAGGTGAGTGCAACGGCAAGGTGGTGAGACAAAGTCTTACCAAGCTTGACACTGCCGAACCGCAGCTTATCTTATGCAAAGATAATGCCAACGAGAGCAATGAGAGCTTGCTCTTACATTGCCGAGTGCAGCTTATCTTATGCAAAATTAATAATATTGCTCATGTCATCACTATTTATCTGACAAAAATAACATATTATAAGCTTTCACCATAACGTCTCCATTCCGCCTCCACATCCTCAATGCCGACATCGAGGAGCCGCATGTTGCGGAACATGTCGGGCAGGATGTTCTCCATGAAATCCTTGCGGCGGGCATCCATGATGCGTTCTCGCGCACCGGCGGTGACGAAATATCCCAACCCACGTTTGTTGTATATTATACCGTCGCGCGCCAGATAGTCGTAAGCCTTCACGGCGGTGTTGGTGTTCACTTCGAGTTTCACGGCATACTCCCTCACGCTTGGTATGCGCTCGTCATCGGTGTAGACACCTGCGAGAATGTCGTCGCACAGACGGTCAGCCATCTGTATGTATATCGCTTTATCGTTGCTGAATGTCATATGTTCAAGAGTTTATTGTTTATTACCTGCATCCTTGTGAACACACGGAAGGAAAGCCACACGAACACCACAATGCACACGAGCATCAGCGTAACCGGTATCCAGATGTTCACAGCCGGGACAATGAGATGTATCAACGCTGTAACCAAAGAGTATATAAGGCATGCGAACAACCACGAATGGCGGCGGAACAGCGAGCCCATAAGGAGAAAGGCAGACATGTCGAACAGATATTGCAGGACAAACCATACACCCAGAAAGTTTCCCGACTGCATGCCCGTGGCTGCAAAAGATGTGTATAACGACGAGTTGGGGAAAGACGTCTCAATATCTATTCCCATTGACTTTAACGCTCCGACGCCTTTAGAGGCAATGTCGGACAGCATGGATGCGGACGCCATGACATACGAGCCTATGTGCGTATCACCGAATATAAGCTTTATGAAAACCATCTGAAGCTGGTCTGCCAGCACGAAGGACACCACCGACATAAGCAGTCCGCCGAGGGCAACCATCACCACACGGGTGACATATTTCTCCATGTTGGACGCAGGAAGCATCATGTATGCTATGCGCTGCTGCTTTGTTCTCATGTTGCGGAACACCATGCTTCCGCCCACCATCATCACGAGCCAGTAGATGGAAATGAAGATGAAAGACAAGCCTTTAGACAGTTTTTCCATCATGAGGACCTGCATACGGGCATCTCCGCCATACGCCATGTATGTCGCCTCACCGCCAATCGACAGGAATGTCATGAGGAATGTCATCAGCAAAGTTATTATTATCGTGGTGCGGATGGCGAATCCGCGTTCTTCCACAAGGCTCCATCTTGCGAGCCGCGCCGTTCTCGATATATTGAAATTGCTCATATTTTACATGTTTTTATTTGCCTGTCCGAACGGCGGATCAGATGTTTATCCATTTGTTGTTTATCACGTTGGTGCGTATGAAGAGTCTGTACGACGCCCAGTAGTTGAATATTGTGAGTACCAGGATAAACACTGCGGCGGTGTATCTGGCGGTAACCACCATTGCGATACTCGGACCCTCGTAATCCACCGTCGCCGCTGTCATTGCCAAAGCCATCTGTATGAACATCAGCACAATCGTTGTGAGGAGGAACGCGTGACGGCGGAAGAACGCGCTTCCGAGTATGTAGAAGCTGTGAGTCCACATCATTGCAGTCACCATGAGTACAATGTTTGCGACGGTTTCTGCCGGGAGCGAGCTTATGAACCACATGAGACCCGGGCCCTGAAACACAGGACCGGCAGCCAGCATACTTAAGATGCTGCTTGTGAGCGACCACCCCATAACGGTGTTGAAAATCATTCTGAGACAATCGGCGGCGAGAAACGCCAGCGTTATGACTATTCCCCAGCCCACCGTAACATAAATCCACCGCGACAGATATTTCTCCATATTCGACGCCGGATGCATCAGGAAAGCCGTCGCCTGACGCTTGTGACGGGTGCAGGAACACATGGTACTCGCCCCGAAATAAAAGCAAGTGAGTCCCACCATGCAACAGAACAAGAGCATTATTCCGCCAACGAAATCAGTATCACCGTCCCCACTATTGGAGAGCGTCACCCCTGCCACAAACTCCTCGCACAAGAAGAAGGCTATCGTCATTATCGCTCCCATACGCAGGAGGTTTCCTTTATTGTTCCCGTATGTCCAAAAGAGCATCATGCGGAAACGTTTCCAGTCAAACTGTCTCATCTTTCCATTCTCCTTTCTTCCTTATGTTTCATTCCCGTCATTTGAGCATTCCTTTTGTCACAGCGTTGAAAAGGAGTTCCAGATTCACAGGTGTCTCCTCACGACTGCCACGGCGCGCCATGACGGCATTGCCCTGAATGGAGAACTCCGAGTATATCACGTCGTCGGTGGGCTCGCCCGGACGGCGGGTCTCAAAGACATACTTGTCGCACACGTCACCCACAGACTCGTCGAGAGCAACGCCGTTTCCGTCGAATATCACGATGTGGTCGAGCAGCGACTCCACGTCGTGCACCTGATGGGTGGATATTATCAGTGTGCGGTCCTCGGTCATGTTGTTTGCCACAACCTTGCGGAACTGGCTCTTCGACGGTATGTCGAGTCCGTTCGTAGGCTCGTCCATGAGCAGCAGGCGTGTCCCTGCGGCAAGGGCGAAACTCATGTACACCTTCTTCTTCTGACCCATGGAAAGGGCGTTGAGCCTGAGTGTGAGGGGCAGCTCAAACTCGTTCAGACAGTTCTGAAGCACCTCGCGGCTGAACCGTGGATAGAAAGGCTCGTTCATGCGGACATACTCATCGAGGGTCGTACGCGGCAGTTCAAACTCCTCGGGCACAAGGAATATCTCCTGAAGCATCTCCGCCTGACGGAGGCGCGCCTCCATTCCGTCCACCTTCACCGTCCCGCCCGACGGCTGGAGAAGTCCGCTTATCAGATAGAGCATAGTGCTCTTTCCCATGCCGTTCTTGCCGAGCAGACCGTAAATGCGGTTTTCCTCGAATTTAAGACTGAAGTCTTCGAACACGTTTCTTTTTGTTCCCGGATAACTGAATGTTATGTTGTCTACTGTTATCATGACCTTATCTGTTTTTATGTTGTCTGTTAATGTTTATCTGAAATCTTTATTCCTTTGTTGATGTATGACTGTCACACTGCCGTTCCTTTCTTGTTTCCGTGTCATTTTACCGTCACGTCCTGTGCGATATACCAGTCGGCGTGTGGCTGCATCACGAGCATGTTGTCGGCAAGCTCGTAGCCTTTCGCCTTGTCACACCATCTGTAAGTGTTCACCGCGGCGACGTTGCCCATCACCATCCTGTACTCCGTCTTCTCCTCAGCCTTGGCGTAAGCAGACGCCTTGGAGTCCCATCTCTGCAGTTCGAGCGTGTATCCCGCAGCGTCATATGTGTAGTTCAGTCTGTATGACGGCTGCCACCTGCGTGACGAGGAGTTCCACTCCAGGGCTTCCTTCGACACCAGACGGTTGTCTGAGTCGTAAAGGAAGCGGTACTGAAGTTTCTGAGAGAGATATTTTTCCGAATTGTCATATACATTGATTGAGGCAACCTTGCCGTCCTGTATGTCGGCGTTGTAGAGATAACGGCTGCTTTCCGAACCGAGTGAATTGAAATACATTGCCATTACTGTTGCTGCTGTGATGATTGCGTCCATAGTCGTATAGTTTTTAATGTGTTATTGTTTGTTTTGTTGTTTTATTACTGTTGTAGTGTATTACTTTAATAGTACACTGCAAATGTACGCTATTTTGCAATACGATGCAAGCTTTTCGGGACTTTTTTTATATAAAAACCGGATTTTGGCTTAGATTTAACGTTTGTTTACGAAAAACCAGGTCATATAGCGGGAAAATCACCCTTTCACCGGTGAAAAATACCTGCGGAAGCGGTTTCAGGCAGAACCGGCAACCTGACCTCATCCATATTTCGCGCTGATGTCTGACACACCGGCTTACGGTATTGCAAAAATAAGCGACGGATGATGACGTGACAAAACATGGAAAGGGACGGACGACGTGCGAGGAATCATATATATAATAAGGTGAGATAATATATATAATAAAGTGAGATAATATATATAATAAGGTGATTAACAGAAATAATGCGCACAGACCGTCCTCACATAATTACCGCGCCAGCCTGTAGAGACGCAAAATTTTGCGTCTCCCGTGCAATAACAGGATATTAACGACGACATACCACCATCCCTACACATTGCGCATATTTGTCTCTCACGAGCAACGGAAGCATGTTTCCACCGACATATAAACATGCATATATATATTGCGAAGGACTTGCTTGGGAGACGCAAGATTTTGCGTCTCTACTATAATACCAAGGTGTGTTGCCGGCGGATACGCTTCAATGAAAGGCAAAAAAGCGATTTGGCGGAATGACGACCTAATCGCGTCAAATCTTGTGATGCAGCCATTTGCCCCGGAAAAGACGCACAAGGAAAAGGATGCCTCGGAACGTCAGCTCCAGAGCCATAGCCGTCCATACACCCTTCAGTCCGTACTCCGGAGCGAGCAAAGCCGCAAGCGACAGACGCACACACCACATGCTGAACAGATTGATGAGTGCCGGTTTGAGCGTGTCTCCGGCTCCCACACACACGCAATATACAACTATCGAGGCGGCGAACATCGGTTCGGCAAAAGCCTCTATGCGAAGACTCTGTATGCCGAGAGCACGTATCTCCTCTACAGGAGTGAGGATGCTCATCATGTCAGGAGCGAAAATATACATCACGGCACCCATCACAGCCATCACAGCCATGCCCAAGCCCACCGTCATGTGTGCGAAACTGCGGCACAGACCGAGTCTCTGGGCACCCTTGGTCTGCCCCACAAGTGTCGTGGCAGCGTCACCGATGCCGTATCCGGGCATGTAGCACAGACTTTCAACCGTGATGGCGAAGGTGTTGGCGGCAATGGCGAAGTTGCCCAGCGGAGCCACAATCATGGTGCTCACTATCTGCGCGCCGCTCATCAGGACCGACTGCAGGGCGATGGGTGTGCCTATCTTCAGCGCGTTGCGGACATAGGATGTAACCCAGCGGAAACGCTCGCTGTCCTGCCGTAAAGCCAGCATCTTGCTCCGGAAGATGGCAAAATATGCCTGCAAGGAGGCTGCCACCGTCACCGCAAGAGCCGTTCCTATAGCCGCTCCTACCACACCCAGTCCCATGACGAATATGAATATGTAGTTGAAAATGACGTCGAGCACACACATGAGCACGCTCACTATACTCGGGATGCGCATGTTGCCCGAACACTTCAGCATCGCCCCGCAAAGGTTGGACAGCTGGAACGAGGGCACGGCGAGCGAGAATATGAGGAAGTAGAGCGATGCGTCGCGAGCTATGTCCTCGCCTCCGCCAAGCCAGTAGGGCAGCCGCGAATGCACAGCCACCGCCAAAAGCAGCACCACCATACTTATTATCGTGGTACAGACAAGACCGTGACGGAACACCTGACGGGCTTTGCCGAAATCACCGGAGCCTATGAAATGTGCCGCCTGTACGGAGAATCCGAGCGACGCGGCATTGGTTATGCTGCCGAGAAGCCACGTGGTGGTCTCCACCAGACCTATCGACGCCGATGCCTCCGCGCCGATGTGACCCACCATGGAGGCGTCGATGAAGAACATGAGTACGGATGTAACCTGCGCGAGAATGGACGGAATACTCAGTCCTATGATAAGACTGAGTTTCTCGCTTGTGCTCACCGGCTGTCCCTCGCGTATGCCGGCAAGAAGCTCGTCACTGCTTTTCAATGAAAAAATACGTCCCAAAGCGGCTGCAAAGTTAACTCAAAAAAATGTGTAAAACGAATAAAACGACACCATATTATATATATACGGCACAACATTCTCCCAAAACATGACATCAGAACCAAGCCTCACCGCGTGCTGATGTCATACAGAGCCACGTCTGGTAATGCAGAGAATGTAACGGACAATCCCCCGGAAAACAAAAAGATGAAGTCATGCGCATGACCTCATCCTCATATAACTTTCCTGATTTCTGTTTCCTTATAATTAAACCTATTTCTTTTTTCCTATGCTTTCCCATGATGAGCGGCGGCTTATTTCTTGTTCTTCCTCACCGCCATACCTATTGCAGCTAACGCTGCAAATAGGGTCATCTTCATGCATCAAAATCCTTCTACCATCTTTCTACACTTCCTGACCTTTACCTATTGAACCTCCTGAACAACCTTTCTTATCAACCTTAACAACTAATACCCAAATCTGTTATCCTTCAATCTTTACCTGCCAATACCTTTTCTTTAAGTGTTATCCTCAATCTTATACCTTTTGTCGTTATCCTCAATCTTATACCTTTGACCAATACCCTGTTCTTATTTACTAATCCTTTTTATTTTTATCCGTTCTCAATCTTTACCTTATTTACTATATCTCTCTCTTTTTTATTACCTATGAAGATCTTTTCTGTTACCTATGAAGATTTATCTCTCTCAAATTAATCTTATCTGACGTCTTTCTTTTTGTACCTCGCGGTAGATTTCTTTTGACGATGCAAAGTTACAACCGGATGACATTCCACGCAACACTTTTGTATTACTTGTTCCAGAAAAATGCCTTATTTTTGACCTAAATCAACTACTGTGTGCGCACACAGTGGCTTTTTCATGAAAAAACAGTGCCAGTGAGGGCAATGAAAGCTTGCTTTCAAATTGCCGAATGCAGCCTGTTTTATAGAAAAAAGATGTACTAGTCGGGGCAATTAAAGACTGCTATATTATTGCCGGACGCGGAATGTTTTTATTAAAGAAATGTACGAGCGAGGGATATGAAAGATTGTCGTATGGATGGCGAAAGAAGGCAGGTGTATTTGAAAACAACGGAAGCGAGGGATATCGGGCATCGGTATAACACCGTGAAGGTGGTGAAATCGATACAACATATATTATATATAATAATGTATAACATGTTGTTCCAAGCATCGGTAACATAATATCATAACAATGGCGTAAGCCTGTAGAGACGCAAAATCTTGCGTCTCACGAGCAACAAAAGCATATTTTCACACCATAGAAACGTGCGGATATATTGATGAATACTCACTCGGGAGTCGCAAAATCTTGCGTCTCTACTTTTATACACAGCGATGGAATACATCTGAAAACGTCATATAATATCAATGGCGGCAGCCTGTAGAGACGCAAAATTTTGCGTCTCACGAGCAATGAAAGCATATTTTCACCGCCATAGAAACGTGCGGATATATTGAGGAATACTCGCTCGGGAGACGCAAAATCTTGCGTCTCTACTTTTACAGGCAGCGATGGAATGCATGGACAAGCGTCATGGTGGGGGCACATGATGAAAAAAACACGGAAAAAGGCGGACTCTACTGAATCCGCCTTTATACTGTATACTGATGCGCAGAGGCACCGTTGATGATGTGTCATTCCTCCACCCATCCCGCAGCCTTACGCGCCTTGGAGTCGGGCACGTCCACACCAGCCCTGTAATAGCTCACGAGTGTCACGTCGAACACCAGCGTGGAATAAGCCGGAATGGTACCGTTGTTGGTTGTGCCATAGGCAAGCTGATACGGGATGTACACCTTCCAGCGGTCGCCAATGTGCATGTGCTGCAGTGCGGTAGACAGTCCGTCCACCACTCCCGACACTCCGAACTTTGCCGGTGTGGACGTTGCCGGACTGTATTCTCCAGTGAACGACTTGTCGAAAACATATCCCTCGGGATAAGATGTCGACGGGAGCAGCCGTCCCTCATAGTGCACCTTCACAGAGTCTGTGTACAGAGGGCAGCCCGAGCCCGTGCCGTTCTCCAGCACATTCACCACGATGTGGTCGTAGGGATCCTTCGCCGCCGACTCCTCGAGCGACCACTGGCGTATCACCTTCCAGCTCTTGTCGCCCAGCGACGCACTCGACTTCGCCGTGGCATACAGGTTGTTGAAATAATCGTCATTGGTCTTCTTCCAGTTGGCGAACTCCTCCGGATCACCGTCACTCTCACTGCACGACGTGAGCAGAGCCATCGGTGCGAGCAGTGCAAACAGATATATAATAAGGTGTCTGTTCATATATTATTGCAGTTTTTTCAGCAGGCTGTATATGCTTACCTTGTCTTCTATGATGCCGCGCAGCTGGTCTATGCCCACACGTTCCTGCTCCATGGTGTCGCGGAAGCGCAGTGTCACGGTGTTGTCCTTGAGAGTGTCGTAGTCCACAGTCACGCAGTAAGGCGTGCCGATGGCGTCCTGACGGCGGTAGCGTTTGCCCACCGTGTCCTTCTCGTCGTACTGACAGTTGAAGTGGAACTTCAGGTCGTCTATTATCTTGCGCGCCATCTCGGGCAGTCCGTCCTTCTTCACGAGCGGCATCACGCACAGCTTCACCGGAGCCAGAGCGGCGGGCAGGCGTAGCACGGTGCGCGTCTCGCCGTTCTCGAGTTTCTCCTCGCAGAAGGAGTGACACATCACAGAGAGGAACATACGGTCCACTCCTATTGACGTCTCAATGACATACGGCGTGTAGCTCTCGTTGGTCTGCGGGTCGAAGTATTTTATTGAGCGTCCCGAGAACTTCTCATGCTGCGACAGGTCGAAGTCAGTGCGGCTGTGTATGCCCTCCACCTCCTTGAATCCGAACGGCATGTGGAACTCTATGTCGGTTGCGGCGTTGGCATAGTGGGCGAGCTTCTCGTGGTCGTGGAAACGGTAGTTCTCCGCACCGAAGCCCAACGCCTGATGCCACTTCATGCGCGTCTGCTTCCATGTGTTGAACCACTCCAGCTCCGTGCCGGGCTTCACGAAGAACTGCATCTCCATCTGTTCGAACTCGCGCATGCGGAATATGAACTGCCGTGCCACAATCTCGTTGCGGAACGCCTTGCCTATCTGCGCGATGCCGAACGGCACCTTCATGCGTCCGGTCTTCTGCACGTTGAGATAGTTTACGAATATTCCCTGTGCCGTCTCCGGGCGCAGATATATCTTGCTTGTAGAGTCTGCGGTGGAGCCCATCTCCGTAGAGAACATCAGATTGAACTGTCTTACGTCGGTCCAGTTCTTCGTTCCGCTTATCGGATCGACTATCCCCTCATCGAGTATTATCTGCTTGAGCTCCTCCAGATTCATGGCGTTCATAGCCACGCTGTAACGCTCGTGCAGCTCGTCGCGCTTCTTCTGGTTCTCCAGCACGCGCGGGTTTGTCTCGCGGAACTTAGCCTCGTCGAACGCCTCACCGAAGCGTTTGCGCGCCTTCTCCACCTCTTTGTTTATCTTCTCCTCATATTTTGCTATCTGATCCTCTATGAGCACGTCGGCGCGGTAGCGTTTCTTCGAGTCGCGGTTGTCTATGAGCGGGTCATTGAAAGCGTCGACATGTCCCGACGCCTTCCATATTGTCGGGTGCATGAATATGGCGGAGTCGATGCCCACGATGTTCTCGTGCAGGAGCACCATGCTCTTCCACCAGTATTCCTTGATATTGTTTTTCAGTTCAACACCGTTCTGTCCGTAGTCGTATACGGCTGCCAGACCGTCGTAGATGTCGCTGCTGGGAAACACAAAACCGTATTCCTTGCAGTGCGATACTATTTTCTTAAAAACGTCTTCCTGTGCCATTGTATAATTGTTTTCTTATATTTCGGATTCATAAAAGCGTACGTCACAGACATACAGAATGTCATCTCCGCGCACATTTTTTGTGGGCAATGATATTGCAAGGCGAGTGCAACGGCAAAGTGGAAAAACAAAGTTTTTACAACTTTGACACTGCCGAGCCGAAGCTTATCATATGCAATGATATTGCAAACGAGCGGAAAGAGAGCTTGCTCTTTATTTCCCGAGTGCAGCTATATCATATGCAAAGATAAGATAATTTGCCCAAAGCGCAAAACATTTTCACACACATTATACTTACGGGCGCGCCATTGTGACACACTCATACATTCCGAAGTCCCGTGCCGGATGCGCGAGGCGGCAAACCGCCATATGTCGGATGAATAAATATTCACAACCGTCACGGCAATGCATATTTATGCAATGTCAACTCCGCGAGAACGCCGCAGAGACGGAACGATGCGCCTTCGGCTGCAAATAAGCGAGTATTTTGAAGTTTACATAAAGGTCTGTCAATCAACCATTTGCGCTGTCATGCATCACGACAGTCCAATCGCAGCCATGCGGAAGAGCCTCTTCCGTCATGCCAAACGGGCTCTTCCGCGCCTCAGAAAAGCCTCTTCCGCCACACTGAAGGCACCGTTCCGCCACACCGAAACGGCATTCCTGCAACAGCGGAAGTACTCCGCCACCCCTCCAGACGGGCAGAAAAGGGGTGAGAAACAGGGGTAGCCATTCCACAACGCCATTCCTGATGCCATGAGAAACATATTTTATGACATCTCCGTTTTCTCTTTCCCGATTTCCAATTGTCAAAATATTTTACTTTCCCTTCCGTATATTTATGCATCCTCCCACCTTCCCACCATCTCCCCACCTCACCTTCTCATTCTCTCACCATCCCACCTTCTCCCTCCTCACCTTCCCCTCTCTCCTCCCTTTTGCGTCCAAATCTTTCTCAGATAGGATTTTTTTCATTAACTTTGAAGCAAAATTTGTGACCACAGAAAAATATGAGTGACGAAATAAAAGACAACGAGAGTTTTGATGAAGAGATAAACAACGAAAGCGCGGACGATGCCGTCAATGTGCCGGAGGCGCGGTCAGACTACAAGCCGGTGAACCGGTTTGACGCCTCGGCGGTGCACCATCTCAGCGGCATGTACCAGACGTGGTTTCTCGACTACGCCTCATACGTGATACTCGAACGCGCCGTGCCACACATAGAGGACGGACTGAAGCCCGTGCAGAGACGCATACTGCACTCCATGAAGCGCATGGACGACGGACGGTACAACAAGGTGGCGAACATCGTGGGACACACCATGCAGTTCCATCCGCACGGCGACGCATCCATAGGAGACGCCCTCGTGCAGATGGGACAGAAGGATTTGCTCATCGACTGTCAGGGAAACTGGGGCAACATACTTACCGGTGACCGGGCTGCCGCACCACGTTACATAGAGGCGAGGCTGTCGAAGTTCGCGCTCGACGTGGTGTTCAACCCCAAGACAACCGACTGGCAGCTGAGCTACGACGGACGCAACCGCGAGCCCATCACGCTGCCGGCGAAGTTTCCGCTGTTGCTCGCGCAGGGAGCGGAGGGCATAGCCGTGGGGCTGAGCTCGAAGATTCTGCCGCACAACCTTGTGGAGATATGCGACGCGGCGATAAGCTATCTGCGCGGAGAGGAGTTCACCCTCTATCCCGACTTCCCCACAGGCGGCTCCATAGACGTGAGCAAATACAACGACGGACAGCGCGGAGGACAGCTCAAGGTGCGCGCCAAGATAGAGAAGATAGACAGCAAGACCATCGCCATAAAGGAGATACCTTACAGCAAGACCACATCGACGCTCATCGACTCCATACTCAAAGCCATTGACAAGGGAAAGATAAAGGCGCGCAAGGTGGACGACAACACGGCGGCGGAGGTGGAGATTCTGGTGCACCTCACGCCGGGCATATCATCCGACAAGACCATCGACGCGCTCTACGCCTTCTCCGACTGCGAGATAAACCTGTCTCCCAACTGCTGCGTCATTGAGGACAACAAACCGTGCTTCCTTACCGTCAGCGACGTGCTGCGCCACTCTGTGGACAGCACCATGGGGCTTCTGCGCAAGGAACTCGAGATAAGGCGCGGCGAGCTTTTCGAACAACTGTTCTTCGCCTCGCTCGAACGCATATTCATAGAGGAACGCATATACAAGGACAAGGGGTTCGAGAACGCGCCCGACATGGACGCCGCAGTGGCTCACGTGGACAACCGTCTGGAGCCGTTCAAGAAACAGCTGGTGCGCGAGGTTACCCGCGACGACATACTGCGGCTCATGGAGATAAAGATGCAACGCATACTGAAGTTCAACAAGGACAAGGCTGACGAACTCATACTCAGGACGAAAGAGGAGATAAAGTCGATAGACCACGACCTCGCCCACATGACCGACGTCACCATACGGTGGTTCGGATTCATAAAGGAAAAGTACGGCAAGGACCATCCCAGACGCACGGAGATACGCAGCTTCGACACCATCGAGGCGGCGAAAGTGGTGGAGGCGAACGAGAAACTCTACATCAACAGGCAGGAGGGATTCATCGGCACAGGACTGAAGAAGGACGAGTTCGTGTGCAACTGCTCCGACATTGACGACATCATCGTGTTCTTCAAGGACGGAAAATATAAGGTGATGCGCGTGGCTGACAAGATTTTCGTAGGCAAGAACGTGATGCACGTGCAGGTGTTCAAGCGCAACGACAGGCGCACCACATACAACGCGGTATACCGCGACGGCAGAAACGGACCGTCATACATCAAACGCTTCAACGTGACGTCGATGACACGCGACCGCGAGTATGACCTCACGCAAGGCACACCGGGCTCGCGCGTGCTATACTTCACTGCCAACCCGAACGGTGAGGCGGAGGTGATAAAGGTGACGCTGGAGGTGACCGCCAAGATGAAGAAGATTTTCCTGGAGAAGGACTTCTCCGACATCGCCATAAAGGCACGCACCGCCAAAGGCAACATTCTTACCAAACATGCCGTCAACAGGATAGGACTGAAGAGCCACGGACGCTCCACACTCGGAGGAAGGAAGGTGTGGTTCGACGCCGACGTGAACAGACTGAACTACGACGGACGCGGAAAGCTGCTCGGAGAATTCAACGACGGAGACTCCATACTTGTGGTGCTCGACGACAACGAGTTCTATATCACCGACTTCGACGCCAACAACCACTATGAGGACAACATCCGCATAATAGAGAAATGGAACCCCGGCAAGGTGTGGACAGCAGTGCTCTACGACGCCGACAACGACAACTATCCTTACATAAAACGCTTCTGCATGGAGGCGACGAAACGACACCAGAACTTCCTCGGCGACAACCCGCAGAGCAGGCTCGTGCTTCTCACCGACACGGTATACCCGCGCATACGCGTGACATTCAAACCGGTGGAGGGCAGAGACGGCAACTCCACACAACGCCCGCCCATGGAAATAGACATGGAACAGTTTGTTGGAGTGAAGGGATTCAAGGCTAAAGGCAAGCGCATATGCACATGGGAGGTTGAGGACATAGAGGAGCTGGAGCCTCTGAGAATGCCGGAGCCTGAACCGGAAGACGAGCCCGACGGCGGTGAAGAGCCGGAGGAGGAGCCGGAGAACCTCGATCCGGACGCAGGCAAAAGCAGGCAGCAGGTGATAGACGAGATGACAGGACAGCTTAATCTCTTCGGCGATGACGACATGTAGAGCCTTTCTCACGGCGGCGGCATTGCTCGCCGCCACAGCCTCACAGGCGCAGAGCGACACCATAACGTCGGACAAGGTGATAACGAACGCCAGGATGGCTGCCATAGGGTCGGCTGACATACTCGACACTTATCTCTCGCCGGAGAAATACAAGGGTGTGGAGCTGCGCTACATATCGCACACCACACGCGACTCCGAACACAGCCGCTGGTCGCGGAGGATAACCCATCAGGGCAGCATATCCTACGCCGACAACCGCTCGGGCAACGGAGCGGAGATGGCGGGAGCGTACTTCTTCCAGTACGCATGGCTTTACAACTGGCGTCTCTCAGGCAACAGACTGAACCTGAAGGCGGGTGTCGCAGCCGACGCCACCATCGGTTTCATCTACAACACACGCAACGGCAACAACCCGGCGCAGGCAAGGGCAATGGTGAACATAACGCCTACGGGAAGCGCGGACTACAGATTCACCCTCGCGGGCAGACCGTTCACCGCACGCTATGAGCTGAACATACCGCTCTGCGGACTGATGTTCAGCCCCAACTACGGGCAGTCTTACTACGAGATATTCTCACGAGGCAACTACGACCGCAACATTGTGCCTACCACATTCGTATGCTCACCGTCGGTCAGACAGATGCTCTCGCTCGACTTCACCATAGGACGCACGACGCTGCGGGCTGGTTATCTGTGCGACATACAGCAGGCCCGGGTGAACAATCTGAAGTCGCACATCTACACGCACGCCTTCATGATAGGCGTGGTAAGGCGGTTCAAACTCATAAAGATACATCCATGAGACGACTGACACTGTTTTTTCTCTACATCACGGCTATGACGGCATGCCTCACTTCATGCGTTGACGAGGAGGAGTATGCCGACAATCCGCGCGGCAACTTCGAGGCTCTGTGGCGCATAATGGACGAGCACTACTGCTTCTTCGAGGCGAAGGGCAAGGAGTACGGGCTCGACTGGGACGAGGTACACAGCCGCTACTCGGTGCAGATGAGCGACAACCTGACGGAGGACCAGCTGTTCGAGATTCTCGGCAACATGCTCGGCGAACTGCGCGACGGGCACGTCAACATGTACTCGGCGTGGGACGTGGCGCGCAACTGGTCGTGGAAGGAGGACTATCCGTCAAACTACAGCGACACGCTTATAAGAAAATACCTTGGCACGGACTACCGCATAGCGGCGGGAATGGAATACCGTGTGCTCGACGACAACACGGGCTACCTGCGCTGCAAGTCGTTCTCCACGGCTCCGGGCGACGGCAATCTGGACGAGATACTGCTTTTCCTCGCGCCCTGCAACGGACTCATCATCGACCTGCGCGACAACAGCGGAGGCATGCTCACGGCTGCGGAGAAACTCGCGGCACGCTTCACCAACGAGGAGATATGCGTGGGTTACATGCAGCACAAGACCGGTCCGGGGCACAACGACTTCTCCAAGATGGAGGAGCAGAGGCTCAAGCCTGCCAAGGGACTGCGATGGCAGAAACGCGCCGTGGTGCTTACCAACAGGGCGGTATACAGCGCAGCCAACGAGTTTGTGAAGTACATGAAGTGCTGTCCGGGCGTTACCGTCGTGGGCGACAGGACGGGCGGCGGAGCAGGAATGCCCTACACGAGCGAGCTCCCTATAGGATGGAGCGTGCGGTTCTCGGCATGTCCCATGTACGACACTGACAGACAGACCACCGAGTTCGGCATAGAGCCTGACTACAGGGTGTCGCTCGACAATGCCGACATGCTGCGCGGAAGGGACACCATAATAGAATACGCACGGCGCATCATCAACGGCGGCACAGCGGAAGACACTCACTGAACACTACAGACACCGCGCACGGAAATGGCACGGAAATGGGACGACAATACGGAAAACCAATATTCACACAACAATAAAACATCAACACACATGAAAGCAATAAGCACAGAAAAGGCTCCGAAAGCAATCGGACCATACAGTCAGGCCATCGAGGCAGGAGGAATGGTATTCGTCTCCGGACAGCTTCCCATCGATCCGGCAACTGGAATGTTTGCAGAGGGTGGCATAAAGGAGCAGACCAGACAGTCGCTCACCAACGCTAAGCACATCCTGGAAGAGGCGGGCACTGACCTGGCACACGTTGTCAAGACCACCGTTTTCCTCTCCGACATGGACAACTTCGCCGCTATGAACGAGGTGTATGCCGAGTTTTTCAGCATACCTTTCCCCGCACGGTCGGCTGTGGCGGTGAAAACGCTGCCCAAGAACGCACTTGTGGAGGTGGAATGCACTGCGATAAAAGGGTAAAAAGGTAAAAAAGTAAAGAGGTAAAAACAGTCGGATTGGAACAAGACAGGAGCGACATGGAGCTTCTTGATAATGCATGTCAACATTCAAAAGACAGCTCGTCGATACCTCAAACGTTATTTTTACTTCTTTACCTTTTTACCCTTTTACTCTTTCCAATTGCCTTTTACCTCTTTACCTTTTTACCCTTTTACCCTTACCAATTGCCTTTTACCTCTTTACCTTTTTACCCTTTTACCCTTAATCCCGTCTTTTTACCTTTTTACTTTTTTACATCTTTACCTTTTAAACCAAATTGGACCGGTCGTGAAGATGCCCCGACCGGTCCGTGTTACCCTAAAAACAGCAATTGACTCACGTCAATATTTTATTATGAAAACATTCGTCTTATTATGATAGAAAAGTGTGATTACAGCAACCGTGAGCCTTGCGGAAGCACCGGCTGCGCGACCTTCGATATGGCACATATGCCTTTCACGCACTACAACTTTATCCTGTAGCTCAGTCCGAGCACATGTTCGTCGGTGTCGTCATCATCCTTGTCGTTGTTTACATTCTGATAAAGATAATACAACCCCACGCTGTGCGTCCTCGTGATTTTCCACTCCGCGCCCACTATATAGCGCGATTTCTCCAGCGAAAACGAGTTGTACATCTCGGCACTGGCATAAGGGTCTATCCTGCATCCGGGAATATCGTACTCCACTTTGAGCCGCGAGCGCAGCACATTGTGCCCCTTGCCTCTCACATTATAGTCCTCCCACAATCCGTTATCATAGTCGTAACGCTCCGTGGTTTTCCTCGGACGGTAGGTGTACTGCCATCTTTCGCGCAGCGAAATACCGAACCTTCCTGTCTTGACACTACCAGTGAGCGACACGTTGAAGCGGTGGCGCAGTCCCCAGTAGGACGGTCTCCGACTGTTGTATGAGCCGTCCTCATGAACGGTTATCTCCTCGTCGTTGTTGTCGTAGAGCAGAGTGTATCCTGCGGAGAGCTTCAGTCCGGTCACAATCTTGTAGCTTCCTTCCAGTCCGAAGCTCCATCTGTCAGCTGTTCCGGAATTGTCGCGCGTTCTGAACTCGCCTTCTGCCCCGACGCTCCATTTCTCTCCAAGACTCTTCTCCGCACCCACCGTTGTCCATACACCGAAGTCGCTGTGCTGCGCCATAATGCCTTCAGGCATCATGAGAAGCACCGTCAGCAACACGGCAGTACGCACGGCACGCACCGTCCACATCTCTATATATCTTCTACTGTCCATTTCTCGTGTGATAATTTCAGTCCGTTGCTTATCCTACTACTGCTTTCGTAAACATCCGTTTCACAGCAAATCTTCACCATTGCCCTGCCCCTCGGAGCGCACCAGAATACACTGTGCGGCACGACGCGGTGCGTACACCTTCTGTTTCCTGCACGCTGCAAGTGTCCTTAGCCATGACAACGAGCCTTGCGGACAACTTTTCTGTAGCCGCAATCCCTACATCCGTCCAGTTCATAAGATATATGCCGTTCTTTTCGTCAAGGGTAATAGGTTCAAATAAATACAGCAGTCCGGTCACAGCAGTAAATTTATAGTTGTTTTGTAGAGACAATGCAAACGAGCGGAAAGGGAGCTTGCTCATATTTTCCCGAGTGCAGCTTGTCTTCTACAAAGACAATGCGAGGCGAGTGCAACAGCAAGACGGTGAAACGAAGTTTTACCGGACTTGATACTGCCGAGCCGAAGCTTGTCTTCTACAAAGATAATGTAATATTCATTACAACGCAAACAAAACCATCCATTATATCTTTTTTTCACAATAAATTAAGCATAAAAGTGTATGCGCGGTGCGTTTTCGTGGAATCCACAGTCCGCATATGGCATCATTCCAACACGCAGCCCGTCTCCTTGCCTGTCCCTCCCCGCGATATACTTCCGAATGAACAGCCCTGCCGAAGGCAACTAAAAAAAAATACCGTTTCGTTCGTGTATGATATAAAAAAAGTGTAACTTTGCAGCGATTCCTGTACATGCAGAATCACAGCGACCGCAACATGCCACCACACAGGTGGGGAAAACGTCGGTTACGGTACACTCTACTCGCGCTTGTGGCGGAATTGGTAGACGCGCCAGACTTAGGATCTGGTGTCTCGCGACGTGTAGGTTCGAGTCCTATCAGGCGCACACGCACAACGCCGGACGGTTTTTCATTACCGCCCGGCGTTTTATTTTCACATCACACCTTTATCAATATACATGCGCGCATACATTAATATAATAGGATGCGTACATTAATATAATGTCACGAAAAATATCTTACGGCATGCCTTCCCGTCACAGTCTGTCCCACGCGAATAATGCCGCGATGCCACGGCAGCGTCAACGTAATGCCTGAGCCCTAACCATACGCGCATGAAAAAACGGCATATGCTGAGGTTGACTCACAGCATACGCCGTATGTATATCCACCGGTCTGCCGACCGTCACAAATCATTTCACGTCACCCACCTTTATCAGATATTCGGCTATCTGCACGGCGTTGAGTGCGGCACCCTTGCGTATCTGGTCACCGCTGAGCCACAGCGTGAGACCGCAGTCGTCGGTAAGGTCCTTGCGGATGCGTCCCACGTACACATCGTCCAGTCCGGCTGTCTCCAGCGGCATAGGATAGACAAGGTTCGCCGGGTCGTCCTTCAGCGTACATCCCGGTGCGGCTGCTATTGCCTTACGCGCATCCTCGACGCTTATCGGAGTCTCCGTCTCTATCCATACGCTCTCCGAATGGGAGCGGAGCGACGACACACGCACGCATGTGGCAGAGCATTTCACGTCGCTGTGCATTATCTTCCGTGTCTCGTTGAACATCTTCATCTCCTCCTTTGTATACCCATTGTCGGTGAAGACATCAATCTGCGGAATGACGTTATAGGCGAGCTGATGCGGGAACTTCTCCACAGTCACAGGCTTGCCCTCCACGAGCTGCTCATACTGCTGCTGCAATTCAGCCATCGCAGCGGCACCCGCACCGCTCGCGCTCTGGTAGCTCGACACGTGCACGCGGCGTATGTGACTGAGCTGCTCCAGCGGTTTGAGCACCACCACCATCATTATTGTAGTGCAGTTGGGGTTGGCGATGATGCCGCGCGGACGGTTGAGCGCATCCTCGGCATTGCACTCCGGCACAACCAGAGGCACGTCGTCACACATGCGGAACGCGCTCGAGTTGTCTATCATCACAGCTCCGTGCTTGGTGATTGTGTCGGCATACTCCTTCGATGTGCCTCCTCCTGCGGAGACGAACGCTATGTCAACATCCTTGAAATCGTCGTTGTGCTGCAACAGTCGCACCTCGTAATCCTTTCCCTTGAAGCTGTACTTTCGTCCAGCCGAACGCTCTGAGCCGAACAACACCAGTTCATCCATCGGGAAATCACGTTCTGCAAGTATGCGCAGGAACTCCTGTCCTACGGCTCCGCTTGCTCCTACAATTGCTACTTTCATAATGTTATAGTGTTTATGTTGTTATATATCGGTATGCCGGACGGCATCTTCCGCACCGCCTTACCGTGATTTCAAAATATCGCCGGTCCACGTTTTGATACTGCCGAGTCGAAGCTTATCTTATGACAAAGATAATGCAAGGCGAGCGCAACAGCAAGGCGGGAAGACGAAGTCTTACCAGACTTGATACTGCCGAGCCGAAGCTTATCTTATGACAAAGATAATGCAAACGAGAGGAAAGTAAGCTTGCTTACAGTTTCCCGAGTGCAGCTTATCTTATGCAAAGATACAACATTTCCATTAAAATGCAATTACCACGACTTTATTTATCACAAAGCCATGCTAATCATCCGCCTCTGCCGTCCCTCCCCACACACCACATGCAGACATCACCGCATCCTGTCTCCGTCATACACGGGTCAATATGTGATTAACATTATTTTAATATCACACTATAATAATTTAACTTTTCTAATCTCACAATCAGGAAAAGACTTAGCCGATAAATGTATACAATACAACCGAAAAGGAACAATCATGTAGTCGTACGCAAAAGACCGGATTGCAGGAAAGCCTGTTCCGCATCGTCAAACAGTACGTCTCATGCTACGAAGAAGGCTCTTTCGTGTTGCAAAAGACACCATTCGGCACGACAGAAAAGGCTCTTTCGTAAAACAGATGACAAAGCACCGCGAGCCGTCTGAAGCCTAACAGCGTATCAGTCAGCAGGTTACGGAAAGACTGCAAAAGCCGTCATTTTCCGCGAAAACAGCGTCCAGAGCGTCCGTGTTTCAGAATACGGCAGTTTTAGAGACAATGTTTTAACATTCAGTATATACAATATGTTAATTTTTATTTACCAAGACAGTTCCGTTATATTACGTCCGCCATTCTTTTCCATACTGTCATCCGTTCCGCAGACCAAGCCACGCGCCGCTGTGTCACAGCGTCGGTCACGCGATATCACGGCAATGACGCGGAGGAAAGTCAGACTGCATGCGTGCGCTGAAACGCCCAAATAGCGTCCCGTAACACCCATTTCCGCATTTTTTTTCGTTTATTCCAGCGATTTTGATTAAGTTTGCATATTAATCAGACAACAGACATACAAACACCGGCAACATACCTATGTCCCAGATAGCGCAATACTTTCCGATAACCGATCCCACGCTGATATTCTTCGTGGTGATGATAATCATACTCTCGGCACCCATCATCATGGGAAAGCTACGTATTCCCCACATCATCGGAATGGTGCTCGCCGGAGTGCTCATAGGCAAGTACGGACTCAACATTCTGGTGCGCGACGACTCCTTCGAGCTGTTCGGCAAGGTGGGACTATACTACATCATGTTCCTCGCGTCGCTCGAGATGAACATGGACGGCATACGTAAGGACGGACGGAGGTTTCTCACTTTCGGTCTGCTCACATTCTCCGCGCCGTTCGTGCTTACCTACATCATGAGCTACACGCTGCTCGGCTACTCCCTTCAGGCGTCGCTGCTGCTGGGCTGCATCATGGCTTCCAACACTCTGATAGCCTATCCCATAGTGAGCCGTTACGGACTCCAGCGCAAGAAGAGCGTGTCGCTGAGCGTCGGCTCGTCCATGATCTCGCTGCTGATGGCTCTTGTCACGCTCGCCGCCCTCGTGGCATCACACAGGGAGAGCACCGGTTTCTGGTTCTGGGTGTGGTTCGCAGCCAAGTTCTTCGTGTACATCGGGGCGATGGTTCTCGTCATACCGAGGCTCACGCGATGGTTCCTGCGCCGCTACAGCGACGCCGTGATGCAGTTCATCTTCGTCATGTCGATGCTCTTCATGAGCGCAGCCCTGAGCGAGGCAGTGGGTCTTGAGGGCATCTTCGGAGCCTTCGTCGCCGGACTCATACTCAACCGCTACATACCCCACGTGTCGCCTCTGATGAACCGCATAGAGTTCATCGGCAACGCCCTGTTCATCCCCTATTTCCTCATAGGCGTGGGAATGCTCATCAACGTGCGCCTGCTCTTCGCCGGGACAGGCATCATATGGGTGGTGCTCGCCATCACCTTCATAGGCACCTTCGGCAAGGCGATAGCGGCATATCTGTCAGCACGCCTGTTCCGCCTGCCGCTCTCGTCGGGCAACATGATGTTCGGACTCACCTCGGCACACGCCGCCGGCTCGATAGCCATGATAATGGTGGGCATGAGGATAGAGACCGCTCCGGGACAGGTGCTCGTGAACGACGAGATGCTCAACGCCGTGGTGATAATGATTCTCTTCACGTGCATCATATCGACGATGATGACCGAGTCGGCTGCACAGCAGATAATACTGCGCGACAAGGACATGCCGCAGGACGAACAGCAGACCGACGACGAGCGCATACTCATACCGATGAAGTATCCCGAGTATGCCAACAGACTGCTGAGTCTTGCCATCATGATGCGCAACCCTAAGCTGCGGCGGGAGATAGTGGGGCTTAACGTGGTGTACGACGACGACGACATGCGGGCAAACCAGGAGCGCGGACAACGCCTTCTCGAGAATGTGAGCAAGTATGCGGCGGCTGCCGACGTGAAGATGCAGACTCAGGTGAGGGTCGCTGCCAACATAGCCAACGGCATAAAGCATGCCTTCAAGGAGTTCCGCGCGTCGGAGATAATCATCGGGATGCACATGCACAAGGAGGTGTCGCAGAAGTTCTGGGGCGCGTTCCACCAGAGCCTGTTCAACGGACTGAACAACCAGATAATAATGGCGCGACTCAACCAGCCGCTCACAACCATACGGCACATACACGTGGCGGTGCCGTCGAAGGCGCAGTTCGAACCGGGATTCTACCGCTGGCTCGAACGTCTGGACCGCCTCGCGGGCAACATGGAGTGCCGCATGATGTTCCACGGACGCCCCGACACGCTCTCGCTCATCAACAAATACACCATGCAGCACCATCCGGACGTGAAGGCTGAATACATGGCGATGGACCATTGGAACGAGCTGCCACGCCTCGCGGCGAACATAAGCGGGGACAACCTCTTTGTGGTTGTGGCTGCGCGGAAGGGCACAGTGTCATACAAGAACGCGATAGAATATCTGCCCGAGGAGCTGACAACGCATTTCTCGGGCACAAATCTCATAATAATTTTCCCCGACCAGCACGGCAACGCCATGGACGAAATGACCTTCGCACAGCCTCAGCACACCGAGGACCGCAGCGCATACGAGAGCATCGGCAAGTGGATAAACCGCATGAAGAAGTCGGGGAAAAGCCCTGCCGACGGCAACGCGGAGCAATGAACGCCGCACGGAGAGGCAACGCCAACGCCGCGTCAAGGCAAGAGACAAACGACAAACACACTGCATTTTATGATAGACATCAAGGGAATTACAAAAAGCTTCGGCTCACTGCAGGTGCTCAAAGGCATCGACCTGCACATCGACAAAGGCGAGGTGGTGAGCATAGTAGGTCCGAGCGGAGCGGGAAAGACCACTCTGCTGCAGATCATCGGAACGCTCGACAGACCTGACAGCGGCTCAATCGTCATCGACGGGACTGACGTGAGGAAACTCAACGCGGCACAGATAGGCGACTTCCGCAACCGACGCTTAGGCTTCGTGTTCCAGTTCCACCAGCTCCTTCCGGAGTTTACGGCACTGGAGAACATAATGATTCCGGCATTCATAGGGGGTACCGGCAAGGCTGAGGCGAAAGAACGCGCAGGCGAACTGCTGCGATTCATGGGACTGGAAGACCGTGCCACGCACAAGCCGGCTGAACTGTCGGGAGGCGAGAAACAGCGCGTAGCGGTGGCAAGGGCACTGATGAACAACCCGGCGGTGATTCTTGCAGACGAGCCCAGCGGCAGCCTCGACTCAAAGAACAAGGAGGAGCTGCACCGCCTTTTCTTCGAACTGCGCGACAAGTTCGGACAGACGTTCGTCATAGTGACACACGACGAGAACCTGGCAAGCATAACCGACCGCACCATAGTGATGAAGGACGGAATGCTCGAAAGCTGCTCCTCAACGGCTGTCACGCACGTTTCCGACCCCGTCGCGGAAAACGCTGCGGAGGAGAGCAATGGTTCCCGCGACGGCAAATGAACTTTCACATACATCAAAAGCAAAAAGACTGACTCATATGATAAAGCTCGGCGACTACAACATACTTACCGTCGTGAAGGAGGTTGACTTCGGTCTGTATCTCGACGGAGGCGACGAGGGGGAGATACTCCTACCGCGCCGCTATGTGCCGGAGGGTGCATGCCCAGGCGACACGATGGAAGTGTTCATCTATCTCGATAACGAGGAGAGGCTCGTGGCTACCACGGAGATTCCTCGGGCGAAGGTGGGCGACTTCGCATACCTTGAAGTAGCGTGGGTGAACAACCACGGGGCGTTCCTCGACTGGGGACTGATGAAAGACCTCTTCTGCCCGTTCCGCGAACAGAAGATGCGCATGGAGAAAGGCAAGAGATACATAGTGCACGTGCACATCGACGAAGAGAGCTACCGCATAATGGCTTCGGCAAAGGTGGAACACTTCCTGAGCGAGGACATGCCGCCATACCGTCGCGGCGACGAAGTGGACATGCTGGTGTGGCAGAAGACCGATCTGGGCTTCAAGGTCATTGTGGACAACAGGTTCCAAGGACTCATCTACGACAGCCAGATATTTGAGGACATACACACGGGCGACCGTATGAAGGGCTACGTCAGCAACGTACGGGAAGACGGGAAGATAGACCTCATGGCGCAGCCGTCGGGACGCCGGCACACCAAAGACTTCGCCGAGGCACTGCTGGAATACTTGCACGGCAACGGCGGAACGTGTCCGCTGGGCGACAAGAGCGACGCGGAGGAGATAAAGAACATGTTCCATGTGAGCAAGAAGGTGTTCAAACGCGCCGTCGGCGACCTGTACAGACGGAGGCTGATAAGCATCTCCGACAAATCCATAAAACTGAACAGATGATGCAGAAGTGGTATGCAAGGACAGAGATGCTGTTCGGACGTGACGCCATAGAGACTCTCGCCAAAGCGCGCGTTGCAGTGTTCGGCGTAGGAGGAGTGGGCGGTTATGCCGTCGAGGTGATGGCTCGCAGCGGTGTGGGACACATCACTCTCATCGACAACGACACCGTGAGCATAACCAACCTCAACCGCCAGATAATAGCACTCAACAGCAACCTCGGGGAATATAAGGTGGATGTGGCACGCCGGAGGATTCTCGACATCAACCCTGAATGCGACGTCAATGCCATACGCATGTTCTACCTGCCGGAGGAGGCGGGCAATATTGACCTGTCAGAATACGACTATGTGGCTGACTGCATAGACACAATAAAGGCGAAGATAGACATAGCCATGCGCTGCCACGGGCTCGGTGTGCCGCTGATAAGCAGCATGGGGGCGGCAAACAAGTTCGACCCTACAATGTTCAGAGTGGCTGACCTGAGCAGGACAAGCATGGACCCGATAGCCAAAATCATGCGGAAGAAACTGCGGAAGGCTGGCATAGAGCATCTGAAAGTGGTATACAGCGAGGAGCAGCCCGCTCATTCACCGGCACAAGACGCGCCGGACAGCGGTGCCGAAGTATCAAAACGCCCGGTTCCGGCAAGCAATGCCTTCGTGCCGGCGGCGGCAGGTATAATATTAGGTGGGGAAATAGTGAAGGACATCATAGGCTTTCCCGGAAAATCATAAAGCGGCACGCCCGGCACAGGCACGCGATGCTGATGGGACACGACCGCCTGAACGGAATGGAAAAGACAATCCCGGAACAGAAGCGCAAAGGCTTTGTTCCGGGATTGTCCGTATATGATGATGCCCTTTCTCAGAACTCCGCAGTCTTCGGAGTACGCGGGAACGGGATGACATCGCGTATGTTCTGCATGCCCGTGACGAAAAGGATGAGACGCTCGAAACCGAGTCCGAAACCGCCGTGAGGGCATGTTCCGTACTTGCGGGTGTCGAGATACCACCACATGTCCTTCATCGGGATGTTGCGCTCCGTTATCTGCGCCATGAGCTTGTCGTAGCTTTCCTCACGCACGCTTCCTCCTATTATCTCGCCGATCTGCGGGAACAGCACGTCCGTTCCCTGCACCGTGCGTCCGTCTTCGTTCATCTTCATGTAGAAAGCCTTTATCTCTTTAGGATAATCATTCATTATCACGGGCTTCTTGAAGTGCTCCTCAACGAGGTAACGCTCGTGTTCGCTGGCGAGATCCATGCCCCATGAAACCGGGAACTCGAACTTCTTGCCGTTCGAAACAGCCTCTTCGAGTATCCTGATGCCGTCGGTATAGGTGAGACGCACGAACGAATCCTTCAGCACTCCCTCAAGTCTTGCGATGAGACCTTTGTCAATCATCTTGTTGAGGAACTCCAGATCGTCCTTGCAGTTGTCCAAAGCCCACTGCACACAATACTTGATGAACTCCTCCTCAAGGTCCATAAGGTCGTCCTTGTCGATGAAAGCCACCTCGGGCTCTATCATCCAGAACTCGGCAAGATGGCGCGGAGTGTTGCTGTTCTCGGCACGGAACGTCGGTCCGAACGTGTATATCTGTCCGAGGGCAGTGGCTCCGAGCTCACCCTCAAGCTGTCCGGAAACGGTGAGAGACGTCATCTTTCCGAAGAAGTCATCGCTGTAGATGATCTTTCCGTCCTCGTCTTTCTTCAGGTCATACAGGTTCTTTGTCGTCACCTGGAACATCTCGCCGGCACCCTCGCAGTCGCTTGCGGTGATGATGGGCGAATGGAAATAGAAGAAGCCACGGTCGTGGAAGAACTTGTGTATGGCAATCGCCATGTTATGACGGATGCGCATCACGGCACCGAAAGTGTTGGTGCGCAGACGCATGTGCGCATACTGGCGCATGTATTCGAAGCTCTGTCCCTTCTTCTGCATGGGATAGTCGGAGCCGCACAGACCGTAAATCTCTATCTCACTGCACTGTATCTCAGAAGCCTGACCGGCTCCCTGGCTCTCGACAAGCACTCCCGTGGCACTTATGCAGGCACCTGTGGTGATCTGCTTCAGCATATTCTCGTCGAACTTGGAGGGATCGACAACTATCTGAACGTTCTTTATGGTCGAGCCGTCGTTCAGTGCTATGAAATCAACAGCCTTGCTGCTGCGGTGCGTACGCACCCATCCCTTCACATTGACAACCGCTCCGAAGTCGGTGCGTTTGAGAATGTCGACTACCTTTGTTCTACGTATTGTCTCCATATTATATATATGTTATAAAATGCCGTCAGCCTTTTCAGCCCGCGCCCCTGCCCTTCCCCGGCAACTGAAGCCGTGTTATGTGGCGGCGGCACGGTCCGAACAGGCCGACACGTCATCTGTTTATGTTATTATGTATTGTTATGTCTGTTTACTCGAAAGCACCCATGCGCAGCATGTCGACCTCCTTCTCAGTGAGGAAACGCCAGTCTCCGCGACGCAGGTTCTTCTTTGTCAGTCCCGCGAACTGTACACGGTCGAGCTTCACGACGCGATAGCCCAGATGTTCGAAGATGCGGCGCACGATGCGGTTCTTGCCGCTATGAATCTCTATGCCCACCTGACTCTTGTCCGTATCGCTGGCATACTCGATGGCGTCGGCATGTATCTCACCGTCCTCAAGCTCTATTCCCTCCGCTATCTGCTGCATGTCGTGTGCGGTGACATTCTTGTCGAGGAACACGTGGTAAACCTTTTTCTTGAGGAACTTGGGATGAGTCAGCTTGCTCGCAAGGTCGCCGTCGTTAGTGAGAAGCAGCACACCGGTCGTGTTGCGGTCAAGCCTTCCCACCGGATAAATGCGCTCCGGACACACGTTACCCACAATATCCATGACGGTCTTGCGGTTCTGCGGGTCATCGCTTGTGGTGACACAGTCCTTCGGTTTGTTAAGAAGCACGTAGACCTTTTTCTCGAGTGTCACCACGTTATCCTGGAACTTGATCTCGTCCGAACGCTTTACCTTGGTTCCGAGTTCGGTAACCACGGTCCCGTTTACGGTCACTGCGCCTGCCTCTATGTACTCGTCAGCCTCGCGGCGGCTGCACACTCCGGCATTGGCAAGGAACTTGTTGAGACGTATAGGCTCGTTCGGGTCGATGTGACTCTCGCTGTACTCGATGCGCTTCTTCATGCTATACTTGGCGTTGGGGTCGTAGTCGGCGGTACGCGGACGGTAACCTCCCTGCTGATAATTCTTGTTATAGCCACCGCGCTGCGGACGTGCGCCACGCTGCTGGAATCCGCCCTGGCGCGCCTGATAGCCTCCCTGATTGCCCTCGGCGTTGTTGAAACGAGGACGATAGCCTGTCTGCTGGCGTGACTGATAGCCCGTCTGGTTGCCCTCGGTGTTGTTGAAGCGCGGACGGTAGCCTGCCTGCTGGCGTGGCTGATAGCCCGTCTGGTTGGCTTCGGCGTTGTTGAAGCGCGGACGGTAGCCTGCCTGCTGGCGAGGCTGATAGCCCGTCTGGTTGCCCTCGGCGTTGTTGAAGCGAGGACGGTAGCCTGCCTGCTGGCGTGGCTGATAGCCTGTCTGGTTGCCCTCGGCATTGTTGAAGCGCGGACGGTAGCCTGCCTGCTGGCGAGGCTGATAGCCCGTGTTATTATTGTTTTGCAGCAATCCCGTCCCGAAACCTTCCGGCCGGAATCCGCCCTCATCGCCGCTGCTGCGGCCTGTAGTGTAGGCGCGCTGCACGCGGATGCGCGGACGTTGCGGACGAGTGCCGCTACGATAATCCTTCTGATAGTTTGTGGCAGAGTTCTCCTGACCCTCGTTTTTCTGCTCTGAAGACTGCCCTTGAGCTTTGTTTTCTAATTCTAAGTCCATATTAAATGATGATGTTCTGGCCTCACGGCTCCGGTTAATAAATTATAACTCTCTGATAAATATAACTCTGTTATGTGTAAAATGACGATTCACTGTCATATACCCGTGTAGTTGTGCGGTGTGATTGCCATCAGCTCCGACTTCACCTCATCGCTCACATCGAGTGTCCTGATGAAGTCGTGTATGGTCTCCTCCGTCATCTTCTTGTTTGTACGGGTAAGCGCCTTCAACGCCTCGTAAGGGTGAGGATAAGCCTCACGGCGCAGTATTGTCTGTATAGCCTCAGCCACCACAGCCCATGTGTTGTCGAGATCGTCGTATATTTTCTGTTCGTTGAGAATGAGCTTGCGCAGTCCTTTCAGCGTGCTCATTATGGCAATAAGACCGTGACCGAACGGCACACCCACATTACGGAGCACCGTTGAGTCGGTAAGATCGCGCTGCAGACGGCTCACCGGCAGTTTTGCGGCGAGGAACTGGAGCACGGCGTTTGCCACTCCAAGATTGCCCTCGCTGTTCTCGAAGTCGATGGGATTCACCTTATGAGGCATCGCACTCGACCCTACCTCGCCAGCCTTTATCTTCTGTTTGAAGTAGTCCATGGATATATACATCCACATATCACGGTCAAGGTCGATGATGATTGTATTGATCCGGCGCATGGCATCGAACACACCGCCGAGGCAGTCGTAGTTGCTTATCTGCGTGGTGTACTGCTCGCGCTCCATACCGAGTTTCTCCTTGGCGAACCGGTCGCCGAAAGCCTTCCAGTCGAACTGCGGATATGCCACGTGATGGGCGTTGTAGTTGCCTGTCGCACCTCCGAACTTCACTGTCATCCTGCACGCCTTCAGCTCTCTGAGCTGTTCGGTGAGACGGTACACATACACCATTATTTCCTTACCGAGCCGTGTAGGCGACGCCGGCTGTCCGTGTGTCTTGGCGAGCATCGCCACGTCTTTCCACTCTTCGGCATAATCGTTGAGCTGCGCTATAAGCTCCTCCACTGCCGGACAGTACACCTTCTCGAGAGCCTCTTTTACGGAGAGCGGCACGCTGGTGTTATTGATGTCCTGGGATGTCAGTCCGAAATGTATGAACTCCTTATACGCATCCAGTCCTCCTATCTTGTCGAACTCCTCCTTTATGAAATACTCCACTGCCTTCACGTCGTGGTTGGTCACCGCCTCGATGTCCTTCACGCGCTGTGCGCAAACCTCGTCGAAAGCGGTGTAGATGCTTCTCAGCCGTGGGAACAAAGAATGGTCGAACGAAGCCAGCTGAGGCAGCGGAAGCTCGCACAATGTGATGAAATACTCTATCTCCACACGCACCCTGTAGCGTATGAGCGCATATTCTGAAAAGTAATCAGCCAATGCCTCCGTTTTACCTCTGTAACGTCCGTCTATCGGAGATATGGCAGTAAGCAAGTCAAGTGTCATAAAAATACCTATTATAAGATGCTGCAAAATTAATAATTAAAATCGAAACATGCGAAAAGAATGCCAAAACTTAGCCTCCGGATTCTCTTATTTTATGTACACTTAACTTTTAATGTCATTTCGGCATGATTATTTTCACATATCGGGATATTCCCGTATGCCGTACAACACGCACGCGGAGAGCAGACGGCAACACACATACGGACAAAAAATTAGCCGGATGCAAAATCACATCCGGCTATGGCTGTGGGCGTTGACGGATTCGAACCGCCGACCCTCTGCTTGTAAGGCAGATGCTCTAAACCAGCTGAGCTAAACGCCCCTTGCTTGTCTTAAAAGCGGTGCAAAGATATCAATATTTATCCGAACAGCCAAACAAACGCTGTCATATTTCATATATTTTAACAAAATAGTATCTTTTATTCGCCCTCACACGCCCGTCCGCACACCACATCCACACCATCGCGCCATCACGCACGCACCGTTTACGCCGCGCCTCACACATGCAATGGCAAGCCGCGCGAGCCTGTCACGCAAGCCTGTCGCACACATTGCATATTTATGCAAAGACGGAGGGACATCCGCATAATTATGCATCGCCAACTTCACGAGAGTGCCCTCAGATTCTGCGAAAGCGGATACGGCTGCAAATAACGCAGTATTTCGAGGTTTACATAAGATGCTGTCACACAGCGGCTTGCGCCGACACAGTACAGAAGAAGCACTTTACCACGCCATGGAAGAGCCTCTTCGGGCATGCGGGAAAGCCTCTTTCATGGTGCGGAAAAGGCTCTTCCGCACAACGGCAAAGCCCATTCCGCACGCCGGTACAGTCATTATGGCACACAAAAACGGCTCTCCGATGTGTCCGAAGAGCCGTTTTTAGTTTTTCAAAGTACGGAAGCGTGCCGATGGAAGCGTCTCCGACGCCTCACGACACGTTTCCCGTCACATTGCCTTTTCTCTTTCGAGAATTTCCGTTGTAAAGATTTTTTACTTCCGGAAACGCATATTTATTCACTTTCATATATCCTTATGCCATGTCCGGAGGCGGCATGCGCCATACCGTCAGTGCCGCTCACGCACGACGTCGCGCCCCCGCTGCCATGCCGTCTGCGGTGTCAGCGTTCAGCCAGAGGCACATACGTGCGCTCCTCCATGACACTCTTGTAGGCAGGACGGATGATGCGCCGTCCCTCGAAATTGAGTTCCTCTATGCGGTGAGCCATCCATCCCACGATGCGCGACATGGCGAATATCGGGGTGTAAATCTCCTGCGGCAGACCTATCATCTCGTATATGAAGCCCGAATAGAAGTCCACATTGGCGCAGAGAGGCTTCTTCGTCTTGCGCCGGGCGGACACACACTTGATGCTCTCCTGCTCGAGCAGCCGGAGGAAATCATACTCCTTGTCGCGCCCCTTCTCTTTGGCGAGTTCGCCGGCAAGCCTTTTCAGCTCCACGGCACGCGGGTCGCTCACGGTATACACGGCGTGTCCTATACCGTAGATGAGTCCGCTTCCGTCGTAGGCGTCGCCGTCGAGGATGCGGTTAAGATAAGTGTCTATCTCCGCGATATCGGTCCAGTCGCTTATGTTCTCCTTCAGATGGTGGAACATGTTGATGGCTCTGATGTTGGCGCCTCCGTGCAGCGGACCCTTGAGCGAGCCAATGCCGGCTGCTATGCTCGAGTAAGTGTCGGTGCGGCTCGACGACGTCACCCTCACCGTGAACGTGGAGTTGTTTCCTCCTCCGTGCTCCGCCTGTATGATGAGGAGCATGTCGAGCATCCTCGCGTCGAGCTCGGTGTAGTCTCCCTCCTTCAGCATGTAGAGGAAGTTCTCGGCTATCGAGAGGTTCTCATGCGGGTGATGGATGTGCAGCGAGCGTCCGCGCACGGTGTGGCGGTAGCTGTTGTAGGCGTAAGCCACGATGGTGGGGAGCTTCGCGGTGAGCTCCACCGCCTGGCGCATGAGGTTGTCGCGCGACAGGTCGTCGGGGTTAGGGTCGAACGTGTACATCTCCAGCACGGTGCGCGCGAGTATATTCATGATGTTCGAACCCTCAAGGTCTAATATATGAACTACCGATTTATGGTCCAGAGCCATGTTGTCGTTGATGAGCTCTTTGAACGCTGCGAGTTCCTCGCGGTCGGGAAGATTGCCCGAGAGAAGCAGGAAAGCTATCTCCTCAAAGCCCAGTCTCTTCTCGGCAAGTATGGGTGACACGAGGTCGTCAAGCTCATAGCCACGGTAGTAAAGCTTTCCTGCGGTGGGCACGAGCCTGCCTTCCCCGTCGCGTTCGTAGCCCACGACGTTTCCTATCTTTGTGAGTCCGACAAGCACACCGCTTCCGTCCTCGTTCCTCAACCCGCGTTTCACGCCATACTTAGGAAACAGTTCGTTGTCTATCTTACACGAGTTTTTCACCTCGTCAGACAGCTTATATATCAGATATTCCTTCTTCATAACCTTATGTTTTGTATGTTTTAAACTGCCGGGCGGCGCGATGTGCCCGTCCGGTGAAATAACAGTGCGGTCACAGTGCGGAGGCGAGCATGGAGCCGAAAGCCCTCGTCCCGAGCGGTTTCCCGTCGGGCATGAACCGCGCGAGGTCTGCCGTGGCATGTCCTCCGGCAAAAAGCCGCTCCATAGCCGAGGTGATGAGACGCGCCGCCTCGTCCCATCCCATATACTCGAGCATCATCACCGCCGAGAGGATAATGGAACAGGGGTTCACCACATCCTTGCCCGCGATGTCGGGCGCGATGCCGTGTGTCGCCTCGAAAATGGCGTGTCCGCTGCCGTAGTTTATGTTTGCGCCGGGCGCGATGCCTATTCCTCCCACCTGCGCGGCAAGCATGTCGGACACGTAATCGCCGTTAAGGTTCATCGTGGCGATGACCTCATAGTCGCGCGGACGCAGCAGGGCGTTCTGCAGGAAGGCGTCGCATATGCAGTCGTTCACCACAAGCCTGCCGCTCCGCAGCTCACTGCCATACTCGCGTTCAGCCAGTTCGTAGCCCCACTTCTTGAATCCTCCTTCCGTGAACTTCATTATATTGCCTTTGTGGACAAGCGTCACCGTCTTGCGTCCGTGCGCCAGAGCATACTCTATGGCACTGCGTATGAGCCGCTCGCTGCCCTCGCGCGACACAGGCTTCACGCCATATGCCGAGGTGGCAGGGAACCGCACCTTGCCCACTCCCATCTCTTCCGAAATGAACTTATAGAACTTCTCCGCCTCGGGCGTGCCTGCCTCCCACTCTATTCCTGCGTATATGTCCTCGGTGTTCTCGCGGAATATGCACATGTCCACATCCTCGGGATGCTTCACAGGCGACTCTATGCCACGGAAATATCTCACCGGACGCTGGCACACATACAGGTCGAGCGTCTGCCGCAAAGCCACGTTGAGCGAGCGCATGCCGCCTCCCACCGGTGTCATCAGCGGACCTTTTATTCCTACAAGATATTCGGTGAAGGCGTCAAGCGTTGCCTTCGGCAGCCACTCTCCGGTAAGTTCGTGAGCCTTACCGCCCGCAAGCACCTCCATCCATTCTATCTTTCTCCGTCCGCCGTAAGCCTTTCTCACAGCCTCATCCACCACTTCCCGGCACACGGGAGACACTTCGCTGCCCACGCCGTCGCCCTCGATGAAGGGCACTGTAGGCATATCCGGCACGGCAAGAACGCCGTTTTTCATTTCGATTTTCATTATTATTCGGTTGTTTTGGGATTTCCTTCAATGTGTGATAAAACCATTCGTCTTATCCGGTATGTACGCAGCCTTTATCCGGCTGACGCTCATCTGTGTCTTCCGACGTAGTTGAGCGCGCTGCCGGCGCGGAACCATTCTATCTGCGTTGAGTTGTAGGAGTGGCACGCCTCGAAAGTGTCTGTAGTGCCGTCGGCGTGTCTCAATGTCACGGTGAGCGGCTTTCCGGGCTCGAAGGATCCGAGTCCTGTCACCGAGATACGGTCGTCCTCCCTCACCTTATCATAGTCGTCCTTGTCCGCGAAGGTCAGTGCGAGCATGCCCTGTTTCTTCAGATTGGTCTCATGAATGCGCGCGAAGCTCTTCGCCAGCACCACACGCACGTTGAGATAGCGCGGCTCCATGGCTGCGTGCTCGCGCGAGCTGCCCTCGCCGTAGTTATCTTCCGCCACCACGACAGACGCAAGTCCGGCAGCCTTATAGGCTTTCGCGGCGGCGGAGACGGTCTTTTCCTTGCCGTCGGTGAGGCATATCACGCGGTTGCTCTCGTCGTTGAAGGCATTCACCGCTCCCATGAGCAGGTTGTCTGAGATGTTCTGCAGATGTCCGCGATACCTCAGCCACGGTCCCGCCATGGATATATGGTCGGTGGTGCATTTGCCTTTCACCTTTATCAACAACGGCATGTCGCACAGGTCTTTGCCGTCCCACGGGTCGAACGGAGCAAGCTTCTGCAGTCTGTCGGAGCCGGGCGAGATTGCCACTTTCACACCGCTGCCGTCTGCGGGAGGCTCTACGAACCCGTCGTCCGTGGCATCGAACCCTTCGGGAGGGAACACGTTGCCGTGCGGCTCGTAGAGCATCACACTGTGTCCGGAGCCGTCCTGCAGCGCGTCGGTTGCCGGATTGAAGTCGAGACGGCCCGCCACGGCGAGCGACATGGTCAGTTCGGGACTGCCGATGAAGGCATATGTGTTCGGATTACCGTCCGCACGGCGTCTGAAGTTGCGGTTGAACGATGTCACGATGGAGTTTTTCCGCTCATTGTCATCGGTATGCCGCTTCCACTGTCCGATGCACGGACCGCACGCATTGGTCATTATCACGGCGCCGATACGCCTGAAGTCGTCAAGTATACCGTCTCTCTCGGCAGTACGGCGTATCTGTTCAGAGCCCGGATTGATTATTATCTGTCCTTTTACAGGGATGTTTTTCTCATAAGCCTGACGCGCCACCGATGCGGCACGGCACAGGTCCTGATAAGACGAATTGGTGCACGAGCCTATCAGTCCCACCTCCACTGCGGGCGGGAATCCGTACTCCTCCACCCTGGCTTTCATCTGAGAGACAGGCGTCGCGGCGTCGGGCGTGAACGGACCGTTGAGATGCGGCTCCACCTTACTTAGGTCGATGTCTATCAGACGGTCGTAGTATGCTTCCGGATTTGCGTACACCTCGTCGTCGGCACGCAGGTCATCGGCGCACGCGCGTGCCATTGCGGCTATCTCCTCACGCCCCGTACGGCACAGATATTCAGCCCCGTTGTCGTCGAACGGGAATATGGAGCAGGTCGCGCCAAGCTCCGCTCCCATGTTGCATATGGTAGCCTTGCCTGTTGCCGACATCGAAGAGAGACCGTCGCCAAAATATTCAAGTATGGCGTTGGTGCCGCCCTTGACGGTCAGCATGCCGAGAATCTGAAGTATGACATCCTTTGGCGACGCCCACCCAGAGAGTTTTCCGCTCAGCCGCACACCTATGAGCTTGGGCATCTTCAGTTCCCACGGCTGACCCGTGAGCACGTCGACGGCATCCGCGCCGCCCACTCCCACAGCCACCATACCGAGTCCTCCGGCGTTGGGAGTGTGTGAGTCGGTGCCCACCATCATGCCTCCGGGGAAGGCATAGTTCTCGAGCACCACCTGATGTATGATGCCCGCGCCCGGTCCCCAGAACCCTATGTGATACCTGGCGGATACGGAGCGCAGGAAGTCATACACTTCCCTGTTGGCTGTCATTGCAGCCGGCAGATCGCTGTCCGCACCGGCATCTGCCTTTATGAGATGGTCGCAGTGCACCGACGCGGGCACAGCCACACGGTCTTTTCCTGCGTTCATGAACTGCAGCAACGCCATCTGCGCCGTCGCGTCCTGCATAGCCACACGGTCGGGGCGGAAGTCCACATAGTCGGTTCCGCGCTCATACCGCCTCAGTCCGTTCTCATCAAACAGATGGGCATACAGCACTTTCTCCGCATAAGTGAGCGGTCTGCCTAACAATCCTTTTACCTTCGCTACCTTATTATTATATGAAGAGTAGAAGCTCTTCAGCATTTCGTAATCCAGAATCATCTTATGTTGCTTTTGATTGGATGCAAATATACAAAAAAAAAATCATATTTGCATCATTTCATTCAATATAGTTAGCAAACTGACATTAATATTTAAGCAAACCGATAAATATGTTGCATTTTTATACAAAAAGCAATGTCAGTGAACGCAATAGTGCTTGCTGTGACATTGCCGGGCGCAGCATGATTTATAAAAAAGCAGTGCCAGCGAGCGCAATGAGAGCTTGCTATGACATTGCCGAGCGCAGCCTGCTTTATATAAAAGCAGTGCCAGCGAGCGCAATGAGAGCTTGCTGCGACATTGACTGCCGCAGAATGTTTTATAAAAAAGAAAAAATAAAAGTACAATGACCGACTCCTTGACCCTCTTACGTACTGCCGTCGTCATTCTGTTTTCCCCTCTTGTACGATTCTAACCATTGCATTTTCTGCATAATATGGAAAACAACAACATGCCGTCAGCACGGAATGCGGATGCGGCATGACGGCTGATTCTGGTCAAATCACATCTCTGCGAGCAGTCCCCGACACGCATCCTCGATGAGATCGAGGGCATAGTCGAAGTCGGAATCGTCGCCGTAGTAAGGGTCGGGTATCTCACTGACACCGGCATGCGATGTCATATACGAGCCGAGCATCCTCACCTTGTCCCTCTGCTCAGGCGCGGACGCCATCGCCTTTACCGCCCGCACGTTGGCGTTATCCATCACAAGGATAAGGTCGAAACGGCTGAAGTCGGCTTCGGAAAGCTGCCGCGCCCTGCTGTCAAACCTGTATCCGCGCACCGCCCCGCGCCTGCGCATGCGGCTGTCGGGCAACTGTCCGACGTGCCATCCGCCTATTCCGGCGGAGTCGATGACGAATTCGTCACCGCGTCCGGCATTCTCCACAAGTGTCCTCATCACTCCCTCGGCAGCCGGACTGCGGCATATGTTGCCGAGACAGACAAACAACAGTCTTTTCTTATTTTTCTTCATCGTCTTCATTTAAAAGTGTCTGCGGTTCCGGTATCGGGTAGTTGGCGCTCTCCTTCACGCCGAGCGACTTCAGCTCGTTTGCCTTCTGCACGATGCTCTGGCGTCCTGTGTAAGCCTTGTTGTAGGCATCGTCGTAGTCCTTATGCAGCGTGTCGATGTCCTTCTTGAGCTTGTCGAACCTCTTGATGAACTCCCCCACGCGCTTTATCATCTCGTCCGCCATCTCGAAAATCTTCTTCTGGCTCTCGGTCTGTGCATACTGCCGCCATGCTATCTGAATCATCCTGAGTATCGCCATGAGGTTCTGCTGCCCGGTGATGAACACATGCCGGTCGAACGCCTCGCGCCAAATCTTGGGGTCGTGAGCCAGTGCCAGCTGCAGCGCGCCCTCGTTCGGCACGAACATTATGACAAAGTCGATTGCCCGCCGCGGCTTTGTGATGTATCGGCTGTAGTCCTTCCGCGCGAGGTTCACAGCCTGCGTGCGCACGCTTTTCACAAGGTCGTCGGCAAACTTGCGCTTGAGCGTCTCGTCGTCCGTATTCACATACTGATAGTAAGCGTCTATCGACATCTTCGAGTCAATCACTACGTCCTCGTTGTCGGGATAATGCAGTATGACGTCGGGAATCATCCTCTTGCCGCTCTCGTCGCTTACGACGATGTTGCCCTTGTCGTCCGTGATGGTCTGCTGCACGTCGTAGTCGGTCCCCAACTTGTATCCCTGCGCGTCGAGAATCTCGGTCAGCATGCGCTCTCCCCAGTTTCCCTGCGCCTTGTTGCCCCCTCTTATGACGTTGGTGAGCATCGTAGCCGTGCGGTCTATCTTCGTTGTCTGGTCGCTCATGGCCTTAAGCTGCTCTGAAAGTGACGCCGTGCTCTTTGCCGTCTCGCTGTTAGTGAGGCGTATCGCCTCCTGAAGCTGTTTGAGATTGTCGCGCAGCGGCTTGGTGATATTCTCCATACTCTCTGAGTTGTCAGCCTTCAGACGGTCGGTGGTCTGGCTGAGCACCTTGGTGGCAAGGTTGGCAAACTGCTCCTGAACGGTCTTAAGCTGCTGGGCGAACTGCTCCTGCCTCATCTGCATCTCCTTGGAGTTGTGCTCCTTCTCTGCCTTCAGCTCGGCGGCAGAACGCTCCGCCTCCAACAGAGCCTGCGTCAGTCTGCCGTTCATCTCCTCCGTTCCGGCTCTGGCGGCATCGGTCTCCGCCCTGAGCTGCGCGGCAGTATGCTCCAGCTGGTCAGCCTTCTGCGCGGCAAGCGCAAGCTCAGTTCTCACTCCCCTTATCTTCGACTGCATGAAAAAGAAAGCCGTCACGCCGCCGGCAACCATACCTATAATTAAATATACTATCTCCATATTCCGGAATATTTTATACTTTCAACTGTCACGATGCAGCCGCCATGAAACCGCCGACAGCTGACATCGGTAAAGGAAAAAACACGTGGAAGCGCAAATATAATAAAATAAATCGGCTCCGCACGCCACTTTCCCGAAAATATTTAAAGTCTGACTGACAATAGGGTCTAATCTGTCTTTCGTCATGGCGGCGCACACATTGGTCTCAGGTTTGGCGCAAACGCCCGGACGAGGGCGTCACACCTGTCGTGCCATATGCATAATGTCGGTCAGAAAAAACTTCCTCCGGCATGCGTCATGAAGAATAAAACGCATATCCGCAACCACGCCGGGCATACATATATAATAATGTTTAACTGCTGACTTACACATTTTCCGCAATGTCCGGACAGGGAAATCATACTGCCACACCGGCATACGCATATAACCGTTTTATACAGTTTTATTATAAATTTTATTGTTCCAAACCGTAAAAAAGCATGCTGTGTGCGCACACGGAGCACTTTTTTGGAAAAAAGGAATAAAATATTTTGGCAGACATAAAAAATGTCCTATCTTTGTAAACGTTATCCTGAAAACAATCTTTTTACCTTAATGGAAGAGACTAATACCTATTGAAGATTCGAAGCGGTCGCCTGTGAAGGTTGTCGCTTTTTTTATGCGGTGAAGCGAACAGGACAAGCTTGCACCCCGATATTAAAAAACACAAGACACAATGGACAACAACACAGCAGACTATATAAGACTCCTTGCGGAGAGATATGAGACGGCGGACTTTCTGAAAGACGACCCCAGCCTGTTCATGCACAAGGTGGAGGCGGCGGCAGACAGGGAGGTCATGGCGTTCGCGGCGTCGTGCCTGAGCTACGGCTCGCGCAAACAGTTCTTCCCGAAAATACAATACATGCTCGACAGCTCGGGCGGAAGGATGGACGAATGGGTGAGAAGCGGAAGCTTCCAGACAGACATTCCAGACGACGGCAGGTGCTACTACCGCCTCTATACGCGGCACGACGTGCACCGGCTGCTGCACACCCTGCGCCTTCTTCTCACGGAGCACGGCAGCCTCGGACAGTTTGTCAGGGCGAACGCCACCGACGGATACGGAGCGGTGAACGCCATATGCGCATACTTCGCGGCGCACGAGGCAAGCACGGTGATACCGCGCGACACCAAGTCGGCATGCAAGCGAGTGTGCATGTTCATGCGATGGATGGTGCGCGACGGCTCGCCCGTCGACCTCGGACTGTGGACACGGTTCATCGACAAGCGCACGCTCATCATGCCGCTCGACACGCACGTGGTGCAGCAGTCGCAGCGGCTGGGACTCCTCCGGAGCCGTACAGCGTCGATGAGTGCGGCACGCCGTCTGACGCAGGCTATGCTGGAGGTGTTTCCCGACGACCCTCTGAAAGGCGACTTCGCACTGTTCGGATACGGGGTGAACAAGGAGTGAGACGGAGGCTGGCACCATACAGGGCTGGCATACGACGGCAAGAGGCGGACGAGAGGCGGACTTTGACATGCGTCTAAGCAATATACATTTTAACATTTTTATGTTAACACACCTACGTAAAAACCCCGCCAGCCTTCCCACACCACAGATTCCGGACATCGCAAAAACACCTTCCATACCCCCATACATACCATTCCGGCATGCCGTTCTCACATTCCGGAGACTCCGAAGACACCGTTCAGCCATGCCATAAAGCCCGTTCCGCCATCCGGAAAAGCCTATTCCACACCTCAGAAAAGCCTCTTTCGCAATACGGAAAAGCCTCTTTCGCACCACCAAAAAGCCCGTTCCGCACCCCAAGAGAGCCTCCTCCAGAAGCCCGCCACATACAACACTCTGAGCCACAAACATTTACACACACCGTCATAAAATCACATTTTTCAACCCAAAACACTCGCACGACATGAAAAACGCTCCCATCCTGACGTTCAATTTAACACTTGCCGCATCATAATTACCCCTACACGCACACGCAGCCCCACCCTCATCCCCTCACCTTTTCCCCTCCTCACCCTCCCACCTTCTCACCCTCCCACCTTCTCCTTTACCTTTTCACCCTTTTACTTTTTTACCTCTACAAAGCCCTCTCCCCTCCTCACCCTCCCACATCCTCACCGTCTCGCATTGCTTTTTATTTTATTTAACCATCCGACAATATAACTTACGATATTTTTCAATAAATTTGCAAATCATGAGAATAGACATTATCACAGTCTTGCCGGAGATGCTCGAAGGCTTCATAAACGAGTCAATACTCGCAAGGGCACAAAAGAAAGGACTGGCGGAGATACATCTGCACAACCTGCGCGACTACACCACAGACAAGTGGAGGCGCGTGGACGACTATCCGTACGGGGGATTCGCGGGAATGGTGATGCAGTGCGAGCCGATAGACCGGTGCATTTCGGCACTGAAGGCGGAGCGCAGTTACGACGAGGTGATATTCACTTCGCCCGACGGCGAACGCTTTGACCAACACATGGCAAACGACCTCTCGATGAAGGAAAACATGATAATACTGTGCGGTCACTACAAAGGCATAGACCAGAGGGTGCGCGACCATCTCATAACACGCGAGATAAGCATAGGCGACTATGTGCTCACCGGAGGCGAACTTGCAGCCGCCGTCATGGCTGACGCCATAGTGAGAGTGGTGCCCGGAGTGATAGGCGACGAGCAGAGTGCGCTGAGCGACTGCTTCCAGGACGACATGCTGTCTGCCCCCATCTACACGCGCCCGGCGGAATACAAGGGATGGAAGGTGCCCGAAATACTCCTCAGCGGCAACGAGGCGAAGATAAAGGAGTGGGAAATGGAGCAGGCTATGGAGCGCACAAGGCGGCTGCGGCCCGACCTTCTGGACAGATGACCGGCGCGGCGGCACTCCTCACGGCGCACAGGCAAGACCCGTAAACGCGACAAACGACAATAAAGATATGAAAAACCTGAACTTCCTAAGCAAAGCCCTATGCCTCATCACGATGCTCATGATATGCCGCACGGCGGCGGAGGCGGCATCCGGAGGAGACGGAAATGAACTGCGCGTGGCTGTGGCAGGAGTGGCTCACGGTCATCTCAACGACATAATCTCGCGCATGGACAGGGGCGACTTCAAGGTGGTTGGAGTATGGGAGAAGGACGACCGCATGCGCCGCGACAACGGACTAATAAGGCACGACAGCACCATACCCGCCTTTGCCGACCTCGGAGAGATGCTCGACACCACGCGACCGGAGGCTGTCGTGGCTTACGGACCGATATACGACCACATGGAAGTGGTGGAGGCTTGTGCGCCGAGAGGCATACACGTGATGGTGGAAAAGCCGCTGGCGGTGAACATCAGGCATGCCCGCCGCATGGCAAAGCTGGCACGCGGGCACGGCATACTGCTGCTCACAAACTATGAGACGAGCTGGTACAGCTCAAACCACGAGGCATACCGCATGGTGAAGGACGGCATCATAGGCGACATCACACGCATACTTGTCTATGACGGACACCAGGGTCCGATAGAGATAGGGTGCGGAAAGGATTTCACAACGTGGCTTACCGACCCGGTGATGAACGGCGGAGGCGCAATAACCGACTTCGGATGCTACGGCGCCAACCTCGCCACGTGGCTCTTCGGAGGGCGGAAGCCGCTGAGCGTATATGCCGTGACAAACAGCCAGAAACACGAAAAATACCCTAAAGTGGACGACGACGCCACAATCATACTGCAATATCCAGACGTCACGGTGCAGCTTATGCCGTCGTGGAACTGGCCCATGAACCGCAAGGACATGTACGTCTACGGCTCGAAGGGATATATATACCAAAGCGCGCCGTCGCGCATGTCACTATACAGGAACGGGAAGGAGAGCGACGTGAAACCCACGCCTCTCGAAGCTCCATACGACGACTCGTTCCGCTATCTGAAGGCTGCCGTGAGAGGAGAGATAAAGGTGAACGCCACCGACCTCGCCTCGCTGGAGAACAACCTGACCGTAGTGGAGATTCTTGACGCGGCGGTGAAAAGCGCGCGGAAAGGAAAACCGGTGCGCCTGAGATAAACAGACGGCGCGCCGCGACACAACCGACACAAGCCTGCCAACGGAGAAACGGAGCCCACTCCGGAGCAGACAACATAACAATACGTTGGGCTACACATTTAAAACCTAAATTAAACATGAGAGAATTGACAGTACTTCCACAGTTGGGATTTACAGAAGCGCTGGGCGCGGCATGTAAGAAGGTAACACAGTTCAAGGGGCGTTCGCGCCGTTCGGAGTTCTGGTGGACTTACCTTACGGTATTCATCATAAACTTCATTTGCTCGTTCATACCGTCCATAGGAACCTTGATATCGATTCTGCTGGGCTTGGCGATGATACCTATCACATTCCGCCGCCTGCACGACACGGGCAGAAGCGGATGATGGTATGGCGTCAGCATGATATGCGGAACCATATACATCATTGTTGCATGTTCTCTTGTCATCGCCGCTCTCGGTGGCAGTGCGTCCGCGGCAGACCTGAGTTCGATGTCGTCGGAGGAAATAGTGGAGGCTCTGAGTGAAGGTCCGGCAATGGGATTCATCGGCATCGGATTGCTGGCTGGAGTCATCTACGGCATCATCCTGCTCATATTCTACTGCCAGGACAGTCAGAAGGAGGAGAACAAATACGGTCCGTCACCGAAATACGTAGAGGAAAACGCCGACGCGGAAAGTCAGGACACAATGCAGACAATGGCATAAGCAAGCGGCAGGACACCTGCCTTGCGCTGACGTGACACGTCATCAGAGAACATTCGCGCGGCTACTTCGCGCCGCCATAATCCTTACAGAAGGCTTCGCCAAGCGCGAAGCCTTCCTCGTAGAGAGCCTCCAGCTTCTTCGTGTCTTTCTCTATCCGGTCCACCTCCATGGGTCGCTGGGGACGTATGCAGGTGATGCGTCCCTCCTGCTCCAGCCGGTCTATCATGTCGAGCTGGCGGTTGTACACCTCTATCCTGTGGCTCAACGCCACGCGCAGACGCGGATAGTCGCGGTAGATGAAGCGCGGAATCTTAATGTCGCGGCTGTCGTTGCGGTAGCCCTTATTGCGGGTCAGCACCACCACATTGTGGCTGTAGCCCTTCTGCATGGCATGTTCCACGGGTATGCTGTCTAATATTCCCCCGTCGAGCATGGGTTTTCCGTCCACAAAGACAATCTTGCTCACATACGGAAGGCTGCTCGACGCACGCACCACATCGAGCGCGCGCTGACGGTCGTGACGCTCTGAGAGATATTCGGCAAGACCTGTTCGGCAGTTGGTTGTCACCATCTCAAACTCTGTCTCGCTCTTGAAGAACGTGTCGAAATCGAAAGGTATGTAGCTGTTCGGAAACTTGTCGTAAAGCAGTTTCTGGTCGAATATGCTGCCCTGCGTGAACAGATAGCGCAGCCCTATGTAGTCGTAGCGCGCCAGATAGTCGATGTTGGAAATGCGGGCGCGGCGCGGCTGGCGGCTGACATACGACATGCCGTTGCACGCCCCAGCCGAAACAGCCACGATGTAGGGAAAATATAAACCGTGCTTCATGAACGCGTCGAGCACTCCTGTGGTGAAAACGCCACGCATGCCACCGCCTTCAAGCACAAGCCCCGTATTGTTGTCCATCTGCGAAAAAAACGTTTAAATCACTCTGCAAAATTACACATTTTAAATATAAAAGTTGTAACTTTGCAATCAATTGACACGAATTTTTAATATATGTTTGACAAACAGACCTACGTAAACCGCCGGGCAAGGCTCAGAAGTCTTGTGAACGACGGCATAATAATTATTTTCGGCAACAACGAGTCGCCCTGTAACTACCCGAGCAACGGCTATTATCCGTTCAGACAGGACTCTTCGTTCCTGTATTATTTCGGTCTGAACAGAGACGGACTCGTAGGAGTCATCGACATAGACAACAACAGTGAGACTGTCTTCGGCAACGATATCGACATCGAGGACATCGTATGGTATGGCAGCGTGGACAGCGTTCACGACCTCGCCGCACAGGTAGGCGTGGAGCACACGGCACCGATGCGCGCGCTGAAAAACACATGCAACGAGGCTCTGAGGCAGAAACGCAGGATACATTTCCTGCCGCCCTACCGCCACGACATAAAGATACAGATATTCGATTTGCTCGGAATACACCCGGTGCAGCAGAAGGAAGCCGCAAGCATGGAGCTGATAAAGGCGGTGGTGAGCATGCGTTCGGTGAAGGAACAGCAGGAAATAGAGGAGCTGGAGAGGGCTGCGGAGATAGGCTATCTCATGCACACCACTGCCATGAGGCTTACACGTCCCGGGGTGACGGAGAAGTTCGTGGGCGGTCAGGTAGACGGAATAGCCCACTCATACGGAGCCATGACGAGCTTCCCCACAATATACAGCCAGCACGGAGAGATAATGCACGGCAACCCGTCGATGAGCGTCCTGCAGGCAGGACGGCTCGCGCTGTGCGACGCCGGAGCAGAGACCATCAACAACTATTGCTCGGACAACACGCGCACAATGCCTGTAAGCGGCACCTTCACACAGCGTCAGCTGGAGATATACAGCATAGTCGAGGCGTGCCATGACCACGTGCTGGAGGTGGCGAAGCCTGGAGTGAAATACTTCGACGTCCATCTTGCAGTGTGCCGACTGATGACCGAACGCCTGAAAGAGCTCGGACTGATGAAAGGCGACACCGATGAGGCGGTGGCAGCAGGCGCGCATGCCATGTTCCTGCCGCACGGACTGGGACACATGATGGGCATGGACGTGCACGACATGGAGGGTCTCGGTCAGACAAACGTGGGCTTCGACGAGGAGACACGACCCAATCTTGAGCAGTTCGGGACAAACGCCCTGCGCATGGGACGACGCCTTCAGAAGGGCTTCGTGGTCACCGACGAGCCGGGAATATACTTCATCCCCGCGCTCATAGACGAATGGAAAGCCGACGGACACTGCAAGGAGTTCATCAACTTCGACCTGCTCGAGACCTACAAGGACTTCGGAGGAATACGCATCGAGGACGATATCCTCATAACAGAAGACGGATGCCGCTTCATCGGAGAGAAGAGAATACCTTATCATCCGAAAGATGTCGAGGCTTTCATGCAGAACAATCAATAAAAAACAAACCACATAACAACACACTATGAAGAAGATTATGACACTTGCGTTCCTCGCCATGGTGGCCATGGGAGTGAGCGCCCAGGACAAGAAAGAGAACAGTAACAAGCCTGTTTTCACCGTTGTCAAGGAGAATCCGATTACAAGTATCAAGGACCAAAGCCGCAGTGGAACATGCTGGGACTACTCTACGCTTGCCTTCTTTGAGAGCGAAATACTCAAGGCAACGGGCAAGACATACGACCTCTGCGAGTCTTTCGTGGCTAACAAGAACTACATGGAGCGTGCCATTCAGGTGGTAAGACTGCACGGCGACTGCCAGTTCTCACAGGGAGGATCGGCATACGACGTCTATCATGTGCTGAAAACATACGGCATCTGCCCCGAAGACGCTATGCCGTTCCCTGGTTCTCTCTACGGCGACTCGCTTAACAACTTCAACGAGTTCTTCTCTCTGATGGAACCGTATGTAGCCGCCGTTTCGAGGAACAAGGCTAAGAAGATATCCGGACAGTGGAAAGTCGGACTGCAGGGCATACTCGACGCTTATCTCGGAAAATGCCCGGAGAGCTTCACATATGAGGGAAAGACATACACTCCGAAGTCGTTTGCGGCAAGCCTCGGACTCGACTGGAACAACTATGTCACCGTAACAAGCTACACACACCATCCTTTCTACACCAAGTTCCCGGTTGAGGTACAGGACAACTGGCGCAACCCGGGTTCATGGAACCTGCCCATCGACGACATGGCACGCATCATCGACAACGCCGTGATGAACGGTTACACAGTGGCATGGGGCGGTGACGTGAGCGAGGAAGGATTCACACGCTCAGGTCTCGCCTACTCTTACGATACCGACGCTATGCAGAGCTATGCAGGCAGCGACATGGCACGCTGGCTCAAACTGTCGTCTTCGAAGAGGACAAACATCATCGACTCGCTCGGATGCAAGGTTCCGGAGCTCACTCCTACACAGGAGAAGCGTCAGGAACGCTTTGACAACTGGGAGCTGACAGACGACCACGGAATGCTCATCTTCGGTATCGCGAAGGACCAAAACGGCAAGGAATACTACATGGTGAAGAACTCATGGGGCGAAGCCGGTGACTATAAAGGCATATGGTATATGTCGAAGAACTTCATCGTTGCCAACACAATGGACTACATGGTGAACATCAACGCCATACCTAAGGACATCCGCAAGAAGATGGAGGACGCTGTGAAGAAAGCCGGCATCGGTGAATAAAACCGCACGGCAAACGCTTACAGGACTGCGGAGCAGGGAAACGCACACACCGGCACATTCCGGATGGAATGGAAGGTGAGGCGGAACGGACCTGCCCCGCAGCCTTTTTTTTATACATGCCTGACCGAATAAGGCAATCTGAAAACATAGTCTCATCGCACTCGCTTGCACTGTTTTTACATAAAACAGGCTGCGCTCGGCAATTAGAAAACAAGCTTTCGTTGCCCTCGCTTGCACTGTTTTTACATAAAACAGGCTGCGCTCGGCAATCTGAAAACAAGCTTTCATTGCGCTCGCTTGCACTGTTTTTTTTACAAAAACGCATTATCCATACAATGATTTCCATTTTTATTTTGTAACTTTACGGGCAGTTTGTGCGTGTCAATCCGCACATTCGCCTCATGCAGAATAAAAAAACTAAACTATATAATGCTTTTCAAATGGAATTACAAACCACCGACATCCGAAGAGATAAAGGCGGCTGAAGAGTTAGGAGAAAAGCTTAACATAAGTCCGATTCTTGCCGGTCTGCTCATAAAACGCGGCATAACGACCGAGTCGGCAGCCAAACGCTTCTTTCATCCGCAACTGTCTGACCTCATAAATCCCTTTCTGATGAAAGACATGGATGTCGCTGTCGACAGACTGAACGACGCCATGGGAAGGAAAGAACGCATAATGGTGTACGGCGACTACGACGTCGACGGATGCACGGCAGTGGCATTGGTGTACCGCTTTCTGCTTCAGTTCTACTCCAACATAGAATATTACATACCCGACAGATACGATGAAGGATACGGCTTAAGCAAGAAAGGCATAGACTATGCGCATGCAAACAACGTGAAGCTTATCATAATACTCGACTGCGGAATAAAGGCAGCCGAGGAGATAGCCTATGCCAAATCGCTCGGCATAGACTTCATAATATGCGACCATCACGTGCCCGACGAGGACATGCCGCAGGCAGTTGCCATCCTCAACCCTAAGCGCAGCGACGACACCTATCCCTTCAAGCATCTGTGCGGATGCGGCATCGGATTCAAGTTCATGCAGGCTTTCGCCAAGAACAACGGCATTCCGTTCTCACGGCTCATGCCGCTGCTCGACCTGTGTGCGGTAAGCATAGCAGCCGACATAGTGCCGGTGACCGACGAGAACCGCATACTCGCCTATCACGGACTGAAGATTCTCAACCAGAACCCGAGCACCGGACTGAAGGCGATAATAGACATCTGCGGACTTAACAACCGCGAGATAGCCATGAGCGACATCGTTTTCAAGATAGGACCGCGCATAAACGCGTCGGGCAGAATAGAGAACGGACGGGAGAGCGTAGACCTTCTTGTGGAGAAAGAGTTCTCGCACGCGCTGGAGAAAGCAAAGCACATAGACTGCTACAACGAACAACGCAAGGACATAGACAAGCAGATGACCGAGGAGGCAAACCAGATAGTGGCTCGTCTGGAAAGCCAGCGTCACCGCTCGTCCATCGTCCTTTACGACGAGAACTGGAAGAAGGGAGTCATCGGCATCGTAGCCTCGCGCCTAACGGAAATATATTTCAGACCCACAGTTGTGCTCACACGCGACGGCGACCTTGCAACAGGCTCGGCACGGAGCGTCACGGGCTTCGACGTATATTCGGCTATAAAAAGCTGCCGCGACATTCTTCTCAACTTCGGCGGACACACGTATGCCGCCGGACTGACGCTGAAGTGGGACGACATACCCGAGTTCAGACAGCGGTTCCAGAAATACGTAGACAACCACATACAGCCCGAACAGACAGAGGCGATGCTCAACATCGACACCGTGATAGACTTCAAGGACATCACCAAAAGACTTCACAACGACCTTAAGAAGTTCTCACCCTTCGGTCCGTGCAACCCGAAACCCATCTTCTGTACGGTGGGAGTGTACGACTACGGTACAAGTAAGGTGGTGGGAAGGGAGCAGGAACACATCAAGCTTGAGCTTGTAGACTCCAAGTCGAGCAACGTTGTCAACGGCATAGCATTCGGTCAGAGCGCATCGGCAAGGTACATAAAGTCGAAGCGCAGTTTCGACATCGCCTACACACTCGAGGACAACGTATTCAAGAAAAACATGGTTCAGCTGCAGATAGAGGACATCCGTCCGGCGGAAGAAGAGGATAACGTACAGGCGGAACCGCACACGTTCTAAAACAACATCACAAAACCCGACCTTCGTGAGCAACGGCTCTGACAGATACACAAGGATACTCCGGCAATACTGGGGGCACTCAGCGTTCAGGGGAATACAGCGTGACATAATAGAAAGCATCGGCAGCGGACACGACACTCTCGGACTGATGCCGACCGGAGGAGGCAAGTCGATAACCTTTCAGGTACCGGCTCTTGCCGCCGAAGGGGTGTGCATTGTCATCACCCCACTCATCGCGCTGATGAAAGACCAGGTGTACAACCTGCGCCGCCGCGGCATACTGGCTGCCGCAATATACTCGGGCATGACGCGCCACGAGATATTGCGCACGCTCGAGAACTGCATACTCGGAAGCACCAAGGTGCTTTACGTCTCTCCGGAACGCATTGCCTCAGAGCTGTTCAAGACAAAGCTGCGCCACATGAAGGTGAGTTTCATCACCGTGGACGAGGCTCACTGCATCAGCCAGTGGGGATATGACTTCAGACCGTCATACCTCCACATTGCCGACATCAGGCAGATAAAACCTGAGGCACCGCTGCTCGCCCTCACTGCAACGGCTACAAGACAGGTCGCCGACGACATTCAGGAGAAGCTGAAGTTCAAGGACGGCAACATGTTCCGCATGAGTTTCGAGCGCAAGAACCTTGCCTACATCGTGCGGCATGCCACAGACAAGCGCGGCGAGATGCTGCATATACTGCGCAGCGTGAGGGGAAGCGCCATAGTGTATGTGAGGAGCCGGAAGCGCGCCTCGGAGATAAGCGGGTGGCTGGAGGAGAACGGCGTGGAGGCGACATTCTATCATGCGGGGCTCGAACACTCAGTGAAGGACGAGCGGCAGAAACTGTGGCACGACGACGTGAAGCGCGTCATGGTGGCTACAAACGCCTTCGGCATGGGCATAGACAAGCCTGACGTGCGCGTGGTGATACACTTCGACTGCCCCAGCTCGCTCGAGGCTTACTTCCAGGAAGCGGGACGTGCCGGGCGCGACGGGATGAAGTCGTATGCCGTGATGCTCTATAACGGCAGCGACGACACCAAACTCCAGAAGCGCATAGCCGACGAGTTTCCGGAGAAGGAATACATCCGCAGCGTGTACGACCATCTCGCCGGATTCTTCCAGATTGCCGTGAACAACGGCTGCGGACACACATTCATGTTCGACATAAGGAAATTCTGCCGCACATACAAGCTCTTCCCGGTACAGACCGACGCCGCGCTGAAGATACTCGAACGTGCCGGATACATAGAATACAACACCGACCCGAACTCCGACCCGCGCATTGTCTTCCTCATTTCGCGAGACCATCTTTACATGCTCAACGAGCTCTCGCCGCTTGAGGACAGGCTCATAACCACCCTGCTGAGAAACTACGGCTCACTGTTCATCGACTACACTTACATCGACGAGGACATGATAGCCGCGCAGGCAGGACTCACAAGCCAGCAGATATACCTCCTGCTGAAAGGGCTCACGCAGAAACGCATACTCCACTTCGTGCCGCGAAGCAAGACGCCTTTCATCACTTATACGCGCGACAGGGTGGACGGCGAGAACCTCATCATAACCCGCGACGTGTACGAAGACCGAAAGGAACAGTTCGCAAAAAGGATAAACACCGTAATAGGATATGCCACCAACGACAACGTATGCCGTAGCAGGCAGCTGCTGAGATACTTCGACGAGCCACGCTCGACAGACTGCGGACAGTGCGACGTGTGCCTGGCGCACAAGAGGATGCCCGACACCGAGCGACTGCTCAGGGATGCGAAGGACATGATAACCGCACTGCTCGACGACAGAAAGAGGCATCACCTCACCGAACTGCTCTCGCTCCGGCTGCCCTCTGACGCTCTCGACACGGCTCTGGAACAGCTTATAGCCGAGGAGACCATACACGTTGAGAGCAGTTATGTGTATATAGAAGACTGACACCGCGGCTTTGCATAAATATACGGAAACACACCTTGCGTCATGAATAAATATTCACCGTAACCTTAAAATACCGCCGTTTTTCTGTCCTGACGACTCTTCGGGCGCAAATACGCGAGTTTTCAGCGTTTCACATACATCATTGACAATCAGCCATTTGCATCATCCCGACAATCCGTACCGCCCATTCCGCCTCGCCAAAGAGCCTCTTTCACATCCCCAAAGAGCCTCTTTCACACCCCCAAAAAGCCTCTTCCACACCCTCAAAAAGCCTCTTCCACACCACCAAAAAACCTTTCCCGAACCCCCAACCCCCGTCCCGCGTCCTCAAAAAGCCTTTTCCACACTCCCACCCCCTCACTTTCTCACCCTCTCACCCCTTCTCACTTCCTCTCCCTCTCACCTTTTCCCGTTTTTCGTTGTCAATATTTTTTACTTCCGGAATGAATAAATATACATTTCAAGCAGGTTAAACCCGAACAGAATATAAGGCTTCCATTCTCATTTCGTGCTGCTGTCATCCGGATTGTATTCGGCTTTACAGAAGATGTAGAGGGCTACACCGGGAAAAAGCAGGAGACAATATGACGGCAGCGGTACGGAAGAATAATGAAGAGCTGACAATAAATCTTAAATGTACAACAGGCGTTCTGATGACCTATCTGGGTTAAAACCGGAATACGACACTGCGGAAGCCGTGAGGGAAAAGCATGGGGAGACGACAGTCAGACAGCAAGACAGCCACGGCGGCTGACGGCATGTAAGAGTTTAACCCCTACATGCTGCAGAACAGACTTACGAAGAACGGCACACTCATGTCCACAAGCATGCCGTGCAGGATGGCTACAGGCATCACCTCCTTACCAGAATACCGCGTGATGGAAGGCAGCAGCACATCCATCGAGTTAACCCCTGCGGCGGAGATGGGAGCAAGCTTTCCGAAGTAGCGGCGTATGAGAGGAGCCGCCACAAGCGACATCATCTCGCGCATGATGTTGCTCAGCAGGGCTATCGTCCCAAGCTCGGTGGCTATCTGCATACCCACCGACGGTTCCTTGAACTGGGTTATCAGTATTGACGAAAGCGAATAGTAGGCGAACCCGCTGCCCACAGCCATGCAGTCGAACACGCTCCAGCGGCTCAGCAGAAGACTCGCGGCGGCAGAGAAAAGCAGCGTGCCTGTGATGGTGGCAACAGGCACAAGCAATATCTTCGGGCTGACATGCCTCAGGCTCTCGCGCAGTTCCCTGTTGCCGCCGATGCCCATTCCCACCTGCAACATGAGAGCATAGAGTATGCAGAGAGATATGCCATGTATGTCGGCGTCTATCTCAAGATACGCTCCGGCGACACATCCGGCGACGAACATAGCCACAACAGACATACTATTTTTCATCCTTTTCACCTCCTTTCCTGAAAAACAGTCGCGTCACAACGCGCGCTGCGATGACGCTTCCGCTCATTCCGAGTATGGCAAGGACGGCTGCCTGCCATCCGAAACGTCCCAGATTTGATGTTATCACACTGTTTGAGCCCACTGAAAGACCAAGCACGAAGAGCAGCACGAAGATGGTTACGGAGGTACTCTTCTCTATCTTCTCCAGTCTCTTTCCGTCACGCAGGAAATGCCCTATAAGCATACCTGCCAACATGGTGAATACTATGCTGAACATGATTTGTGTTTTCTGTTTTGATAAAAATATATGTATAGGATGCCGACAACGGCGCGGCGCACCGGTCAAAGTGGCGGTGCCATAAAGTGTCATGCCTCATCCTGGCGGCACGACTCAATCATATGAAAAGACGGGAAGAATAATCAGATGAATCCGCTGAACCAATGGACATGCACGGTATGACTGATGTCGGTGCCTCTGTAAAGCCCGCCGTCACGCCGCTTTCCACATATTATATATAATGTATAGTTCATCGGATATCTCTTTTTTTATATTTTCAGATTTCGCAATCGGACGTAAAGAAAGCTTGCTTTGACTTTCCCGAGCGCAGATAAGCTTATGCAAAGCTAATGCAAACGAGCGCAGTGAGAGCTTGCTCTTACACTGCCGAGTGCAGTTTAGCTTATGCAAAGGTAATCATTTTATGCATATTTCACAAATAAATATACAAAAACCATGCCATTAAGGTATATTATCACATGGCGGATATTTGTATAATTGACCCATAAGAAGTAATTTTGTACGTCTTTTCACAACTACGCCATGAGCCGGTTATACGATAAAGGAAATCTAACCGAAGGCGGCATCACCGTCACGATGCTCCGTTTCGCCCTGCCGCTGATGCTCGGCAACCTGCTGCAACAGTGCTACAACATAGCCGACACACTCATCGTGGGTCGTGTCCTCGGTCCCGACGCGCTGGCAGCCGTAGGCTCGTCGTATGCCCTCATCGTGTTTGTCACGTCCGTATTCATCGGTCTGTGCATGGGCTGCAGCGCGCTTTTCTCCATACACTACGGTGCCCGCGACCTTAAGGCACTGCGCCGCAGCGTGTACTCGTCGATGCTCATCATAGGCGGAACGACGCTCGCCCTCAACGCGGCGGCACTCATTTTCCTCAATCCCATAATCCGTCTCATGCAGACACCAGCCGAGGTGGAGCGGCTCACATACGACTATCTGTTCGTCATCTTTTGCGGAATGGTGCCCGTGTGCGTGTACAATTTCTATGCGTTCCTGCTGCGTTCGATAGGCAACTCCGTCGTTCCGCTGGTGTTCCTCGGTGTCTCCGTGGTGCTCAACATCGCGCTCGACCTCACTCTCATCCTCTTGATGGGCATGGGAGTGGAGGGCGCCGCGCTTGCCACAGTGGCGGCACAGACAGTCGCGGCAGCCGGACTGTGCCTTTACACACGCCTGCGCTATCCGGAGCTCAACCTCACACGAGCCGACTGCAAGACCGACATGGAGTCGCTCAGGCGCGTCTCCTCATGGTCGTTTCTCACATGCCTGCAACAGTCTGTCATGAATTTCGGCATACTGATGGTGCAGGGTCTGGTCAACAGTTTCGGCACATCGGTGATGGCTGCGTTCGCCGCCGCGGTGAAGATAGACTCGTTCGCCTACATGCCCGTGCAGGATTTCGGCAACGCCTTCTCAACGTTCATCGCACAGAACTTCGGCGCCGGGCGCGCCGGACGCATAAGGCGCGGCATCCGCAGTGCCGTCATCCTCACCACGCTCTTCTCACTTGCCGTATCGGCACTGGTGTTCTGGCTGTCTCCATGGCTCATGTCGCTGTTCGTGTCTGAGGCTGAAAGCGGGATAATAGCAATCGGTGTGGAGTATCTCCGCATCGAAGGCAGCTTCTATGTAGGCATCGGCTGGCTGTTCCTTCTCTACGGACTCTACCGCGCCGTCGCCCTGCCCTCGATGTCGGTCGTACTCACCGTGGTGTCGCTCGGCACCCGCGTGGCTCTGGCATACGCTCTTGCCGCCATCCCGTCGGTGGGATACACCGGCATATGGTGGTCGGTGCCGATAGGCTGGGCACTGGCTGACATCATCGGACTGTGGTATTACCGCCGTCGGCGCGACACACTGATGAGTTTCGGAGGATGCCGCATGACCGCTCCGCAATGATCATGGCATAGCGTTGACACAATACATATAAAACATCACTTCATGTTTTTTAAGACACGGCACATGGCAAGTCTTGAAAATATTGCTTATCTTTGAAAAACAGACAGGCACATGGCAAGTGCAAAAGACATACGCCTGCACATTGGCATAACAGCGGCTCTGGCATACAGCGGCAACGTCACACGGAGACAGACATTATAATATTGTACAGGAAAAGAAAGGAGACAATCACAATGCTGGCATACACTTACATCGGAAAAGGGCACTTCGGACTGACAGAAAAACCCGTGCCCGAACTGCAGGACCCGCGCGACGCCATCGTGAGGGTGACGCTCGGGAGCATCTGCACGAGCGACCTGCACATAAAGCACGGCAGCGTTCCGCGCGCCGTACCGGGCATCACCGTAGGTCATGAGATGGTGGGCATAGTGGAAAAGACAGGCGCGGAGGTGACGAACGTCAGACCGGGCGACCGCGTGACAGTGAATGTGGAGACCTTCTGCGGCGAATGTTTCTTCTGCCGTAAGGGCTACGTGAACAACTGCGAGGACCCCGACGGAGGCTGGGCTCTCGGTTGCCGCATCGACGGAGGGCAGGCTGAGTATGTCCGTGTGCCGCATGCCGGACAGGGACTCAACCGCATACCCGACGGCGTAAGCGACGAACAGGCTCTCTTCACGGGCGACATCCTCGCCACAGGATACTGGGCTGCGCGCATATCGGAGATTGATCCGGACGACACTGTGCTCATCATCGGCGCCGGACCGACGGGCATCTGCACCCTGCTGTGCGTCATGCTGAAGAGTCCGCGACGCATCATCGTGTGCGAGAAATCGCAGGAGCGCGCCGCCTTCGTGCGCAGCCATTATCCCGGAGTGGTTGTCACCGGTCCGGAAAACTGCGCCGCTGTCGTATCGGAAAACAGCCTCCACGGTGGCGCGGATGTGGTGATTGAGGTGGCGGGGAGCGATGACACCTTCCGCATGGCGTGGCAGTGCGCGCGTCCGAACGCCATCGTCACGGTGGTGGCGCTTTACGACCATCCGCAGACATTGCCCCTTCCAGACATGTACGGAAAGAATCTCACGTTCAAGACCGGCGGTGTCGACGGCTGCGACTGTGAGGAGATACTACGCCTTATAGCCGAAGGCAAGATAGACACGACACCGCTCATCACCCACAGGTTCGGTCTCTCGCAGATAGATGAGGCTTACCGCGTGTTCGAGAACCGCCTTGACGGGGTGATAAAGGTAGCCATAAGCAACGACACTCAGACGGGTGTCACAACACCATAAGTACGCTTCGCGACGCCAATGACGGCATCCGCAGCCTGCTGACGCGCCCTACTGGGACACCGGCTCAGCCTCTTCCGCCGCCTTATAATAACGACAACATACATGCAGGACATCATGTCGGTAATGATGTCCTGCATTTTTTATTTTATATACAGCCCCGCCTGAAACAGCGTTTTTCCCATACCTGACAGCCAACACAGACCTTATTCCCAATCAGCCATCGGCATACAGCGCACGCGAAACTTACGATTTGTCATTCTGATTGGATATTTTGTTACAATCAGAAAGCCGTTCCCGTCATATGAGAAAACAACTGTAAGACAGCCGAATTATATTTTCCAAAAGTCAGAATAAATATTATTTCAATTTCATTTATTATTAATTTTGCATCAGAAACGATACAAAAAGACAGATATTATTACATTTTAGTTTCATAAAGACATACAAACCAAGACTCAGGAAACAACATATGCAATAACTTAAAAGGCAAAAGTATGATGAACAACCGTTTAAAAGAGACTACAGTCCTGCTATTATCATTTATTGCGACCGTGCAGACTGCACACGCGCAGGACAGACCCGAAGTATCAGTAGGTGCCGACATAGTGAGCGGATACATATGGCGCGGTCAGGAACTTGGCGGTTTCAGTGTCCAGCCATCGGCTTCGCTGTCATGGAAAGGACTGTCTCTTTCGGCATGGGGTTCGGCAAGTCTTGAGAGCGAATACGCCAAAGAGTTCGACCTTACACTCGGTTATGCCACAGGAGGATTCAGCATTTCGCTGACCGACTACAGCTTCAGCAAAGGCACAAACTTCAAGAGCGGAAGCATAATAGAGGGCAAATATTTCCATTACGGCAGCCGTTCTACGCTCCATGTGTTTGAGGCACAGGTCGGCTACGACTTCGATGTGGTGGCTGTAAACTGGCATACCAACATCGGAGGGAACGACGGCAGACGCTCAAACGGCAAGAGAGCATACTCCTCCTACGTCTCCGCCACGGCTCCGTTCAGGCTCGGCGGCATAGACTGGAACGCCACAATAGGTGTCACACCGTGGGAGACGACCTTCTACAACAACGGCTGTGACGGTTTCGAAGTGTCCGAGCTAAGCCTCGGGGCGTCCAAGACCATCCGCGTGACCGACAGTTTCGGTCTGCCGCTGTCGGCAAAGGCGATATGGAATCCCGCTACCGAGAACGCATACTTCACCGTGGGTCTGAGTCTGTGAAACTCAATAACGATATCCGGCAACACATCCATACATTATATAATAATATAAAAAGACACATCATTATGAAGAAAATTGAAGCAATCATCCGCCGCACCCGGTTTGACGATGTTAAGGAAGCGCTGCTTGAGGCGGACATTGAATGGTTCTCATACTATGAAGTAAGAGGTGTGGGAAAGACACGCGAGGCGCGCATCTACCGCGGAGTGGCATACGACACAAGCTCCATTGAGCGCATCCTCATATCCATTGTCGTGAGAGAGAAAAACGTGGAGAAGACCATTCAGGCGGTCATGAAGGCGGCATATACGGGCGAGATAGGCGACGGACGCATATTCGTCATACCCGTGGAAGACGCCATACGCATACGCACGGGAGAGCGTGGCGACATCGCGCTCTACAACGCCGAGCACGAGAAATAGCGGCAGACGAGAGAGAAGAAAGCATAAGACAACAACAAAAATAAAGTGAACGACATTATGACAACAGCAATATCACTCAATTCAGGAAACACTGCATGGCTCATCATGGCAACCGTTCTTGTGCTGATGATGACCATTCCGGGCATCGCCCTGTTCTATGGCGGACTCGTGAGAAGGAAAAACATGCTCAGCGTTATAATGCAGAGCCTCTCCATAGTAGCCGTTATCAGCATCATATGGGTTGTCTTCGGCTACAGCCTCGCGTTCGGATCAGGATTCGACGGAAACCTTTTCCGCTATGGCATAGGCGGATTCGACAAGGTGATGCTCAAAGGCATAAGCCTCGACACCATCACTACGGGCGGCATACCCGAACTGCTCTTCGTCATGTTCCAGTGCATGTTCGCCGTCATAACGCCCGCCCTCATCCTCGGAGCGTTCGCCGAGCGCGTGAAGTTCTCGGGCTTCCTGATGTTCACAATACTGTGGAGCGTGTTCGTATACATGCCGATGGCGCACTGGGTATGGGGCGGAGGATTCCTCATGGAGATGGGAGCCATCGACTTCGCGGGCGGTACCGTGGTGCACATCAACGCCGGAGTGTCGGCTCTTGTGATGGCTCTGCTCGTGGGACGCCGCAATGACTACCGACCGGGAAAGCCCATCACGCCCCACAACATACCGTTCGTGTTCATCGGAACGGCACTTCTCTGGCTCGGATGGTTCGGTTTCAACGCCGGCAGCGGACTCGCAGCCGACGGACTGGCAGCCAACGCTTTCCTCGTGACACACATAGCGACGTGCGTCGCGGCAGTCTCGTGGATGACCGTAGACTGGATTGTCAACAGGAAGCCCACCACCGTAGGGGCGTGCACCGGAGCCGTCGCCGGACTTGTGGCGATAACACCCGCCGCCGGCACGGCAGACATTCCGGGAGCCATATGCATCGGACTCGTCGCCTCACTCGTATGCTTCTGGATGGTGGCTGTGGTGAAACCGAAGTTCGGATATGACGACGCTCTCGACGCATTCGGCGTTCACGGCATGGGCGGAATGGTCGGTTCGGTGCTCACGGGGGTGTTCGCCACGAGAGCCGTGACGGGTGCCGACGGTGTCCAGGGCGCGCTCTACGGCGACTGGCACCAGCTCTGGGTGCAGACAGCCACGACCCTCATATCAGTCGTCTTCAGCGCGGTGATGACGTTCGTCATATTCCGTATCACCGACGCAGTGTGCGGTATAAGGGTCATGAGACGCGTCGAGGAGGAAGGACTCGATGTCTACGAGCACGGTGAGGCAGCGTACGACATGTAGTATGCAGCACACAATATGATGGCATTTAGTTTGTAACATCTGCTTATAAGCAACTTATTACAAAACAAGATAAATAACAACAACCAACAAAAACAACACAACAATTATGTCGAGTTTAAGATTCAGAGTAGTTGAAAAGGCTTTTCAGACCAAAGCCAGGGAATTTCCAATACCGGAGGAAAGACCGAGTGAGTATTTCGGAAAATACGTGTTCAACCGCGAGAAGATGTTCAAATATCTCCCGGGCGACGTGTTCGCCAAGCTCGTGGACGTGATAGACAACGGCGCGGCACTCGATAGCGGCATCGCCGACGAGGTGGCGTCGGGCATGAAACGGTGGGCTATGGAGCTCGGAGCGACCCACTACACCCACTGGTTCCAGCCTCTCACGGAGGGCACGGCAGAGAAACATGACGCCTTCGTGGAGCACAACGGCAAGGGCGGAATGATGGAGGAGTTCTCCGGAAAACTGCTCGTGCAGCAGGAGCCCGACGCCTCGTCGTTCCCCAACGGAGGCATACGCAACACGTTCGAGGCGCGCGGCTACAGCGCGTGGGACCCCTCGTCGCCCGTCTTCGTGGTGGACGACACGCTCTGCATACCCACCATATTCATATCATACACAGGCGAGTCGCTCGACTACAAGACGCCTCTTCTGAAGGCTCTCCGCGCTATGAACAAGGCGGCGGTGGACGTATGCCACTACTTCGACCCCTCAGTGAAGAAGGTGTTTTCCTATCTCGGATGGGAGCAGGAGTATTTTCTGGTGGACGAGGGACTCTATGCGGCGCGCCCTGACCTGCTTCTCACCGGACGCACGCTCATGGGTCATGAGGCGTCGAAGAACCAGCAGCTCGAGGACCATTACTTCGGCGCCATCCCGATACGTGTCGCCGCGTTCATGAAAGACCTCGAGATACAGGCTCTCGAACTGGGAATACCGGTGAAGACACGCCACAACGAGGTGGCACCGAACCAGTTTGAGCTTGCCCCGATATACGAGGAGTGCAATCTGGCGGTGGACCACAACATGCTCATAATGTCGCTCATGCGCAAGGTGGCGCGCGCCCACGGCTTCAGAGTGCTGCTCCACGAAAAGCCCTTCAAGGGCATAAACGGCTCCGGAAAACACAACAACTGGTCGCTCGGGACAGACAACGGCACCGCCCTCATGGCTCCGGGAAAGACGGCTGAGGAAAACCTGCGCTTCATCACCTTCATCGTCAACACGCTGATGGCTGTCTACCGTCACAACGGACTGCTCAAGGCGAGCATCATGAGCGCGACAAACGCCCACCGTCTGGGAGCCAACGAGGCGCCGCCTGCCATCATCTCGTCGTTTCTCGGCACACAGCTCAGTCAGGTGCTCGACCATCTTGAGGTGAGCACCGACGAGGACATGGGTGTTCTGGTAGGCAAGCACGGCATGAAGCTCGACATTCCCCAGATACCCGAACTGCTCATCGACAACACCGACCGCAACCGTACGTCGCCCTTCGCCTTCACAGGCAACAGGTTCGAATTCCGTGCCGTAGGGTCGGAAGCCAACTGCGCCAGCGCGATGATCGCGCTCAACACCGCCATGGCAGAGCAGCTCACCGACTTCAAACGCGACGTGGACGAGGCGATGTCTGACGACGTATCGAAGGAGACAGCCATCCTTCAGGTGCTCAGAAGATACATAAAGACATGCAAGCCCATACGTTTCGACGGCAACGGATACAGCGAGGAGTGGAAGGCGGAAGCAGCCAGACGCGGGCTCGACTGCGAGACATCATGCCCCGTGATATTCGACAACTACCTCTCGGAAAGCAGCGTCAGGATGTTCACCTCCACAGGCGTGATGACCAAAGTGGAGCTGGAGGCGCGCAACGAGGTGAAATGGGAGACCTACACCAAGAAGATACAGATAGAGGCGCGGGTGCTCGGCGACCTCGCCATGAACCACATCGTGCCCGTAGCCACGCACTACCAGAGCATGCTCATCAACAATGTCTACAGACTGAAAGAGCTGTTCGACGCCTCTGAGGCTGAGGGAATGTCGGCTGAAAACATCTCTCTCATCCGTGAGATTGCCGAACGCACGGCATACATAAAGAAGCATGTGGACGACATGGTGGAGGCTCGCAAGGTGGCGAACAGGATTGACAACGTGCGCGAGAAAGCCATAGCCTATCACGACACCATCGCTCCGATGCTCGAGCAGATACGCTACCACATAGACAAACTGGAGCTTATTGTGGACGACCAGATGTGGACTCTGCCCAAATACAGAGAGTTGTTATTTATCCGGTAAATAAAGATTCCTTCATTGTTAGTTATTCAACAAGTGATTCCGGGCTGCCGCGAGGCAGTCCGGTTTTTCATTTCCGTCAGTCCGTTCCGCCTGTCACGGTATGTAAATGAAATCCTTTTCTTCATACACCGACACGCTTTCAGAATGCCATACACTCATCCGCACACCGCTGTATGCCCGCCGTTCCTCATCCGCACATCCGCCTTTATCCTGTTTGAAGCCTTGTCATGAACGAACCCTCCGCGTATTCCGTAAAACAGGAAAGTGACATTGCCTAAAGAATAATAGAACAATAAATAATCATGACAGCCGATCATCACACAACAGACATGCTCCGGAAAATGCATAAACATTCATTTTCATGGTAAAAAAATTTGACAACGGAAAACTGGAAAAGGGAAGATGGGGAGAGAGTGAGGAGGGGGTGAGAAGGTGAGAAAGTGAGAGGGTGTGAGTGTGGGAAAGGCTTTTTGAGGACACGGGACGGGGTTTGGAGGCGCGGGAAAGGGTTTTTGGTGGTTCGGAAGAGGGTTTTTGAGGGGATGGGATGGGCTCTTTGGGGGTGTGAAAGAGGCTCTTTGGCGAGGCGGGATGGGCGGTACGGATTATTGGGATGATGCAAATGGCTGATTGTCAATGATGTATGCAAAACGCTGAAAACTCGCGTATTTGCGCCCGAAGAGGCATGAGGACAGAAAAACGGCGGTATTTTCAAGTTACGGTGAATATTTATTCACGACGCCACGGTGTATTCCGTATATTTATGCAGAATCTCTTTCTCCGCCCGCACACGTCAGTTTACAGAAAAAGTCCTGTCCGAGCCGCACCGGAACATACTTCCGATGACAGTCACGTACAGGACAGACAACTATTGATGTATCACAAAATAAACAATCAGTCGTGCGGAGGCTGACCTCTAATAAGCATCCTCATGCACGCCGCTCACGGCTCTTCCGCTCGGCTCGTTTACGCCTGCGAACGAGTCGTCCCACGCAAGAGCCTCAGCCGTGGAGCACGCCACGCTCGGCACGCTGGGCACGCTGCGGGCGGCACTCTCGCTCGGAAAATACTCCTCGAATATGCTGCGGTAGTAGTATTCCTCCTTGTTCATCGGAGTGTTTACGGGGAAACGCTCCGCCGCGCGCGCCATCTGCCCGTCGCTCACAGCCTTCGACGTGACGTCCTTCAGCGTGTCTATCCAGCTGTAGCCCACCCCGTCGCTGAACTGTTCCTTCTGTCTCCACGCCACACTTTCGGGCAGCAGGTCGCAGAAAGCGTCTCTCACAATCTTCTTCTCAATGGTTTTGCCGGGGCACATCTTCACCGAAGGGTTGAGCCGCATAGCCGTGTCGAGAAACTCCTTGTCAAGAAACGGCACCCTGCCCTCCACTCCCCACGCCGACAGAGACTTGTTGGCGCGCAGGCAGTCATACAGATACAGCTTCGAGAGCTTGCGCACCGTCTCCTCGTGGAAAGCCCGTGCGTCGGGTGCCTTATGGAAATAGAGGTATCCGCCGAACACCTCGTCGGCTCCCTCTCCGCTAAGCACCATCTTTATGCCCATGCTCTTTATCACCCTCGCGAGCAGATACATGGGGGTGGATGCGCGCACAGTGGTGACGTCGTATGTCTCGATGTAGTATATCACATCGCGCAAGGCGTCAAGCCCTTCCTCTATTGTGTAGTTTATCTCATGGTGCACCGTGCCTATGTGAAGAGCCACTTCGCGCGCCTTCTCAAGGTCGGGCGAGCCCTTCAGTCCCACCGCGAAACTGTGCAGCTGCGGCCACCATGCGGCGTTGCGCCCGCCCGTCTCTATGCGGCGCGCGGCGTATTTCTTTGCCAGAGCCGATATGACCGAGCTGTCGAGACCACCCGAGAGCAGCACACCGTAGGGCACGTCGCTCATCAGCTGCCGCCTCACCGCACTGTCGAGAGCCTCGCGCAGGTCGGCGGTCTGCCTTTTGACGGCATTCTCCCCTGGCGCGACGCGCGTATGGTTCACCGCCTCCGGAGTGTAGTTGAGCCTCACATTGTCATATTCCGTCCACTCTCTCCTGTACCAGCGTCTCATCTTCCCCTCGCGGCTCCAGTAATAGTGTCCGGGCAGGAAGGGCTCGTAGCTCTCGCACACACCCTCGAGAGCCTTCAGCTCACTGGCGCAGCAGACGCGTCCCTCGCTGTCTTTGCCGATGTAAAGCGGTATCACCCCGATGGCGTCGCGTGCGATGAGATACTCGTCCCTCTCCTCATCATAGAGCGCGAAAGCGAATATTCCGTTCAGTTCCTCGATGAAGTCCACGCCCTTGTCGCGATAGAGCGCGAGTATCACCTCACAGTCGCTGCCCGTGCCGAAAGCGTATTTTCCGGCATAGCGCGCGCGTATCTCGCGGTGGTTGTATATCTCCCCGTTCACTGCGAGAATCTGTTTTCTGTCGGGAGAGAACAGCGGCTGTCCGCCGCTTTGCGGGTCGACGATCGACAACCGTTCATGACACAGTATGGCAGACCGTCCGCAGTAAATGCCACTCCAGTCAGGTCCGCGGTGCCTTATCTTCCTCGACATGCCGAGAGCCTTTGTCCTCAGCGCGCCCACGTCGCCCTTTATATCAAATATGGCAGTTATTCCACACATACGCTATAGCTTTTTAAGATAATTGTCTATGTCCTGAGCGGCTTTCCGTCCGCCCGCTATGCATCTCACCACGAGGCTTGCTCCGGTAGCCGCGTCGCCCGCCACGAACACGTTGTCGGCATATTCGGGATGCTGCGGTCTGAGGAATCCCATTGCCAGAAGCACCATGTCGGCGTCTATCATTTCCTTCTTGCCCGTGGGTCTCATCACCGGGCGTCCGCCGTCGGAGGCAGGAGTCCACTCCACCTCCTCCACTTCCACACCGCTCACCCGTCCGTCCTCCGTCCCGACGAAGCGTGTCGAGGCAAGACACCAGCGGCGTTCGCAGCCCTCCTCGTGGCTCGAGCTGGTCTTCAGCACCTGCTGCCACTGCGGCCAGGGAGTAGCCGGATTATATCCGACAGGCGGTTTCGGCATTATCTCTATCTGTGTCACCGACACCGCACCCTGCCTGTTGCTCGTGCCGATGCAGTCGCTGCCCGTGTCGCCTCCGCCTATCACGAGCACCCGTTTGCCCTTGGCACTGATGAGGCTGTCGCCGTCGAAGGTCTGTCCGGCAAGCACCCTGTTCTGTTGCGATAGCATCTCCAGCGCGAAGTGTATGCCCTTCAGCTCGCGCCCGGGAATGTCAAGGTCGCGCGCCTGCGGCGTTCCTGTGCACAGACACCATGCGTCGAAGCCGTCAGGAAGGTCCTGGGTGTCTATCGGAGTGTTCACGCAGAACCTCACGCCCTCGGCTTCCATGATGCCGATGCGGCGGTCGATGACAGCCTTGTTGAGCTTGAAGTTGGGTATGCCGAAGCGCAACAGTCCGCCCACATACTCATCCTTCTCAAACACCGTCACCTCATAGCCCATGGCGTTGAGGCGGTTTGCGGCGGCAAGTCCTGCCGGTCCGGAGCCCACTATGCCCACCTTCATGCCGTTGCGCCCATACTTGTGCGGCTGCACATATCCTTCCCTGAACGCCGCCTCTATTATGGCAGCCTCGTCCTCCCTTATCGTCACGGGGGCGTCGATTGCCAGTTTGAGCACGCAACTCTTCTCGCAGAGCGCCGGACAGATGCGTCCGGTGAACTCAGGAAAGTCGTTTGTGGCGGTCAGTATCTCGTAAGCCTCGCGCCACTTGCCCTTATACAGTGCGTCCTGAAACTCCGGAGGACGGTTGCCCAAGGGGCACGCCCAATGGCAGAAAGGCACTCCGCAGTCCATGCAGCGCGACGCCTGCAGCTTGCGTTCACTCGTGTTCAACGTCTGTTCCACCTCACCGTAGTCGCTTATCCTGTCGTGCACCGGACGGTAGCCCGCCTCCTGCCGTGGTATGGTGAGAAATGCTTTAGGGTTTCCCATATATGTTTCTGTGATAATGTTCTGACTCTGTTTAATAATCTCTCTGCACGTCCGCTATCTTCTGTTGCAGCTTCCGCATCTGCTCTTCGGCAAGTACGCGCTTGTATTCGATAGGTGTCACCTGTATGAACTCGTCGGCATAGCGGTTCCAGTCGTCAAGCATGGTGCGCGCCAAGGGTGAGCATGTGTACAGATAATGCTGTCTGATGAGCTCGTGAAGCTCCTTTCTTGCAGTGGAACTCTCGAGCAGCGACAGCTCCACCATCTCCATATTGCAGAAGTAGTCGAACGTGCGGTCGCGGTCCCAGACGTATGCCACGCCGCCGCTCATGCCCGCGGCGAAGTTGCGTCCGGTCTTTCCGAGCACCACGACCCTGCCTCCCGTCATGTACTCGCAGCAGTGGTCGCCCACGCCTTCCACCACTGCCACGGTGCCGGAGTTGCGCACCGCGAACCTCTCGCCCACGCAACCGTTGATGTAGACCTGTCCTCCCGTGGCTCCGTAGAGCAGCGTGTTGCCTGCGATGGTGTTCTTTCCGGCGTCGAAGTTCGACCTTATGGGCGGACGTACAGATATGAGTCCGCCGCTCAGACCCTTGCCCAGATAGTCGTTTGCCTCACCTTCGAGGCGGAAACTTATGCCGTGCGCGAGGAACGCACCGAAGCTCTGACCCGCCGAGCCTTTGAATCTGACGTTGATGGAATGCTCGGGCAGTCCGTCGTTGCCGTATCTCGCGGCGACCGCTCCCGACAGCATCGCGCCGACAGAACGGTCGGTGTTGGCGATGGCATAGTCGAGCGACACCTCCCTGCCGTTCTCTATGGCGTCGCGCGCTGCGGCAATCATGCCGACGTCCATCACGCTTCCGATGTCGTGCCGCTGCTCTCCCGTGTGGCGGATGGCTGCTCCGTTGTCAACCATATGCAGCATACGGCTGAAGTCGAGCAGCGAAGCCCTGCCGTGTCCTTCGGTGTTCTTCAGCACGATAAGGTCTGTCCTGCCCACTATGTCGTCGAGTCTGGTGAATCCCATCTGCGCAAGATACTCCCTCACTTCCTGCGCGAGGAACCTGAAATAGTTCACGACGAACTTGTAATGACCGCGGAAATGCGCGCGCAGACGTTCGTCCTGAGTAGCCACTCCCACCGGACACATGTTGGTGTGACACTTCCTCATCATCACACAACCGAGCACAATGAGCACCGAAGTGCCGAATCCGAACTCGTCGGCACCGAGCAACGCCATGCTTATAATGTCGCGTCCGGTCTTCAGCTGACCGTCCGCCTGCAGGCGCACCTGCCCGCGCAGACCGTTGAGGACGAGCGTCTGCTGTGTCTCGCTGAGCCCTATCTCCGGCGGAACACCGGCATAGCGCATCGACGAAGCGGGCGAGGCACCCGTTCCACCCTCAGCTCCGGAGATGACGATGAGGTCAGCCTTCGCCTTGGCAACGCCCGCCGCGATGGTTCCCACTCCGCTTTCCGCCACGAGCTTCACGCTTATCCGTGCCTTGGGATTGACATTCTTAAGGTCGAAAATGAGCTGCGCGAGGTCCTCGATGGAGTATATGTCGTGATGGGGAGGCGGAGATATGAGCGAGATACCGGGTATGGAGTGGCGCGTACGGGCTATTACCTCGTCCACCTTGAAGCCTGGCAGCTGTCCTCCCTCGCCCGGTTTGGCTCCCTGCGCCACCTTTATCTGTATCTCGTCGGCATTGACAAGATATTCGGCAGTCACTCCGAAACGTCCCGACGCCACCTGTTTTGTCCTGCTGTTGAGCGATATGCCGTCCGACGAACCGTGAAAGCGGCTGCTGTCCTCGCCTCCCTCGCCGGTGTTGCTGCGCGTTCCCAGCTCGTTCATAGCAAGCGCGAGAGCCTCGTGAGCCTCCTTGCTGATGGCTCCGAACGACATAGCTCCGGTCACGAAACGGCGCACTATGTCCTCCACAGGCTCCACACGGTCTATCGGGATGGGACTGGTCTTGAAGTCGAAGAAATCGCGGAGGAATATCTCACCGTCCTTCCGGTCAGCAAGAGAAGTGAACTCCTTGAACTTCTTATAGCTCCCCAGCCTCGTGGCAAGCTGCAAGGCGGATATGGTCTCAGGGTTCCACGCATGCCTCACCCCGTCCTTACGATAGGAGAAAAGTCCGATGTGAGGCAGCAGTCCCGACACAGCGGCAGAGCCGAACCCGTCGTTGTGGAACGCCGCATAGTCGCGCGCTATCTCCTCCAAGCCTATTCCGCCGATGGTGGAGACATCCGTTCCGAAGCAGTCGTGCAACAGTTCGGCTCCCACTCCCACCGCCTCGAATATCTTGGCGCCGCGATAAGAGCGGATGGTACTTATGCCCATCTTGCTCATTATCTTGTATAATCCCTTGCAGAGAGCCTTGACATAGTTCTTCTCCGCAGTGTCGTAGTCGAGCTGTATGGCGTTGCTTCTCACCAGAGAGTCGGTCACCGCGAACGCCATATAGGGATTGATGGCACTCGCCCCGTAGCCAAGCAGCAGGGCGGCATGCATCACCTCGCGTATCTCACCGCTCTCCACGATGAGCGCGGTCTGCACTCTCTTCTGCACGGATATGAGGTGATGGTGCACGGCACTCACCGCAAGGAGCGACGGGATGGCTGCATGCGAGGCGTCCACGGCGCGGTCGGAGAGTATGATATAGTTAGCCCCCTCGTCCACCGACGCCTCCGCCTGACGGCACAGACTGCCGAGCGCGGCGTGCAGGGATGCTTTTCCGCCATCCGGACTGAATACAGCCGACAGCTTCACGGTGTTGAATCCCTTGTAGCGTATGTTGCAGAGGATGTCGAGCTGGGTGTTTGTGAGCACGGGGTGAGGCAGTCTCACCATCTTGCAGTGCGACTCGTCGGGCAGCAGGATGTTCATGCCCACCGCACCGATGTACTCCGTGAGCGACATGACAAGCTCCTCGCGGATGGGGTCAATGGGCGGGTTGGTGACCTGGGCGAACTGCTGCCGGAAGTAGTTGAAGAGCAGTTGGGGACGGTCGGACAGCACTGCGAGCGGCGTGTCGTTGCCCATGGAGGCAGTCGGCTCGGAGCCGTTGACACACATAGGCTGTATGACAAGCTCCACATCCTCGCGCGTATATCCGAACGCCCTCAGCTTTCTGGCATAGTCGTCCACGCTGTTCTGCGCCTTGCGTCCGCTGCGCAGGGCGTCCAGCTCAATGCGGTTGGCTGACAGCCACTGCCTGTAGGGCTTCATAGAAGCCAGACTCTCCTTCAGTTCCCCGTCGTAGTATATCCTGCCCTCCTGTGTGTCCACGAGCAGAATCTTGCCCGGCTGGAGGCGTCCTTTCTCCTTTATGTCGCCCGGCTCGAAGCCTATGACGCCAGCCTCGCTCGCCACAACCATCATGTCGTTGCGCGTTATGAGATAGCGGGCGGGGCGCAGACCGTTGCGGTCGAGCATGCCACCGGCATAGCGACCGTCGCTGAAGAGGAGCGCCGCCGGACCGTCCCACGGCTCCATGAGGATGGAGTGGTACTCGTAGAACGCCTTCAGGTCCTCGCTGATCGGGTTCTTGTCGTTGAACGACTCGGGTATGAGCATCGCCATGGCATGCGGAAGACTGAGTCCCGACATGACGAAGAACTCAAGCACATTGTCGAGCGAGGCACTGTCGCTCATGCCCGGCTGTATGACAGGACGTATGCCTCTGACATCGCCCAGAGCCGGAGTGGAGAGCACACTCTCGCGCGCCTCCATCCACGCGCGGTTGCCCCTGATGGTGTTTATCTCGCCGTTGTGCGCGAGCAGACGGAACGGCTGGGCAAGGCTCCACGTGGGAAACGTGTTGGTGCTGAAGCGCGAGTGCACCACGGCTATGCCGCTCGTGAAATAAGGCTGGGTGAGGTCGGGGAAATATTCGCGCACCTGCACCGACGAGAGCATGCCCTTGTAGACGATGTTCTTGCTCGAGAGCGACACGATGTAGAAGTCCTTGTGCGTGATGCGACGCTCGATGCGCTTGCGTATGATGTACAGAGTGCGGTCGAAGGTGGCAGTGTCCGCCGCCCCCGTTATGAACACCTGCCTGATGTCCGGCTCCGTGGCGAGCGCGTCCTTGCCGAGCACCGACGAGTTGACGGGCACGCTGCGGAGGTGCATCAGAGTGAGTCCCTCGCGCTCAATCTCCTCTATCATTATGCTGAGCATGCCCGCCTGAAGGTCCGGGTCCTTGGGAAGGAACACCAGACCCGTGCCGTACTTGCCCTTCTCCGGCACTGGAATGCCTTGCAGGAGAATGAACTCGTGGGGTATCTGAAGCATGATGCCGGCACCGTCGCCGGTCTTGTTGTCAGCACCCTCGGCACCCCGGTGCTTCATGTTCTCGAGCACCTTGAGAGCCGAGTCCACCAGTTCGTGCGACTTGTTGCCGTGTATGTCCACTATCATACCCACTCCGCACGCATCGTGTTCGTGTGATGCGTCATATAATCCGGTTCTTTCCGACATTGTCATATTATCAAAAGTTATCGTTTTACCCTATAATTCTTTCCTTGTGAAATGTATTTATCACAAATAATTCACTTTGTCCTGCAAAAGTAATAATTTCCTTTCAGAGTGGCAGAAAAGACCATACTGATAATCAAAAAAAATAAAGCCATCTTACGATTTATAACATAGCAGCCATTCAAGGTGCCAATATCACAATATATGTAAGCAAAAACCGGTATTTTATAACATATTGTAAATCGTGCGATATTTATATAATAAAAATGCCGGAAAAACGCTCCGGTTACGTTTATTCTGCCATAAAAGTGTCCGCAACCGACGGCATGACAGGACGGGAAACAGCCTGTGCGCAAGCGTAAGCGTCAAAACGCACCGCCCGGGAATCCCATGCAGACACGACGGCAAGTGGATGAAGCAGGGCGATGAAGGGGTTTGGTATTGGCGTAGAAACAAACATTGGGGAGGAACAACGGTGGAACGTCAACTCCGCGAGAACGGCGTGGAAGCGTGCAGGAGCAGTTCCCGGCGCAAATACGCGAGTTTTGCACGGTTTGGGTATCTCTCTGTCTGCCAGCCGTTTATGCGATACAATCAAATAAAAAAGGATTTATCCTCGTGCGGAAAAGCCCGTTCGGGCAGACGGAAGAGCCTTTTTGACACCACAGGAAAGGCTTTTCCGGCTGCCGGCAGAGCCTCTTTCGTACACCGGAAAAGCGGGTCTCGCCCGTCGGAAAACTTTTTTCAGGCTCATCATACGAAAGAAACGGAGATATGGAACAACAAAAACAGCATCGCTTCCGGACAGACTCCGCGATGCCATTTCTGTTTTACAGCTTTCAGACTGTCAAAATTTTTTACTTCAGCCACAGCTTGTCCATCCATGCTAAGCAACTGCGGCGGCATGGCGGAAAGGTAACGTACCGTCCGCAGGCTGACCTGCATCAGAGTCCGCGCGCCGTCACCTCCTCCACTATCTCACGCGCCACGGCGGCTATGACGGCGGCATTGACAGCGTCGGTCTCGGCGGAATCTTTTATGAAGACTGTGATGTAGCAGTTGCGTCCCGACGGCATGCGCACCACGGCGACATCGTTGTCACCGGTCTTTATGCCTGCTATGCGGTCGGAGCTGCCCGTCTTGTGGGCTACCGGAATACTGTCAGGCACTCCGGCACGTATCTTGTCAGCACCCGTCACGGTGGCAGCCATCATGCTCCGCAGAGGCGCGTAGAGCGGTGCGGAGCCTTCGAAGACGATTTTCATGAGCCGTGTCATAGCCTCCGGGGTGCTCCAGTTGTCGTAGCAGCGGGTGATGTCGCGGTGCATGGCGTCCTCATCGTGCATCAGGCGGAAGCCGTCCACACCGAGCGAGCGCACATAACGGTCGACCTGCCCTATTCCGCCCGCCATGCGTATGAGTATGTCGCAGGCGTTGTTGTCGCTTTCCGCCACGCTGTATCTCATCAGTCCGGCAAGCGTGATGTCGACGTCTCCCGACGGACGGGCGTCCCTCAGCGGACTGTAAGTGTTCTCGCGCAGCATGGCTCTCTCCACATGCACCACGGTGTCGAGGCTTGTACCGCTTGCCGACATGTCGGCAAGCACCTTCATGGCGACATGTACCTTGAACACGCTCATGAGCGGAAAGCGCACCCGCGCGTTCCTTACATAACTGAAGTCACCGCATTCAGCCGACACTCCAACGGTCATCCGCCTGCCCGAAAGGATGGAGTCAATGCGCTCCGCGAGGGATGACGGCATGCCGGCACACCACAGACGGCAAGGCAGGAGTGTGACGGCGAAGAGGAAAAACAGACGTGTAAGATTTATCATATGTATATAAATATGGTGCAAAGATAATGCAAGGCGAGTGCAAAAGCAAGTCGGAAAAACGAAGTTTTGCCGGACTTGATACTGCCGAGCCGAAGCTTATCTTATGCAAAGATAATGCAAATGAGAGGAAAAGAAAGCTTGCTTTCAATTTCCCGAATGCAGCTTAGCTTATGCAAAGATAATGCAAATGAGAGGAAAAGAAAGCACATTACAGAAGATAAAAACAATGGCGCCAGCCTGTAGAGACGCAAAATCTTGCGTCTCACGAGGAAGGAATGCGCTGACGGGAGATATGTTATTGATATTACATATTGGTATGGGTAGGACGGGAGACGCAAAATTTTGCGTCTCACGATCAAGGTATTGCAAGGTGAGGACACTGTTACGTGCTGTCCTTCAATGCGGTGTTTAATCGGGAGACGCAAGATTTTGCGTCTCTACTTTTGGGGCGCGAGTATTATATATATGATTTAACGATACATAAAAACTATGGCGCGAGCCTGTAACGATGCAAAATCTTGCGTCTCACGATTAACCCATTGCAAGGTGAGGACACTGTTGCGTGCTGTCCTTCAATGCGGTGTCTAATCGTGAGACGCAAGATTTTGCGTCTCTACTCAGGCTCGCGCCATGATAATCACAAGCATGTCACAGTGCGTCAGTCGTCATATTCCTTATGCAGGAGCGTCCCCGCAGCGTTTATGACATACTGCACCTCCATGCGGGCGGTCTCTATCTCAATGGTGTAAATGGTGTCGGAAGGTTTCTCCTTGACCTCCATCTCCATGTTCACCTTACGGAAGTCCTTGTCAGCCTCGAGCGTGGCGCGCACAGCCTGCGGCAGGGCGTCGTAGCTGTAAAGGTCGTACTCGGTCTCCACCCATTCGCTTCTGCCGTTGAACTTCACCTCCTTTATCAGTCCGTCGTGCTTTATCTTTATCTCCAGCAGACCGTCGTCATACTCCTTTCCTATCACTACCGCACCGTTGTATTTCTGTTCGATGAATGTCAGGAGGTCTTCGGCAACGGGCACCTTACCGTTCTCTCCGCCGGAGATGTCAGGATTCTGCGGACGGCCGATGAACGTTCCGTCGGCACTGATGTACACGTCGGTCTCGTCATCCCACGCGCTCCGTATGCGTTCAAGCTCAAAACAGTAGTAGTGGTTTGTGGCAGACAGGAACTCCTCGGCATCGTCCACGCGCCACTCTCCGGTGCTGTACTTGCCGGTGAGAGCACTGAGCACCACCTCAGGAACGAGTCTGGCGTAGTTTCGTCCTAAGTCGGTCTTGGTATAGACCCAATGTCCTGACGAGTCGAACACCGCCTCATACTTCAGTCCTCCGTGCACGAACTCTATCTCCGTGGAGTTGTGCTCGCGCTCGATATCCACCATGCGGGCTCCCGGATAGTTTTGTGTGAGCCATGCGCTGATGGCGTCAGACGGTGTCTGCGGCAGGTAGTCGTGATAGTCGTTGTCCTTCTCCACGTCTGCGATTTCCTTCACGAGTATGCCGTCGGCGGTGTAGTAGAGATCCATCTCGGTCTCGACGCCCGACTCCTTTTTCTCCACCTGTATCACATAGAGAGCCTCGGCGTTTCCAGGTCTTTGCAGATAGTCCACCTCGTCGTCGGTCATCCACGGTGACTTGGAATAGTCGCTTGCCTCGAAAGCGGTCTTCACGGCATCGGGAATCATGGCGTAAGGCATCTCTATCTCGGTCATGTTCCACTTTCCCGTGCCCCATTCAAACCATGCCGTATGGTCTTTGGCAGCGGCTTTCTGTCCGTTTGTGGTGAAGCTGGCAACGGCATACGAGTTGTATTTCTTAGCCCACGTGACGTTCGTGGCGTCCGGATATTTCTGCTCAAACTCAGCCAACACAGCCTTGGGCACCTGACTCTCGCTCAGACGTCCGTCGTCAAAAGAATCATTGTTGTCACACGATAACATGATGAACATCGCCATCATGAGTGTCAGAATAGTGAATCTTCCTTTCATTCGCATAAGTTTTTATTTTTACGTTATTATTATTCTGTTATGCCGCAAAATTATTACACGATTCTGAAAAGAATCTGAAATCCGCACCAGAATTCATTATTTTTATTTCAAAAAGAATAATATATAATCATATAAAAGGTGGTGCATTCGCCTTATTCCGACCGCGCGAGCCAGTAGAGACGCAATATTTTGCGTCTCACAAGGGAGAATTGCGATGACGGAGGGGATGATATTGATATAATATATTGGTATGGGTGGGTCGGGAGACGCAAAATCTTGCGTCTCTACTGAGGAGGAATGCGATGACGGAGGGGATGATATTGATATAATATATTGGTACAGGTTGGACGGGAGACGCAAGATTTTGCGTCTCTACTGAGGGAAACAAACAATATTAATTTGATTTTATCCATAACAGGGACGGGAACAGATATACACCAACCGGGCGTTGAAAGCACCATGGACATGCCGCCATAGCCTATGCGCTACAAAAAAGTCCGGCAGCCGGAAACCGGTGCCGGACCGTTTTTTACTGCCGTTATGAAAAATTGAACAGCAATGAAAAAACAAAGCAAACTATCTACAAATAATTATTTATCATGTCATCCGCCGACTGAATCCCGGCATCTCACAACCCGGAACATCTCCACAGACTGTTGAGCTGATACTGGAACAGCCGATCCTGAAGGTGTTGAGCCAAGACTTATTATGCTCCAGACCTATATAAACGGAATAATGGACATCACCGTACGGTTTTGTACAGATTATTGCGGGAACTGGAACACGTCCCTTTTCGAGTCTTCAGCTTTCGCTGCAACCCATATAACGTTCGATGGAATATTAAGACTGCCCTTCAATTTCCCTGTAAAATTACTATAATCAACGCCTATAATATCCTTCATATATAAATCTACCGACATCACACTTTCACTTGTGCAGCTCTCAGAAAAGGAATAAGCTATTATGGCAGACATATTAATCGGAGAGCTGTCCGCCGCATATTTATAACGACTACCAGGCTTTAGCTCATCTTTTTTGTAATACATTCTCAAACCTGTTGTGGAAAAAGCTCCTATATTATTACCGTAATAAGATAATCCAGGAAGCATATTATAAGCAGTTTCACTTCCAAACATATATATCGCACTAAGGTCATAACTTGCCTTTGGAGGTATGGATATAATACGCTGTGCATAAGTTGTTGTGCTGCCACCGTTTGTGCTGCCGCCTCCCACATTCATTCCTCCGGCAAGCTGACCTACCGTTCCACCTATACCCAAGGCATTGGCTACGCTACCGAGATTCACACCTGCGCCAGACGAAGAAGATGAAGTTGATGTAGTGGAAGAAGGCACATAATAACAAATAGACTTACCCATTCGTACGAAGAAACTATTGCCGAGGTCTACATATACCGTGCGGTCTGACTTGTTTTCAATCCGTACCGATATAGCGGGACCTTGTAATCCATACGCAAAAGTTTCTCCAATAGGATTAAATACATCCGGTTTGTTCTTAACTGAATACATTGTTCCGCGTACAAAACTTATCCTTATGTTACCGTCATCCAGCACAGAACCGTCTTTCACTCCCCAACTCAGCAATGCCCATTTAGCATCCTTATCATCCTCACCTTCTTCCGGCTGATACGTTATCTCAGCATTCACCTGAGCCAACGCCTCCTCGTTGGCTTTCCTCGCGGCATCGTCCAAATCCGTCACCTTCACCATCACCGGACCCTCTCCCGCCGGTTCGGCTGCTGCCGGAGCCTGCTTTGCCGCCGGCTGCGCGTCCTCATACAGGTTCAACGTGGAGCCGTCCTGACGCTTCACCATCAGCACCTTGTCCTTCTCCATGCGCTTGATGTCGGCATCGGTCTTATTCTCCGTGTTGTAGAAAACATACTTGTCGCTCACTTCCACATTCCATCCTTGGAGCACGTCACCGTCCTTCGTGATGATCTTATCCTGTGCCACGGCAGGCATGAAAGCCATGAATGCCGCAAAGACAGTTGAGACCAGAATCTTGAAATCGTTCATATTATAATCGTTTTATATTGTCCCTGCAATCTGCTGACGGACATATGACTGCCCGACAACACGGGTAACATGAAAAAGGAATGCCCGAGTATCACATCTGCCTGCACGAGTTTTTATTTTTCCATAGTGAATGCAAGCCGACAGTGACGTCAGACATTCCCTATCAGGAAAGTCTCGCCATGAGAGGCGGATGAGAATACCGTCTCTGCGTATGTCCGCATACCTGATGCCGTTACGCGCTCCATACATGCCTGCGCAGCCGCTTCGGAGAAACGGCGGAGTCGCGTGAGACGCACGGCATCTGTATGCGCAAAGTTAGGAAAACAAAAGAAAAAATGCAACCACGGTCGGAGCGAACGTGCACCGTACGCGCTCCAACCGTGCCCGAACGGGAGAAAAACGTGACTATGCGGTAATTAAAAAACACCAGGAAAATGACCGATGCTTCACGCGCACCACTGTCTGACGCCATACGGTCTGCCGAACCGCGCCGCCGAAGAGCCGCACCGGCTTCTCACAACAGCTTCAGAGCCTCCTTTATCTCCGAATAGTGGCGGCGGCTCGCCATTATCTCCAGATTGTTGAACGGCGGGAAGAGCACACACCTGAGCGTGGTGTACTCCACCGATGCGAGGTAGTCGATGTTGAGAATACAGTTGGAGCTCACCTTCACAAACGTACTGCTCATGGCGAGTATTTCCTTAGCCTTGGTGGTGCGGCGCAGACGGTGCTCCTCCATGCTGGTAAGCACAATGACCCAGCAACGGCTCTCGTCATAGCGGAAAAAGAGAATCTCGCGACGCCGGAGCAGCATGAGGCGGTCTACGGTCTGCACGGCGAAGCGGTCGCCTGAGACGATGTCGGGTGTCTGCGGTGCCGCCACACCTCTGCCGCTGCGCCTGTCGTCCCTCACACGCTCTATTATGGCGCGCAGCTCTTCGGTGGTATATGGTTTGAGAAGATAGTCGAACGCCGAGGCGCGCAGCGCGTCGATAAGGTACTTGTCGTATGCCGTGTAGAACACCACGTGCATGTTGCTGCCCATGAGAGGTCTCATCTCCTTCATCAGCTCTATGCCGCTCGTGCCCGGCATCTCCACGTCAACGAAAATAATATCGGGCTGATGGCGCATTATGCTGCGCCTCGCCTTCCCGACACTTGTCTGTATGTCGGCAACGACAATGTCGTCGTAAGCCAGCAGGTCAGCCTCCAAGGCACGTATGGCTCCTGGTTCGTCATCGATGATGACGGCTGACATCACTTTGTTGTTCATAGGTCTTTTTATGTGTTATAGGTTGAACTGATAGCTATAAGGTATGTATATTGTGACGAGAGTGCCACGCTCTCCCGCATCCGAAAGGTTGCGTATGTCGAACCGCATCTTCACGGTGTTTCTCGCGTTGAGCATCTCCACCGTGCGGTAGAGCATCTTCAGACCGTTTCCAGTGCCGCGTTCCGAGTTGCTGTGCGCGCCGGGATTGTATCCGCATCCGTTGTCGCGGATGCTCACGAGCACTCCCCTGTCCCTGCCGTCGATGCTCACCGTTATCTCCCCACAGCCTTCCATGCCGTCGAAGGCGTACTTCAAGGCGTTCTCAACGGGAATCTGTATGCACATAGTGGGCACGAGGATGCCCGTGTCCACAGTCTCGTCCACATGCCAAGAGACATGCGGCGTCACCGGATTGGTCTGCTCGCGGAGACTCACGAAGTCCTTAACAACCTCCATCTCCTCAGCAAGTGTCATCGCCATCTTGTCTGATGCGAGCAGGTTTGAGCGCAACACCTTCACGAAGAGCTGCATCTTATGCGACAGTTCCTCATACTGCCTCATAGCCGGCATGATGGCGTTGAGCACGTTGAGCGTGAAATGCGGTGATATGCGGTTCTTCACATTGTCCATGCGAAGCCTTGTAACCAGAGCGAGCTGACGGGCATATATGCGCTCGTTCTTGCGCCGCACGTATACGAACACCAGCACCGCCCCGAGCACGACAATGAGGAGCAGGGCGACGATGAAGACGATGGTGGTGTGCTGTTCGGACAGCTGCACGTTCTTTCCGGCTATGAGTATGTCACGCTTCAGGAGCGTTGTGTCCTGCCGGTAGCGGTAGTCTATCTCCGCGATGCTGTTCATGTGTCGCTCGTTGCGTATCGAGTCGTTGTATTTCTCCACCATTTCCCTGTACATGTAAGCCTTGCGCCAGTCGCCCTGACGCTCGTAATACTCCATCAGACGCTTGTTGTGAAGATACATGTAAGAAGGTCCCACGCGCTCGGGATTGTAAGGCTTTGACAGATACCTGCCCGCCTCGTCGAGCCTGTGCTCGTTGAGTGCGAGCGCAGCCTGCAGGCTGTTGAGATAGAACATGGCGTCCTCGTTTGCCTGCGGAGCCTGAGCGAAATGCGCATACGACTTGTCCAGATAGAAGTGAGCGGAATCGTAACGTCCCAGTAGAGTGTATATCTCACCGATGTTGGCCTCCGTAAGCGCGTCGAGCGACGGCTGGCTGAACTTCCTGACTATGCCGTATGCCTTCATGAAGCACTCCAATGCCTCTGTGTAACGTTCCTCGAAGTAGTAGCAGTTGCCCTTGGAGTTAAGGAAGTAATACTCCTCATACTCCAGCCTTTCCTCCGGATTGCGCTCCGCCATGTCGAAGTAATGATGTGCCTGAGAGAAGTTATGCATGTCCGCATACACCTGTGCCAGACCGACATATATGCTGAACCTCACCTTCTCCGAGCCCAGCGAGTCAGCCACCCACAATGCTTTGCGGTAGTAACGTGCCGCACTGTCCCAGTCGCCTTTCTGTCTGTACTCGTCCGCAAGGTTTATGCAGATGTTCTCAAGTTCGCGCCTGTCGGGGGTGCGGTAGAGCGCGTCGTAGGCGTGATGAAGGCATGCTATGGACGAGTCGCGCATGTTCATGCCAAGCAAAAGCGCGCGGCGGTGATTCCAGCACATGGCTTCCAGAGCCTCACAACCCTCATGCGAACGGGCATAAGCCATCACCTTGCGGTTGATACTGACGGCATCTGAGGTGCTCCCCATAAGGTGGCGGCAGTATCCGGCAAACAGTTCCAGCCTGTAATACGACATACTGTCGGCCAGTCCTTTCTGTGCCTCACGGAACCGTTTCTCCATCAGGTCAGGATTGGTATATACAGAATCGAAACGCGATATGAGCAGTGTGTCTATGCGTTCTCTCTCCGCTATCACACCGGTCTGTCCGGCATGTCCGCACGACAGCATTCCGAGAAGCGTCATGCACATGCCTATGATTGTCTTGGAGTATCTCTTTTGTCTTTCCATACACGGTTCAAGGGTTTTCCCTTTTCTATTTATGGTTTGCTTACATCAGGCGGAGGAGCGCGGCGAATGTAGCATATCACCACGCTTAAAATGTTTCCCTCCATTAAAATAATAGTACAAATATACAACAAAAAATCGGAAAAATACAAACCAAACGTACTTCATCGCCTTTTTTTAAAGGCATCCGACACATGAAAACTCAAAATTAAGCCATATTATTACAGATTATACACGAAAATCGTTCATATAAATCCGCGCCAGCATAAATGCAAGAACAACATATGAAATATGCGCGCCGTTCACACCATATTATATATATAGCATGATGTAATAATATATATGGTATGATGTAAAGCCTAAGACGGCTCATCGGAAAACGGAGATTCATGGCGCGGAACCGTGTGTTCCGCGAGATGGAAAAGCACTGACGGGCGCGATGGTATTGTGATTATGTATTGGTATGGAGTGGACGGGAGACGCAAGATTTTGCGTCTCTACTGGCGGAGCGGTACGATGGCGGGCGGGTAAAGCACCTGAAATGAGGCGCAGTATGGCATTCATGGCATGAATATGAAATAAAAAAAACGTCACAACCAAGCCTTCATAAAAAACAGACATGGTTGTGACGGATTGTAGAATGAGCAGTCTTATGCTCAGAGCTCCTCGTTCTCAGGACGGAGCTTGCGCACAGTTTCGGCAGCGCGCCACATTTCCTTCTCACGCATAGCCTTCAGTTCGGCGTTGAGTTTCTCACGATAGTCGGGCTGCGAGTTGCTGTCGATGGAAATCTGCGCCTCGTTGCCTGTCTTCACGGAAAGATAAAGCCACTCCATGACAGGCTTTATAGCGTCGCGGAAACGGGGTGCCCAGTCGAGCGCGCCACGTTGTGCGGTGGTGGAGCAATTGGCGTACATCCAGTCCATTCCCTTAGCCGCGAAGAGCGGCATGAGGCTCTGTGTGAGTTCCTCCACAGTCTCGTTGAAAGCCTCCGACGGTGAATGTCCGTGCTCGCGCAGCACCTCATACTGCGCCTCGAGCAGTCCTTCGATGGCACCCATGAGCGATCCGCGCTCACCGGTAAGGTCGCTTGTAGCCTCGCGCTGGAACGTTGTCTTGAACAGATAGCCCGCGCCTATGCCTATTCCGAAGGCTATAGCCTTGTCCTCCGCCCTGCCAGACGCATCCTGATATACGGCATACGAGCAGTTCAGTCCGCGTCCCTCGAGGAACATAGAGCGCAGCGACGTGCCCGAGCCTTTGGGCGCAACCATCATCACATCGACATCATCAGGCGGCACAACGCCCGTGCGGTCGTTCCACGTGATGGCGAATCCGTGCGAGTAATAAAGAGTCTTGCCAGCCGTGAGATAAGGTTTCACCTTAGGCCAGACGGCTATCTGTCCGGCGTCAGACAGAAGCATACATATTATCGTACCCTTGTCGGCAGCCTCCTCTATGGAGAACAGCGTTTTACCGGGTACCCATCCGTCCTCCACAGCCTTGTCGTATGTCTTGCCCTGACGCTGCCCCACAATCACGTTGAATCCGTTGTCGCGCAGGTTGCATGCCTGTCCGGGACCCTGAATGCCATAGCCCAGAACCGCTATGGTCTCGTTCTTGAGCACTTCGCGTGCCTTTTCCAATGAAAACTCTTTGCTGGTGACAACTGTTTCCAACACGCCACCGAAATTCAATTCTGCCATATATTCAACTTGTTTTTATGCAACCCGAAGGCCACGGTTTATTATATTATTTCATCAAACGGGGTGGCAAATATAGCAATTTATAAGCTATCAGCCAAATATTCTGTCACTTTTTCACAAATTTAATCTTACAACGGCATGTCTCCGACTCCTTTTCCGCGTCGCCGGAGAGCCTTGTCACGCGCACGCAATACTCACCTTCACCGGTCTGTTCAAGATAAATGTTGAGCCGGTCGCCCATGTATGCCTCCGCAACATAGGCAATGTCGATGCGGCGGATGTCGTTGCACCGGTACCATTCAATGTCCCACAGGTCGAGGATATGCTCTATATATTTCACGCTGTTGAAGTGTCCGTTCACGTCAACGTCGCTGTAGCGAGCCTCGACGGTACGCACCGGCTCAGCCACGGCGTCCATTTTCACGCGCGAGGGCGGATCTATGGGGCAAGGCGTCACATCGTCGACATACCCGGAAATGAGTCCGTCGCGCACAGCCATTATGTCAACCGGCTGCCGCGTCACGGTGTCGATCATCGCCCATATGCTCCTTCCATATCCGCACAGCCGTCCGCCGCTGTCCCTCACGGCATAGTTGCGGCTTGTGAAATAGCGTTTCACATTCTCCACCCATGTGCTTACGGTGATGGTGTCGTAAGCCTCCGGCATGCGTTCCATCTCCATGACGAGGCGCGAGAGCACCCATGTGCGGTGCAAAGGATTGAGGTAGTTCATGCCGAATCCCCTGTCGTTGGAGTGGAAGTCGGCTGCATTGAGCAGACTGTTTCCCAAATGTCCGAGAAACATACGGTGTGAGAAATCGCAGTGGAAAGGCTCCACCAGAAAATCATAATTACCTATCTTACTCTTCATTTCCATTGTCGTCGTTGTATTTCTGCCTGTGAAGATAGTCAGCCGCAGGCTCGTCGAAGCTCCTTGTCACGGCTATCCTGCCCGAGCGGCTGTATTGCAGCAGACATCCGAACTTGCTCAGGCAATAATAAAGGTCGGTGACATCCTCGGTCAGTCCGGCATACTGCACGGTGCTGTAAGTAGGGTTCACCTCCATCATACGCGCCCCGTGCCTCCGTATGGTGCGCGATATCTCCGGATTGTCGAGCAGCTTCGGAGTGGATATCTTGTAGAGTCCCACCTCATGGATGAACAGTTCGTCGTCGCGGTAGAAGTCAGCCTTCACCACGTCTATCTTCTTCTCGATGAGCTTTGTTATCTTCTGTATCTGCTCCTCGTCGCTCCACGCCGTGATGGTGTACTTGTGTATGTCGCGTATGCTCGACGCCGACACGTTGAGACTCTCTATGTTTATCTGGCAGCGCGTGAACACAGAGGTTATCTGATTGAGTATTCCGGCGAGGTTCTCAGAATAAACAAGCAATGTATATAAGTTTTTCTCCATTTCCTTCCTGTTGATAGTTATTTTATTTCAAGGAGCATCTCGTCGACGCTGCAGCCCGGCGGCGTCATCGGCAGGACATTGTCCTCCTCCCTCACGGCGCACTCGAGCACGTAAGGTCCGGGCGTCGAGAGCATGCGTGCGACAGCGTCGTGCAGCGCGTCACGCTCCGTAACGACAGCGTAAGGGATGCCATATCCACGGCAGACGTGCTCGTAAGAGGGGTTGAGCATGTGTGTGAAGGAGTAGCGTCTGTTGAAAAACATGTACTGCCACTGGCGCACATTGCCCAGAAAACTGTTGTTAAGCAGTATTATCTTAACGGGTGCCTGCTGTTCCATTATGGTGCCGAGCTCCTGTATGCTCATCTGGAATCCGCCGTCGCCTGTGAAAAGACACACCGTGCGATGAGGCGTTCCGAACGTCGCCCCCACAGCCGCCGGCAGTCCGAACCCCATAGTGCCGAGTCCGCCGCTGGTGACGACGCTCCGCTTGGAGTTGTATCTGAAGTAACGGCACGAGAACATCTGGTTCTGCCCCACATCGTTCACGAGCACCGCGTCGCCGCCTGTCGCCTCAGCCACGGCATTGACCACCTCGCCCATAAGCAGCGGACCGTCGTGCGGATGTATGGCAGGCTGTATGACACGGGCGTCCTCCTCGTCGGCGAGCGGGCGGAAACTGTCTATCCACTCACGGTGACTGTTCTTCTCGAGCAGCCTTGTCACGGCAGGCAGCGACATCTTGCAGTCGCCCAGAACCGCCACATCGGTCTTCACGTTCTTGTCTATCTCGGCGTTGTCGATGTCGAAATGTATTATCTTAGCCTGTCGGGCATAGGTGTCGAGACGCCCCGTCACGCGGTCGCTGAACCTCATTCCGATGGCAATGAGCACGTCGCACTGCTGCTCCTTGACGTTGGGCGCATAGCTGCCGTGCATGCCGAGCATGCCCATATTGAGCGGATGACCCGACGGAAGAGCCGAGAGTCCGAGCAGCGTGCGCGCCGCCGGTATGTCAGCTTTCTCAAGAAACTCCACCAGCTCGTTATGCGCGCCGCCCAGCTCGACGCCCTGTCCCACGAGGGCGAGCGGCCGGCGGGCAGAGTTGATGAGTGCGGCGGCACGCGCCACAGCCCCGTCGTCGAGCTTGGGGTAAGGCTCATAGCTGCGCACTGACGTCACCTTGACCGGCTTCCACTCCGTTGTTCCCACCTGCGCGTTCTTCGGGAAGTCGAGCACCACAGGTCCGGGACGTCCCGAACGGGCTATGTAGAACGCCTGACTCACAGCCCACGCAATGTCCTCGGGGCGTCTTATCTGATAGCTCCATTTGGATATAGGCTGCGCTATGCCCACGAGGTCGACCTCCTGAAAGGCGTCCGTGCCGAGCGCGCTTACGCCCACCTGTCCTGCTATGACCACTATGGGAGTGGAGTCCATCATGGCGTCAGCCACTCCGGTGAGAGTGTTCGTGGCGCCGGGACCGCTCGTGACCAGACACACGCCCACCTCACCGCTCACACGGGCATATCCCTCCGCGGCATGGGCAGCCCCCTGCTCGTGGCGCACGAGCACATGGTTGAAGGCATGTCTGTCGCCTACTGTATAATCGTAAAGAGCGTCGAAAACCGGCATTATGGCTCCGCCGGGATAGCCGAAGATGGTTTTCACCCCCTCGTTCTGCAGCGAGCGCATGAGCGCCTCCGCTCCTGTTATAATTTCCTTTGACATTTATATTCCTTTTTACTGAGCCGCGCGGAGTGTGATGGAAACGTCTTCCGTCCGCCAGCCCATTGTTTCTAATCTATCAATCTCACTCCTCCCTTGTCCGCCGAGCTTACGCTCCGTGCATATGCCTTCAGCGCGCGGCTCACCTCGCGGGTGCGTCTCAATGGTCTCTGCGGACGCGCCTGCAGCACGGCATCGGTGAGGCGCACGTTTATGGAGCGCGAAGGTATGTCGATGTCGATGATGTCACCGTCCATAATCTTGCCTATGTTGCCTCCTGCGGCAGCCTCAGGCGATATGTGTCCGATGCTCAGTCCGCTTGTCCCTCCGGAGAACCTGCCGTCGGTGATGAGCGCGCATTCCTTGCCGAGATGCATGCTCTTGATGTATGACGTGGGATAGAGCATCTCCTGCATGCCCGGTCCGCCCTTCGGTCCCTCGTGTGTGATGACCACGCAGTCGCCCTTTCTCACCTTTCCGCCCAGTATGGCGTCGCACGCCTCTTCCTGCGAGTCGAACACCCGCGCCGGACCGCTGAACTTCCACAGCGAAGGGTCCACGCCGGCAGTCTTCACCACACATCCGTCCTGCGCGATGTTACCGAAGAGCACCGCAAGCCCCCCGTCCTTGGTGTAGGCGTGCTCCAGAGAGCGTATGCATCCTGAGAAGCGGTCGGTGTCGAGCGTCTCCCACTCGCTGTCCTGACTGCCCATGACGGTGGAGAAACGTCTGCCGGGCGCGCTGCGGTAGATGCGCAGGGCTTCTGCATCGGCATCACCGCGAGTGATGTCATATTTCGCCATCGCTCCGGCGAGCGTCATTCCGTCGACGCGCCTCACCGAGGAGTCGACCAGTCCGCCCTTGTCCAGCTCGTTCATTATACCGAGTATGCCTCCCGCACGGTTGCACTCCTGCACGCTGTACTTCTGAGTGTTGGGCGCGAGCATGCAAAGGCAGGGCACCTTACGGCTTAGACGGTCGATGTCTTTCATGCTGAAGTCCACCCCAGCCTCGTTTGCCACGGCAAGCAGATGGAGCACGGTGTTGGTGCTTCCGCCCATTGCTATGTCGAGAGTCATGGCGTTGAGGAAAGCCGCACGTGTGGCGATGCTCCGCGGCAATACGCCCTCGTCGCCGTCCTCATAGTATGCCAGCGCGTTTCTCACGATGAGACGGGCAGCGTCGCGGAACAGTCTGACGCGGTTGGCATGCGTCGCGAGAACCGTGCCGTTGCCCGGCAGGGCGAGTCCTATCGCCTCCGTGAGCGAGTTCATGGAGTTGGCGGTGAACATGCCCGAGCAGCTTCCGCATCCCGGACAGGCACACTCCTCTATACGGCTCATCTCCTCGTCGCTCACCGAAGGGTCGGCGCCCTTCACCATGGCAGTGATGAGGTCGGCGTTCTCACCGCGCCACCGTCCTGCCTCCATCGGTCCTCCGGAACAGAAGACGGTGGGAATGTTGAGTCTCATGGCAGCCATGAGCATGCCCGGTGTCACCTTGTCGCAGTTGGATATGCATATCATGGCGTCAGCCTTATGCGCGTTCACCATATACTCCACGGAGTCGGCGATGATGTCGCGCGACGGAAGCGAGTAGAGCATACCGTCGTGTCCCATGGCAATGCCGTCGTCTATGGCTATGGTGTTGAACTCGGCGGCATAGCAGCCCATGCTTTCTATCTCTTTCTTCACTATCTGTCCGATTTCGTGCAGATGCGTATGTCCCGGCACAAACTGTGTGAACGAGTTCACCACAGCTATCACGGGCTTTCCGAACTGCTCCCGCCTCATGCCGGCGGCGACCCACAGTGCCCTGGCTCCCGCCATGCGTCTGCCCTCTATACATACTGAGCTTCTCAACTTGTGTTTCATATCTGTTCTCCCTTCCTGCCACATGCCGCGCTACGCGGAAATCTCCGATGCGGCGGCACGGCTATAAAATAAAAATGACAGACACATCCGTGAGTCTCACCACTCCGGCACGCCGGACGGTATGCCATATCACGGACGGTCCGGTTGCAAAGGTAGTCAGTTTTTGTGTAAAGAACAAACAAACCGTCATTATTTATTCTTCAAAATAATCAAATTAACAACAAAATGACGTAAAATATTACAATCAAGAAGAAAATAACGCACATTCGAAGGTCTTTTGTGCAATATACCGACCGGCTGAATAGCACACATGTGCCTCCTGCGGCGCTCCTCAGACAGCCCGTCGAAGGGCACGCACGTATATTGGCACGCCTTGACCCGAACAGGTCATCATACCGCCAGAGCAACCGTTCTGAACTGACCGCCACCCCATCATTCCTCTTCCGCAACGCTGACGCAGCTTCTATCGCCAGCAAAAAGACGGCGGAAACGCATATTTATGCACTGTGCGGAAGTAAAATATTTTGACAACCGTTTTTCGTGAAACAGATTACGGAAAACCGCCGTACACCGCTCCATACCCCCATAATGACGTTACGGACACCCCGAAAAACACTGCCGGAGCAACAGCGGAGCACGTTCGGAAAGCCCGAACATGCCTTACGGCACTCCCGAAAAGCCCGTCCGGCACCATGACAAAGACCGTATCGCACCGCCAAACAGCCTCTTCCGCAAGTCAATAAAGCACGTTCGGTGACACGGAAAAGGCGCGACAATCCGACCATACCGCATAAACGACTGTATATCAAAGCATTGCGAAAACCGCTTAAAACCCGCGTATTTCCGGCAGGAAATGCTTTTGAACGAAAACACACGATTCTCGCGAGGTTGACAACATATAAATATGCATACACATGACAATATCCGCATATTTATGCAAAAGCGGTGATTTGCCGTCAGCAGTATCACATGCCGGTGACAGACATACGGGTTTTGTCTTTAAACCTCAATCGGTCAATAGAACGCTGAATATACATCCAAGGTTTATCGTCAGCCCTTCATCCTTCTTCCGCACTGCTGCCGCCATCCTGTCTTTCGCTTTTTCACAGTGTAACCCGCCACATATTCAATAAAGCTGAAGACAATCCGGCTGACAGCAGTATGAGTTATGAAGGGATGTCTAATGACCTGTTCGGGTAAAAAAGATGCGGCATACCACATTCAGATAAAGCAGGAAACCATATGATGGCAGCAGCACGGAAGATGTTATCGTTTCTTGTCAACAAACACCATGGCGTTACGCTCGTCGGCAATGATGCTTATATAACGGTCGTACTCACGCAGCACGTCTGCCGTAATCTCCTCTTTGCTGAGATACTGTATGTCATTTCCCGCGCGTCCGTCGGTATAATAGGTGACGGGGACATACTGCATACCGTCATCGACATCTGGTGTGTTGTCTTCATCTATGAGATAATCGGATATGCGCTGCTTCTCAGTAGTGACGCCATAACGGAAATTGCGTATGCGCTCATGAGGGATGTTCAGCTCTATGGAAAGCGGTCCTTTCCTGCCTCTGAGTATGTCTGCCTGTATGCCGTACTTCGAGAACTCCGCCTGAAGTTCGCTGAACGCCGGTTCCACATTATCCCTAAAGAACCGCTTTATGTCGCTTTTCTTATGGAATGTGACTATCTGCCGCAGGCGCAGCTGCCAGTTCTCACCGTTCCATGTCCTGCTTCCGTAAGGCATGTGGGCGGAGTTGTAGAGTCCGTCGGTGCGCAAAGCCTTGAACAGGCACAGACAGAGCACAAGCATAATCAAGCCGAATGGCAAGGCGGAGATGAGCGTCATGGTCTGAAGCGACTTCAGTCCGCCGGCATAGATGAGTGCCATCGTGATGATTGCCATCAACGCTCCCCAGAACACGTTCTGCCATTTGGGCGAGTGAGGATGATTGGATGTGGAGATGCTGTTCATGACAAGGATGCCCGAATCAGCCGATGTGACAAAGAAGATGGCAATCATCGCTACAGCCAGCACGCAAATTGCCTTAGCCATGGGGAAGCTCTCGAAGAAGGAGAACAGCAGGATGTCGGGATTGTCCACGAGCCTGCTCAACGCTCCGCCCACAACATTCCGGTCTATCCAGATGGCTCCGTTGCCGAACACAGTCATCCAAAGAAAGATGAACAATGACGGCACCAGCAGCACCGCCAGCACATACTCGCGGATGGTACGCCCCTTTGATATGCGGGCGATGAACAGACCCACGAACGGCGCCCAGCTTATCCACCACGCCCAGAACATAACTGTCCAGTTGGTGAACCATCCTCTGCCCGCCTTCTCGAAGGCGAAGGTGTTGAACGTGAGGGTGGCGAAATTCTCTATGTAATTGCCAACTCCCTCAAGGAAAGCGCTCAGGAGAAACGTGGTGGGACCAAGAAACAGCACGAAAAGCAGCATCACTATCGCCGCACCGATATTTATCTCGCTGAGCCGTTTCACCCCTTTGTTCACTCCGGCAACGGCAGAGCTTATCGCCAGCGCGCTGACAACGATGATGATGGCGCACTGAAAAAGGAAGTCGGAATGGCGCAGCAAGCCCAGATGAACAAGTCCGGCATTGAGCTGCATGACTCCGAAGCCCATCGAGGTGGATATTCCGAAGAACGTGCTTACCAGCGCGAAGATGTCGACAACGTCGCCTATCCAACCGTGTATCCTGTCACCCAGAATGGGATAAAGCCCGCTGCGGATGCTGAGAGGCAGTTTATAGCGGAATGAGAAATATGCAAGGACAAGCCCCATCACGGCAAATATCGCCCAAGCATGTATTCCCCAATGGAAGAATGTGGCGAGCTGCGCGTCCTTGGCATGGTTCGCAATCTCGGGAAGAGCGGGATAGACATAGTGTGACATGGGCTCGGCAACACCGAAATACATCAGTCCTATGCCCATGCCTGCGGCAAAGAGCATGGATATCCATGAGAAGAAGGAGTACTGTGGCTCGGAGTTGTCTGCCCCAAGACGTATATTCCCCATCTTGCTGAACGTCAGAACAAGCAGAGAGATGACAAAAAACGACACCAGAAGTATATAGACCCAGCTCATGTGTCTGTATACGCTGTCCTGTATGTTTGTCAATGCCGTGTTGACCGTATCAGGGAAAAAAGCCGCCACCAGCGATAAAATGATAAGTACAAGCAGCCCGGGATAGGCTACATTTTTTGCAAATGTTGTTTTTGTATTAAGCGTATTCATCATGTCTGAAATATATTATCTTAAATGAAGAATGCAGCAGAATGAGCCGCACATCATACATGCAAAACAATGAAAGAAGCCGAATGCGTTTCTTTCACACTGAATGCAAATATACAAAAAACATTTCAAAACAGACGGTTTAAGTGCATATAAAATGAAATAACATACTATATATAACAATATATGTGACACATAGAAAAACCGAAAGCATGAAAAGGAGCATGGCGTAATGACGTGTATTCATCTCCAAAAGTCATACATAATCCTGTTCGGGAGAAAAAGACATACCCTGCTATACGCCATAAAAGCCACGCTCATGGCACAGACGTCAGACGTGGCGCAATGTGGGGAAGCGGGCAAAAGCACACATTCCTTTTCCATGAAGTAATTTTTCAGACACGTCTGCCCGGATTGCGAGACAGCGGCATGAATGAAACGGCATGCAAGGCGCGACGATGTGCGACGGCTGAACACGAACAGCCCGCCACACTACCGGCGACTCTTTTCCTTGGCGGGGAAGAGTCTGGCTTTCAGCCACGCCCTTACAGGCAGGTCGTACAACTTGTATGCAGCCCATGCATTTGCCACTGCCATAACATAAACACACACAGCCACAGCCACATGTGTAGACAACGGCGCGTCGGGATGATAATAAACCCACGACTTCTGAAGATATACCAGCGGGAAATGGGTGATGTAAAGCGGATAGGACAACTCTCCGAAAAACCGGCATACGGCAGAAGAGCGACCTGTAACGCGTCTTCCCGCTCCCACGGATACAATAAAGGGGAACAGCAGCAATATGACAACAGCCTCATAAACTCCGTTCATCCATAAACTGTCCGCACCTCCCACACGCGGCATCACGAGGACTGCGGCTATCAGTGCCGAGCACATTCAGAAGCCTCCTCTCACCTTTATGAGCCTGTTTGCGCGAGAGAGAAGCAGTCCGGCAAAGAACGGATAAAGCAGTCGGGTGCTGCCTATAAGGAGCTGGTCAGGCGACAGACTCCATCCGCCTATCACAGTGAAAGCCTAAGCCGTGCGGTTTTCCCACACTCCCAGCCAGTCTACATTGAGGCAAAGAAGCAGCGTCATCACACCGAAAAGCACCACACATACAGTGAGCCAAAGTTTTGTAAACCTGCGTATGACAAGCGCATAAAGAATATTGGCAAGATACTCCCATTGCAAAGACCACACCGGTCCGTTCAGCGGATTGGTCTCAGCCCATCCGCGTATGTCCCACGAAGCGGGCATGGGAACGATGGTGCAGCACCACAGGAAGACAAGTATCAGCATCCACCATGGAGTCTGGTCGACAAGAGGGAACTAATCCTGACATCCCGTGAAATAAAACATAAGCGCACCGAAGGCGCAACCGTAAACAACCATAGGATGCAGTCTTATGACACGACGCTTGAAGAAGCTCCATACAGTCATTCTGTCCCAGCGGTCGTCATAGGCATATCCGATGACAAAACCTGAAAGAACGAAGAAGAAATCCACAGCGAGATAGCCATGGTTTATAATCTGACCGGCAGGTCCGGTGCTGTAAGTCTCAAAAAGATGATATGCCACTATGAGCAAAGCAGCGACCCCACGGAGTCCGTCAAGAATCTCGTATCGGGGTTTGGAGGCAAGGTATATGTTATCTCTACTGTTCATTTCTGTTTTATTTTTTTGCAAAGATAATGCAAGGCGAGTGCAACGACAAGACCGGAAAACGATGTTTTACAGGGCTTGATACTGCCGAGCCGCAGCTTAGCATATGACAAAGATAATGCAAGGCGAGAGCAACGACAAGACCGGAAAACGATGTTTTACAGGGCTTGACACTGCCGAGCCGCAGCTTAGCTTATGCAAAGATAATGCAAACGAGTGCAGTGAGAGCTTGCTCTTACACTGCCGAGTGCAGCTTATCTTATACAAAGGTAGAATGAATATTCATGCTAAATTTGTCGTATCATATAAAATACTTGTCGTATATTTGCAGTCATGCGACACACAGACACAAACGAGACACTCATATACGACCATGTGCGGCGCATAAAGTCCACAGAACAGATAAGGCTGCACAGCTCGAACTCATGGGAAATGACGTACATAATCTCCGGCAGCGGCGAACGCATCATCGGCGACACACGCGAGAAGTTCAAGGCTGGAGAAATATGGCTGATTGTTCCCGGTATGCCGCACCAGTGGATATTCAATCCAGACGACACCGACAGCGAGGGCAACATAGAGAACATCACAATAATATTTCCCGCAGACCTGCCCGAAACGGCTCGCAGGGATTGTCCCCGAATATAATGTGCTTGCAGAGCGGTACGGACGCATGGAGCAATCGGTCATGTTCGGCAACAAAGACAGTGAATTTATAGGCGCATGCCTAAGAAGAATGGAGGATGAGACTGCGGCTGAAAGAATGAGCACACTGATATTTCTGCTGACCGCAATACTGAAAAGCAGAGACCTCACATATGCCCGCCACCATCTGAAAGACACGTCACCGGCAGAGAAAGCCAAGAAAATAAAGACATTCATAAACTGTAACTTCCCGAAGGACATCACCATTGACATGATTGCCGCGCACATGAAGATGAACCGCAGCATTGTCTGCTCGACATTCAAGCGGCATACCGGCACAACCATCATCAGCTATCTCACAAAACGAAGAGTGCGTGAGGCGTGTGACCTGCTGATGTCAAAGAAATACACCGTGGCGGAGTGCTGCTACAAAAGCGGATTCAACGACGTGCCGCACTTCAACAGGGTGTTCAGGAAAATGACTGGAATGACACCTAACCAGTTCAGGAAACAGAACGGCGTGAAAGGAAAACGAGACATGAACGATTCATGATTACGCCGAAACCCATCACAGTTCAGACTGATTCCGCACGCATGTCTGGCTGCCTGTATTCTGCTTTTGCATGGGCGGACAACACCGGGATAAGTTCACCCACGCTCCGTCCTGCCCGGCAAAAGGGAGGAAAGCGTACGTGCGACCTTGAATATATATAATGCAAACATCGTGGTGGCGACCGCCATCGTTTTCTCAAGAGCATAATGGACAATGCCTTGAAAACTCTATCTGAGTGAGAGACTTGAACGTACATTTTCCCATCACCGCCTAAAAAACCGGAAGATGTCATACGCCATACAAAATAATTCCGTACCTTTGTAATAAGTGAGCACGAAGATTATCGTCTGTAATTCTTTATGATTAAGAACGTTTTCGATAAGCCAGATGAACAGAGACAAACTCGCTTGAACTATGTCATGTCGAGAATAGATGCGCGCAAGCGAGCGATAATGACACAATAAATTCAGTCAACAACAAAGTTCACATACTGATATATTTCGTCAGACTCACGTCAAACCATACAAATATATGCGACAATTAAGATTATTCACAACAGTGCTGCTCTGCCTCTGCTTTATTGCAGAGACGAATGCCCAGACGCCTGATGACAGCGAGGATGTTGTAACAGTGAGGATTGACTCCATCATCTACCCTCGCATAAAAATGAAAGAGGAGGAAGAACAAATATCAAGGAGCGATACTGTGTACGCTTACATGTACAACATATATTATCACTACTATAAGAATGGAGAAAAGACATGGCTGATAAACAATGTCTTGGGAAATGACGGCTCAAGTGCAGATGAGGTACGGTTCGATGTGTCAGACAGTGATTTCACCGGATATATGACGTTTGATGATGTAATGCACGGGCTGAGATATGTTGTGGCAGATGCCAACAAGCGGTACGGCATAAGGAAAAGATTCCAGATATGGGTAAATACACTTGACTTCGGAGAGGAAAGCGTTGAGCTCTGCCGTATATATGACAAGAAGCGTCATAAGATAAGACATGATTTTTCTTTATTCAAAAGAGTATTTCTCGAGAGCGGGATACTCAGGAGCATAAAGGATATGATGAAAGAGTATGGGATGGAGTTCGAGGATTGCGGGTATTCCGATTTTGCGCGATGGAATTATTTGAGTCCTGACGCTTATGTCAGGTCTTACGGATATAAAGGTGATAAGGAGACGCTTCCCGAGAAGATGATTTATTCATGGGACTATATAATAGAATTTGTAGAAAGGAAATAGGTTCCGGATTTAACAAACGTTTTCGATAAGCCAGATGAACAAGGCGAAGACTGCTTCAGGCTTGCCATGGCGAGAAAACGAAGGATGCAATCCAACGCTTATATACCGGCATCATGACAATTAGAATAACAAAAGATATGCGACAAGTAAGATTTTTAATGATATTACTCTACCTCATCGTTGTTGCAGAGACGTCTGCCCGTACATCGGACGACAAGGTGCAGGCAATATCGGTGAAGATTGACTCAACGTATTATGACCGTATTCATAAAGATGTATTTAACAAAATGACAGACTATTCCTTTTATAAATATGGGAAAAAGACAGGCAATACGGTTGAGGTATATACAGCCGACGAGGACGGTCTGGCTCATTCTATACGAATAGACTGCAAGGACGAGAATCTTGAGACCCTCGGCTGCTACATGTCCTTAGAGGACATGATGAGCGGACTGAAGTGTGTCATGGACGACATCTCAAAGAGGTATGGCATATACAAGGAACTTATAGTGAAGATAAACACGTTGGATTTCGGGGACGGGAGCGTGGACATTTGTCGGCAGTATGATAGGAAAGCAGGCAAAAAAGGGACAGGCATCCCTTCCGTATTCTCAAAAGTATGCCTTAAAAGTAAGCTCGTCAGAAGCCTGAGAGAACTGATGGCACAATACGGAAAAGAACATGCCACAGACCATCCTTTTGTCTCCGACGGCTTTACGTACAACACACTTGATTATGTAAGCCCGGAGATTTATACACATTTCTATAAATATGAAGGCAGCAAGGATGAGCTTCCCGAAAAAATGTTTTATTCCACAGACCTGTTAATGGTGTTCTGTGATAAGGAGAAGTAAAGGTAAGGATTCGCTTTTGTGCACCTTCTCGCCATGGCAAGCCTGGAGCAGTCTTCGGCTCTGTTCATCTGGCTTATAGAACAAAAAAAAATCCGCATCCCGGACGGCAGATGCGCGCGGGATGCGGAAACATAACGATATTGTCGTGAGACGAAAATATCAGGAGTTCTTATGATTGATGCAGATGCCTTTCTGATACCACTCGTAGAGCCTGTGGATGCCTTCGTCTATCTCCACCTTATGATGCCATCCGAGGTTGTGGAGTTTGGTGACATCAGTCAGCTTGCGCGGAGTGCCGTCAGGTTTGGAAGCATCCCAACGCAGTTCGCCATGGAAGCCAATTTCCGCCACGACCTTCTCTGCCACCTCACGTATGGACAGTTCCTTGCCGGTTCCCACATTGATATGGCAGTTGCGTATCTCCTTGTCACCGGGCTTGTATGTATCCTTGAAGTCAACATTCAGAAGCACGTGCACACTGGCGTCCGCCATCTCCTCACTCCAAAGGAACTCACGCATCGGACTGCCGGTGCCCCAAAGAGTCACAGCCTCAGGCGTTATGCCATATTTGGCAAGCGTGGCAAGAATCTCATCATCTGAACGGCTGCCGTCAACACCCTCTACCGGACGCAGGCTGATGTCCTTACGCACAGCATCCCAGTTGCCTTCGTTGAGGCATTTTGCAAGATACACCTTGCGGATCATGGCAGGGAGCACATGACTGTTCTCCAGATGGAAGTTGTCGTTAGGACCATATAGGTTGGTCGGCATCACTGCTATGTAATTGCAGCCATACTGCAGCGAGAAACTCTCACACATCTTCAGACCGGCAATCTTTGCTATGGCGTAAGGCTCGTTGGTGTATTCCAGTTCGGAGGTGAGCAACGCCTCCTCCTTCATCGGCTGCGGAGCCATGCGCGGATAGATGCATGTGCTGCCGAGGAAGAGCAGCTTCTTCACCCCGTGACGGTAGCTCTCGCCTATGACATTCTGCTGTATCTGCAGGTTCTGATAGATGAAGTCTGCGCGATAGTTGAGATTTGCCATTATGCCGCCTACATGGGCAGCCGCCAGCACAACGGCGTCGGGCTGCTCCTCGTCGAAGAAACGTTTTACTGCGAGCGGGTCGAGCAGGTCGAGCTCCTTATGCGATTTTCCTACAAGATTGGTATACCCTCTGCCCATGAGATTGTTCCATATGGCAGAGCCCACCAGACCATGATGTCCGGCTACATAAATCTTACTGTTTTTATCCAACATCTTATTAAAATATTATATACCCGACCGGTCGTCAGACGGCATCATCATAATATATATCATTCAATGCTCCATTCCCCGTATCCGCGCCTTCTGTCCGCGCCTTGACATCAACATCCTGAAACCGCAACACGTAATGTCCGCGATACTATCGACGCCAACGCGCCCGGATATAAAGCAAACGACACGTTAGGAATCTCGACGACCAAACCGAGATTTGTTATTTCACAATACCTTTTTCCAGATACTCGGCAAGGTTAACCTTCACTTCTTCACCGGCACGTTCAACAGCCACCTTGGCCATATCAGCGTCAACCATTATCTTGACAAGCTCCTCGAACGAAGTCTTCGACGGGTTCCATCCCAGTTCATTCTTAGCCTTCGTCGGATCACCCCAGAGGTTGACAACATCAGTAGGACGATAGAAATCCTTTGACACTTCGACGAGCACACGTCCTGTTGCCTTGTCGATACCTTTCTCGTCCTCGCCCTCGCCGACGAACTCGAGTTCTATGCCCACGTGTTTGAACGCGAGATAGCAGAACTCACGTACAGAGTGCTGCACACCGGTAGCGATGACAAAGTCCTCAGGCTTGTCCTGCTGCAGTATGAGCCACATGCACTCCACATAATCCTTGGCATATCCCCAGTCGCGCAGCGAAGAGAGATTGCCCAGATACAGTTTGTCCTGCTTGCCCTGAGCTATGCGTGCGGCGGCAAGAGTAATCTTACGTGTAACGAAAGTCTCGCCACGACGCTCACTCTCGTGGTTGAACAGGATGCCCGAGCAGCAATACATATTGTAAGCCTCACGATACTCCTTCACAATCCAGAAACCGTAGAGCTTGGCCACAGCATACGGACTGTAAGGATGGAACGGAGTCTTCTCGTTCTGCGGAACCTCCTCCACCTTACCGTAAAGCTCCGAAGTAGAAGCCTGATATATACGGCAGCTGTCGGTCAGTCCACACTGGCGCACAGCCTCGAGCACACGCAACACACCCGTCGCGTCAACGTCGGCCGTAAACTCCGGAGAGTCGAAGCTCACCTGCACATGGCTCTGAGCCGCAAGGTTGTATATCTCGGTTGGCTTCACCTTGCTCACCACCTGAATCATACTCATAGAGTCGCTCAGGTCGGCATAGTGAAGATGGAAATGAGGACGTCCCTCCAGATGAGAGATGCGCTCACGGAAATCCACCGACGAGCGACGGATAGTACCGTGCACGTCATAACCCTTCTCCAACAAAAACTCGGCGAGGAATGAACCATCCTGACCGGTAATACCTGTAATCAATGCTACTTTTCTTTCCATAAATTATATATGTTTTTTAAGTTTATAAATTCCATTATTTACTATTCCGTGGCGCAACCAATGGTGAGAACCTCACAGTCGGTTACAGCCTCCATCTCGTGCTCCACTCCCGCAGGCACGCTCACGAACTCGTCTGCGCCGAACACCTCCGTCTCGTCACCCACGGTTATGCTCATGCGTCCACTCCTTATAAGGAAGAACTCGTCCATAGTCGCATGGCTGTGCATCTCAGCCTTCTCCCCTTCTACAAACGCCGTCACCGCTATCTGCGTGATGGGCGAAGCCACGTCGCCGTTCTTCACCAGCACCCGCTTCATGCCGCAACCGTGCGAGGTGGATACAGGAGCAATAGAATACAAATTCTTTATATTCATTAATATATATATTTCTCTTTAAATATATTCCAGATAAATAATGTATTTCCTATTATATAACGTCTCCACATACGTTTCGGCTCTTTCATAAGTCTATAAAGCCATTCCAGACTATGTTTCTGCCACCACAACGGAGCGCGTTCCACTGTTCCTGCAAAGAAATCAAACACCGCCCCTATTGTACCACAATGACAATGTATGTCCAATTCATTCCAATGAGTATATGCCCATTTTTCCTGTTTCGGAGCAGTCATTCCAATCCATAGAAGATCTGGATTTGCATTATTTATCGCCTCAATAATCATTCTATTATCTTCATCGCTAAATTCAGGCTTATATGGAGGAGAATATGTTTCAACAATAATATTAGGATATATCTTTTGTGCTTTTTCCTTTATTAGTGCAAGAACCTTCTCGCTACTTCCCATAAAAAAACACTTTCCACCTTTTGCATTAAGACGATTCATCTCATACTCAAAAAGATCCCAGCCTGCGATACGCTCTATCGGTTGCGATTTTGCCTTCAGCCAACGGCAAGCCATCACGATACTTGCTCCATCCGGAATCAACGCATCCCCATTCATCAAAGCCTCAGCAAAAACTGAATTCTTAAGAGCTGTATTATATGAATGAGCATTAATGGTATTTATAAGCATCTTGCCATCACCAATACCTTTAAGGTCATTCATCGAACAAATAATATCTATATTTTTTAAATTCATAATCTTACCCAAAAAGATTTCTTTCACATTCTATTATCAAATTACTCTCCTCCAAATCCAATTATATATTTTGAAGAATGGCCCCCAACAAACTTCATTGCTAAATGCACCAAGAAGTCGCATATTCCATTTATTTCTGACGACGAAGCTTCTAAAGGAATCTTTTTTTAAAGTTCTGTCCAACCTTTCATCATACTGGCCGAAGTTGCCTGCCATAAGAATCTCATTCATTAATAAACGACCTCTTCTCTCATCCATCGGGACAATCATATATTTTTGTTCCAAATGAAATACTTCCTTCATAATCCACATCACAGCTCCACAAAATCCAATAAGGTTAAGCCGTTTCAATAACGCAACAGTTTCTTGTCTTTCGCTCTCAGTACAACATTTTTTCAATAACAAAAAATAATCAACCACCTGTCTCAATCCGATGCCTTCAGTAAATAGATGTCTATACATGTGCAAAAGCATATACACCCTGTTCATTTCATCAGAAGGTATTGCCACCTTAGCTTGAGCAGAAACAAGTTCAACCTCCATAGGTTGCCGTCCCCATACCTTCCACAGCTTTTCCAGACGCATATTTGCAAAAGGATTATAAAGAAACGATGGTATCATATGTACCTCGACCTCAAGTCCATCATTCTCTATCAAATGAATATGATGATACAACACCTCTGCTTCTGGACGCAATCCTCTCACAAATTTTATTATCTGCTTTTTGTCATCGGCCAGCCACATATCTATATCTCCAGGCATTCGCCTCATCGGATTAGGATACCAGGTAGCGACACCCTGTCCTTTCAACAATATTGGATGGAAGCCATGCCTTTTGAAGAAATTTGCGACTTTTATAACCTTTTCATTGAGTTTTGTGTTTATCTTTTCCGCAACCAGACATCTTACAACCAGCTTCTTTAATCGTTCCCCTTTCGGTCTTTTTTCAGTCGGTAATTTGCTAATTCCATCGAGCAACACACCTTCCAAGACATGACGTTCTGCCAAATCAAAGACTTGATTCCACTCTGAATCAGAGAGCTCTGGAAAATCCACACATTCTTCCGTCACAAGACCGAACCTTATCAATTTAAAAAAAACATCTAATATTGAGTACATTTTTATGTCAAATTATTTACATGACTACATTGTATAGCTTCTTAAAGAATAATTTTGCATATATATATAAATACGATAATGCTATTGATATAATAAAAACCCAAAAAGGAGAATGTTCTAAATTAAAGCATCTTATTACAAGGACATGGACTATATAAACATACAAGCTCACGTCTTGTCCCATTTTGGCCATATATGCATAAATGGGACTATTGCCATATTTCTGAGGCAAATTTTTAAATAAAATAAAAATAATAATAGATAATAATGGTGTAGAATACATTATTTCATTTTCTACATTACTATTATATTCATACAATGAAGATATCATTAACAAACATAATAAGAATAAAAGACATTTCTTCTTTAATCTAAATTTATATTTCGCTATAGAATAACCGATAATTAAGCAAGGTAAGCTTTGAAATAAAACTGGCCTAAATGGAACTGATAAAACCTTATTAATTATATTTATTCTTATAGGATTAATCATAATATTTAAATGTAATAAAATTAGTGAGACAACTACAAACATTAATATTTTATTACTTATCTTATTATACATCAAATAAAAAACACATCGCCCTCAATAAGAGCTATAAGAAACCATAAATGAAAATCACAAGGGAATAATAGAGGGCTGCTGTTTACTATAAAAACAAACAGTTTCCATAAACCAATATTACCAAACACACCATATTGCTGTGTATTTATGGATATTATCAAGGCATATATACTATATAAAATAGTACTTAATATAAAAATAACAGATATTTTCTTTATACTTGACAGGACACGTTTCTTGACGACATCCATAACATCATTATATAAAAAATAACCGCTGATAATAAAGAACACAGGAACAGCCGTTCTTGCCAACGGCATTATATAATCTTCATATAAATATCCATTACAATGAATGCAAACAACTAAAAAAGCACAGATTATCCTAAGTACATCAATTCCTTTTAATCTTGATTTTGAATCATTTAATTTTAATACAGTATTAATAGAAAGCATATTCATATATCTTATATGTTTATACAATTTAAATACAAATCATTAATCAATTTACTTATCTATCTCATAAAAACGCACTTTTCCATTCATCCACATTTCTAGGAAATATAATATTCTTCAATCTTGGCATCTTATATATTACATATGATATAAAGTAACTCAAAACCAGAGTCAATACTAAAACCACAAATCCCCATATCATTGTGTGAGGAACAACTCTCTCTATAACATTGTACACATATACGTGCAGAAGATAAATTGGTAGAGAATATTTTCCTATTTCCTGTAACCAAGTCTGTCTTCTAAATATCGGTGCAACAGACAATACAAACATAAAACCAACGACAGGCATCAATAATATATTATACCATGAGATTATACCGTTCCAATACATCCACGTAAATATCAAGAACACGACAGCCCCCACATATTTTGTCCACTCCCGCCATTTTAATAGATAAAAGACAATAAAACCATAAATATAATATCTCAAGGCAACATATATTCCAAATGGCAGATTGTTCTTCATCCATTCCATATCACGCCACGGAAATAGAAATGTACATATCGAAAGTATTGTTATAAAACATTTTACCCGCCCCCATTTATCTCCAACTAATTTTAGTATGCTAAAAGTACAGAATGTAGGCAAAAACCAAAGGAAGAAAAAGCCAACATTTTCCTTTAATAAAGCCTGACTTCCTGTTACAAATGCAGTGGCAATTCCTCCAAGATATGGTTGCTTACGCACCATTACCGTGAATACGATTAGTGATAATACGAAAAAGAAAACATACGGTATCCAAGCTCGCAGTATCGTCGTTCCAATATTTTCTAATGTAAGATCCTTCTTCTTATCATATAACCACGGCAAGATAAAGAAACACATCACATGGAATGTATATAAAAATAACATCAACGGGCTACCTTGTGGAGCAACAATATGATTATGACCGATGACAATCAGAATAGTCAAAAGCCCCTTTATTATTGAAGAATCTTGTCTGGATATATTGTACATTAATCTATTATTTTCTATTGTATTCTCTATATCTAAGAAATGCAACAAGCATATTCCATGTAAGCTTTGAGTATTTAGCCATATTCATAAGTCTTCCTATGGCATCTTTTGTAAAATAATCACCATATTTTATGGCTTCTTTTCTGCTTAATTCTTTTCTTCCGGAAAGTAATTGACAATAACAAAGATTTCTTGCTATTACACCAATAGCCTTTCTATAACCTAAAGAAAATTTATCAACCCTATTTATGATTCTTTTTTGCCATTCTTCAACAGACGGTGCACTATTCCATCTTATCTGCATTTTCTTCAGCCAACCTTTTTTGCGAGTTACGGTTCCACCATCACTGACAAAAAGTATTTCTGGAACTATGCCCCATTTACCATAAGTAGATATCAAAAACCAATATTCTAAATCTTCAGTCACACGTAAATCTGTACGCATACCAGTTGTTTCCTTTACTATTTTAGATCGTATTACAAGACTCCCTGTGCATACGTGTTTGTTCTCCGCCCAAAAATCAAAAAAATCATCAAGTACAATATTTTTTTCCGAAAATTTATTTTGGAACATTGTTTCATATGGTTCTTTTCCATATGCTATATGTCTCTGTGCCACACTGACAGCCACTAATTCGTTATCCGATTTAATGAAGGATAATGTCTTTTCAATGAAACCATCAATCCAATAATCATCAGCATCAAGAAAAGCAATATAATCGCTTTTTGCCAATTCAATGCCTTTATTTCTCGCCGCCGAAGGTCCTGAGTTTTCCTGTTGAAATAATGTTATGTTATTTTCTTTTCTTGACTTTATTATGTCGATGGATCTGTCTGTACTGCCATCATCTACCAATATAACCTCATAAGTATATTTAGTCGTTTGATTGAAAATTGAGTCCAAACACCTGTTTAATAAAGGCTCGGCATTATATACTGGTATTATTATTGAAAGATCAATTTTTTCCATTATTTTTTAATATTGTATTTAAGTTACGCTCAAAATCAGCCAGTTTGTACTTCTCTTCGTAAAGGATATAACCGTTTTCTCCCATATCACTGCGTAGTTTCTTATCCAAGATAAGTCTTTCAAGATTATCAGCCAATAAAGCCACATTATGTGGATCGCACAAAAGGCCATTATATCCATCCTTAATAATTTCAGGTATGGCACCTTCGTATGAAGATATACAAGGTAAGTGATGTTGCATTGCCTCCAACAATACAACAGGGAAACATTCTTGAGGGTAATATGTCGGGAAAACAAAGACATCCGCCTTATTCAAATAACATTCCTTATCGGCACCATATGCCCGACCTTTATAAAATACGGTATTATCAAGATTCCTGTCACAAATCTCCTTATTTATCCTTTTATTACTTATCTCTACGGTTTCACCACCTACAAGATTGCATACAAAATCAACTCCTTTCCGTTTCATTCTCTCACACGCATTAAGCAAACATATGACCCCTTTGCTTTCTATCAAATTCGAAAGAAACAATATGTTTGGCACATCATTGTCTTTTTCATCTTTCCTATGTTCTGAGTCATCTGGTATACCATTTGGACAAATTCTTACTTGTTCTTTTTTTATTATACGATATACATCGTCATAAAGCAATTCCGATAAAAGTATAACAGTCGTATTTTTATATACCTTATCATACATCCATCTGTAAAATGGCCTTAAAGAATATTCTTTCATTCCCTTATTATGGAAATGTATAATCACATTTCTACAAAACATTTTGCACATCATTACAAAAGGAGCATCTTTTAGAAATGGAATTCCAAAACAAGATATTGCCAGATAACACGTGTCGTATCTTCTTGTGAAGAGAAGAACCAGTGTCTTAATATATGAAGACAAAAATCTGAATATCTTTCTTACAGAGAATTTTTGGATCTCATCCATGCTACGTGATGTAGATAGATTAACATAATCACACTTTGAATCATTATTAATCAAACTACTATTCTTTATGTACATGCTCATCATGGATGAACCGTGGACAGGAGGAGGAAGAGGTATTATAAATAATATTCTCATCTCAACAAACTATAAGTTCATTTTCTTACTAAGTTTTAGTATTGCATTATAAGTTCTTAATGCGCAATTCTCAGTATTAAAATATTTCTCTATTTCTATAGATTTTTTCCCGAATTCAATTAAATCAACATGGTGAAAGTAATCCAAAGCATCCAATATAGTTTCTTGCTTATAAGTATCAAATACATACCCGTTAATGTCTTTTTTTACAAGTTCCGGATAACATCCGTTATATATGGATGTTGCTACTGGTAAACCACAAGCCATGGCCTCCGGTATCACCAAACTCCAGTTGTCTTCAATCGTCGGCAATATGAATACATCAGCTATAGCATAATATTTATAAACATTATCATATTCTATCCTTCCTTCAAAAAAAATAGATTCATAATCTCTATACTCATTTTTTAAGGTCTGATATAAATTTCCTGTTCCTATAATAATCAACGTATCTTCTACATGATTTATAATATGCTTTTTCCATGCCATCAAAAGATATTCCAATCCTTTTCTTTTAACTATCTGACCTGAAAACAAATAAACAAGTCCATTCTTTTTTTTATATATATTCTTAAAATCATTTTTAACACTGAATTTATTAATACAATCAATTAATCCTTTGCTGTCTGCACACATTCCGCCAATAAATATTTTTTTTGATAGAACGCCTATACTTTCCAAGTATTTTTTTGTTTCGGAACCATTCACGAGATAACCCATTATTTGCTTATCTTGTATTTTTCTAATCCAAGTCTTTAGTTTTGAATTATTTCTCTCTGTATGCATAGTACGTTCATAACCCATAAAAACAGGAACATTATATAACAATGCCCATATCTGAATCCATGGCGTCCACTGAAAAAAACCTTCTGTTATGATTACATCCGGCTTTATTTTATTAATTTTATTCCATAACTTATATGGTATTGGTATTTGTTTTCCACCTTCAGAAAAATTTTTAAAAGATCTTGATTTTACATCAAACATTAACTCATTATCATATGGATGAGCATTGTTTCCTAATTCATCAATAATTCTATTCAATAATTTTTGATGACCATATAAATACCGTTTTGTAGAATAAATCACATGAAAATTACCCTTAAACAATTTATTTAATTCCACATAATATGGTAATCTATATTCCCAAAATGAAGGATTACAATATAATACAATCATTAATTTTATTTTTATAATTAATTACTATTCCAAGAATTTCTAATCAATTCAACTAATTTCTCTGATTTTCCACTTACAACTTTTCTAACAAACATCTTATTTGATTGTATTATTGTATTATAATCGTTTTCGTCATAACTCCATATATAACCTTCATAATTTAAATAATGCAACGGTGTTGCGTTTTGGAATGTAAAATTTTTTATTTTTAATGCATTATCTCTAAACCGAGAATTCATTACTATTGTAGGCACACACAATTCATCCGGTGCATAAACTGAACTGAAATATCTCCTTATATTCTTATTCCTTAATTTACTTAATATATATTCTGCACATTGACGAGTAATTGCAATCCACTGAGATCCAAAAAATATATGCCATTCATTTTTACCATCGCAGAAATACGGCCTTCGTTTAAATCCAAGACATTTTAACAACAACATTGTTCCGCCAATAAAAGCTCTTCTAAAAAAAAATTTATGTGGCAAAGGAATATCTCTGAAGAAATGATAATATTCTATCTTTCTTAATTGTTTTTTATCTGTACATGTTGATATATCATAACCACAAACAAACTCTAAATTATTATTTTCCTCAAAAAACTTTCTAATTCTTGTAGGACTCCATACAGGATAATCCAAACCAGACAATAATAAAAACCTGTCGTATTGTTTTTCCGACAACGCTCTTTTTAAAAGGCTTTCAAAACACTTAACTTGTGGAAAATCCAGCCCACGCCACATAATGCCGTTCTTGTTTTTCTAAAATAAAGACCTGTTTGTTGTTTATTTCATAATCAATAAGTTTTTCCCAAAAGAATTGATTTTTATTTTTCTTATCAATATGAATATAAATATCACCGGATTCTTTTAACGCCTCACACAAAGAAATTAATCTATCAATATCTGTATGAGCTTCTATTAAATATGCTATTTTTATCATTTTATCTTCCTCCTGTCGCTATTTTATATGTAACATAAGACAAGCGTTCCCATTTACGAGCTATTAGAAGAATACATAATGTTACCAATATTGGAGCTAATAAATAAGTTATTAATGCCATATATTCATTTCCAAAATAAAAATATGCAATTAATCTCTTAAAAAATTTGATTAAATATGTATGCATAGCATAAATAATAAAGGAATATTTCGACAATCTTATGATAAGACTTTTCTTATTCAAATTTATCATGTCCAAACAATTCCAGAATACGAACAATCCAAGAAATGTATTTAACTTATGTATATAAATATTATTACCTGTGAATTTTGAAGAAATAACAAGCCATAGTATCGCAAAAAATATAAGTGACGATGATTTCATTTTTGTTTTAATAAAACCATCATGATTCCAGAATACACATCCAATAAGAAAAAATAAAAGTGCTTCACTTGACAATAAAGAACAATCAATCGGTATCCAATTCCATATTAGTATTAATAAAATAGGAATATATACATACCATTTATTATATATAAAGATCCAATTATACAAAGGAACCAATACCATTATAAGTATTAAATCCCTAATATACCACATTGGACCATTCCAATTACTCATAAAGATATTTAATATCACCTCAGAAAGTGATTTTCCAAATTCATCTTTTGCATAAAATAATAAGATCAATCCACCAAATATATTCCAAATCACATATGGTATAAATAAAGTTTTAAACTTCTTTTTTACCATAAATAAATAATTATCCCATTTGTAATATCTATATTTAGAAAAAAAGAAACCTGATACAATAAAGAAAAAAGGAACTGCTATTTCTGTCAAAGAAGAAATAGTTCCTTGCACTATTTTATTTATACCAAAGCCATTCCAACTATTAAAAAAAGCCAAATAATTAACAGAATGCCTATACAATACCATGATTGTACATAAAAACATTCCCACTTTTATCTTATTACTTAGTGTAATATCCACATTTGCCATATGCGAAAGAAAGAATAACCAATGAGAAATATATAACTGTTATTGAACAACCCTTTCCTGACATAAAACCAAAAGAATAACCGTTAAGCATAGAACAACATGAAGCTGCCAATAAACCGAGGAATCCAATTCTCGTTTTACGTCTAAAAATATATAATGTATTTACAATATAATGATATATAAACAGAACTAATCCAATATACCCTAAGCTTCCATACATACCTAAAAAATTATTATGAGCATCAGGAGAAGATTTATCACCAAAAACAGTAGCAGCTCTTTCTATACATGCAAATCCCCAACCGAATATAGGTTTTTGATTTGCTAATGCAATCATTGTATTCCACAACTCACGCCTACCTGTTACAGATTGAAGTTCATCAATATCTTTTCCTGGCATAATAAATAATAACAAATGTAAAATCAAATCTTGATTAAGATATAGGAAAATACCCACGCCAACAAGTAATAATGCATATATAATTTTCCCAGAGAAAAATAGACCTATGGCAAATCCAAATGCAGCAGAGGCATTGGCACCACTACTTGTTGATGTTAAAAGTACAGCTATGGAAACAATCATACACCATTTAAGGTATCTCTTTCTTTCTGTATCTCGATATTTCATTGACAAGTATTCAGAAATGCAATACGAAAAACACATTGCCGCAGAAGAAGCACTTGGCAAATAATGTATAAATATAGTAGATTGTACAATAACTCTATATAGTATCGTTTCAAACAAGATTATTAACATTATAAATGCAAGGAAACATTTCTCCATAGATTTAAAATCTTGTATTGTCGAGAAGAGCCATATCAAAAATAATATTAAAACGATATTCTGAAAAGAAAGGAAAAACGCAAAAGTAGGAATGAATGCCCAGAATGTGCTCAAAAGAGCAAAAGAATATAATAATAATAAAGATACTACAGAATAATTTGTCTTACAATAAGAATACAATACTATATTATTTCTCTTTCTTATTAATAAGAGAAGCATTCCGAAAATAGTCACAACTTGTAATACTTTTGCCATACCACCTCCATCAGCTGGTATGAAATCAACTCGATATAACCAAATAAAAAACAATATGGTTAAATACTTATACGGTTTAGATAACAAACTTTTTAAGTATTTAAATATAAAACTTAAATAATAAACCATGTATTTTTTTATATGATAATAATTTTATATATAATAATTATGGTGTCAGATATCTATTATATCTGACACCATAATCAATCATATTCTATCTGCAATATCCTGACACATAGCTCCGACATTCTTCCAGCCACTAATCTGCGCCGCAGTAAATTTAACTTTAAAGTGTTTCTCTATTGCGACCACAAGCTGAATATGGCTTAAAGAATCCCATTCATCTATGTCCGCTGAAGTAGTCTCCTCAGTAAGTTCTATATCATCATTATCCAATACATCACGGAATATTTCTTCAACTTCCGTCATAACATCTTTTTTATCCATATTCATTTTATTTATAATTTATATTATATTAATTCCTGCATTTATCGGTATGTTTACTCCATTTACATATTTCGGCATATTTAGCAAAGATACAACAATTTCCGCAACATATTCCGGTTTTAGTAATTCTTTTAACGGATGATTTGCTATTAATTGTTCAACTACGCGTGAATCCGTTTCATTTGTAAAATTAGTTTGCATAAAATCTGGAGATATACAATTACTTGTAATTCCATATCTTATATATTCCCGACTCCATGTTTTCGCCATCTGTTCTATATAAGCCTTCTCTGCACCATATTTACCATATCCAAGAGGAGGCGTTCCTATGAGTGCAGACGTTAAGACAGTAATTATTTTACCATTTTTCTTTTTACGGAAAGTTTCCAATGCTGCCTGCGTTATAGAAACTACAGGCAATACGTTATTATTGAAACTTTCAATAAGCATTTCATTTGTCAACTTATGAAATCTTATCCCTTCAGAACCACCGGTCCATGCATTATTGACCAATGCATCGAGATTCCATTCCGGTATAACATTGCATAAGGCCTTCAAATCTTCACTTTTTGTCTGATCACATCTAAATGCAATTGTATTTTTAAATGTCTCTACAATAGTATTAGCTGTATCTTCCGAATTCCTATATACAAAATAAACTGTATTCGTTACGTCCTTCGCCAATAATTTCACGATTGCCTGCCCTACACCACCAGTTCCACCTGTAACTAAAATATTCATAATAAACCTATTTGAACTTTCCCTTTTGAAACTATCTTATTATTCGAATTCCTAAACAAGAATTTCAATTCTATTGCGTTTACACTTTCAAATATCTCATTTACCTTTATCTCTGCATCTAATTCATCATTCAAAAACACAGGATTCTTATACATAATATCCTGGGAATGAATGATTACATCTTGAGTCGGCAAGCACATTCCTACCAAAGTTGAGACAAACGCATTTATAATATTACCATACATCACTCTTTCCGGAAATCCTTTCTTCCTCGCAAAATTCTCATCCGTATGCAATGGATTCATATCTCCACTACAAATCTGAAAAGCATTATATACATCATTTGTTACTTTAAACTTGTGATGTATAGTCGGCATCTCCTTGAATAAATCAATCTTTTCCATTAATAAAGCAAACTTTCGGTTCGTAATTTGTCACATCAAGTATGAAACGGTCGGTTGCCGTACCCTCCATCTTCTTGAATCCCAAATTTGTATAATGGTTGGCAACCATTCCATTCTTAAGCGTCGGCAGGTATTCACCTATTATATTTTTGTATCCATTACGCTGTGCCCAATCGACAATAGTATTCAACGTAAAATTCTCCATCCCTCGTTTCAAGACTCTGCAACTCATAAACCACGTATCTATAAAAAGTGTACTATCATCAATCTTTTTCATTATAATGACACAGACAAGACCGTTGTCTCCGAATTTATCCTTCAAAGTAAAGGAAAATTTTGCATAATCATCATCGTTCTCAATGTCAGTGATTTCATCCTCAGTATATCGAACAGTTCTCAGATTAAACTGATTACTACGTTGCGATAATTGTGCGACCCTTGGAATGTTGAATTTATCAAAGTCTTTTATTTCACTCACCATATTAAGTGATTTAAGATAATCCTCCTCATTAGAAAAACTCTTCTGGAATGATACTCTTTGGGCTTCAACTTGATATTGCTTTGTCCTATCCTTATCCCCTTCACTATATGATGCTGTTTCAAATAAATTCAAGGAATAAAGATATTCAAGGTATTCACTTGGATCCTCAGGCAGTTCCGGTACTGATATATCAGGAATATTCTCTCTTACCATATTTCTCTCAAACGGATTGTCATCAAGAAATACCATAGAATCAAATCCTATATTCAGTATCCGTTGTATCGTTCTTATATTATCAACCTTATTATTCCAGTTTGCGATGAATACAGCAATATCATTAAGTTTCAGGACCATCTCTGGATTTTTCTCAAATGGCTCTTTAGCTTTATCCTCAAAATTTTTTGAACAAATTGCTAGTATAATACCTCTGTTCTTAAGTTTCTTAATCCATTGCTGGAATTCCGTGAATGCCTTTCCTATGCCTAAGCCATGACCTATTTGGATACCTTCCCAACCATCATCTCCGACAACACCACCCCATAATGTGTTATCAAGATCTAAAATTAGACATTTCTTTATTTGACCTTCGGCAGCCGATATAATATCCATTGTCCTTGATGCCACATAAGGCAGACTGTCAATGCTCAACACCATTTCGGTGTTCACATATACAGAAGAAGCAAACATAACATCACGACCCATCTTTGCCTGAATACCGGATATATTACATATAAAGAGATTTTGATGTAGTTGTGACAACTCCATAAGCCCCAAGTTCAACTTACATAACTGATAGTTAAAAGAGGTACGCACTTTCGACGAAAAACTACCAAATACAGCATCGTCGATTTCCGGATAATTATAATATATTATACGACCCTTCAACTGTTCACATATAGTTTTTACAAAATCTAATCTATCATCAGCGAGCCTTTCCTGTTCTGTATAATCCAATAAACTATGACGTTCGAGCAGTTTGTGTGTTGACTGATATATTATTGTATAATCAGCTTTGAAATTGTGTAAATCAGAATTAGGATCCATAACCTGCATTTCCACCTGATTATAATCAGCTTCATACATTTCAGGATTATAACCTCTCAAAATTGCCTCACCCTGAATAGATGTAGTCAAGAATTGAGTTGCGTTATCTCCAACAATAGCAATCCTTATGATCTTACCATTTCTATCTCTATTCTTTATTGCCTTTTTATATTCTCCTAAACTATACATAATGAATTATTTTTTTAGACAATAAGTCATTGCATTATAGCTGCAATTTCCTCTCTTCTGTCTATATAATATTTATTGTAATTCTTCTCTAATCTCCTTAACGGCAATCGTTCATCTTCAGAATATTCAAGTTGCTCAAAAGCAACAATTTCCTCTGGAGTCTTATTAAATCCTATGACCTTTGCCGGATTTCCCATTACTATCGCATATGGAGGGACATTTCTCATAACTACAGCCCCAGGTGCAATTGTAGCCCCTCTACCTATTTTTATTGCTCCCAATACAAGTGCTCCTGCCGCAACACGAACATTATCACCAATTTCTGGTTGTCCTACTTCCGTTCTATGACCTATGCTCACACCCTGATTTATCCAACAGTTACGTCCCATTTTTGCCGGAGATATAATTGTGTTGTATCCATGCTGAACTATCAATCCTCCACCAATTTCTGAAGTTGTACTAACATCAAGAAAAGCTTGTGGTTTTGCTAATAATCCCATAAACTTCATAAACATTCTATGACGTTTACCAACTCTTGCATAAAATATATTACGAAACATTCTGTAAAATGTCATCAAATAACAGAATGAATAAAATGATACCTTATCTGTCTTCCAACAGAACTGATTAACATTACGCAAAATATCTTGTCCTATAATATCATAATTTCTTGAGTTTTTATAATAAAACCAATGTATCAAGAATCTCCATATAGTCAGATAAATATAAACTTTCTTCATAATCTATACATAATACATTTATCGGAGAAAATATTTTTTTATATAAAAATCAATTAAATGTAATATTTTGTAATAACATTTTTCCATTATATATATAACTACTTTTATCATTTTCGGATAATCCAATGTCCGGATTAATATATAGTTACATTTGCTCAATTTTGTTCCCGTAATAATATTTTCATTCACTTCATTATAGAAACTCCGTTTAGTCTTATATATCTCATATAAAAGAAAAGAAATATACTCTTGTTTTATCAAATTTATAAAGACCTTATCCAGTTTATATCGATTGGCAAACAAATCCACCATTTTAAAGCACGACTGATAAAAACTTATAACATTAGAGAAATTAGCTGAATGAGTTGCCGATTCTGTTATTATATGGTAGGTTGCTGTTGCTTCTTTCAAGTAATGAAATTTTCCTCTCTGCGATAATTCTATCCACAATGGAGTGTCACCCATTTTTAACTTAGCGTTTATAATTTCCTGATCATTTTGTATTTCTATAACAGCCTCTTTTCTTGCGCATACACTTAATGTCTGTACAGAATATCTGCCAGAAAGAATAAGTCTAACCATTTCTTCCTTTGACCAGATCTTATCTATCTGATTATAATTTTTCTTCTTATAATGAATTCTATGAATGATCTTCCCTGTATTTACAAACTCATAATCAATGTCCGTATGAGATAGAACATAATCGGGATGTGCCTCAAGAAAATCTACCTGCTTTTGAAGTTTATATGAATCTGTCCAATAATCATCACCTTCACAAAAAGCAATATATTTTGCATTTGGACTCATTGCGTTATAAATGATTCTGTTTAATGAGCCATCATGTTTAGAATACTGATTCTCCGTCTCATATATAGGTTTTATTATGTCAGGATATTTCTCTGCATATTCTCTTATTATCGTAGCCGTTCCATCAGTAGATGCATCGTCATGTACAATAGCCTCAAATCTAAAATTCGTTTTTTGCATAACAAATCCTTCCAATGTATCACGAATATATTTTTCATGATTATATGCTGTACATTGAATACTTACAACAATTGAATTCGAATCTTTTCTATCATCAATATTCATAAAAAACTTATTATTTTACTTTCAACAAATAATTCAAAAGAGGCTTCTCTACAAACTTCTGCTTTTATCACCCATTTCTTTTAAGAATTTTTGCAGGATTACCGACGACAACAATATTCTCTTCTACCGGCTTTGTTACTACTGCTCCAGCTCCAATAATAGAATTATATCCTATTGAACTAGCCTTTCCTGATATTAATGTAGCACCAGAGCCAATAAAAGAGAAATCATTAACTTTAGTATAAGCACCGACAACAACATTACATGCCACAAAACAATGATTATTCATTACAACACTATGATTAACGATACTACCATCTGAAATCATACAATCATCTCCTATTATGACATCAGGATCTATCACACATAAAGCATGTACTTGCAATCCTCTTCCAAATTTAGAATATTTAGAAACTACAGCACTTGGATGTATCAAATTTGGAATATTACCACCCTTATTTAGGAGACTATTAAAAAGTTCAGAACGTATAATATTATTACCTACACTTATTGCAAAATTTTTATCTGACAAGTCTTTTTCAAAAAGATCTTCATTTGTCCCAACAATCTTATGACCAAAATAGTATTCACCGACTCGAGTTTTCTCATAATGATATAGGCCAGCAATTCTATAGCCACAGGCTTCTGCTAAATCTATTGTAACTATAGTATTGTGCCCTACGCCTAATATATAAATATCTTTATTAAACATACTTATATTATACAATTAATAACCCGATGAACGTCATCATCAGTCAACGCATGGTGCATAGGCAAGCATATAACTGTATTTGCCATTTTATGTGCATTCGGAAGATTATCCGGTCTTGCACTTTCAAGTCCACGATAAGTTGAGAACTCACTAATAAGCGGATAGAAGTAACGGCGTCCGAGGACATTCTGCTCCTTCATCTTGAAATAAAGTTCATCACGTGTCATTCCATATTTCTCAGCATCAACAAAGATAGGGAAGTAAGAATAGTTATGCTTTACTCCTGGCATATCATCAAAGAAGGTTATACCTTCAACACCACGCAATGCTTCACGATATTTTATTGCGACCTGATGACGTGCCTCAATAGCAGCATCCACCTGACGAAGATTTAACAAACCATACGCAGAACGTATTTCATCCATCTTACTATTAATACCAGGCCCTACAACAGTCACTTCATTGGCAAAGCCGAAATTCTTAAGATAATCTATGCGTTTCTTTGTCTCTGCATCGTGCATGACAAGTGCACCACCTTCAACAGTATTATAAACCTTTGTTGCATGGAAACTTAATGTTGACATGTCTCCCGCATTAAGTATGCTTTCTCCATTCACCTCTACACCGAAAGCATGTGCTGCATCATATATAACCTTCAATCCATAGGTATCAGCTATCTCCTTAATACGTTTAGTGTTGCAAGGTTTTCCATAAACGTGCACTGGCATTATTGCTGTTGTCTTAGGGGTTATGGCAGCCTCTATCTTATCAGGATCAATATTTCCCGTAGCAGGATCAATATCTACAAATACTGGTTTTATTCCGTTCCACCAAAGACTGTGAGTAGTAGCCACAAAGCTGTAAGGTGTTGTTATAACCTCACCGGTTATACGGAGAGCCTGCAAGGCTGTAATTAATGGTAATGTTCCATTCGTAAACAAGCTTATATATGGTACTTTCAGATATGCAGCCAGTTCTTTCTCAAGTTGCTTATGGAAAGAGCCGTTGTTTGTAATCCACTTACTTGCCCATATCTCCTTGAGAAGGGCGTTAAACTCGTCAAGATTTGGTAATAACGGTGATGTAACCGTAATAACTTTATTATCCATTATCATTTTATAATTTGTCGTTTTTTAAATCTCAATCTTACCGCTAAATATAAAAAACAGAAAATTCTGCTATAGATAAAAAATAAATATCTATTTGTTATAAACATTAGATACTTCTTTTCTGTAATATCTCTTATCTCTTTTTTATACTTTTTATATATCTTAACCATATCGGAATATTTACTGTTATTAAATTTCAATTCTGGTAAAAAGAAATATTTTATTCGATTCCGAAAGTCATAAATTCTTGACGAGATTAACTGTTCTGTTGGTCTCTGTCGATAAACATCCTCAAGTATTTTACTAATTCTATCTTGATATTCCCATGATTGAACCATCTGTGTCATAATTGAATGAGAATTGACAAAATAGACATATAGTGCTTGTTCTATAAACGCGACCTTGGAAACATTTGAAGATATCATAAAATTAATAATCCAATCCTCACCTATCGTTATATTGTTTTCTACTTGTACTTCAAAAAAATATTCTGAAAATAATGACTTTTTATATATTGCACTGTGTAAGTATGGAGCAATATCATTTTTTATCAATGACGAGGCAAAGAAATCCTTATCACTGAAGGAGCCAACATCAACATTATATCTTTCCAACCATTTTTCCCCCTTCTCATTACATCTTAGAGGGAAACACCTTACCACATCATTTCCTTCTTCTATTTTATTATAAAAAATAGTAAGAGCATTCTGTAAAAGATAATCATCTGAGTCAAGAAATATTACATATTTTCCTGTGGATATATTAAATGCTGAAAGTCTAGCTAATGACGCACCTCCATTCTTCTGATGCAAAACTTTTATCTTTGAGTATTTTAAAGAATACTCATCACAAATTTCTCCTGATTTATCAAAGCTACCATCATCAACAAGTATTAGCTCATAATCCGTAAAATCCTGTGACAAAACGGATTCTATACAACGAGGTAAATATTTCTCAACATTATAGACTGGCACTAATATGGAAATTTTTATGTCATACATAATCTCATATATTAACGACCTCAAATTCTTTATTATTCACCATTGCTGCAGTTCTGGCAAAAGCACTGTTATACATATCCTTGTTTTTCACAAGATATACCTTCTCAGCTTTACTGATAAGCATAAAATCGAGAAAGGTCTTCATATTCACTTCATCACTATTATTATAATCAATATGTCCTACCTTTCCAGGAATTATGTATATGTTCTCAAGTTGTTTTTGTGCATATTTCAGAAATCTCTCACTGTCTGCCGTAATAAGAACCTTATTGTGCGCAGGAGCTTGCTTACTAATATCCTTTATAGCGTCAACACAGTCCCTTAACAACTGTTCCTTATTTTCTTCACTATATTCCGTACCTGCACAATCCGTAAAATCACCCATTATTGTTGTAAATCTAAAAGATATGGAAATAAAATTACCACCGATATTCTTCAGGTTCTTGTCTATCTCACATTGTAACCGTTCTGAAGGTTTGAACAGCTCATTAAATAATGAAGAGAAATGTTTATTGCCGATACGTGTATTTGTATATACATGTATTTGCTTATCTTTTATGTTTAAGTTATCATCCATCCATTGGTTGATGTACTTATCGTAATTCTTTTGTACATCACTCTTTCCACAAGCCCTTTGTTCCGTCAGACATATCTTAGGTATTGACATATTTCTATTATAACTTATATCATCTGTCAACCAATTATATTGATTAGGGATTAAATAATTTTCCAATTTAAATGGATGACAGAAATTTATTTTAAATACCTTATCATTTTTCTTGCACCATTCATATACAGACACTGCACCTTTTAATCTGTCTGCCAATCCACCATGCCAGATAAACCCATTGCAAGTAAATATAATCTTAATGTCATTAAATTTAATTCCACCTGTCGCTTCGTTATAATAATCCCTTATCATCTTCTTCTCTTGGCTTTTCTGTTGTTTAAGAAAGAAACGCCAAGCCCCTATAAGAAATATTTCCAATTCATAAAATGCTATTTTAATAGGGTGAAGATATTTATATTTTAAATCGTTTATATTCATCTTTAACATTCTCTTAGACACATATTTAGAAATTCATTTGACTTGATTCTTTCCTTTATTAGGATTGAATCAATATTTTCTGCATTTAGTGTTACTAATTGATTTTTTGAATAATTTTCTATTTCAAACATTTTATATAATTCTTTTACTCTTTCATCTGATTCTCCATTTACAATTATAAATCTTTTATGAAAAAGGATGCAAAATACTGCTAGATGAAAAGAACGTCCTATACATATATCCGCATATTTGATAAGGTTCAAGAATTCAATAGGTCCACAATCAATTTTATGCTTAAATGTAGATAGTGGTTGATAGAATGCTTGGTATACATTGGAAGTAATTACTTTAAGTCCTTTCTTCTTCCCATATTCTTGTGCCAATCTAAATCCCTCTTTATGGTCAAACGGATCATAATAGAAAATATATTTACCGTGTATTAATGGAATATCGCCAACTAAATCAGCCCATTCCTTTTTAGTTAATAACATCGTAGGATCCAAAACAATTTCAGGTTTTATGTTTATAAGATATTCTACAAAATGTTGTGTGTTACTATCCCTTACAGATATATATTGGTAGTCCTTTAATGCGTTGACAACCTTCGCTCTATTTTTATCATCTAACCAATTCTTTCCTGGACCTATACTTGGAGCATACGAAACTTTTTTTGCTTTATTACTAAACGTTAAGTAGTAGGCCCAAGAGAAATCATAACAACCTAAATTCCAAATTTGATCACTTCCAGATATAATGACATCAAAAGAATCATCTATAGATTTTAATTCATTTAAACCATAATACTCTTCTGTCAAATTTAAATGGCTGTTACGGAATTTGTCAAACTTTTCATATTTCAGCCTCATCCCATTAATATATGGAAGCCAATATAGTCTTTCTATAAAACGTTTAATAGGATGTCTACTTACTAGTATTGGTAAGTTATATTGATTTCGTTGTTGGGAACTCAAATAATTTATTATTTTCACTTCATGACCTCTATCTTCAATTGTTTTTTGAAGAGCATAAGTCAATAATAGTGAGCCATAATTATATGAACCATGAAAATTTATAATACCCACTCTCATTTCTTTATGAATAAAATAAATTTTATAAACCTCTTAATATATGAAATAACAACCTTATCGAGAGCTGCTATATTAAACGATGTTTCAAGACCTAAATATGGATATATTTTCCTAAACAATTTTCCTCTAAGACCAAGTTTGGTAGGATTTTGCAATTGAGAATTTCCTTTTATTGCTTCTTCCACTGGACGATTATAAGTATATAGTCTATCCTTTATGGCTTCCTTTACATTATAGCCTTTATTGGTATTTATTAGCATTACACTACAACCAGAGGTTGGTCTTATTGGTAATTCTTTTATATTCAATCCCCAAAAATCTCCAATTGTAATATCTGAGATCCTTTTATTTTTTGCATATATACAATTATAACAAGATTCCCTATAACTCCAACCATACCAAAAAGCACAATAATACTTATCGTTAAAAGAAGGTCTAAACGGATTTATATTACATTTATATTCTTTTTTATTTTCATCACTGATTATAGTTGAAAGAAAATAGTCAGAAGTATTGCAATCTCTAAATGATATTTTTTTTATCTCATATATCTGATTTATTCCTAATCTATGTGTAATATTCTTAATAAATAGTTCTTGAGAAGGTACTCCATGGCATATCAAATCTATAGAGATAAGTTTGTCTTCATTTTTTCTATTATAAGATTTACAAGCCGCGACTTGGCATGGAGTACCTATAAATACAACTAATTTACCATTAGATAAATCTGTTTTTACTTGTTTATATAAATTATCAGTTATATGACTTTGAGTATATTTTGATCCTTTCAGCTTATACAAATCATTTACATCATCAATACGAATATGTGATATTTTATCTTTGCTTGTTCCACATCCATAAACAACACCACCATTTTCTAATACCCATGTAGATATAACCGAAGCTACGCCACCTGATGTTGATGTTTTATAATCCATCTCATCTTTACTCCAGCATGCTATAGCTTCTTTAGGATAATTGGATTCTCCTTGATTTAATGCAGGACAATATTTATAACACAATCCGCAATCTACACACTTTTCTGTATCAATTGTTGGATATACGGTGTCTATTTCTCCTCGAATAATATTTATCGCATTGTGTTTACATACATTCATACATAAACCACAACCAGTACATTTATTTTCTGTACAAATATGTTTCATTTAAATTATCTTGATAATAATCGATCCAATAATCTCCCCAACCCAAATCTTTCAAAAAGAAGACGTCCCCAATGCTTTATATTCATCGGTAAAATTTTTATTCGGGCTATTAATTCATTATTTAAGCCCATCTTATATTTTTTTAATGCCTTATAGTAATTCTGTTCATATAAAACAGGATCATTTCTACGAACACATAATAAAATTACTGGGTAATGTGAATTTGAATATTTATTTCTATGATAACCACCTGCTCGCAAATACTGCCATGGGAATATACCGAAATCAGAAGGATCTCTATGAGCTTTAATATTCCATTTCTTACATAAAATCGTCAAAACACTTTGATCTTCTCTATGAGCCCTAAAATTCTTGGGATTTTTTATTTCTGGTAAATATATTTTGGGATCCAATACTCTTATATCAGACATCGCCTGCAACCATTCTTCCATATAATGTATACTTTTATCGCTTTTCCTTAATAATATAAAAGTACCAAGGAGCTGATTACCAGAATAATCCTCGGAATTAAGTATATTAAATGTTTCCTTTTTGGTAAAATATTTATTTAACAAAGGAAGTTCGAAAACCATAATATCCTCTCCACTTTCCTGCATATCAGGAATCAATTTATGAATATCATCTATAAATACAGAACCCGAATCACAATAAAAAAGGTAATCTCCTTCTGTTATTCTTTCCAGTGCTTTTAGAATAACATAAGGCTTCCAGAACCATAATCCATATCCTCTTTTTACCTCAAAATGGGCTGGGAATTTTAATTTCAGTTCTGTTAAGTCCTTTGGAGAATATTCAAATACTTTATCTGCTTTACCTTTTTCGTAAGCTGATTTTGTATTAAGTATTTGCTTATCTCTATATTTTTCATCTGCAAAATTTACTAAATATAACATATATTATGGTTAATTATATATTAATAAATCCTTTTTCCCATTTAATATTATTCTTAATTATTCTGGCAGGATTTCCTGCAGCTATAGAGTTATCCAAAATATTTTTTGTAACGATGCTTCCCATTCCTATTACAGAATTATGTCCAATGTTAACTCCCTTTAAGACCTTTACACCTTTACCTAACCATACATGATTCCCTATAATAATTGGTTTAGAAGGATTTATTCCATGACCTTCCATATCAGTAATAAGATGTGTATCTGAGTTCCAAATTTCTACTTTTCCGCTGAACATACAATCGTCTCCAATCACTATTGAATTTTCTTGTCCCATACATACCATATAACAGGTTTCCATTGTGGATTTTTCACCTATTATCACTTTACAATTATTTCCACGTATAGTCAAACTTAATATTCCAGAACAACCGTTCAAACAGACTTGATTATTATCGCCTACAATATTTATATTAGTATAATACAGATTAGCAGAATCTTTGAAAGTAATAATATTATTATTACCATTCATAACAAATGAAGATTTGGTGACCTTTGAATTATATACATTTATAATATTGTTAAGTCCATTTACACTATAAAGGATATATTTAACAACCGAATCTTTAATCTCAAAAAATTTTGAGAATTTACATTTAAATGTATTTACTATGTATTTACAATACTTTGAAATAGTTCTCATTTTAATATTGCATTATCATTAATTGTTATGTTATCCTTTATATAAGTACCAGGATATAAAGTCACATTATCTCCTATCGTCACGTTCTTTCCTATTATTACGTCCCGGTTGTCGGTATCGTCATTTCTTGTATATACAGTCAGATTTTTACCAACTAACGAATTAGCCCTTATTATAAATCTTCCTGTTCCATATACTCTAAGACCTTGACTAATTTTTACCTGTTCATAAATAAATGTTTTGTTGCATTTCTCAATAAAGCAATTTTTCTCTATGACTGAACGCCGATCAAAATAGGCATATCTAAATTTGATACTTGTAAGTAATATTTTTCTGTTGGCTCTAAGAGAAACATTTCCTTTTATAAAATTTACAAGAATAGCATACAAGCAATATGCCTTAAAAGCAATATTCCTAAACTTTGAATAACAATTTTGCCGTTCGAACTCTTTAATGCATTTTTTATAATTAGGAAACTTATTTCTTATGAATTCAATTAAAGATTGATCCTTTGCTATAATTGCACTATATAATCTCATTCCTATGAATGATTCTATTGCCCTATTATAATATTTGTTTTTAGTATCATACTCAGCATAGCTTATGAAATCTTTATTTAGGTCTCTTTTTCCACTCAAAAAACAGAAATCAGTTTCATATACAAACACCTTATATGGTATTTTGACCACACTGTATTCTGTTAAAAGGAATAAGAATAATTCAAGATCCTCGTATATACTATATTTCTCGTTAAACTTATGCGTGCAGAATACATCCTTATGGAATACTGTATTTCCTGTACGAATAATAAATTTCCTTTTATTGTAAGCTATTAAGGCGTTGGTATAGATACATACTCTATTTGAAAAAATGCTCTGCTGACCGACACAATCTCCAATATATAATTTATGACCAGGATATCTTTTAATGTAATATACAAAATGTTCTAAAGCATTTTCTACCACATAATCATCTGCATCCAAAAAGAATATCCAATCATATCGAGCTTTTTTGATACCGTAATTTCGAGCCGATGAAACACCACCATTTTTTTTATAATAATATTTTATCCTTGGATCTTTTAAATACTTTACTTTTTCTGAACTTTTATCGGTAGAACCATCATCTACAATTATGAGTTCAAAATTATGATATGTCTGATTGAGAACTGAATTTATAGTCGAAAGAATGACTTTCTCCTTATTATATAATGGGATTATTACAGAAAACATATTATACCAGTGAATTAAATAGGAAGTTAATAGACTCCTTTTTTCTGTTATTAATGATACTTTCAATCTGCCCCCAATCAATAGGAGTATTTAAAAGAATTTCTAAATTAGAATTCTCATCAATCAAACGATCTTGCAAATGAAATATATTTAACAATGTATCAAATCTAGCCATTCCTCTCAGTTTATTGCCATATACTAGAAATGGTTTTCTAAAGATAATGGAAAATACACACCCATGAAAAGAATCCGTAAAAACAAAATCTGCTTTTGAAAAAGCATATAGCCAATCTTCTATTGGAGGAACCACCTTATCTTCTACACTATCCCAAAAATCTTTGCTTTTTGGGGAAACCGTATAAGATTTCAAATTTAACATAGAAGTTATATCCTGCCTTATTTTATCTTTATAATCTGACCCATCCAAAATATAATAGAAAAGTCCACTTACAGACGACATTTTTCTTCTAGTATCATCGTTTACAAGGGATAAATAATCATTAGAAGTTAAAAGCATTGTCGGATCTAAAGTCAGTACGGGCCGATATTTACATTTCCATTTTAATTTATTATTTATTATATCAATTGCAGAAACTTCCCTTACGGAGATAGCGTCAAAGCTCTCTATCAATTTTCCACAACTATCTATCTGTTCTTTTGAAAATTCAATATTATCTGTTCCGAATGATATCGCATAAGCTATCTTTTTTATTGTTGCATCCGTAACAAAATCAAGGAAGGATGTTTCAATAGATATGAATGCATATGGAGGCCTCCATATTTGATCTGACCCAACTATAAATGCGTCAAAATTATGTTGATTCAAATTTTTTATATCTTCCTTATTTGATACAGCATGTGTCAATTTTATATGATTATTGATAAAACATCTAACATTTCTTTCTACTATGATTTTATCATGATCTATTTTCTTCTCAAGCAATATTATTCCATCTTTTCTTCCGAGTATTTTTTTTATAACTCGTTTACCATATACAATAGGAGCCTTTTTTAAAGGAAGTACGCTTCTAGAATGTATAAAATTAATTGTTGTTGCTTCGTACCCTAGTCTCTCCAAGACTTTTTGGAGGGCATAATTTTGAATAATACCACCATAATTCGTATGGAGTGGAAGGGTTAATATCGCAATTCTCATACTATAATTTGAATATTCTTCGAACTTTATTTATAATTCTGTTTGATAAATTTATTTTGAGACATTTTTCCACCATATAAGATAATGTGGTTTTATTCTTATTCAATAGTCTAAAGAATATTTGTCTTTTCTTTGGAATCGAAACATGCTCTAAGAAACCTCCATTCATTCCCTTACATACTTCATATCCAGTTTCTTCATAATCTATTTGAGCAGACAATCCATTCATTATAGACAAGCCCTTTGACGAATTCACTAAAACCAAACTGACACCCTTGTTGTCATTGTAGTCCGGTAAGGCTTCATTGATATTCCAATAATCCGCTATTATAAGATCACTATTTGAACGACCATTCTTACACTTACAAGAATAGCAGGAGGGGCGAAGACACAAGTTACTCAGAAATCCTTTCAAATAGGCGTCTTCATCAAATGAAGCGATATATTGGGTCTTATTCTTAAAGTCTATGACTAAATGAAATTGAGCCCATCCCTTTCTTTTGTCTCTGAAACTAACCTGGCAGATATCTTTACACTCATATTGAGCTTTTTTCTCTGCCAAATACCGTTGCCATACTTTAGGACTAGGAACTCCATGGCACAAGATTTCTACTGTCAACAGATTGGGATAATCTTTGATGAGAAATCTTTTCAGCCCTGCTATCTGACAGGAAGTCCCTGTAAATAGCACATCTCTGCCATCTTTCAGAAAGGATCTCACTTGTTTATAGGACGAGCCTACTTTGCTCTGAACATATTTCGATCCCCTGAATGCAGCTAATCCATCCATATTTTCAGTATATGTATGATAAACATTCCAATCCTTGTCAAAAGCCACTCCAAAAACGACACCGCCCCTACGAATCACCTCCTCGGCCAAGACCGTAAATACACCCCCTGAAGAACTCTTCAATCGGATTTCTTCATTTCTATTTTTGGCAGCATATATCTTCAGTGGCTTTTTACTCTCGCCACTATTAAGTACTGGACATACTTTCTCACATAATCCGCACGCTATGCACTCATCGCTGTTTACTACGGGATAGTCAAACCCTTCTTCATCCTGATACATAGTGATACATTGCTTAGGACAGCATTGTACGCAAGCATTGCATCCGCAACAATTAACTTTGTCTGTTATCTTTATCATATTCTTACTTTTGAGAGTATGGTTTTCACTTTATTCCAAAAGAATGACCGTTCGTTCTTTGTGAGTCCGAATATGGTACAGCATGTGATTGTCCACAATACTGCTACTGGCACATTGATGAAAAAACGAAGCAACCCTCTTTCCATATAATAGCACACCACAATAGGGACGATGAAGGATACCATCGATACAATCATGCAGGGCATAACTACATCACGGAAGAACTGGCGGATGGAAAAAGGCATCAGTTTCTTAAGATAATAACAACGAACTATATTTAATGCCATAAAATCAAGGATAAAAACTAGATAAGCCGTCCATACCGGTGCTCCTAAATAATATAACAACCATGCCAATGGGAAAATCAGCCCGGCCGTAACTGCGGCTAAAACAGAGTATTTCTTTATATGTCCGTCCGCCTGGATCAAACGAAACAGGTTTTGTCCTGAAGACACAGCCAATGATTCAAACATGGCAAAACGGAGAAAGAGAACCGTCCAAGCCGGTACCTGTCCCAACCATATATGTAACAATGTCTCCGCCTCACAACATACAGGGACAATAAACACATACATCATCATCCAAGCAAACTTGGTACCTCGGTTTCCTAAACTGATTGCGTAGGCTTTATCACCAGCGGCATAGGTCTTAGTAATCTGAGGAGAGAATGCCATGGTAAAGTTACCAACAAAACCTTGAACGGTTCCATTGACTGTTTGCGCAATTCCTCGAGCAGCATTAAAAGCTACGCCGAAAAAGACATTCACCAGCATATTAACACCCTGTGTAGCAAACACCCATGCTCCATTGTTGATCAAATTCCAACCGCTAAATACACTGAGTTCTTTCAGCAATCCCTTATCAAAAACTTTAATGCTGTATCTTGCCTCTTCAAAATGTTTTCCGCAATACCATCCGTAGAATAAACGCATTCCCAATCCCACCAGGACATTCAGGATGGCTAGAAGGATAAGTCGGTCGCCATCAAACGCCAGAATGATAAACACCACAGCGAGTTTAAGGACGACCTCCGCTATGCTGGTATAGGCATAGATACCCATTCGCTCATGAGCCACAAGCAGAGCATTGTAAGGAGAACTGACTAGGATAATCACCAGCGATATCAGAGAGCATTGGAATACCCAATGGGCTGCTACCATACGACCATCAGGAATGCTGGCTTTACTATTTAAGAACCATAATCCGAATATTTCCAATATGATAACTGCCAGTACAGACATCACAATCTGAGCATTTACGGAAGTGGAAAACATAACCCTTAAGCGCTCTTTATTGCCCTGACCTATAGAATAAGTAATATAACGGCTGATGGCGGATGACATAGTACTAGTAATAAGAGAACTCATAGAAACAATGCCACCTACGACATTATTTATACCGTAATTATCCACACCAAGTGCTTGAAGCATCACACGACCAGTATATAATCCTACAAGCATTGTTATTAATGTGCGAAAATATAGTGCTATAGTATTTTTTGCTATTCTTTTGTTATTCTCAGCTACATTCTGTCCCATTTTTCACAACAAATACACGCGTTTTCTCACAAAACGCTATGTTCAACTTCTATCAAAAACTCTATTAACATCACACGTTATCCTGAACCTGATGCAATTATAACAAAATTCGGTATAGAGGCGCAAGCATTTGCGCCCATATTTATATTATTCGGGGGATTCCTTATATCTTCCTTTATCGCCCAATGCAATAATACTCAAAGCCGTTCTGCTTGAGTTCCTCGGCATCGTAGATGTTGCGGCCGTCGATGATAAGAGGCTTCTTCATCGACTTGCTTACCACGCCCCAGCTTGGCAGACGGAACTGCTTCCACTCGGTGAGCATGAGCAGGGCATCGGCGTCGAGCACGGCGTCGTACATGTCTTTGGCGTAGAGCACCTTGTCACCGATGCGGCGACGGCACTCGTTCATTGCCACGGGATCGTAAACGCGGACGGTGCAGCCGGCTTCGAGCAGGAGGTTTATGGTGACGAGGGATGTCGCCTCACGCATATCGTCGGTCTCCGGTTTGAATGCCAGGCCCCACATGGCGATGGTCTTTCCCTTGAGATTGCCGCCGTAGTATTTTGAGAGTTTGTTGAAAAGCACGTGCTTCTGGTTCTCGTTCACTTGCTCAACGGCTTTCAGCACGCTCATGTTGTAGCCGTTCTTCTCGGCGGTCTTGATGAGTGCCTTCACGTCCTTGGGGAAGCATGAACCGCCGTAACCGCAGCCCGGATAGAGAAACTTGCTGCCGATGCGGGCGTCGGAACCGATGCCCTTGCGCACCATATTGACGTCGGCACCTACCAGCTCGCACAGGTTTGCGATGTCGTTCATGAAGCTGATGCGTGTGGCGAGCATTGAGTTGGCTGCGTACTTGATCATCTCTGCCGAAGGTATGTCGGTGAATATCACACGGAAATTGTTGAGCAGGAACGGACGGTAGAGCTTGGACATGAGCTCCTTTGCCTTCTCCGACTCCACACCTACGACCACGCGGTCGGGGCTCATGAAGTCCTTGATTGCCGCACCTTCCTTGAGGAACTCAGGGTTGCTCGCTACATCGAACGGTACATCGACGCCGCGCTTTTCCAGTTCCTCACGTATGACTGCCTTCACCTTCTTCGCCGTACCTACAGGAACGGTGGATTTGGTTACGAGCACAGTGTATTTCTTGATGTTCTGACCGAACTCGCGTGCCACCTCAAGCACATACTGCAGGTCGGCGCTGCCGTCTTCGTCGGGAGGAGTGCCCACGGCACTGAACACGATTTCCACGTTGTCGAGACAACTCGTGAGGTCGGTGGTGAAGTTGAGTCGTCCCTCGCGGTGGTTGCGCAGCACCATCTCGTCGAGTCCCGGCTCATAGATCGGCACCTGACCGTTCTTCAGTGAGTTGATTTTCTCTTCGTTTACGTCAACGCATGTCACGTTTACTCCCATCTCTGCGAAGCATGTGCCGGACACCAGTCCGACATAGCCTGTACCTACAATTGCTATATTCATAAATCTATGTTTGTTTTGTTTTTTCTATCTTATGTTTTTATCCCAAGCAGATGTTCTAAATTAATTGCCGTCATATTGTGTGCTGTCCAAGAGCCGCATTTCAAAGTCCGAAGAGCGGGTGTATCGGGCTACACGACCGAGGAGACTTTTGTATGAAGCCCTGAACAACGCATAGTATGATGACAAAGATATATATAACATATGGATTATTTTATAATATCTGTTAACTTTGAACAGCTGCTTATTCATTTATTATCTCGATAAGACTCGGATGCACCTTGGTCATCGCCACAGCTATCACTCCCTGAATAGCCACCACAACACATTTCGACCTCTTGCCCGGCACACGCACGAGCACGCCTTCCTGTCCGGCGAACGGTCCGCCCACCACGCGCACCGCATCACCGCACGACAGATTCACCGCCTCGGGCGACAGCCACTCAAGCTGTTCCTCGTCTGTGCTGCTCACGGCGATGAACTGTTGCATCTGACGTTCGGGCACGACAATAGGCTCGCGGCGCAAACCGGAGTCACGGATGATGAAATGAAGGTAGGGCAGATTTTTCTTCAGCGTAGTTATCCTGTCTTTTGTCGTCCTTACAAACAGCAGATCTCGTATCACGGGGACAAGCTGCGGGGCTGTGCGCCGCGACCTTCCGCGACGGACATAATGCATGGGTATGAACGTCCGCAGACCTTCATCGGCAAGAGCCGTCTGAGCCATGAGATTACGTCCATACGTGGCACGCATGGCAAACCATTGCTCGTCTTCTGTTATTTCGGACATTTAATTAAACTAAATTTAAACGACAAGACACGCCTTTGGGGCATTGAAAACCTTATAATATATTGGTTTTCAATTCTTTATAATATAAAGAACATAAATAAGAGACTCTCAGCAGACTAGTCAAGACCTGCCTTTACAGTCACAGTCTCCTATCCGTTGGCAAAATTACGAATTTTATTTAAAAAATAAAAGCATTTCTCATGACAATAAACAATTTTAATCTGAAACATCATGATTTGTCATAAACATGTAACGTCGCACCATCACATCGTCATAATCCCGATACGGGCATTCCACCACCGAAACCGCCTCTTCACCTCATTGGCTGCCCTTTGCTCCTCTTCCACACTGCCTGCGTCATCTTGTATTCTACATTTTATCCATGCTGTTCATCCCATCCTGTACAAAACAGTCAACCAACATGTCTGACAACAGCACCGAACAAGTATGAGATATAATGACCTGCGCGGGGCAATATGCCCTTGCCGGATGCATATGTTTTTATGTTCTTACATTCATGGTTGTCTCTTCCGGAACTTTAAAAATATCGCATATTACACGAGAATGCTACACTTTAGAATGACAATACATACCATTCGCGAAAATAAATGACACTAAATCCGCTTATAACATTTCATTTACGATTTCATAAAAAAGCAGCTACGGGTCTGTCTTACACCGAAATTCCTGACATAAAACCATTATGCGCGCCACGGCTCACGCACCGTCTGTATGTGTCTCGGCAGCCGTCGCACCGTCCTTTCCCGGCACAGTCTTATCCGAATATTCCTTCCGTTCAGTGTCCGCTGACGGTTCGTCACCGAGAAAGCGGCGTATGTCGTCCAACAACCGTCCGCACGGAGCTGATGACGTAAAGGCAATGTTCTTCTTCAACATCAGCTCAACGTCAGCCACACTGCCAGAGTAGCACGACAGTTCGTTGTTCCTCTGAGTGGGATGAACGCTCTGCCGCGATATCTCGTTCTCACGCTCACGCACCAGCATATTGCATATTTTCTTCAGCATAGGCACCACCACCTTGTCGAAAAGATGGTGTCCCTGTACATACAGATAAGTGGTTTCCGGTGTCACACCGAGACGCTTTATGTCGTCCTTCACCTCCTGCCAGCTTTTTTTAGCCGACGGATAATGCCGCTGCAACTGCGTCACCCGGCGTGCCACCTTGCGCCTTAGATTGCGCAGCGAGCCCTCCGTATCATAGGGATTGAAGTGTCCCGTCTCTATCACATGCAGGAAGTCGCTTATTGTGAACTCCGTGTAATGCGGTGTGCGGTAGAACCAGACGCTCCATACGAAGAGCGGGAAGATGGCGAGAGAGTACTCGCGGAAGTAGCTCACGAAGTCGAATATGGCATGGTCGTTGAGCGTCACACCTACACACACGTCATGAAGCGACGGCGCATAACACTGCAGGTTCTCTATCGAATAGGCATATGTATGGAATATGTACGGACTGTCTATTATCGTCTCCGACATAGGCGTGGCACGCTGTATAAGATAGTCGTAGTCGGCATCCACGCAGGCTATCATGTCGCGTCCCACCTTACCGTTAAGCAGACTCATCAGAGCAGCCTTCTTTCCACGTTCAAGATGCGGTACGCGCGAGGGCAGCATCACCTCGAAATAGCGGGTGGAGTCTTCAAACCGCGACAATACCGACCGCCAGAAAAACACGTCATCGTAGCTTTCCACATATGCCACTATGCGGCGGCGCGCCTTTTTTGAGGTCATGCGGTTGGCTGCCTCGAAGTAGCCCGACGACAGGTTGTCTTTCAGTCTTTTACTCATAGGGGGCGCATTTATAAGGTTATCATAATGTGATGTCCGTCACCTCGGTCACACGGTCAGCCCATCCGTTCATTATCACGGCAGGACTGTGCGTGGCAAGAATTATCTGCACGTTCGGGTTAAGCTCCAGAACAATATCTATGAGACGTTTCTGCCAATCAAAGTGAAGGCTCACCTCAGGCTCGTCCATGAACAGCACATAACTACGGTTGTCCTCCACCAGGACTGTGAGCATTATGGCGAGCATCTGCTTCTCGCCGCTCGACAGCTGGTAGGGCAGCAGAGTCTCACCTATCTGTGTAAATAGAATCTCGTTCTCCGTGCGTATTATCTTCTTGCCGGTCGCCTCGAACAGGTCGTCGATAAGGTCCTGGAAGCGTTTCTTAGGAGCCGATATTTCCCGCGCCTTTTCAGCCGCATCGGGGCTGCCGCTCTGCAAAACGGATATTATCCTGTTGCCTATGTTCACCTGATAATCAAGATATTTGCGCTGCAAATGATATATCAGCAGGTCCAGTTCCGTGGCGAGCGGCGTTATGCTTGCGTTTATCGCGCTCATTGCCTCCACATTCACAAGCGGACGGTCCACCGACCTTATGAGGTCATAGCGTATCCATTTGGCATCCTCCGGCACCACCTTTAGCCTCACACCCTTCAGCATATGGTTGGCGAACTCGCCTCCTGCCACAAGTCCTCGCACCACCTTATTAAGTATAGTGCTCTTCCCCACTCCGTTTATTCCGCTGAGTATGTTCACCTGACGGTCGAGATTCCACACCACATGGTGTTTCCCGCTCCATAGCGAGTCAATCTCTATCTGTTCAATGTAATCGGCGTATTTCATATTAGTAGCGTTTTTAGACCGGCGGAAGACTGCGTCGATAACGTGCGGCAGTGCCGGTGATGGTTTCAACTTTTCTTATACAAAGATATTGCAAACGAGAGGAATGAGAGCTTGCTTTCAAATTCCCGAGTGCAGCATATCTTATACAAAGATATTGCAAGGTGAGAGCAACGGCAAGGAGGGAAAACGCAGTTTTACCGCACTTGACACTGCCGAACCGAAGCATATCTTATACAAAGATATTGCAAACGAGCGGAAAGAAAGCTTGCTTTCGATTTCCCGAGTGCAGCATATTCTTATACAAAGATATGAAATTAATCCATCACGGTATCTTTTTTGACATTAAAAAAATTGAATAACACTTATTAGGCATAGAATTCATAAAAACAGCCTTTCTGACAATATATACATCCATGGCTATGAAATGTCTGAATTCCATCCACACATCCATATACGACGCACCATGCCATCTGTAGATTGACGGATATAATATATAGGACGACATTATCTTTCTTTTTTTACGCATTAGACAATTGGATCTTTCTATTTTTCTTAACTTTGCACACCATTAAGGCAGAAACAATAAAAAATATAGTATTATGGATAACAACAAAGCTCTGACGGCTCATCTAAGCATGCTGGGAGCATGCGTCATGTGGGGACTGATGGCTCCCATCGGAAAGACGGCAATGATGAACGGCATCGACGGCATCAATCTCGTGTCGTTCCGCATCATGGGAGGCGCGGCACTGTTCTGGACAGCCTCGCTCTTCGCAAAGAAAGAACACGTGCCGCTGAAGGACAGTCTGCTGATGATTGCGGCAGGACTCTTCGCGCTGGTGTTCAACCAATGCTGCTTCACCATCGGACTGGGTATGACCTCTCCGTCCAACGCAAGCATCATAACTACGTCGTCGCCGATATTCGCACTCATACTCGCAGCAATCATACTGAAAGAACCCGTGACATGGAAAAAGGCATGCGGAGTGGCTCTGGGATGCTGCGGAGCTGTGATGCTGATAATGACAAGCGCGTCGGAAGGAAATGCCAAGGTGGGCAACATATGGGGAGACGTGCTTTGCATAACGGCACAGTTCTCGTTCGCACTGTACCTTACGCTGTTCAACAGACTCATAAAGCGATACAGCGTATTCACCATCAACAAGTGGATATTCCTCTGGTCGGCAGTACTTATAATGCCTTTCTCGGCAGGACACATCGTAAGCACACCGTGGTCTGCTGTGCCAGCAAAGGCATGGTTGTCGGCAGGCTACGTGGTGTTCTTCGGCACGTTCGTTGCCTATCTGCTCACGATGGTGGCGCAGAGGGTGCTCCGCCCTACGGTGGTGAGCACATACAACTATGTCCAGCCGATGGTGGCTGTGAGCGTGAGCCTGCTCACCGGCATGGCTGTACTGAAACCCATGCAGTGCCTGGCAATGGTTCTGGTGTTCTGCGGGGTTTGGCTCGTCATAAAGTCCAAATCAAGACACGACATCATCAAAGCCGGAGAAAGAGTGGAAAAAAGCCTCCATAAGTAGAAATAATACATGTGGCGGCATGGCTGGCGTTATCATATTTTTTTGTAAATTAGCACCCGGATAACAAAAACTACAGAATTATGAAGAAAATTGCAAATAGACTTACCGACCTCGTAGGAGGCACACCGCTGCTCGAGCTCAACCGTTTCGCGAAAGAAATGGGACTGGAGCAGCCTATAATAGCAAAACTGGAATATTTCAACCCGGGCGGAAGCGTGAAGGACCGCATAGCTCTTGCAATGATAAACCAGGCGGAGAAGGACGGCATCCTCTCTCCCGGAGCGACAATAATTGAACCGACAAGCGGCAACACGGGCGTAGGACTGGCTTTCGTGTCGGCTGTGAAGGGCTACCGGCTCATCCTCACAATGCCTGAGACAATGAGCATAGAGCGCCGCAAACTTGTAAGCGCATATGGGGCGCAGGTGGTGCTCACACCGGCGGCAGAGGGCATGAAGGGTGCCATAAAGGAGGCTGAACGGCTGCGCGACAGCACAGAAGGCGCGGTGATTCTGCAACAGTTCTGCAACAAGGCAAACCCGGAGGCACACTACAACACTACAGGTCCGGAGATATGGAACGACACTGAGGGACATGTGGACGTGTTTGTCGCCGGAGTGGGCACGGGCGGTACCATATCGGGCGTGGGCAGATACCTTAAAAGCAAGAACCCCGCCATACGCATAGTGGCGGCAGAACCGGCGGCATCTCCGGTGTTGAGCGGCGGCAAACCCGGACCGCACGCCATACAGGGCATAGGTGCGGGATTCGTGCCTCAGGTGTTCGACCGCAGCGTTGTGGACGAAGTCATCACCGTGACTGACGAAGACGCAAAGTCCACTGCACGCCTTCTGGCTCAGCGCGAAGGCTTGCTCACAGGCATATCGTCGGGCGCGGCGGCATGGGCAGCGGCATCATTGGCACGCCGTGAGGACATGCGTGGCAAGACAATAGTGGTTCTTCTGCCCGACACAGGTGAGCGTTATCTCTCCACAGGAGTGTTCGGATGAGCACTTCAGTGCTAAATCTGACTCACCGCACCGATTGCGCTGATATGACACACGCAGCTCGCGGTGAATAAGAAAAAGATACGCAGTCAGTAGACATATGCATTATGTCCGTCATACTGCATGACAGGGTTCATGCAATGCTTTTCATTCCTTTATACAAAAGAAACGCCGGAGACGTCTGCACCCATATGTGAGGCAGCACGACTCCGGCGTTTATTATGGCGCAGCATACAAACGTGAAAGATACTCCACACACATGTGGGGAGGTAATGGATGAGAGGCATCCGTATTTCACGCCCATAACAGCAGACCGACGGACATAAAAAAATCCCTGCAGTCCCGAAAGACTACAAGGAAACACCCCTGTGGGCGTTGACGGATTCGAACCGCCGACCCTCTGCTTGTAAGGCAGATGCTCTAAACCAGCTGAGCTAAACGCCCTTGCTTCTTCTAAGCGATTGCAAAGGTAGGACTTTTATTTTATTCCACCAAATTTCGGAGATAATATTTTCAAAAAAATTGGTTCATTCTCACTTCTGCATCACATCACATATTGTCCGACATGGTTATTAAACCTGAACCAGCCTCCATGACGTCATAAATACGAACATATATCAAGGTGCTTTTTTACTATCTTATGTATAAATGCCGTAATACAGTGTTCCACCATTACTCAATTTGATTTTATATACTTAAAAAAGAAATGTAAGGAATCTGACTTACAGACACACGGAATACGGATGAAGCTTAATGTTCAATCCCAGATAAACACGTAGATATATGAAAATGATAATCAATAACATAAATAGCGCACATCTTACTCGGGAGACTCAAGATTTTGAGTCTCTACATGGCATACGCCGTCATTAATATTATTGGATACATACAAAAATATTATCCGTTATCACCAAAGTAGAGACGCAAAATCTTGCGTCTCACAAGCAAAACATCATACACGTTCATCAGCAGTCGAAACATTTGCTGACTGTCTTCCGACTCCTTCATTTCTCTCATGCACCAATACCGCTATCCGGAGTCGCATCTTAGTCCGATACTGCCCGATATATCATTTACAAAACCCTGTAAACAACCAGTCAGACCATAGTGAGGAATAATATCAAGGTATAAACACCTATTCAATATTAGAACACGTCACACCCAACCACATATTCCGAATCGCTCCCCACAACTCCGCTACACTACTGTCACCATATTGCCATAGACCTTTTCATTACGCATCCGACATAATATGAGACTAAAGCAGAAGCAAACATGCCTGACAACAGAATAGATAAGGATGAATCACACGGAGTGAGTTGAATAATAAAAAAAGGACGTACCTCACGGTACGTCCCCTCAACAATTTATTAATAAATAGATATATTAGTCTTTAACCTGTACAGTTGCACGACGGTTGTAAGAAATCGGTGACAGGTCGTTTACACCACCCTTGGCAGCAGTAGATACGTTGTCACGGCTCATACCCATCTTAACGAGTTCGTTAGCAACTGTTTCAGCACGCTTCTCTGACAGCCACTGGTTGTAGTCTGGCTTACCTGTTGCGCTGTCAGCATAACCTGTTACGAGAAGGCTTGCACCATTCTCCTTAGCATACTTGGCAAGAGCCTCAACATTTACGAGATCCTTCTTTGAAGCGATTTTGTACTTGTTGATGTTGAAGAATACAGAAACCGGAGTGTTGATGAATTCCTTAACAGCCTTCGGAGTCTCGTCCTTCTTCTCTGCAAGAAGCTTCTTCAGACGTGCGTTCTCAGCGTTAGCGTCGTTGAGCTGTGCGTTGAGGGCGTCAATCTGAGCCTGTGAGAGAGCCTTGATAGCGTCTACATCAGGTACCTTGTTCCATGTAGCCTTGCCGAGGTTTACTGTAAGACCTACTTCAGCATAGAGGCTGTTGTCATGGCTGTCCCATCCGCGCTCACCGTTGTTAACGATATTTGTACTCATGAAGTCGTTCTCGTAGCGGTTCCAGCCAAGCTCGAGGTTGATGGCAACCTTACGGCTTACATAGAACTGATTCAAAAGACCGACACTCAGAGCCATTGCGTAAGTCTTGGCATCGCAGTTACGTGCGAATCCGGCACCTGCGAAAGGAACTACGTTCCATACACGGTCAGGATTGTAACCGCAAAGCATATTGCTCAGATTGAAGAGCACCTGCTCCTGAGCATTCCAGTACTTGAAGCTCTGGTCGTTAGCCTTACCCCAGATACCGGAAACCTTTGTACGGAGACCGATGCCCGGTGTGAACCATTTACCGATGGCGATTGAAGCCTGCGGATTTGAACGGAAGCTCTTGAACGGGCTTCTTGAAAGACCAAGTCCGTGCTCTTCTGATGTATAGAAAGCAGACCACTGGGCACCACCCTGAATGAACCAGTTGCTCCAGAATGAGTTTGTAGCAACGCTGTGCTTAAGCACAGGGTCAGCGTCCTGAGCCATTGATGTCATAGAGACGCCGGCAAAAGCCAAAACAATCAATAATTTTTTCATAACCTATATTTAATTAAATAAAAAATATCATACCAACGGACGCCGCAGCATCCGTTATGTGTACAAAGTTAGCAATAAAATCTTTACAGCAACACTTTTTAGCTAAAAATATTGCTTTAAGCATGAAAAAAAAGCTTAAATCAATTAAAATGGCACATAAAATTGCTGTTATCATGCAAACAGATGCTCTATTTCAGTCCCTTTAAGTATGCTTAATATCTTCTTGCCGTCGGGCGTATAGTTGAAGTTTGAGCACACAAAAAGAGCGTTTATTATGTTCTCCATCTCCTCATTACTAAGCACTTGTCCGTAGACAACCGCCGCATTGCGCGCAAGACCGGAGGCTATAATACGGCTCACTTCGTCCACATCGCCCGACGGGTTTTCGGTCGCCGTACTGACGATGTCGCGCACAAGATTCACATAATTGAGTCCGTCAATGCCGGAAGGCACAGAGTTTATGGCGTAAGAACCGTTTCCCAGATCGGTGAGCTCGAACCCGAGCGCGCCCATCTGTGGCATCATCTTGCCAAGAACATTGTTCTCCGCCACAGAGAAATGCACCACCTCGGGGAACAGCACCTTCTGGGGGAACGACTTGTTATCGCGCAGAAGCGACATGTACTTCTCATAAAGGATGCGCTCATGAGCCCTGTGCTGGTCGATAATCATCAGTCCCGACTTGACGGCGGTCATTATATAGCGTCCCTTATACTGATAATGTGCCGGTGACTTCTCGGCAATATCTCCTGCCGCCGGAGCAGGGTCCACACTGCCGGAATCCGGCTCGTCGTCAAACAGTCCGGCAGGATCATCGTCCTGCACAGGCTTCAGTCCGTCATAGAGCTGCTCCCATCCGGCAGGGGCGGCAGACCTTCTCGGTGACGGCGTTGACTCAAACGGATTGTATGAAGGGTTGTACTCCACTTTAGGCATTGGCAGGTCACCCTCGCCGTCAAACACCGGGATGTCGGGACGGTCCTGAGTATCGAAGTCGATTGCTGTGACATCATTGAACATTCCCACACAATCTTTCACCGCAGCAGTGAGAATCTGCCATATCGCCTGTTCGTTGTCAAACTTTATCTCAGTCTTCGTGGGATGTATGTTCACATCTATATTCTCCGCCGGAACCTCGAAATAAATGAAATACGGAACCTGCTCGCCTGCCGGGACAAGCCGTTCGAAAGCCGACATGACAGCCTTGTGGAAGTAAGGATGCTTCATGTAGCGGTCGTTGACAAAGAAATACTGATGCACGCCTTTCTTGCGGGCAGACTCCGGTTTGCCCACAAAACCGTGTATCTTGCATAACGACGTGTCGACGTCGACAGGCAGAAGACTCTGGTTTATTCTCTTTCCGAACACGTCGACGATACGCTGCCTCAACCCTCCGGGCTTCAGATTGAACAGTTCAGTGCCGTTGCTGTGAAGCGAGAACGCCACCGACGGGTTCACAAGCACGATACGCTCGAAAGACGCGATGATGTTGTTCAGCTCGGTGGTGTTCGACTTCAGGAACTTGCGGCGTGCCGGTACGTTATAGAAAAGGTTGTCCACCATGAAATTGCTTCCCACCGGACACGAGCACGGCTGCTGACTGTCGTAACGCGAGCCGGACACCGACAGATGAGTGCCCACCTCGTCCTCCTGCCTGCGTGTCTTCAGCTCAACATGCGCCACAGCCGCTATGGAGGCGAGAGCCTCGCCGCGGAAGCCCATGGTATGGAGCGAGAAAAGATCCGCCGCACTGCGTATCTTCGACGTGGCATGCCGTTCGAACGACATGCGCGCATCGGTCTCGGACATGCCCTTGCCGTCGTCTATCACCTGAATGGACGTGCGTCCGGCATCCGTCACCAGCACATTGACATGCGTGGCTCCCGCATCTATGGCATTCTCCACAAGCTCCTTAACGACGCTTGCGGGTCTCTGGATCACCTCACCGGCTGCAATCTGGTTGGCGACTGAGTCCGGCAGCAATTGAATGACATCACTCATATCAGAAATTTATGATAAAACTGATTAACGCAATAAACAATATAATAAGGAAAAGGAGAAGCATCAACAGTCCGGAGAAACCATGGCGCGCATACGGTCCTGACGTACGCATGATGTGAAAAGCGCCGTCCCGCCGCGCACCGTCCTTATCATGACGCGCCTCTCCGCGCTTTTCCGCCGACATACTCTCAGCCGCGCGCCGCTCGATGTCGCGCAGACGCTCCCTCCTCTCGTCTATATATATAAAGGTGTGGGAGAAACGCCGTGGTCTGATGTTACGGAAGAGACTCATCGCTCACCGCCTCCTCCCCTGCCGCGCAGACGCTGGAGCGGAGCCTGCTGACGCTCCACTATCTTGAGCTTCTCATCCTCACTCTTTCCGCGCCAGTTGAACACGTCTGCCGGATTAACCGGACGTATCTCCTCAAACCACGCAAACTCCGGAAGCTTATATCGTTCCGGAGGAATCTGCGTCATGGGATATATGGTGCCGACAGCCTTCGGAGCCCATATCTTCTCGAGCTTCCGCTCTGCCGACATGAACAGGCGCATGGTGTCGGTCTCTATATAATTGAGGTTGGAAAGGGTACTGTCATTGTCGTCGGAGATGTAATAGACCGACTTCACGTTGCCCGTCGACACCAGACGCCGCAACGCGCCGTCGGTGAAAAAGGCGTCCATGACGCGCGACGACACCTGGTCGTAATGGTTCTCCTTATCCACCAGCTCCACCGAAAGAGCCTGTCCGATGACCCGCGCGAGCCTTACGGTGCTGTCGTTCATGTAAACCTCTATTCTCTCTCCGAGCAACTGCCTGTTTGCGTTCCACACTATCGGGTCGTGATACATAGTGAGGCACGAGTCAGCCGAATTGAACACGAGCGAGTCGCACACCGCCTGGACGTCCGTCCGATAGACGCGCACCTTGCGGAATCCGTGCACCTTGCGGTAGACAGAGTCCGTATTAATATTATATGTATATATCTTCAGCGAGTCAGAATGCATGTAAAGCGTGTCGGGCTTCTGCGAGAAGTCCTTCAGCAAGACGTTTTCCGTGGCATATCCGTATCCCGTCTTCTCGTTGTAGAACAGGCGGTCGCATATCAGCTCGTTCTTGTTGAGCGTGTCGGTATACACCACATTGCCGAAGCCCTCGTTTATTCCCGTCTCGCTGTTGTGATAAAGACTGTCTCCGGTGATGGTCTTTTCCTTGTCGGTGATGGTGGAGCGGCTGAAGAAGCGCGCCTGGTCTGTCTCGGTGTTGAGATAAGCATTCTCGGTGTTTATGACGCTTCCGTCCGACGTTATGCGCGAAGGACCTGTCACATGAGCCACAGACTGCTCTGTGTCGAAGTAGAGCGAGTCGGTCGTTATGACCTGTTTGTCGCTCAGCATACGCACGTTATAGAAAAACGCCGCCTGCTTTGTGGCAGTATTGTATTCGCCCCAGTCAGCCACAAGCTTGTCTCCGCCATCCACCAGCTCACCGCCTTCAAAGAAGTAAGCATAGCTGTAAAGACGGTCGTAATTGAGGCTGTCGGTGTAGAGCGTACGCCCACGGTGCTTCATCACCACGTTGCGTCTCGCCATCATCATCTGCTCCATGCCGTCGTATTCGGCATAGTCGCACGTGAGCGAGAGGGTGTCGCCCTGCCTGAACCTCACACGTCCGAACGCCTGCATGGCATTGTCCTCCTGAAAGAAATAGGCGCTGTCGCACCACAGGTTTGCCCCCTTATGCCTGAAATGCACCTTTCCCTTGGCTATCTGCGCGTGCGGATTGAGTCCGTAGGCGTCATATTTCAGTTCGTCGGCATGCACGAGATACACCCGCTCGTCGTCCGCGGCACGCTTTCCCTTTGTCCTTGGTACTACCGAAGATGCCACGAGACAAAGTCCAAACAGGCATAGAACCAACAACAAGATGATTCTATGCCCGTCCTTAAATAGGAATTTTATATTATTATACGTCATCTGACCCAACCTTCATATTCGAAATCGCAGTTCTTGTATTTGTCGTTCATCCTGACGTATGTTTTACTTATTTTGTCGACAACCCAGTCATGCAGGAACTTGTCGCGTTCCTTCTGCAACACTACGTTCTTCATCACCTGATAGTCTTCGGTGATGGTCGCACGGTGCGACTCGGTGCGGCTCTTGAGCTTGATGATGGCGCACACCGTCTTGCCATTGCTGTTGAGCATCTTGAAAGCGTTGGATATCTCGCCCACCTTCAGTTTCTCCACCTCGCGCGCCACCTCCGTGGGAAGGTCCTGCATACGGAAACGTGAGGTGCGTCCCTCAATAGATATGTAAGACATCACGCCGTTGTTGTTGCGCGTATCCTTGTCGTCGGAAACGAAAGTGGCAGCCTGCTCGAAGGTGTATTTGCCTCCGCGTATCTCTCCGGCAAGCGAGTCGAGCTTATGGGTCATCTCCTTCAAGGCAGCCTCCGACACCTTCGGCTTGCGCAGGATGTGGCGCACCTTTATCTTGTCGCCGCGCTTGTCGATGAGCTGTATGATGTGAAAACCGTATTCTGACTCAACTATCTTCGACACCTTCTTGGGGTCGGTGAGGTTGAACGCAACGTTGGCGAACGCCGGGTCGAGATATCCGCGTCCGATGTAATCCATCTCACCGCCCTGCCGAGCGGAACCCTCATCCTCAGAATAGAGGCGTGCCAGTGTGGCGAAAGTTGTCTCCCCGCTCATCACACGCTCCGTGTAAGAGCGCAGGTCATCCTTCACACGGTTTATCTCCGCCTGCTCTATTTTCGGCTGTTTGGTAATGATTTCCACCTCAACCTCGGTCGGCACGAGAGGCAGACTGTCGGCAGGCAGGTCGCGGAAATAGCGGCGAACGTCGGCAGGAGTGACGGCGATGTCCTTCACAAGCTCCTTTTTCATCTGGTTGATGCGCAGGCTGTTCTTGAACTCGTCGTGCAGTTCCTGACGCATCTGGGCGATGGTCGCCTTGCGGTATTCCTCCAGTTTCTCGCGCGAGCCGGCAAACTGAATCCACCGGTTTATCTGTGCCTCGACTTCCCTTGCCACGTCCGACTCCGACACTTCTATGGAGTCGAGCTCAGCCTGATGCAGGAACAGTTTCTGCACGGCGAGCTGCTCGGGTATGGCGCAGTCGGGATTGCCGTGCCACTTCATACCTTCCGCCTCTCCCTGAAGACGCATCATCTCCACATCAGACTTCAGAATGGGTTCGTCGCCCACTATCCATATCACCTCATCGGCTATGCTGCTCTCCGGTATCTCCACGTTCCGGGCAGCCGCCACGGAGTCGTTTCCGGCATCGCCGCGTGCTACCGTTCCTGCCGTGACGCTCACGCCGGACAGGAACACCGCTGCCAGCACGCCGGTATAGATGTTAGTCAGTTTTCTCATTTCATTCTTTTTGTTTAATATATCGGCAACGCCACGTGTCAGTGTCTGTTGACTGTGGCGAGCACATCCTTGTTCACGGTCACGGCATATTTGCGTCTCAGTTCCGCAACCCACTGTTTCTCGAGCTGCTCCTGATAGTCTGCCACCACGAGCTCGCGCACGTCCTCATACGACTTAGGCGACTTCAGACGCTTGCCGTATACGGCTGGTATGGGATACTCGGAGGGCGGGGTGACGGTCGTGTCAGCCTTGAACACCATCTTGTCCACAAGAGCATTGTCTCCTTTCTTGAAGATTCCCTTAACCACCCTCACACGTATGATGCTGTCGTTGAACGTCCGCCGCAGCGTGTCAGCCCAGTTTTTGAAGTCCACCTTCTTTATAGCGTCCTTCACGGCGTCGATGTCCGAAGCGTCTTTCACGAAATATGCGATTCCCTTGTAGCGCGGTTCGTCCCAACGGTATTTCTTCCTGTTCTTCTTGAACCAGCGTTCCAGTCCTTTCTCGTCAGCAGCCGCCTTCTCCCATACGGTGCGGTTGCTTATCTCATAGAGCAACAGTCCGTCGTGATACTCGCGTATGAGATTCTTCAGGTCAGGGTCTGCCGCCTCCATCTCCGCCGCCCTGCGGTCGAGAAGTTCGTCGGGAGTGACGGGCGGCACCGACGCCTTTGCTATGGAGTCGATGTTCTGTGTGATGATGCGCTCGCGCACTCCGCGCTGGTCGATGAACCGCAGTATGTCGGCATGCACCGAGTCGTAGGGGAAGAACATGCCCTTGTCCTCAAGCAGCACGATGTGATATCCTGCCGGAGAGAGGAACGGTTTGCTCATCTCACCCTTCTTCAGCGAATACACCACGTCCTCAAACTCCTTCAGCGTCTGTCCCTTCTGCAGCCACGGCAGGCGTCCTCCATTCACTGCCGAGCGGTGGTCGTCTGAGCACTTGCGCGCCAGCGAGGCGAAGTCTGCGCCTCCCTTGAGGGCGTTGTATATCGAGTCGATGCGTTCCTTAGCCTTCTCCTGCGCGCCGGCAGGAGCGTTCTGTCTCAGTCCGACGAGAATGTGGGCGGGCTTCACGAGCCCTCCCAAGGAGTCAACGCGGGTCTGCGTTGCCTTATACACGTTCCACGCCTCCTTCTCTATGTCGGCGTCGCTGATGAACGACGGACGTATCTGCTGGTTGCGGTAAAGCAGGAACTCCGACCTGAAATTCTTGGTTGTGTCGATGCCTGCGTCTATGGCTGCCTGCACCTTCAGCTTGTAGTTGATGAACAGTTCGGCATATTCGTCCACGCTCTTCTTGTCGACCACGGCCTCCGAATTGTTCTTGTTGTATGAATATTCAAACTCCGAACGTGTCACCGGCTGTCCGTTTATGGTCATCACCACCGGGTCGTTCTGGGCGTTTGCGACGCTTCCGGAAAGAAGCGCCGCAAGCATCAGCATGCTGAATCTCATCATTCTCCAGTTGTTTGTTCTTAATGCCATCCGTTCCTTCGGTTTATTCAGGACGCGAATAGTTGGGAGCCTCGCTCGTGATCATGATGTCGTGAGGATGGCTCTCCTGTACTCCGGCGTTGGTGATGCGTGTGAAACGTGCGTTGTGCAGTTCGTCTATGCTGTGCGCTCCACAGTAGCCCATGCCTGAGCGCAAGCCTCCCACGAGCTGGTATATCACCTCCTGCACGGTGCCTTTGTAGGGCACACGTCCGGCTATTCCCTCCGGCACGAGCTTCTTCACGTCCTTCGTGCCAGCCTGGAAGTAGCGGTCCTTCGAACCGTTCTCCATAGCCTCGAGCGATCCCATGCCGCGATAGCTCTTGAACTTACGGCCGTTGAAGATGATGGTGTCGCCCGGACTCTCCTCTGTTCCGGCAACGAGCGAGCCAATCATCACGCATGTTCCGCCTGCCGCTATAGCCTTCACAACATCGCCCGAGTAGCGCAGTCCGCCGTCGGCGATGAGAGGAACGCCCGTGCCCTGAAGGGCTGTGTAGACGTCGTATATGGCACTCAGCTGCGGCACTCCCACTCCTGCCACCACACGTGTGGTGCAGATGGAGCCCGGACCGATGCCCACCTTCACCGCGTCGGCGCCGTTGTCTGCCAGCATCTTCGCGGCGGCTCCAGTGGCTACATTGCCCACCACAATGTCCACACCGGGGAATGAAGCCTTCGCCTCGACAAGTTTCTCTATCACATATTTTGAGTGTCCGTGTGCGGTGTCTATCACGATGGCGTCGGCACCAGCCTCCACAAGAGCCTGCATGCGGTCGAGCGTATCTGCCGTGACACCCACTCCGGCTGCCACGCGCAGACGTCCCTTGTCGTCCTTGCATGCCATTGGCTTGTCCTTGGCCTTTGTTATGTCCTTGTAAGTGATGAGTCCCACCAGACGGTTGTCCTTGTCAACCACCGGCAGTTTCTCTATCTTGTTTTCCTGAAGAATCTGCGCTGCGGCACTGAGGTCGGTCTGCAGATGTGTGGTAACAAGATTCTCGGTTGTCATCACGTCGTCGATGAGCTTGTCGAGATGGCGTTCGAAACGCAGGTCACGGTTTGTCACGATACCCACAAGATGCTTCTCATCATCCACCACAGGTATTCCTCCGATGTGGTACTCAGCCATTATGTCGAGCGCGTCCTTCACCGTGCGTCCGCAGCGGATGGTGACAGGGTCGTAGATCATACCGTTCTCGGCGCGCTTCACGATGGCTACCTGACGTGCCTGTTCGTCTATCGACATGTTCTTATGTATCACGCCGATACCGCCCTCGCGCGCTATGGCTATCGCCATTGCCGACTCCGTCACAGTGTCCATGGCTGCTGTGACAAACGGAACGTTGAGCCGTATGTTACGTGAGAAACTGGTTTTCAAATCCACCGTCTTCGGTAAAACCTCTGAATAAGCCGGAATAAGAAGGACGTCATCGAAAGTCAGACCGTCCATTACAATTTTATCTGCAACAAATGATGACATATAATACATTGAAAATTTATTGCGTGCAAATTTAGCACAATTTTTTCACATTATAGATAACCGCACAACCTTTTCGCTCGCACGTTAACACTATTTATCCGAATGAACACGTCGACAGGCGCAATGACAGCGGTGTAAGGAGGTGTAAGGCGACACGCGCCTGACGGCATGCGGCATGGCATGATAGGGATGGCACGCCATGACACGGCGGGCGGGACGATAAGGATGAATAAAAGCTTGATTTTATTTTGACAATTAACATTTACGAAATAGAACGGAACAGCTACGTCTGACATCCCGTAACGCCGTATGCTGTCAACGGCACAGACTCCTCACAGCGCGGAAGAGGCTTTATCACCGTGCGGAAAAGGCTCTTCCATCGTTCCGAAAGCACCGTTCCGCATAACAGAAGAGTGTTTTCCGGCAGCGTTTTTTGGCATTTCTGCGCCCAGCGTTGGCACGTTTGTCTCCATGAACAAGGCTTTCCGGATGCACACACAAGGCGTCCGGGCATCCAATGCCTTATGATTCAAGCCATTGGCTTTGCACATTCATTTTCACGATATTTGCAGGCAAAGACATTATTTTTCAGAAAACGGGCAGCCATGACGGGTTGGGCGGTACGCGATTAACATAATTAACAATCGTTCACACATACACAATCCGACTGTACACCTCCCTTCCGGACACGGCTTACCCAACCGTCAGTTGCCCATTTCCGACATGAACTTTATCCGCACGAGGCGTATGTCGGTCTCCGTGCTGTCGTCACCGAGCTCCTCGAGCGCAGTCTCAATGTCGTCGGTCTCGCTTTCCCGGAAATACTCGTATATCTCATCTATGTGGTCGGCGTCCATCACATCGTCGAGGAAATAGTCTATGTTGAGCTTCGTGCCGCTGTATACTATAGCCTCAATCTCGTCGAGCAGCTCATCGAAATCGAGCCCCTGGGTCGACGCGATGTCGTCAAGAGGTATCTTGCGGTCAATGCTCTGTATTATCTTCACCTTGAGAATGGACTTCTTCGCCACCGTCCTCACGCGCAGTTCCTCGGGTCTTTCTATCTCGTTCTCCTCACAATGACGTTTTATGAGCTCACAGAACTCGCGCCCGTAACGCTTCGCCTTGCCTATGCCCACGCCCTGTATGTTCTGCAGCTCCTCTATGGTGACGGGATACATCGTTGCCATCTGCTCGAGCGACACGTCCTGGAAAATGACATATCCGGGCAGTCCCATCTTCTTAGCCACCTTCTTGCGCAGGTCCTTAAGCATGACATACAGCTCCGGATCGAGCGCGGCTCCGGTACGGTCACCGCCTTCCTCGTCGTAGTTCTCGTTGAAGTCGTTGTCCTCGACAATCATGAACGACACCGGATTCTTTATGAACTTGCGTCCCTCTGCCGTTATGCGCAGCGCGCCGTAGTTCTCCACTTCCTTTTCGAGATAGCCCGCGATGAGTGCCTGACGTATCACCGCGTTCCATATCTTCGGGTCTTCGTCCTCGCCTGAACCGAACTCTTCCAGCCTGTCGTGCTTGTGTGACACAATCTCGTCGGTGGCTCTTCCCTTCACGAAGTCTGTGATATATGCCTGCTGGAACGGTTCCTTCATGGCTACGACAGACTTGAGCACGATGAGCAGAGCCTCCTTCCCCTCGCGCCGCTCCTTAGGATGCAGGCAGTTGTCGCAGTTGCCGCAGTTGTCCTCCTTGTACTCTTCGCCGAAGTAGTGCAGCAGCAGCTTACGGCGGCATACCGACGATTCGGCATATGCGGCGGTCTCCTGCAACAGCTGGCGTCCTATGTCCTGTTCAGCCACAGGCTTTCCCTCCATGAACTTCTCAAGCTTCTGCAGGTCCTGGTAGGCATAGAAGGCTATGCACAGTCCCTCTCCACCGTCACGTCCGGCGCGTCCCGTCTCCTGATAATATCCCTCGAGGCTTTTCGGTATGTCGTAGTGTATGACGAACCGCACGTCCGGTTTGTCGATGCCCATACCGAAGGCTATGGTCGCGACAATGACGTCAATGCGCTCCATAAGGAAATCGTCCTGTGTCTGAGAGCGTGTCGCCGAGTCGAGCCCGGCATGATAAGGAGCCGCCTTTATCTCGTTTGCCTGAAGCACGGCAGCCAGTTCCTCCACCTTCTTCCGCGATATGCAATACACGATACCGCTCTTCCCGGCGTTGTGTTTTATGAATTTTATTATCTGTCTGTCTATGTCCTTGGTCTTCTGCCTTACCTCGTAATAGAGGTTGGGACGGTTGAACGAGCTCCTGAACTCGCGCGCGTCCGTTATGCCGAGGCTTTTCTTTATGTCTGTCCTCACCTTGTCAGTGGCGGTGGCGGTAAGCGCGATGACCGGAGCCGAGCCTATCTTGGATATTGTGGGTCGTATGTTGCGGTATTCGGGACGGAAGTCGTGTCCCCACTCCGATATGCAGTGAGCCTCGTCTATGGCGTAGAAAGAAATCTTCATCGACCTGAAAAACTCTATGTTGTCCTCTTTGTTCAGCGACTCCGGAGCCACGTAGAGCAGCTTGGTCCTGCCGCTGTGCACGTCGTCCACCACCTGCTGCAACGCCGCCTTGTTGAGCGACGAGTTAAGATAGTGCGCCACTCCGCTCTCCTCACTGAGTCCGTTGACCACGTCCACCTGGTTTTTCATCAACGCGATGAGCGGCGACACTACGATAGCCGTGCCCTCCATGATGAGCGACGGGAGCTGATAGCACAGGCTCTTTCCGCCACCCGTGGGCATGAGCACGAACGTGTCGTTGCCGTCAAGCAGGTTACGTATGATGGCTTCCTGGTCCCCTTTGAACTTGTCGAAGCCGAAATAGCGTTTCAGTTCCTTATTAAGATTTCCTTTATATGTCATAGAGTTTATTTAGAATGAAAGGTTGAGAGCTGTCGTGCATAGCTCTAAGCAACAGACGGTCATCATGCGCGGCAATCCGGTTCAGGCTACGACCGGTCCGCGCAGATGCGATTTGTCAAGCTGGCTCCTGGCATAGTCAAGAGTCACCTCAAACGTTTTCACGCGCTTGGAGGGCACCTCGAACATGGCGTCGGTCATGACCGACTCCACAATGGAGCGCAGTCCGCGCGCACCAAGCTTGTATTCCACAGCCTTGTCCACGATGAAGTCGAGAGCCTCCTCGGTAAAGTGGAGCTTTATGCCGTCCATCTCAAACAGCTTGCAATACTGCTTCACGATGGAGTTCTTCGGCTCGACGAGTATCCGGCGAAGCGCGGCGCGGTCGAGCGGGTCAAGGTATGTGAGCACCGGCAGGCGTCCGATGATCTCCGGTATGAGCCCGAACGACTTGAGGTCTTGCGGAAGAATGTATTTCATTATGTTCTCCTTGTCTATCCTGTGTGCGTTGCGCACGGTGTTGAATCCCACCATTCCGGTGTTCATCCTCTGCGCTATCTTGCGCTCTATGCCGTCGAACGCGCCACCGCAGATGAAGAGAATGTTGTGCGTGTCGACGTGTATGTAGTCCTGGTCAGGATGTTTGCGTCCGCCCTTTGGCGGTACGTTCACCATCGTTCCCTCGAGGAGCTTGAGCAGTCCCTGCTGCACGCCCTCTCCGCTTACGTCGCGCGTGATGCTCGGATTGTCGCTCTTGCGCGCTATTTTGTCTATCTCGTCGATGAAGACGATGCCTCGCTCCGCCGCCGCAAGGTCGTAGTCAGCCACCTGAAGAAGCCTGCTCAGGATGCTCTCCACATCCTCTCCCACATAGCCAGCCTCAGTGAAGACCGTCGCGTCGACAATGGTGAAGGGCACATCGAGCAGCTTTGCTATGGTGCGCGCCATGAGAGTCTTTCCCGTGCCGGTGCTTCCCACCATTATGATGTTGCTCTTTTCTATCTCCACTCCGCCGTCGTCCTTCGGCTGCTGAAGACGTTTGTAGTGATTGTATACGGCAACCGAGAGATAGCGTTTGGCTTCGTCCTGACCTATGATGTACTGGTCGAGGAAATCCTTAATCTCCTTCGGTTTCGGCACTTTCTTTATCTTGAACTTGTCCGCGGCACCGTCAGGAGCGTCTTTTTTGTCGAGGAGTCCCGTAGACTCCACTATCTGGTATGCCGATACGGCGCAATCCTCACATATGAAACCGTTAAGACCGGTTATCAGCAGTCTGACATCCTTCTCGCCTCTACCGCAGAAGCTGCATGTTTTCTTGGGCATTATGTGTCTCTATGTCTTTATATATATGTATTGTTGTTATGGTTCACGGTGTGCGCGGGTGCGGCTGCCAGCCGCCCGCAAACCGTTTATTTATCGGCGGAACTCTTGCGTTTCATCACCGCGTCAATCATTCCGTACTCCTTGGCTTCGGCAGCTGTCATCCAGTAGTTGCGGTCGCTGTCCTGCCATACCTTCTCGAAAGGAGTGTGGGAGTGTTCGGAGATGATGGTGTAGAGCTCTTTCTTGAACTTCTGTATCTCGCGTGCCTCAATCTCGATGTCGGACGCCTGTCCCTGCACACCGCCCAAAGGCTGGTGTATCATCACGCGGCTGTGGGTGAGAGCAGTGCGCTTGCCTTCCTTACCGGCTACGAGTAGGACCGCCGCCATCGACGCCGCCATGCCCGTACACATTGTCGCCACGTCGCTCTCGACAAACTGCATGGTGTCGTAAATGCCCAGACCTGCAGTGACACTTCCGCCCGGAGAGTTGATGTAGATGTTTATATCCATCGAGCTGTCCACCGAGTCGAGGTAAAGGAGCTGCGCCTGCAGCACGTTGGCTGTATAGTCGTTGATTTCCGTTCCGAGGAATATTATTCTGTCCGCCATGAGTCTTGAGAAGACGTCGAGCTGCGTCACGTTGAGCTGTCTTTCCTCAAGAATATACGGATTGAGATATCCCGACTGCGCCCTCAACACCTCGTCGAGGGTCATGCCGTTCATTCCGAGATGACGGGTGGCATATTTTCTAAAATCGTTCATACTAATGACAATAATATATTTATTACATTCAAAATAACCGTTAACAAATATACAGAGAAAGAGGTTGCCGACTCTTTTCCGCAATATATCTTACACAAAGATAGCAAAAAAAGTCGACAACCTCTTAAAAAAGAAGTTTTTTTTCAAATTTATTTATTTCATCAGCTCGTTGAATTCATCGAGGGTGACTGTCTTCTCGTCGAGAGTGACAACGCCCTTGAGCGCCTGCACGAGCTTATTCTCAACCGCGCTGTCGACGAAACCTGCCGCGCTGTCGCGCTTCTTCAGCATCTCGCCGGCATAGTTGTCGAGATATTCGTCAGGCACATTGTTCATGCCATACTGTGCGAACTGCATGCGCGCAGCCTCCTTTGCGGCTGCCTTCACGTCGGCATCCTCCACCTTGATGTTGTTAGCAGCCACGAGCTGCTCCTTTATAAGGTGCCATTTGAGCTGCCTGATGCTCTCGTCGTAGTTCTTCTCGACATATTCCTCGCCCTTGTCCTTATTGTTGAGGAGCATCACACGTTTGAGGAGAGCGTCGGGGAATGTGAGTTCGCCCACAGCGTCCTCGGCATACTTGCGCACGTCGATGAGGAACTTGTAGTCGCTGTTTGCCTGAAGCTGCGGCTTGAGACCCTCGGCTATTCTGGCGCGGAACTCTTCCTCGCTCTTCACTGCGTCCTTGCCGAACACGTGGTCGAACATCTCCTGGTTCACCTCAGCCTTCTTGAAGCGGCTTATCTCTATCACCTGATAGCTGAAATCGGAATCCATCGACTTCACAGCCTCGCGGTCTATCTTGAGCAGGCTTGCCACCTCGGCGTCGTTGTCAGGATAAGCCTTGCGCGGGTTGAAGGCGATGATGTCGCCCGGTTTTGCGTTGTCGAACAGCTTCTTCTGGTCTTCCACCTTAATATATTCGGGCATCATCACGGCTCCGTCCACCGTTATTCCGCCTTCCTTTGTGTTGCCGTCGGCGTCCAGCTCACGCAGGTCGCCCTTCAGCATGTCGCGCTGCTCGCCGTCGTAAGAGTCTGCCTTCTCATAGCTTCCCAGCTGACTTGCGAACATATCCACCTGCTGGTCGATGAGCTTGTCGTCCGCCTTGATGTTGTAGTAAGCGAGCTTGGTGTCGCCGTTGAGCTCTATCTTGAACTCAGGAGCCACAGCTATGTCGAACATGAAGGTGTACGGTCCGTCCTTCTCTATGTCCACCGGCTCCTGCTTTTCAGAAGGAAGGGGCTCTCCGAGCATCTGTATCTTGTTGTCCTTTATATAAGTATAAATCTTCTCTCCCACGAACTTGTTAAGAGTGTCCATCTTCACAGATGCGCCGAACTGCTTTTTAATAAGTCCCATCGGCACCATACCCGGACGGAAGCCCGGGAAGTTCGCTTTCTTACGGTAGTCTTTCAAAGTCTTCTCTACATCGTCCTTGAAATCTGCTTCTTCGACAGTGACGGTCATGAGACCGTTTACTTTGTCGGGATTCTCAAATAAAATATTCATTTCTGATTTGGTTTTCTTATATTTATTTACTGTTTATTATTCGTTTTGAAAGTGCAAAATTACTCATTATTAATGTAATAACCTAACATAAGAATGAAATTTTTGAAATTTTACCACTTGTCGGAGCCACCGCAGCAAGCCTCCCTGCGGCATGGCGGCGGCGGTTGTCAGGACGGCAGGACAGCCTCCTCCGGAGGGCATGACAGCCCGTGCGGGCGGAGCGTGTCATAGGGTGAGCTGCTCCACGACGCTTCCGTCGAGCCTGCGCACGCTCATCACTCCGTCGTCGTAAAGGGCGAACGTGGGTTCGCGTCCTTCCTTCGGGAAGGTGACAGAGCCTGTGTTGCACACCACACAGCCCTCGCGGCGAGCGAGCTTCCACAGATGTGTGTGTCCGTAGACAAACGCACCGTTGCGCAAGACAGGCATATTGTCCTCATTATATATGTGTCCGTGGGTGATGAATATGCGTCTGCCGCCATCCGTCACCACTGCATAGTCTGCCATGATGGGAAACTTCAGCAGCATCTGGTCTACCTCCGAGTCGCAGTTTCCCCTCACTGCCACGATGTCATCGCGCATGGAGTTGAGCCTCGCAGCCACCGCTGCGGGGTCTATGTCGTCGGGAATGCGGTTGCGGGGACCATAGTTTATTATGTCGCCGAGCAGCAGGAGCATGTCGCAGCGGGCGTCGGTGTAGAAGTCGAGGGCACGCCGCAGACTGCCTATCGAGCCGTGGATGTCTGAGAGAAACATGTATTTCATAAGTCCGTACGTATTGTCATCCGTTGTTCTGCGCGGCGTTCTCCCTTGCCCTGCGCTCCTCGTCGATGAGCTGGAAGTTCTTTTTCTTCAGCTCGAAACTGTTGCTCAGATACTTCTCGCGCACCACCTTGTTTGCCGCCAGCTCCTCGGGCGCACCCTGAAAGAGTATCTTTCCTTCGAAGAGAAGATAGGCGCGGTCGGTGATGTTGAGCGTCTCGTGCACGTTGTGGTCGGTTATCAGGATGCCTATGTTGCGGTATTTCAGCCGCCAGACGATGTGCTGTATGTCCTCGACGGCAATGGGGTCGACACCGGCGAAAGGCTCGTCGAGCATTATGAACTTGGGGTCGATGGCAAGACAGCGCGCTATCTCCGTGCGGCGACGCTCTCCTCCCGACAGCTGGTCGCCCTTGTTCTTGCGCACCTTATTGAGCCGGAACTCGCTTATAAGGCTCTCGAGCTTTTCCAGCTGACGCGCCCTCGGCTGTCCGGTCATCTCAAGCACGGAGAGGATATTGTCCTCCACGCTCATCTTTCTGAACACGCTCGCCTCCTGAGGAAGATATCCCACACCCGCGCGGGCACGCTTATAGACGGGATAGTCTGTTATGTCCTTATCGTCGAGATAGATGTGTCCGGCGTTCGGCACGATGAGTCCGGTGGTCATATAGAATGATGTTGTCTTTCCGGCTCCGTTGGGTCCGAGCAGTCCCACAATCTCTCCCTGCCTCACGTTTATCGACACATCGTTCACTACCGTGCGCTTGCCGTAGCGTTTCACGAGTCCTTCAGTGCGCAGCACCATACTGTGTGTGGCGGCGGCACCGGCATTGTTGTCTGTTCCGTTCATATGCTTTATTATATCGGTTACAAAGTTATATGTTTTTATTTTTCCGTGCAAACTGTGTTTCAGGCTTTTTCACACGGCGGCGGAAAGGCACTGTCCGCACACGGCGGCGCATGTCCTGAACGGGCGGCACGGACCGGCACGGAAGCCTGCACTGCGGAGAAGAGGCGTGCCGGAAACCGGAAGACGTTAACATACATTCACTTTAGAGGGTTCAAATTTAACATACCGTTTTTCACAATCCGCACAGCCGTCACGCCATGAAACGCTCCGGAAGAGCCTCTTCCGCACCGGCGGCAAGCCGTCGTCACACCCGTCCGACCGCAGAAGAGGCTTTCCTGTCATGCGGAAAAGCCTCTTCCGACGTGCAGGAAAGCCCGTTCCGCCTGCCCGAAAAGCCCATATCGCAAGGCGGAACGGGCTTTTCCGCAAAACAGTCAAGACGGGACAGCGGGATGGAAGAACGCAAACGGATGTATATCAATGCATTACGCAAAACCCTAAATTACGCGATATTCCGTACTGAAAGCCCGCCCGCACGTTCTGATGCGCTGTTTTCGCTACAAGCGCGACGGATATTTAACATTCCGCCTCCGCTTTTTCCGTTTTTTTATATTTTCATTTATATGCCTCCGCCACGCCTTTTCCGGCACACACAGGCACAGCTCCGGATGTCCCAGTATGAAATAAACATAAAACTTCAAAGCTTTTGGCAGTTTTTAATCTTTTATTACTACTTTTGCAAGCGTACAGTCACAGACATATCAAAAAAGCACAATATGTTGATTACAAAATATCTGAAAACACTCGGACGCTACCTGATGCTCATGGGACGGTCGTTCGCCCGCCCTGAGCGCATGCGTATGTTTCTCAAGCAGTACGTCAAGGAGATGTCGTCGCTGGGCGTGAACTCCATCGGCATCGTGCTGCTCATATCGTTCTTCATAGGAGCGGTGATATGCATACAGATGAAGCTCAACATCCAGAGCCCGTGGATGCCGAGGTGGGTATCGGGCTATACCACGCGCGAGATACTGCTCCTCGAGTTCTCCTCGTCCATAATGTGTCTCATCCTTGCGGGCAAGGTGGGCTCGAACATCGCGTCAGAGCTCGGCACCATGCGTGTGACACAGCAGATTGACGCGCTCGAGATAATGGGCGTGAACTCTGCCAACTATCTCATCATGCCTAAGATTCTCGCCCTCGTGACCATCATGCCGTTCCTCGTGATATTCTCTTCCGCCACCGGCATTCTGGGCGCTTACGGCACCGCATACATCGGTCACATACTGCCGCCCGACGACCTCACGCTCGGACTTCAGCACGCTTTCAACCCGTGGTTTGTGTGGATGAGCATCATAAAAAGCCTTTTTTTCGCGTTCATCATATCGAGCGTGTCGTCCTTCTTCGGCTATACGGTGGAGGGAGGATCGGTGGAAGTGGGAAAGGCAAGCACCGACGCGGTGGTGAGCTCGAGCGTGCTCATCCTCTTCTCCGACGTGTTCCTCACACAGCTGCTGTCATGAGCACGCTCTGCGGGGGACTTTTCACAGGAACATTACGGGCATGACGCAAGACAACATAACTATAACTGAAAAGGAAAATGATTGAAATACAGCATCTATATAAATCGTTCGACGGTAAGGAAGTGCTGAAAGACATAAACGCGGTGTTTGATGACGGAAAGACAAACCTCATCATAGGACAGAGCGGAAGCGGCAAGACGGTACTGATGAAATGTCTCGTCGGACTGCTCACACCCACAAGCGGGCGTGTGCTGTATGACCACCGCGACTTCGTGGCTCTGAGCAAAGAGGAGCGCGTGAGCATGCGCCGCGAGATGGGAATGATATTCCAGAGCGCAGCCCTCTTCGACTCTCTCACAGTGCTGGAGAACGTCATGTTCCCGCTCGACATGTTCTCCACGATGAACTACCGCGAGAGAGTGAGACGCGCACAGGAATGTCTCGACCGGGTGAACCTCGCCGACGCACAGAACAAATATCCCGGAGAGATATCGGGAGGAATGCAGAAGCGTGTGGCGATAGCACGGGCGATAGTGCTCAACCCGAAGTATCTGTTCTGCGACGAGCCCAATTCCGGACTCGACCCGCGCACGTCTCTCGTAATAGACTCGCTGCTGAGCGGCATCACCAAAGACTTCAACATCACGACAATCATCAACACTCACGACATGAACTCCGTGATGGGAATAGGCGAGAACATCATCTTCATATATCAGGGAAACAAGGAATGGCAGGGAACAAAGGACGACGTGATGGCTTCAACTAACGAGAAGCTCAACGACCTCGTGTTTGCCTCCGACCTGTTCAGGAAGGTGAAGGACGTGGAAATGGAAAAGGCTGAGGAAGAGAAGCAGGACTGACAGCACGTCACAAGGATAAGGAATGGTGACACATTAGTGTTAAAGACATAGAGACAGAGCACAAAAAAGACCGTCACCGGTTGTCACAACCAATGACGGACATCGTGTTTCTATGGTTTCAGAATATTGAATACCTTTGTGGATGTCGCCCTCCGGGCAATCGGCGCAGGCATCGTCATATGCCATCATGCGCGACAGCTACGGACAGGCGGCATTTTTTATTCATGTTATCGAGAGATCAGTTCTGCATTGAATGTTTCGTTGAACACATCCACAGTGATGCGGTATGTCCCTTCCTTGCTTATTGTCCATTTGGTGTCCTTGCCGTTTGTCCTCACCAGACGGGTGCCGAGAGGGTCTTCCCCCTGCGCGAACGGATGAATCTCCTTCATCCCCCAGTTTCTCAGACCCATTATCTTGAAGCTCGACGGTTCCTCCACGTCATTATGGGTACGCAGCTCGCCCGTCCACGTCCACACCATCTCGTTGTCAGGACTCTGCGTCATCGGCTCCACCTTGAAGGCGTCCCATCCGGCGGCAGTGGCTCCGCCGCCCACGTAAGCCTCCTCCCACGGCACGAAAAGCTCGCCCGTGAGCATCTTGCCGTCGGCACTGACACGGAAGCGGTAGCGGTCTTCTGCGAACGGAACAACCCACGACGCCTTGTCGGCATCAGCCGTAAGCACCGTTCCTATGCCCTTGTTTACGATATATGAGTCCTCATACGCCGGAGCGATGTATTTTGTTCCGTCACCCGGCTTCTCCGCCGTCATTATTCTGAGTTCCCCGTTTTTCAGCGCACCGGCGAACCTGAAGTCGCCGTCAGGAGTCTTCTGCAGCATGCGGGTTCCCTCAGGCACCGCGCTTCCTGTTATCCACAGGCTCTGATAAGTCTGCGCCTTGACTGTGTGTCCGAACAGTATAGACAATATGAATATGATGCTTAAATGTCTCATTTCCTTCTGTTTTTTGTTTTACGGTTCATTGTTTCTTCACGTCACGGCTTATTTTCCAACACTCACCTTCACCACCGTCTTCCTGTCGCATGGTATGCCCGTGAGGTTTATGCTCACAGTGCGCGTAGCCTTGTCGTACGTCCACTTCAAGCCGTCGAGCCTCTTTCCGTCAAGACTAACAGCCTTGGGAGCGGAAGCGGCGAGCAGTCTGACGGTGTAGTCGCGTTTCTCCGGCATTCCCGGGAACGACCCCTCACGCGCGTTGATGGTAAGCGTTATGCTTCCGGAGGTGCGTTTCTGGTCGAACCTTGTGTTGGTGAACAGTCCCGACTTGTATCCTTCGGTGTTGTTCTCGTCCTCATACAGCGTGGACGAACCGTCCGCTCCGGGCACGACTTTAAGTATTATGCGGTCCGGACGACTGTTAAGGTTCATCACGTTCTCATAGTTCACGATTACGCTTCCGGCTTTATAGAAATACGGAATCTCGGTCTGTGTGTAGGAGTCGGTAAACTCCCTGTCGCCCTCAACCACCTTGTTGCGGCACACGTCAAACCATTTTCCTTCAGGAAGCCATATTTTCCGGTCGGTCTTCCCGTTTTTCCCGGCAGTCAGAACAGGCGCGACGAGAATGTCGTCACCGAACATGTACTCGTCCTCATAGCGGTATGCGTTGTTCTCCTCGGGATGGTCATAATACAGCGGACGGCATATCGACACACCGGTGTCGTAAGCCTGGCGCGCGGCAGTGTATATGTAAGGCATCAGCTCGTATCTCAGCTTGACCGTCTGGAGCAAATCCTTGAAGTTGGGATACTTCCATATGCGCATCTCTATCTTAGGGTCGTTAGTGGCGTGAGTCCTGAACAGCGGTGAGAACACGCCATACTGCATCCACCTGAGATACAGCTCCGGATCGTTGTTGCCGTGCTGATGTCCGCCGAGGTCGTGTCCCCAGTAGCCGAAGCAGACGTTTGCCGCAGTCGCGGTGAAATACGGTTGGAAGGCGAGTGTGGGGAAAGTGGAGAACGAGTCGCCCGAGAATCCTATAGGATAACGGTGGCTTCCGAGTCCTCCCCAACGGTGGAATATGAGCGGACGGAGTTCGGGATGGGTTATCCTCATGTCGTTGTAGAACACGTGGTTGCACCAGAACGTCTCGCTGAGTCCTTCCATACGCGGGTTGGTAAGGTTCTGCTGCCAGTCCAGCCACCAGAAGTCCACACCGTCCTTCTCCCTGTGGTGTATGATGTCCTTGAACATGTTCTTGTAGAAAAGAGGATTCTCCAGCTGCCATGGCACAACCTTTGCGGTCGCCGGATCCATGCCCATGTCCTTCGCGAGGAGGCTGAAGTTCTCCTCATCGCTGTCCACTCCGTCGGCAGGATGCAGGTTCATCGACACCTTCAGTCCCTGTCCGTGCATCCATCTGAGCAGTCCCTGCGGGTCGGGAATAAGCTCCTTGTTCCATGTCCAGCCCGTCCAGCCCTCCGTATGCCAGTCCATATCCAGAATCATAACATCTATAGGAATGTGGTTTTTCTTTATGTCTGTGACGATATCTACGAAGTCCTGCTGCGAGTAACGCTGATACTTGCTGTACCAGTATCCGAGAACGAAGAGCGGCGGCATGGGTTGTTTCCCGCCGATAAGGGTGTAGTCGTGCAACGCTTTCCTGTATTCATGCCCGTAACCGAGGAAATACCAGTCCACAGCCGTCTTGTCCACGAGGGGCGCGACCCACGGCATTCCGTTCACATTACCGTCGAACGCGAACGTGCGGCTGCCGTCGCCTCTGTGCGCAGAGTACGATTCGTCGATGACAGACCATCCTGCGCGCGAGAGCAGACCGTTCTCGAGCTCGGACCGTTTTGAGTCTCCTATGCATCCGTCAAGTGTCCTCGTAGTGCCTTTAAGGTTGAGTGCGTCGTCCTTTCCGGGATACCACACCACCTTTCTGCCGTTCAGTTTGAACGTGATTGAGAGCGCGTCGGGGTTCTTGTCGGCAGCGTTTATCTCCGCGTTCTTGCGGTATCGCAATTCGAGAGCGTCCGTGCTGATGTACAGAAAGGTACCGTCCTCACGCTTGCTGTACGAAGGCACGGGCAGACGACGGTTGACAACAGCGAATGTGGCACGGTCTTCAAACTTCCGTTCCTTGCTGTACTGGATACGTATCATCTGCGGTGTGAGCACCGTGAAGCGCGCGCAGCCCGACTCTACCACAGCCTTCGGGTCAGCCTTGGGCTCATAGTTGTCCTGCGCTCCTGCCGCAATGGCAAGACAGACAAAATACAGTAACAATAAAATCTTCTTCATATCTCCTTTATATATAATATAATGTATACTATAAAAAACACATTGTGAATTTTCAAGGCACAGATTTTATTCGCATCACTGACACCGTCTCGCGGCATGGTTTGCCGCTCCGGCATGTCTCAAACCATGCCGGAGCGAAAACAGTATATTTATTTCACGAGTATCTTACGCACCGTTCCGTCGGTCATCCTCACCACATTCACGCCTTTCCGGAGTGTCTGCGACCTGACGCCAAAGAGCGTCCAGATGCTTTCCACATCAGCTCCGACAGTGTCCTTGACGCTGTCTATGGCGTCAGTGACGGGTTCGTTGACATATTCCTTGCCGTCGAAGAACACCACCTTGTGCGTCTTGTCGAGCACCGGATGGGCGTCCTCACCGAGAGTCTGGAAGAAAACGGCGTCCTCACTCTGCCTTCCGTTGAGCAGATAGCACAGTTCTCCGTTCTCCAACTGAGTGGAAGTGACGCCATTGACCTGCTTTCCGTCGAGCTCGTAACAGTTGACGAACGCTGTCTTGTTGCCCCGTGCGAACGTGTTGGAAGCGTCAGGCGACTCAAGCACAATCTCACCGGCGTTGTAGCAGTTTTCCACTTTAGCCCTGTCGCCGAGCCATCCTGACAGTCCGGCACTCTCACGCTGAGCCGTTATGACACCCGTGTTGTAACAGTCGGTGATGTATACGAGAGCCTTCTGTTGGTCGTTCACACCAAGTATTCCGCCCGCGTTGGCACCGGTGACAGTGATGTCCGCCTCGTTGCCGCAGCCCGAAATCTCAAGAAGTCCCTTGTTTACGACGGTCCCGACAATGCCTGCCGCCCATGCCTTTGCATAGATATAGCACGACGCATCCATAACAACGTTTCTTATCTTTGCGCCTCCGTTCACGACACCGAAGAGTCCTTTGTTGCCCTCCAGACCGTTCTCTACAGTGAGATTGAGTATGCGGTGCCCGTTGCCTTCGAACACTCCGGCATAAGGATAATCAGATGTTCCGATGCCGGGATAAGCATAGATGCCGCTCATATCGATGTCCGCGCCGAGCGTGATAGCCACCGTGCGGCTCACATTTCCCTTAGCCATGCCGTCGGCGACAGCCATAAGCTGCTCTCCTCTTGTGATGAGGCGCGCACCGCAGTTGCGGCATACACCGTCGGCATAGTCGTGCTCAGGCACTATGACAGCAGTCCCGTCGTTTGTGAATGTGGCGTCCGCGCCTAAAGTCCTGTCGCAGTTGACGTCTCCAGCCACACTTACCGTCTTATGACCGGTGAACGGAAGCGGAACGGCATCCTCACCGAGAGTCTGCGTCCAAGGCGAGCCGCATGAGCTGAACGCATTGAGCAGATAGCACAGTTCACCCGAGGCGGCAGACTGTTCCTTGCCGAGCAGTGTGGCGTCGCCGCTCTCCAGGAACGGTGTCCAGTAATAACAGTTGTCATACTGCACCCCGTTGCGCGCGAAGACATCACAATTTCCCGTCGTGGAAAAGTTGAGATTGCTTACCACATAAACATTCTGAAGCAGTATCTCCTTCGCTCCGTGGGCATATCCTATGATGCCCGCGCTTCCGTCACTCTGCGGCGCGTCAATCTTTCCGGCATATCCGCAGTTGCGGAAAACGATATTGTCATGAGTGTTGGACGCCAGTCCTCCGTGTGTCGCGTCACCCGAATAAGAAGATGTGATGTTGACCGTGCTCACGCAGTTCTCTATGAGCGAGGAGCCCCTTGAGGCACTCAGGATGCCACCGGCATAACGTGCCGTGGTGCTGACAGAGCCTGTTATAAGAAGGTTGCGTACTGCCGCACCGTTTATGAAACGGAACAGAGCCACGTTGTCATTGTCCGTGTCGTAGGCTATTTTTATGCTGTGCTCCCTGCCGTCGAATGTTCCTGAGTACGGCACATTCTCCACCTCGCCTATCATAACACCCTTTGCCGTATAGCCGCTGAAGTCAATGTCCGCCGTGAGATATGCTCCGGCAGCGGCGTCCACCTTGTTAGCGTATGCCGCAAACCAATAGAGCTGCTGCGGTGTGGAGACGGCATACAGCCCGTCGGCATCCGCTTTCATGAAGTCAGTGTCGACCGATCCGCACACCGAGCATACGCCGTCCACAAAATCGTGAGGCTCGCGCACGGACACATTCTCGTTAGAGTAGCCCTTCGCCTCGCCCGCCGGAGTGCCGTCGCAATTGAGGTTTCCCACGAGATAAACAGTGCCGTGCGTGCTGAAAGGCACCGGCTGGAGATCCTCGCCGAGCGTCTGATACCATATATTGTCGTTGCCGTGGTTGTTCATGAGATATGCCGCGGCACCGCTTCTGAAATCCTCCCCGCTTATCTTGGTGCCCTGATAGCCGTATATGTCATACAGTCCTGACGACGTGCACGTGTTGCGGTAGAGCGACTTTGTGCCGTCCATGCCGGTGACGTTGCCCGAGTTGAAGCAGTTCTTTATGACCGATCCGCCGCCTACCCAGCCCGAAATGGCTGCGCTCTCACGTCCTCCGTCAATCTGTCCGGCATTATAACAGTTGGTGATATTGAAGTTACAGCTTCCCAGATAGCTCACTCCGATGATTCCGGCGGCATTGGCACCGCTGGCATATACAGCCGCCTCGTTGCCGCAGTTCTCTATCGTCACCGTGCCGCCGCCCACCGAGCCGCCTGCTATACCGGCACAGAAATCCTTGCCTGCGACCGAAGAGGAGGCGTCCACTATCACATTCTTTATATACGCACCGTTTGAAACCACACCGAAAAGCCCCACGTAGCTCTTTGCAGGAGAGTCGATTGTGAGGTTGCGCACATAGTTGCAGCCGCCGTCAAAGACACCGCTGAAAGGCACGTCGCCGCTTCCGATGGGTGAGAACCCGATGCCCGTCATGTCAACATCCCGGGTCATCACACCTTTGATATTGCCGTTGCCCTCAGCCACGAGGCGCGAGAACTCCGCGAGATCGGCTCCGGAGGAAATCTGGTAAACACCGTCCTTGATGTCGATAGCCGACGCATGGGACGCACCGCCAAGCCACAGTGCCGTCAACGCAATGCAAACAGATAAATGTCTTATCATACGTTTCAGTTTTTAAATTTAGGTTTAAATGATATTGCAATCGTACTATGCAAAAATAGAAAAAAAACATACAATAATATAGTTACGGCTCATTTGTATAACGATTTTATCAGTTGTATAAACAAAGGACAACTGATAATCAACGACTTACAAAACCGGATGTAACGCTTTTGTATTACCGTTAAAAAGCCCGTATGACGCCTGTCAGAGCCACGTACGGGCTCCGACAATGTGTTTTTCACGCTTTCCGGCGGTGTCGCGGCGACCTTTCCGTCATCCCGCCGCCGACATTCAGATTGCCATGATTGCCGGTTCGAACTTGCTGTTGTCGAGCAACGAGCGGTTTTTCACGCGCGTCTTGTATGTGTTCACCGTATGCACCGAATAGTTGAGGAAGTTGGCTATGCGCTCGCTGTCGCTTATTCCGAGACGTATGAGAGCGAATATGCGCATCTCCGAAGTGAGCGAGTTCTTGCGCGGCACGGTGCGGTATTTCTCCTCGAAGAGCATGTTGTACTTCTCTATGAAGTCGGGGAAGAGCTTCAGGAACGCCGCGTCGAACGCCGCATACATGCTGTCGCGCTCAGCATCAAGCACCGTACTGCCGATGATGTCGCGCAGTCCGCCATACTGATGTGCCGCTATGCGGTGGTCGAGCGTGGTGAAAAGCTTCTGCAGTCTCTGCAAAAGCTCGGAATTGGCACAGAAAGACGAGCCTATGTACTCGTTCTTTATCTTGTTTGCCTCGGTGAGCTGGCGGTTCACCTCCCGCAGTTGTGCCAGGTTGTCGCTTATGGTGTTGCGTGCCTGAAGAATCTTGGCGTTCTTGCGTCTGACAGACCACACCGCCGCCAGCGACACGGCGAGCAGCACTACGAAAAGCCCCGCGGCGAGCATGAAACTGTTGCGCTGGCTGCGCACAGCCTCATAGCGGTCCTGCTCTATGAGCGGAAGGATTGCGCCGAGGTCTATCTTGCGCTGGCGTGAGTCGTAGAAAGTGATGTCATCCAATGCGAGATGTATGTAGCGGCTCGCGCGGTCGTAGTCGTCCTTATAGATGAGACTGGCGAGCTGGTAGAGCGCCGTTATCTCACGGGTGCACGAGATGTTGTCGCAGATAGCCGACTTCGCGAAGTACACCTTTGTGCTGTCCGTCTGCCCTGTCCCGCTGAACGCCCACGCCACTACGGCATAGGTCATAGCCTTACTGTGGATGTCAGCATCGCCGTATTTCTGGAATTCGCGGAACGCATCGACGCATCCGGCAAACTGTCTGGTGCGCATACGCTGCGTGCAGAGGTTCATCCAGTAGTCGGCGGTGTGTTTCGGAGTGAGCATCACCATCGTGTCGACATACGCAATGCTCTTCTGCCTGTACTTGTCGCAGTATGACGTGCCTGCGGCATAGTTGGCATACTCCTGCCACATCTTGGCGTACAGCCCGTAATACTGTCTCTTCAGCCTCGCGTCAAGCCGTTCCGGACTCACCGCCCCGAGCGTGTGCTGCGCCTCATTCATGATGCCTGCCGATATCTGACAGAAAGCGAGGGCAAACCGCGCCTCCGCCTCAATGCCGTAACTGCCTGTCTTTCCAGCCGTGTCCATGCACCGCCCGGCGTATATCATAGCCGAGTCATTGCGGTAGGACTTGTATTCCTCGAACAGACGGTATAAAATCTTGTATTGTCCGAGAGGGTCGGACACGGAGTCGAGCGAGCGACGCAGACGTGCTATGCGCTGCTTTTTGGCATTCTCATACTTGTCTTTGCTCTCCAGACTCTTGTCCAACTGCCGCAGCCAGTACTCCACATTGTCGGAAGCACTTGCGTAAAAAGAAGGAAGAACTATTGTCAGTAGTATAATTGTCAGGGCTCTCATAGTGTGTCATTGTTTTTGTCCGCCCAACACCGTATATGCCTGATGCCGGTCTGTCAAGACTCCATCATGCCACGCCGACCGGCTTTCACACGCCTCGTCCACAGCATGCGCCACACCGCAACGGCACATCCTGCGGCATGTCAGGACTGCTACCACGGCAGACCACAGGCATCGTATGTCCGTGACAGTGCATGCGGAAGGAAACAAAAACCTCCGTCTGTATTACGGACACGGATTGGATTATACAAAGATACATATTTTTTGAAAATACATACCGCACGATTATATTTTTTTTAAAGACTTTATCACATTCGCGGGATGGCTTTAATCAATAATCCGATACATTACGGATACTGTCCGGAGCACATCATACATTTATTATATATTAAGTTAATGCCGTCATGATTTTAACATTCCGGTTTTCTCACATCCGTGTGACAATGACACAGGAAAGACACCGTAGGAAAGCCTCAACATGCGGTAAAGTAAGCCGCGAGCAGCCTGATAAAGGTGGAGAAAGAGGGGGATAGCGAACAAAAAGCACTTTTTTCTGCCATCAGAGAGGCTTTCCCACTGTGCGGAAGAGACTCCTCGGGAGCACGGAAAAGCCTCTTTCGCGATGCCAAAGAGCCTGTTCCGCAAAGCGGCAAAGCACGTTCCGCGCGTCAGCAGAGCACAATCGGCTGGACATCAACGTCTTGCGCAAAAACCGCAAAAGCCGTCCACAGCCTGAGAAAAAACATTTTCCGGCGTGCAACCGAAGTTATGACGGCGTATGACACAGCCGTTGCGCGACTATAGTTGAGAATAAGCAATTATACGGAAGCCATAATCATATTGCATGACTATTATAAAGTATGTGGCGTGCATAACAAGCCGCATCTCACGGAAGGTGCGGCACGGCATATGAAAAAACGAGAGACGAGACACCGGCAAGGCGCATGAGGCGCGGTGCAGGCAGACAGGCAGGGCGTGATGAAGGACTTTGTCACGAGACAAAACAAGGAACGCCGCGTCCGGACAGACTACTCCCGAGGACACATCTCAGAAACTGCCGTCCGTGCCCGAAGGCGGAGGTATGACCGAAGGAGAGGGTGCCGGAGGCAGGTCGGGCATGATGGTGGGGTTGCGCGGCGGCTGTTTGCCGAAGACAGCCCTGTCCAGCACATCCTTCACAAGCCATCCCACGGGCAGCCTCACCACCACCCCGCGCCCGAAGTTTATAGCAGGCGTGACAATGGGGACGGTGGTCCAGCGGCGCAGATAGGGGTCGTACACACGCTCCACGCCAAGGTCTATGCCAAGCGTCTCGCCCATATAGCTGACATATCCTCCGTATGCCGAGCTGCCTATATAAGGCATTGCAGCCATGGAGACGAACGGTGAGCTGTTGTAGAATCTGCCGAAGACGGTGAGCGAGAGATGCTCGTTGAAGGAGTAGGTGGCAGATGCGCTGACGCCATAGACGGTCTGCAGCCCACGGGTGAGCAGGTAGCGGTCGGCTGTGACGCCTGCCGTGAGCATGAGGTTGCCCACAGTGTGCACCGCCTGCAAGGATGCTTTCTGCCGCGAGAGCAGTCCGGGCATCGTGACGCGGCTGCCGCTTCCCGCGAGCGCACCGCCCTTCCAGCGCATCAGGTCGCCGCCGGAAGAGTAGTCGTAGAAGAAAATGTCGCGTGAGAAATCCGCGCCCGTGCGCGGCAGGGCGGAAGGATAACCGTCCGCAGAAATGCCGGAGGCGACGCGACGCATGAGTGTGTCGGCTATGGCGTCGGGCTGGCGTCGGACCTCGCCGGGAAGCGTGGTGAAGGGCTTGCGCGACACAGAAGTGCCGCCGGAATAAGGCTCAGAGCCAGGCGACAAATCCCTGATGCCGGGTACGACATCCGGTTTCCTCACCGGCTCCTGTGCCCGCGCGGCATCCACAACCATGCATACCGCAGCGGCAAACAATATGTTTCTGAGCCACGTCATAAGCAGTCGGCGACATGTCTATCTCATCATCCACACGCCCTTATGCTCCACCATAGGCACGACAATCTCTTCCTTGGTGCTGTCACCGTAGCACAACAGGAGGTAGGCACTGCCCACATGACGCGCCGTATCGGCTGACGCGCGCAACAGGCGCACTGAGGCTATGCCCCCGCGTTCCTCGCGCTGCTGCGCCGCGAACATCTTGGCGTTGGCTATGAGTTGCTCGCGATAGGAGCCGGGGATGCTGTCGGGACGGTAGAAGCCGTCGACATAGGCATCGTATTTCCCCTCCGCGAGCCAGTCGTAATAGAGTTTTGCCGCATTGCCTGCAATCTCCCCGGCATGCGGCTCATGAGCCGAGCATCCGCACAACACGGCTGCCGCCATTGCCGCGAATATAAAAAAACCGCGCATACTGACCATTTGTTTTACAGCGTTATACCTTGACAACCGTCACTTCTGCCTTATGAAAACGTTTATCGGACAACCGTGCATAGGCCAGTTCTCGCGTATCTTGTTCTCGAGGAAGCGGCGGTAAGGCTCCTTGACATACTGCGGCAGGTTGGCGTAGAACACGAACGAGGGTATCTGAGTGTTGGGCAGCTGCGTGCAGTATTTTATCTTTATGTACTTGCCCTTTACCGATGGCGGCGGATAAGCCTCGATGAGAGGCAGCATCACCTCGTTGAGCTTTGCCGTGCCCACCTTCGACTTGCGGTTGAGATAGACGTTCTTAGCCATCTCAAGCACCTTGAATATGCGCTGCTTGGTGAGCGCCGAGGCGAAGATGATGGGGAAATCGACAAACGGAGCCATGCGTTCGCGTATGGCGTTCTCGAATGTCTTTATGACCACCTGGTCCTTGTTCTCCACCAGGTCCCACTTGTTGACCACGACGACAAGCGACTTGTTGTTGCGCTGGATGAGCTGGAAGATGTTCATGTCCTGCGACTCTATGCCACGGGTGGCGTCGATCATGAGTATGCATACGTCCGAATACTCTATCGCGCGTATGGAACGCATCACCGAATAGAACTCAAGGTCCTCGGTCACCTTGTTCTTGCGGCGTATTCCGGCAGTGTCGACAAGGTAGAAGTCGAAGCCGAACTTGTCGTAGCGCGTGTATATGCTGTCGCGCGTGGTGCCCGCTATCTCGGTGACGATGTTACGGTCCTCGCCTATGAAGGCGTTTATCAGACTGCTCTTTCCGGCGTTTGGACGACCCACGACAGCGAAGCGCGGGATGCCGTCCTCGAGAATCTCCGACTTGTCGGACGGCAGCTTTGAGAGCACGAGGTCGAGCAGGTCGCCCGTTCCGCTGCCCGTAGCTGAGCTGATGCACTGCGGGTCGCCCAGTCCGAGCGAGTAGAACTCGGCGGCATCGTATATCTGGCTGTTGTTGTCGGTCTTGTTAGCCACGAGTATGACAGGGCGTTTCGTGCGTCGCAGGATGGATGCCACGTCCTCGTCCCAGTCGGTGAGTCCGGTAGTCACGTCGACGAGGAAAAGTATGAGGTCGGCTTCCTCCGTCGCCACAAGCACCTGCCGGCGGATGGCGTCCTCGAAGATGTCGTCCGAGTTGACCACCCATCCTCCGGTGTCGACGACCGAGAACTCACGTCCGTTCCAGTCGCACTTGCCATACTGTCGGTCGCGCGTGGTGCCGGCAGTGTCGCTCACTATGGCGCTGCGCGTCTTGGTAAGTCTGTTGAAAAGCGTCGATTTGCCTACATTGGGGCGTCCGACTATTGCTACTAAATTTGCCATATATCTGGTGTTTTTAATTTCAATGATAATATAAACGAGCGAGAATAATGCCTGTCTTCAGTTCTCGGAGTGCAGCCTGCATTATACAATCATAATGTAATGTCGGGCAATGGCGCATACATCATACTTGTCTCAGTGCCGCATCCTCCGCCCAACCGGCACGCCTTATCCCGGATTATAGCCGAAGTTATCAAGCTCGCGCTTTGAGTTGCGCCAGTCTTTGTCAACCTTGACGAATATCTCCAGCCACACATTCTTGCCGAAGAACTTCTCCAAAGCCTTGCGGCTCTCGGTGCTGACCTTCTTCAGCGCGACTCCCTGATGGCCTATGATGATGCCTTTCTGCGACTCGCGCTCTACATATATCACGGCTCCTATGCGTATGAGGCTGTCGGTCTCCTTGAACGACTCCACCCTCACCTCGACAGAATAGGGAATCTCCTTTGAATAGTAAAGCAGTATTTTCTCGCGCACTATCTCACTCACGAAGAAGCGTGCGGGCTTGTCCGTGAGCTGGTCCTTGTCGAAATAAGGCGGCGAGTCGGGCAGAAGTTCCTTGACACGCTTCATGAGCATGTCGATGCCGAACTTGTTCTTAGCCGATATGGGCAGTATCTCGGCGGACGGCAGCAGACCGTGCCACTTCTCCACAAGGGCAACGAGGCTCTTGTTGTCGGTCTGGTCTATCTTGTTGATGAGCAGCAGCACGGGTATGGTCATCTTGGCAACCTTCTCGAGAAAGTCGCTGTTCTTCTCCGGATTCTCCACCACATCGGTGACATAGAGCAGCACGTCGGCGTCCTGAAGAGCCGACTCCGAGAAAGCGAGCATCGACTCCTGAAGCTTGTAGTTGGGCTTCAGCACGCCCGGAGTGTCTGAGAACACTATCTGCGCATCGTCGGTATTGACGATGCCCATGATGCGGTGGCGCGTGGTCTGCGCCTTGAATGTGGCGATGGAAATGCGCTCGCCGACAAGCTGATTCATCAGAGTGGACTTGCCGACGTTTGGATTTCCCACAATATTTACAAAACCTGCTTTGTGCATAAAATATATTTATGAGGAACAGGATAATGCAGACGGGTGGAAATAAAACTTGTTTTCTGCCTCCCGCGTGCTGTTTATCCGGGGACAAAGATACGTAAAAAATTCCGCACGGACAACATTACCAGTAAAGAATAAACGTAAAACGGAACGTACAATAAACTATGCGCGGGCACGTTAATTACATATAACAAGTAAACGATATGCGCTATGAGAAAACTATGTTTCATGCTTTTCACCGTCGCCGTGATGCTGTGCTCGTGCAACAGCGAGCCGCATCCTGCCGACCCGGAGGCATACAAGGCACTGCAGGAACTGAAGGAGAAATATCTCGTACTGATGTACGGCGAGTGGCGGAACGAGATGCCTTACGACGACGAAGGCTCGAAGTGGCAGGTCAGCCTGAGGCTTGACGAAGACAACTCGTACGTACTCACCTACTCTATCGCCACTTACGGCAGTGACGGAGGACAGACTGTCGCCCGCAAGGACGTCACCAAGGGGACATGGTATCTGAGCGTGGTGCGCGACGACAACGACGGACTGCGTGAGGTGCTTGTGCTCAACGAGCTTCAGGAGAACGGCACCGTGAGAATGCTTGTGGACTTCAGAGACGTTGACAACGACGTGCTTCACATAGACCTGTATCCTTTCAGCGAGCTCAGAAGAGCTGAATGACGGCTCAAAAAAGTCAATATTCGGCATAAAAAATGTATTTTTCACAATTTTGTATTATATTTGCAACTGAATCAATATAATATAAATAATGACTCACAATTTATTGAAAGGTAAGCGCGGCATCATTTTCGGCGCGCTTAACGAAGACTCCATAGCATGGAAAGTGGCTGTGAAAGCCGTTGAAGAAGGAGCCGCCATCACCCTGAGCAACACTCCGATGGCACTCCGCATGGGTACGCTCGACGAACTGAGCAAGAAACTCAACGCGCCCGTAGTGGCAGCAGACGCCACCAGCGTTGAGGATTTGGAAAAGGTGTTCGTCGAATCGGTGAGACTCCTCGGAGGCAAGATAGACTTTGTGCTGCACTCCATCGGAATGAGCCCCAACGTGCGCAAACGCCGCACATATGACGACCTGGACTACGGTTATCTGCAGAAGACGCTCGACATATCGGCAATATCGTTCCACAAGATGCTTCAGGTTGCGAAGAAACAGGACGCCATAGCCGAATACGGATCGGTGGTGGCACTTACCTATGTAGCATCGCAGCGCACATTCTTCGGATATAACGACATGGCGGACGCGAAGAGCATGCTCGAGAGCATAGCACGCAGCTTCGGCTACATTTACGGCCGTGAGAAGAACGTACGCATCAACACCATATCCCAGTCGCCCACTCCCACGACAGCGGGAAAAGGCATCAAGGACATGGACAACCTCATGGACTTCTCCGACAAGATGTCTCCTCTGGGCAACGCATCGGCAGAAGAGTGCGCGAACTACTGTGTGATGATGTTCTCCGACTTCACCCGCAAGGTGACAATGCAGAATCTCTTCCACGACGGAGGGTTCTCCTCAATGGGCATGAGCCTTAGAGCCATGAACCAGTATGCGAAGGACATGGAACCGTATGAGGACGAGAACGGAAAGATAGTCTACGGATAAACGGCAGCGGAAACGCTGTATGGCAACAGACAAAAACGGCACCACGCATTATCGTGGTGCCGTTTTGTCTTTTCATATAAATATCCGTCCGCATGGAAAAGTGCGCATGCGCGTCCGGCGCAAGATGGGTTTCCATATACTGACGGTACTCCTACCGGGCGACATACTTGCGTCCTCCATGAATAACAACGCCTTTATAACCGTCACCGACACGCTGTCCGCACAGATTGTAGCGTGAGTCCATGCCGTCGTGAAAATCTGTAACGACTTCGGAAAGGTCCGTGCTTCCGGGCAGCGAATAGGTGTATACCTCATAAAAACCGCCCACCTTGGTGCCTGACGGCGACGACATCGTGACACTCACCTTGTACTTACCGGCAGTAATGTCGCGAGGAATGCTGTACGTACGGAAGAAATAACGCCCCGGAGAATTGTGCAACAGCCGCTCGTCAGCAATCTTCTCGCCGTCCACGATGATGTCGAACGTACGGACATCCCATTCGTCTCCCCAATAAAGGAACATTATGCTATTGTCGCGGTCGGGACTTACAGCCATGTCGAAACTGATGCCGTCCATTCCCTTTCCGTCGACCCACGTGCGTCCGCGAGCCTCACCCGTCTCGCCGTTGCTCTTATAATTGTGTCTGGCTTTCTCGTCGCCCACCGGCAGGAAGAAGTCCTCCACATGTCCGCCGACAGCCATCTCGCTTGTACGGACGGTGCGCACGCCATACAGTCCGCCCACAATGTTGCCGGGCAGCGATTGCATCCTGAACGTCACACGCCTCTTCCCCTTGGTGAGATTGAACGGAACGGGATGATGCATCTCATAATGCCGGTTAGGCATGAAGTTGTCCACATGGTCGTAAGAGAACTTCTCGCCGTCGGCGTAAATGTCAAACTCACGGTTTCCTCCGTCGCTTCCCCAGTGCCTGAGTACCAGCTCGCAGGGATGGTCCGGGTCGACCTCCATCGTATAGGAAATCCATCCGTCAAGCGCGTCGCGCCATCCAAGGCCGTTGTCACTGCGCATGCCCTCGCCTTGCATGTCGTGGGCACGCTCCGACTCCTCGTCGCACACCACTACCTTGTCGATATATACCTGCTCGTCGGCTATAGTCTCAGTGGCTGACGGAATCCACACCTTCATCTCGCCATTGCCACGATAGGAGCGCGCGAAATAAGGAATGAGCTTTACAGTAGCATCCTCCACAGCGGCACCCTCACCGTCTGCGACCACCTTTTTGCCATTACAGCTTATCATGCGGAAGTCGGCGAACAGGCTCTGCGACGGAGTCTCCACCGTGAAAGAGGCTCCTTCGGGCACTGCCAGATTATTAACGGCACCTCCGTTATCGGCGAACTCCGCGCAATAGACAAGCGGTCCGCGCTCCACAGCAAGCAATCCGGCATTGGTCTCGATGTTATCATGCGACCTCACCTGATGCACGTCCATCGGAAAACCGACCACAATCTTGTCTCCGGCTTTCCATCCGCGGCTTATGACAGCATATCCGTCCTCCATAGCATAGTCGAGAGTCTCGCCGTTGACCGTTATCGACGGTTTGGCTGACGGTGCTTCCAGATATTGATAAAGGTCTGAGTCCACCGGTCTGCCGACAGACCATCCCGGTATGCGAATCTTCATTTCGAGCTGCGGTGCGGTTATTCTGTCCACCGTGAATTCCACACGTCCCTCCCACGGATAGTCTGTGTTCTGGGTCAGAACCACGTCGCCGTCCTCCAGAGATATCTCACTTTCCGAACCGACAAACAGATTCACATAGAGAGTGTTTCCACGTGTGGCGTACACATATCCTGGCATCGAGGGGATGAGACGAGAGAGATTAGTAGGACAGCAAGACGTTCCGAACCACTCGCTGCGCTCCTGTCCGCGGCTGCTTGTCTCAAGACGGTTGGGATAGAAGAAATGATCGCCCTCGATGGAAATGCCGTCCAACACATTATTATATATAAGACGCTCCACGAAATCGAAATATCTGGCATCGCCATACATGCGGAACATACGCAGTCCGAACATGCATCCGGCAACTGAAGCGCATGTCTCGCAATAGGCAGTGGCATTAGGCAGCTCATAGTTCTCGCCGAAAGCCTCGTTCTCATCACGCGCTCCCAGTCCGCCGGTGATGTACAGTTTCTTGCTGACAATGTTCTCATAGATGGCGTCCACAGCCTTACGGTAGTCCTCATCTCCCGCATACCGCGCCCAATCTGCCATGCCCGAATAAAAATACATAGCCCTTACGGCATGCCCGACAGCCTCACGCTGCTCCACCGCAGGCAGATGGTTCTGCCAGTATTTGCCGTTAACACGCAGGTCTGAAGAGCCGGGATCAAACGTGCGCGAGCCTCTGCAGTCGAGGAAGAACTTGCATTCATCAAGATACTTCCGGTCTCCCGTCACCTCGTAAAGACGCACGAGAGCCATCTCGATAACGGCATGTCCGGGAGCTTCCTTTATACCGTTTTCATTGAACACCTCACATATGAGGTCCGCGCTGCGTATAGCCGCATTGAGCAGTTTGTCCTTTCCCGTCGCCTGATAGTATGCCACGCCAGCCTCGATAAGCTCTCCCATATCGAATGTCTCATGGCTAAGGTTCCAGTCGTTCTTCCATTTCTCACCGCCCATCCATTCATGGAGAGGATTGCCTATGGTCCAGTTTGTGAAAAGATAGCCGTCGGGTTCCTGTGCCGAACAGATGACATCGATCACTCCGTCGACATATTTCTCGAGCTCCTCGTCACGTTCCACATTAAGCAGATAGGACGCCCCCTCTATCACCTTATACACTTCGGCATCGTCATAAGTAGTGCCCGACTGATAAGAAACATCTCCCTTTCTCACCTCTCCGGAAAGAATCTTCCCCGCAAGACGGAAGTTCTCTATCTGTCCGGCATCGGTGCACTTCTGAAAAGCATAACGTATGGTGCGCTTTCTGAGCACGTCCAGACGCTGGCGCCAGAACCTGTCGTTCACATGCACCTTGGTAAACGAGACCGGTTTTATGTCTTCCGCAGCACTAATGCAAGCACATGCGGTCATAAAACACACAATAATAAACAACCGACGCATTCCAATCATACTGTCCTTTTTATTTTTCAAACTGACGTAATTATAAAAAACCATATATACTTATTCTGTTATAAACATCCTGTATCACTCACATTATCACTTTCCTGCCGTCTTCCTTTATATAAATTCCGCGCTGCGGAGAGGACACTCTCTGTCCTGAGACATTGTAATAGACACTGTCCCCGCCATCATCCGACGTAATGCCGCTTATATCATCAAGCACGTCACAGGACACTTCAAGCACCGTATAGCTCCTCGCTTCAAGCGTCATCCGCATGCCATCCGGCTTACTTTCGCGCGGGACAATCTTCTCCGGCTCGTGCGGAGTGTTCGTGTCTGTAAGGTCTCCGTAAAGAGACAGTCTCCTGATATTGACTGTCTTGCCGGCGTTCCTGATGTCTATCTCGACCGGTATGTCAGCAGAAGAAGTGTTCACAATGTGCATTACTACGGTGCGACCGTCCTCACTGCGTGTCGCTGTCATATTGATGTTGCGGTTCCTGCACGCACTCCTTATAAGAAGCGGCTGGTGATGTGAGGCAGCCATCTGCTGCGCGTAATACGGAGGCTGGCACCATGACATATGGCTGTTGAAGAATATCTGCCCCTGATCCCATCCGTTGTCGTTCTGCAGATAAGGCTGCAAAGCGTTGGCGGGACTGTCGAGCTGCACGAATCCGTCCATTCTTCTGACGGCGTTGAGAACGATGGCATGGCTTAGCGCACGGTGCATATTGTGAGTGTTGCCGTTCTCTTCAAGTATGGCACATTTCATTGTTGTCTGCGGATTCCAGCCGAGGAACATGCTCCGCATGGTCTTCAGCTCGGTCTCGACCGCACGCGCCTGGTCTGTCTCATCTGTCCATGGATGGTAGTCCCACAACGCCGCCTTACCGTCAAGAGCCCTGAACACATATTCCATAAGCTCCGGTTTGTCCTGCCTCCACCACGCCGCGTTTATGAACTGAAGCTCCGGATAAATAGGACGTATGGCATTGTAGAAGGCGAGAAACCTCTCAACGTAATGCTCATATGCGGCAAACGACTCGTCACCGATGTTTTCCTCGTTTCCTATCTCGATATATTTCACACCGTAAGGCTTGAGCTCCTCCAGCAAGGCGAGGACATCCTGAGGGTTGTCTTCGATGTTTATGCTGAACGCGGGTTCCGTTCCTATCTTACGCGCAAAGTCCACAAACTCGATTATTCCGAATCCGTTCGTACTGTAGCGATACCAGTGTCCCTTGTATGGAGGACGTTTGTCGCGCGGTCCCATCATGTTTTTCACTCTGTATTCCGGAGCGTTTATCATTGTACCTCCGTATCTAAGGAAAGTAAGCCGCTCGTTAATGAAGTCCTGAGTAAGGTCAGCTCTGTAAGGATAACTTTCAGTATGGAGCGCCGCCATGTCCACCCACATGGAGCCTTCCCCGCCAAGTGCCACGACGAAACGTGCGTTGTTGTCGGTCGCATCAGGTGTCATCCCGAAATCGAACCGTTTCCACTCCGTGCCGAGTCCGCTTATCTCCTTACGGCAATATTCCACACTTCCGTCCGCACTCTGCAATGCCACGTAAGCCGTCTCCGCATCACCTTTCAGATATACGTATCCTGACATACGCTCTCCGGCAGTTATTCCGATGCCCCACTTGTTCAGTCCGAAATTGCATATGCCGTCATCCTCGGAGCCGCTGACCTTCTGTGAGTACGTGCCGTTGAACGCCTGAGTGCCGTCGTGAGTGTAAACGCCGTCACCGACTGGCATCCACATGCCGCTGACACCAGTCGGAACGCTTCTCAGAGCGACCGTCTCACCATTAAGACTGATATTGCGGAAGCTCGCCGGACCGTCGAAAGTACGCAGTCCAACCTTGCCTTTCATCAGCGGACTGTGCTCATCCACATACTCATATACGTTCTTACCGTTGAGCCAAACGGAAAATGTGTTTCCTGAGAAATTGACCCGCAGCCTGTTCCAGTCAGAAGAATCGAACGACAGCTGTACGTTTTCTATCGTCTGCCAGTCATGGTCGTGCTTTCCGATAACAAGCGTGTGGTCGTCCGCATCAAGACTTATCTCATATCCTCTGAAAGCGTCCGCACCGTCGTCCGCATCCGATACGTCTATTATAAAACCCGAAATGGAACGCTCACCGTCCATCCTCACGTCAGCCTCAACCGACCCTTCCTGCATGTCGCGGCTCTGATATACCGCCTTGGCAAATGCAGAAGTATATGTCTTCATGACGTTATCCTCAACCGTCCAGCAATCATCATAACGTCTGAAATTCTCGACATCGTCAGCCATCGCCCTGAATTCTATCTTACTGCCGTCTACCTGCAGATTTCTGAAACTTGCCGAACCGCCATAGCTTCTCAACCCCACATATCCGCCTTCCAATGGATTTGACGTGTCCTCATAATCGTATATCCTGTCGCCGTTAAGGAAAACCGAGAGCCTGCCTCCGTCAAAATCCACACGCAGCCTGTTCCATTCCTCGGGGCTGACAGTCAGAGGCACCTCCGCCACAGGTTGCCAGTTGTTCTCATGCTTGCCCACAACGAGTCTGCGCTCCGCTGCATTCACGCTCACCTCATAGCCGTTGAAAGCGTCGGCTCCGTCCGCAGCACCGCTCACGTTGATGATGAAGCCCGCGATGGCAGACGCTCCGTCAACACGCATGTCCACCTCCGCCGAGGCGTCATTCAGACTGCGCTCCTGCCAGACAATCTTCCCGAAACCGTCTGTGTCAAGCCTCAGCACACCGTCCTCCACAAACCACGGGTTGTCGTAAGACACAAAACCGCTTACCGAAGAGAACGCGGGCTCCTCAAAACTCTCACCGAATATGCGCTGGTCATACAGTCCGCCGTATATCTCATGATTCACATCCTCGGCTCCGGCACCGTATATCAGTTCGGGAACAGAGCCTTCAATACGGGACGCGTCCACCGTGATGACGGTCTGTGCAGGCAACTTCAAAGTGGCTGTAAACGCCAACAAAGCAACAATAATATTCTTCATAAAGCTGTCCGGTTTTTGATTCTGTTATGAAAGTAACGGTTAATAATAACTCCGATCGCACCACAAATATAGCGGAAATATTCCATACTGATACGAACTGGTATGGTTTTTGATTTTTTATAACATTCTTATTATCAGCCGTAATTATAATTACAATGTCTTATTTAAGCAAATTAAACAATGTGAATAAGTCCGCTTTACAGAATATTATACGTATATTTGCAAACGACAAGATATGTGTATAACATATAATAAAGAAAGAATGATACAGAACGAATCCAAATACAAGCTGGTGGTAAACCATGTGATAGACGGCATAAACAGCGGTGAGATAAACAAAGGCGACCGTCTGCCGTCAATCAACGAGTACCGCCACATGTTCAATCTGTCACGCGACACGGTGTTCGCAGGCATAAAAGAGCTCAAGGCACACGGCATAATATCGTCCGCACCGGGCGTGGGCTACTTCGTGAGCAACGTGCGTCTGAACCTCAGACAGAACATTTTTCTGCTCTTCAATGAGATGAACTCATTCAAGCAGGAGCTGTACAACGCCTTCATGTCGGGTCTCGACAAAGACGACAAGGTGTATCTGCAGTTCCACAACTACAACAGACGCGTGTTCGAGACACTTCTCCGCGAGGCAAACGGGAAATACACCACATACGTGCTCATGCCCGGCAAGTTTCAGGGACTGGCTCCGCTGCTCGACAGCCTCAACGGCAGAGTGTTCCTGCTCGACCATTACCACAATGAGCTTCGGGGACGTTACTCCGGTGTAGGACAGAACTTTGAGGACGACACATACAACGCCCTTGTCTCGGAACTGCCTCGCCTGCGCAGATACAAACGCATATGCATGGTACAGAGCGAGGCTAAAGAACCATACGAACGGTTCACCGGACTTCAGCGATTCGCACGCGAGAACGGTTTTGAATGCAAATACATGAACGGATTCAACGGCAAGCACATCACCATGGCAGACCTGTTCATAATAGCAAACGACACCGACCTTGTCAAAGTACTGAAACAGGCGGCGCGGCAGAACATGGAGCCGGGACGCGAATTCGGCATCATATCCTACAACGACACCACGCTCAAGGAGATTCTTGCCGGCGGCATCGCGACACTGTCGACAGACTTCAGGAAAATGGGAAAGACAATGGCGTCGCTTCTCAAACGCAAGGAGATAGTGAACATAGACAACGACTGGAACCTGACAATACGCAAATCGCTGTGACAGAGGCATGAGAACATCTCTCAACGACTGTTGTCCTACACTGCCGTCCGCATCATTCTCCGCCGTGAGAGACACCCATCCGTGTAGGGAAAGCATCAGTCCGGACACAAAGAAAAAACGTGTGCACGGTATCACACCATACACACGTTCATAAAGTGTTTAATCTATGATTCACTAAAATTATCTTGTCTCAGCGACCTTGTCGCCGTCGTAAGCCCACTTATAGAATGACGCTCCGTGAACGAAACCGGCTCCGAACGCCGTGAATATCACATTGTCGCCTTTCTTGAGCTGCTTCTCGAAATCCCACAGAGCAAGCGGAATGGTGGCTGCACTCGTATTGCCGTAGTGCTGAATGTTCACCATCACCTTCTCCATAGGTATTCCCACACGTTTGGTCACAGCCTCGATGATGCGCATGTTCGCCTCATGAGGGATGACCCATTTCACGTCGTCGGCAGTCAGGTTGTTGTTCTCCATCACTTTGAGCACGTCGTCGCCCATGTTGGTCACGGCATAGCGGAACACCGTGCGACCCTCCTGATACAGGTAGTGCAGACGATGGTTCACGGTGAAATGAGAAGCGGGACAAACCGAGCCTCCGGCTTTCATGTGAAGGAACGGCAGTCCGAGCCCGTCGGTACGGAAGAAAGTGTTCTGCACACCTACGTTCTCCTCCTCCGTCGCCTCAACGAGTACGGCACCCGCACCGTCTCCGAAGAGCACACAGGTGGTGCGGTCGCGATAGTCGACGAGCGACGACATCTTGTCCGCTCCGATGACAATCACTTTCCTGTAGCGTCCGCACTGAATCATCGATGCCGCCTGGTCGAGTCCGTAAAGGAATCCGCAGCACGCAGCCTCGAGGTCGAACGCGAATGCGTTCTTCAGTCCCAGCTTACCCAGAACGATAGATGCCGTTGACGGGAACTTATAGTCAGGCGTTGTGGTGCACACAATGATGGCATCGATGCTGTCCGGATCTGTCCCGGTCTTTTTGAGCAACTGCTTGGCAGCCTTGCGCGCCAGATAGCTTGTTCCCAGTCCTTCCTCCGTGAGGATGTGACGTTCCTTTATACCGACGCGAGTCATTATCCACTCGTCGCTCGTGTCAACCATGCGCGAAAGTTCCTCGTTATTGAGGACATAATCGGGCACGTATCCTCCGATGCCGGTGATTATCGCGTTGATCTTTCCCATCTATTATTCAGCAACTTCCTTTACGATAGCCACCTTGCCTCTGTAATATCCGCAAGTCGGGCATACTGTATGATAAACATAATAAGCGCCGCAGTTGGGGCATACTGCCAGTGTCGGTGCCACTGCCTTATCATGGGTTCTTCTTTTAAGTGTACGAGTCTTTGACTGTCTTCTTTTAGGATGTGCCATTTTCTTTTAATCTTTAATTATTGTTTTTAATTTTTCCAGTTCACTCCAGCGCGGATCCACCGCCTTGACGCCGTCCTCCTCGCTGCTTCGGGCAGCCGAGTGCTCTTCGAGAGCCTTTATCATGACAGGATTGCATTTGCCAGGTGCATGCACGTGTCTGACGGGAACGGCAAGAGCAATGAATTCGTATATGAGCCACGCCACGTCGAGAACGCCTTCGTTCTCATCCACTATGACGAGGTTTTCGTCTTCCGAACATTCCTCACCAAACTTAGCCACGATGTGTCTTTGTGCCTCAACAGGCTGTTCCATATCGTCAAGGCACAGGTCGCATGCTACTGTAACCGTGCCTGAAATGGAGAAGTCCAGCTCGTAATGAACGGACGAGCGACGCACGTCAAGACGCACATGCACATTGCCTCCACCTACTTCCGAACCGCCAACGGCACTGAAGTAAGCATCGCCGAGGTCATACTGAAACGTCGTGACACCGGTCTCCAACCCTTTCAAATCTATTTTAAAAGACTCCAAGCTGAACATCGGGCTATAAGGATAGTCTGTGCAGACACTGCCGGAACCGTGAAACAGCATGCCTCACGGGCACGTCGGGCGATGTCTGCCTTTGGGATGCAAAGTTACAAATTATTTTCATACCAGCATATAAAAAAGCGAAAAATCATGTTATTTAAGTATCTGACACCGATAACGGGCCGTGTTTGCCGCTCCTTTTCGCACACTTGGGCAGAAACGTGCAACCAAAACCGGCCGCCCGAACGTCAAAAACAGCCAAACGGTAATGACGCGCCGGCAGGAGCATCCCCCACCCTGCGTGCGCACGTATTTGCAAATTTCCGTTAACATCCATTCACATTCCGTACACTGGATTTAACACATTATTTTCCCGATTACAGAGAAATTCCGTACGCCGGTCGCTCTCCGGAAAGCCCGTTCCGTACATTCCGCATAGCGACACCGCGCTGACGGTCTTGCGAAAGAGCCCGTTTCACGCTCTGATATTAACTGTTTTAGGGCCTGATATGCACCATATCACCACCTGAAACGGCCCGTATCGGAGTGCAATAAAGGCTCTTTCGCAGGACGAAGAAAATACCATCGGAATATCATCTCCGGTAAATCACTATCTGTCAACAACTTACAAAGACTCTTCATTTTTACGATTTTCCGCACAAAATCCTGTCACGGACGATTTCACGAGAATTTTACGCAAATTTCACGATGAAAATTTAACTTTTCCGACCGTGCTTTTTGTTTTTTTATATCTCTGCGGATGGTCTGACGGAGAATGTCCACCCGTGCCGTCGCTGTCACTCACCGGCCGCACATCATGAACAGAAATGAGAGCCGTATGAAGCCCTACGGATAATTTAAATTAAAAAACATATCATCCTTTTGCGCAAGTTGTTGTATTTCATTACCTTTGTATAATACACAAGACTGCGGGCGGAAAGACACAGAACAGAACACCATTCCGCCAGGATGCACGCATCTTTTCATGCCGATAAAAGGAAACTAACATACTAACCCTCAAAAACAATAATGCCAACATGAAACCAGAACCTATCAGAAAAAGACGGACGGCAATGCTCGCCGCGCTGTTAGCAGGCGCGCTGTGCGCGTTCGGACAAGCAACGACAGACTACAACGAACTGCCCAACCCCACCGCAACAGACGCCAAGGCATGGAGCGCGGTGAAGAAAGTCACCGCAGGATGGGGCGACACCGACACCCGTTACAACAAGGAACTGCCCGCAAAGGCCACCGCCGGGAGCATCAATCTCACGGCATGGCGGGGCGAGAAAGTGTCAGCGCAGCTCGCCGTGAGCACGCCGGAGAAACTTTCCGCGCTCACCTTCGAGGCAAGCGACCTCACCGGTCCGGCCTCAACAATAAGCAAGGCGAACGTACGGACGGCCTTCGTGAGATATGTCATGGCGGACGAACTGCAGAAGGACGGACAGAACACGTGCGGCGGACGCAATCAGGATGAGTACAGACATTTTCTCGTGGCCGACCCGATAGACCATATTACGCGCCAACTCGACATGGAGCCCAACACCACCCGCTGCGGATGGGTGAGCATAAGCGTGCCGCAGGATGCCAAGGCAGGCACATACCGCGGCACCGTAGAGGTGAAGGCCGACGGCAAAACGATAGCGTCGCTGCGCCTCAACCTGAAGGTGACGAACCGTACACTGCCTTCAGCCAAAGACTGGAAATTCCACTTAGACCTATGGCAAAATCCTTACGCCGTGGCCCGTTACTACAACGTGGAGCCGTTCAGCGACGAGCACTTCAGACTCATGCGCCCGATAATGCAGCTCTACGCCGATGTCGGCGGCAAGGCCATCACCGTGCCGATGATGCACCGTCCGTGGAACGGACAGACCTACGACGCCTTCCCGAGCATGATAACGTGGATGAAGAAGGCCGACGGTACATGGGCGTTCGACTACACGGCGTTCGACAAATGGGTGGAGTTCATGATGAGTCTCGGCGTGAAAAAACAGATAAGCTGCTACTCCATGATTCCGTGGAAGCTCTCTTTCTCTTACCTCGATCAGGCCACCAACTCGTTCAAAGCCATCGACGCCAATCCCGGCGACAAGGCCTACGAACAGCTGTGGACGGAGATGCTTCGCTCGTTCGCCGCTCATCTGAAAGAGAAGGGATGGTTCGACATCACCCACATAGCCATGGACGAACGCCAGCTGAAGGACATGCTCGCAACGCTCGAGGTGATACGCAAGGCCGACAGCGGCTTCAAGGTGGCGCTCGCAGGCTCATATCACAAGGAACTTGAGGACAAACTTGACGACTACTGCGTGATAATAAACGAGAAATTCCCTGCCGAAACCGTAGCCAGCCGACGCGCAGCAGGCATGAACACCACGTTCTACACATGCTGCACACCGCCACGCCCCAACACCTTCATACAGAGTCCGCCGGCAGAGTCGGAGTGGCTGGCATGGCACAGCGCAAAGGAAGACCTCGACGGATATCTGCGCTGGGCGTTCAACAGCTGGACCGCAAGTCCCCTAACCGATGCATGCTTCACCGCATGGCCGGCCGGCGACCCGTTCCTTGTCTATCCCGACGGCCGCAGTTCCATAAGGTTTGAGCGTATGGCAGAGGGCATACAGCAGTATGAGAAAGTGCGCCTGCTGAAGGAGGAAGCCCGCAGCAAAGGCAACAAGTCGATGCTGAAGAAGATAGAAAACATACTGTCGGCGTTCGACGAGAAACTGCTTGACCAGACAACGGCCACCGAAGCCGTGAACAGGGCGAAGGCTGCCATAAACAGACTATGACGCCGCCGGCACACTGCGACAATATGCGAAGACCGTGGCACTGAGGTTCTCAGCCCGTGCCACGGTCTTCTTCGTTATACATTCCGCAGCGATATGCATGCCGCCACCGTGCCGCAGCCATGCCCGTATCGCGCAGAATAAATATTATGACCTACTATGATGAAACGTAAAATCCATCTGTCCGTCCCATACGCCGTGCGCCGGAGACAGACAGATGTTGCAGGGTTCCGATCAACGGAATTGCAGATTATTCGCCTGTTGTTTTCTTTTTAAGAAATATATTCACTGTGTTCTCACCCGAGGTGCCGCCTTTATTCACCACCACCGACTCTATGTCGTTCGGCAAAAGGGCTTCAACCTCTTCCTTTGTCACGGTCTTGCCGTCAATCATATAGGTGGGTTCTTTCTCCATATTGTAAACCTCGACAGTCGTTGGTTTCTTTCCATCACTGCTCAACTTGACAATTCTCATATCCTTCACGTCACCCACTGTCACAGGATTGCCCTTCTGGTGTATCGTAATAGTATTCACCTTGCCTGCTGTTGCCTTATTTTCTGAAGATGCGGAAGAAGCAGAAGACTCACCGGCAGACTTTTTCATGGTCACCACAATTACTCCATTCTTCGCCTTATCACCATATATCTTAGTAGCAGAATCATCCTTAAGTACAGTCACCGAATTTATTTTTGACGCGTCAAGACCATTCAACTCGTTCATGTTTGTCTCACGGCCATCAATCACCACAAGCACATCGTCTGAGACAGACTTTGCTCCCACTCTTACAGATTGTTTCACTGAGTCAGCCGGCACAGCCATTTTTCCGGTGGCGGAAACCTTCACCGATGTCATTTTCTCACTCTTTGCGTCTGCCTTCACAATCATTGCGCCGGCTTCAGACACAACCTTGTCACTCTCCAGTGCCACCTCACCGGCCATCTTTGTGGCTGCCGGAGTGGCGAAAACAAGCACTGACACTGCCGCCAAAGGAAGCACTGCGGCTGCCTTGACACGGTTCCACGGATTTGATTTTTTCATTTTCATCATAGTTATACGTTTTTTTAAGTTGGTTTGGTTCAGATTGTTTGCCATGGCGAAAAGGCGTTCGCCCACTGCCTTGCGTATGAGAAGGAGCTGATAGCCGGATGCATCGACACCCCGGCGGAGCACGGCCTCATCCGCCTCATATTCGTGAACGTCGCGCAGTTCGGCACGCAACAGCCACGCCGCCGGCGAGAACCAGCAGAACATTATTATGGTGTTACACAGAGCTATATCGACGGAATGGAGGCGGGACACGTGTGCCTGCTCGTGTATCACTATCTCCCGGGCTCCCGCCGCGTAGTCTTTCTCACTGATGAATATGCGCCGGAACCAGCTGAAAGGAGCTCTGTCGCCGGGCACTACGGTCACCATCGCACCGCAGGTCTCACACCGTCGGCCGCTGCGTAGAAGCATCGTAAGGCGCAACAGCGACACCACCGAGCGCAACAGAAGCAGCGCGAAACCGGCCATCCACACCAGCGTGAGCACTTGCACGAGCGTCAGCCCCGCCCCGTCGCCCTCCGCTTCGACCGCAGTCTGTACGAAGGCGGCTTCGGCAAGGGCGATTGTCTGATGGACGGGAGCAGGTGTCTCCAGCGTGATGTGCATGAGAGGCAGCAGGAGAGCGGCTGCCTGCATCGTGAGCAGCACACCGCGGTTGAAGGCATGAAAGCTCTCGCGGCTGAGCAGCAGTTTGTATGTCAGATAGAATATGGTCTGAAAAACTGCCACCTTTATTATATATACGAAGAACATTCCCATTGTGATAGTGTTTACAGGTTAGCTTTGTCTGATTGTCTGACGGGCGCACGGCAACGGCCTGCACGCCATGGAGAGAGCGGATAATGGCGTGGAACTATTTGTCCTTCACCATGTCTATTAGTTTCTTCAGGTCTTCCACGGTGAGGTCTTCCTCCTTCACGAGCGACGACACGGCGTCGAGATATGAATTGCCGAAGAACTTGCGTATGACGTTTTTAAGCGATCCGCGGCTGTACTCGTCGCGGCTCACCGTGGCGAAATACTGGAAACAGCGTGCCGACAGAGCGCGGTGCGACAGGAAACCTTTCTCCTCAAGTATGCGCACGAGCGTCGAAAGAGTATTCACATGCGGCTTCGGGTCGTCATAACAACTTTGAAGTTCGCGTATCTGCATGTCGCCGCGACTCCAGTAGTGGTTCATTATCTCTTCTTCCTTGTTTGTAAGTGTCTTCATAACGGTTTCTGTTTTTTACAATGGCAAAGTAACTAAAACTTTTAGTTGAATGCAAGAAAAGAGAGTTAATAAAACTAAAACGGTTAGTTATTTAACTAATTCTCTTAGTCAATAAAGACTTTACTGTATGCCAACGGCTTTATTTTTCATTAAACACACGTATGCGGCGGGATGCCATACCGTGACATACAAAAACAAAAAAACAGGTGCCGCACGATGCTGTCATTTCGATAAAGAGAAATGACAGCTATGCGACACCTTATTATATATATACCTCGAATCATACCAGACCGTCAAAACAGCCATTTCGTCCTGCCGTTGACCCATCACAGTCCTTCGCTGTTTACAATATCATCCTGTCCCGTTTTTATCTCTGATGCAGTCCTCCGCATCATATACAGAACCGTAAAAACAGCCTGTGTGAAATCATCATGAAGCACGTATGAGGTCTGACGGCGGATTCGGGCAAGACAGTTCACAATACCACCTTGTAGCTCTTATTGCCTATTTTCACGACAAATACGCCCTTTCCCAAATCAGGAAGCGTCGTCAGTGCCGTTCCGTCGCCTTTCAACGAGCATACCACCTGTCCGGAAATGTCAGTAACCAGAATCCGCATTCCTTCCGGTATTCCCTGTAATACAAGGCGTCCGTTGTCAACAGAGACACTGCCATCAGCGGCAACACCGTCTATTCCGGTCAGACCGTCATCGGCTGTGACGACACAACTTGCCATATAACCTCCGTCAACCGTCGTCACATACACAATTGCAGAACCGTATCCCGAGCAAAGCACCCTACCGTTACTTACAATAGCGACAGACTCATCGGAAGAGCTCCAGTTCAATTCCTTGTTTGTGGCATCGGCAGGCTGTACGCTCGCGACGAGCTGTTCAGCGTCCCCTATCTTACTGAATGAGAGCTCAGATTTACTTAATGAGACACCGGTCACAGGCTGGTTTACGGTCACCACACAGAAGTCGCTGATGCCCTCATCCTCGCTTGTGGCACGGATAACAGTCTGTCCGGCTTTCACACCTGTCACTACACCCTTGCCGTTTACGTCCGCCACATCCGGATTGTCAGAACTCCATACAATGCTCTTATTGTCCGCATCATAAGGAAGGATTGTCGCCGTGAGCTGTATGTCATCCCATGTATCCACTGTCACACTCCTGTTGTCCATCCTCAATTCTGTCACAGGCTGATAAACACGCACCCTGCATTCAGCGGTATAGCCGCCGTCAACGGCAGTGACAGTTATGACAGCCTCGCCTTTTGACTTTCCGCTGACCACTCCTTCCTCATCAACAGAAGCGACACTCCCGTCACTGCTGCTCCACACAAGCCTTCCGTCAGTCTTTCCCTCAGGCTGAGCGACAGCAGCAAGCGTCAGTCTGCCGCCTTTCCTCACCCTTGCCTGCTCTGTCTCAAAGCGAATTCCCACGGTGTGTTCATAAACATCAAACTCGCAGACATCGGTATACCCGCCGTCTTCTGTCGTAGCCTGTATTCTCGCCTTCCCGTATGATTTCAGCACTACGAAGCCCTCATCATCCAGTGCAGCCACACGTTCGTCCAACGACTTGAGCGTGTAATTCCTGTTCAGTGCATTTTCGGGAACTATCGCTACATCAGGTTTGAACCTGTCTCCAACATACACACATTCCTCAGGCTTGCCTATAGAGACGCCTTTCACCGGTATCTCCTCTATTATGGTGGCGTATTTCCAACATTCAGCCTTTTCATAGTTTGACTTTGAGCCTTGCGGCACATGCACCACACAACCGCTGAGTTCCCTGCCTCCACTATACCTCCTGATGAATTCCGGAGGCACCGCGCTTTCCATGAAGAAATGTATATGCTTGTCCGACTCAATCTGTTCTCTGTTTCCATACCTGTCACTCTCATTGTCTATGACGGTCAATCCCGCAGGTATATGAATGACGGTTCCCTCTTTCCTTATAAGAAACGAACTTGTATACCATACCTTCATCCCGGACGGGAGTCTTATGGTGTCACCCTTCAGATATAAATCCCTGAAAGCGGTACGGGCGATTCCCTCTATCGCGTCAGTAAGATTAATGTCTATCTCATCTGTAGTCTCCCCATACCTCTCTTCCCGTTTCATAAAAGCGTTACGCGGAAGATATCTCACAGTGGAAGGCAAATGAATCTTCTTTACTGATAATGCGGAGTATGTATCAAGAGTGTCCACGCCCTCCCGCAAATACAGATAATTGGCAAGAAAATGATTCTGGCGATAGAGAGTAAAGCTCTTGTAAGAAGGTCCTCCCAACACCAGCGTGTCTATGACATTGTTTCCTGGCTCGTCAAAGCCTGACGGACCGTTTCTATAAAAATAATTTATCCTCTCCGCATTCACAGGCAAGGACAGGTAGGTGCCTTGCTTCTGCTCCTGGAAATAAAACCCATAACTCACCTCGTTGTCCTTCACTCCTCCGCCCGACACGATATTGGCATCAGACAAATCCACATGGACAAGACTCTTGTTCTTCATCAGCTTTTTCACGAAAGCAAGGTCCGTACCGTTGATATAGCCTGTCACCTTAAGGCTCTTCAGCGACACCTGGTCTGTGTAAGCTATCTTGCTCGACAGCCAGCCGGGCATCTGATTGTCCACAGTCATGGCTTCCGACTGCGCCGAGACACCGATACTGCAGAGCGACAGCATGATTAAAACAATATATTTCCTCATATATCATTAATTTAATACGCCTATAAACTCCCGGATTCGGCATTATAACATAATACGGAAAATAACAGGTTACACAATAAAAAAGACGTGGGAGTCTAAACTTCATGCTTATCCCAGTCTCAGGCCTTCGCATTGCCTCCACAGAAGGATAAGCAACGCAGCCAGCCCACGTCATGACATATCATACTAATACATCCCATCATGACCTGCATGACGGGATGGTGTACAATACACCCCACGCAGACGCTTCCGTTGCCATATCTTCTTCTGTGTCAAGTTTGCGAAGTTTGAGACTAGAAGATAACGCTCGTAAACGTCATTTTATCAGTAAAACCACCCGCCAGCCCATAAGAGCCGGCTGTAATCGGAAGCAAAGATAGCGATTTTTTATTTATCTTCAAAATAAAACAAAGCATCTCACGCGCATAACGTCAAAAACATTATGGCATATGGAAAAAGGCGATACGGGATGGCTGTAATCGCCGTTGATGCAGGCATAAACATCCGACCAGCCACATCATCACGCCTGACGCAGAGTAAGACTGCGGCGGGGAAGCAAGGAGACAACGTGCCCACACAGAAGTAGAGACGCAAAATCTTGCACTGCTGTCCCAACAATTTTTTAACATAGCCTCAAAAGGTATGTTTTCTTGGGT
>ERZ824600.32-NODE-32-length-193200-cov-5.237671_pt1 | contig 193200 bp, 153 predicted proteins | sample MGYA00519933_ERZ824600 | MGnify/ENA primary metagenome ERZ824600 (study PRJEB31778, sample SAMEA3449178) | human gut metagenome | biome: human gut; feature: human-associated habitat; material: faeces | place: United Kingdom | collected 2010/2012 ...
CATATGCGCTGATACCGTTTTCGTCGGCAAAAGCACACACCGTATGCACGATATCCGAAAATATCTCCGGCTCAAGCATACAGCATTCGCTTCCGATTATTGTATGCGTTTTCGCGCCGAAGAATCCGGCCCTCATTCCGTTTTTTGTACTGCGCACCGGATACTGCGCCTTATTTCTGTATCTTTCGCGTTTTCCCGTTGTAAGCACATTACCTACTTCAACATCCGCAAATCCTGCCTTACGGAACAGGCCCTCTACATATGAGCGCTTGGATTCAAGCTCGTATTCACGCGTTACGTTACGGTAAACGCACCCGCCGCAGGAGGCAGGCGCCGAACAGAAATCCTTTTTACTGCGAAAAGTCGACGGCTCAAGCACCTCAGCAAGTCTCGCCACGCAATAGTTTTTATTGACCTTGATCACTGTTGCTCTGACCGTATCTCCGGTTACGGCACCGTTCACGAAGGTCACACAGCCGTCCGTATCGCGCCCTACTCCGCAGCCGAGATTGTTCATATCGGTTATCTTCAGAGTTATAACATCGTTTTTGTTTTTCATTTAATTATCACCGTTGAATTTCAGGGCACATAAGCATCAGACATAATATTCCTCGCCGGTTTCAAGGCAAAGACAACCGAGATGCCCGTCGAATGCGACAGCGCAGTCGATGGCATAATTATTTCCCAGGTGATATATTCTGCCCTCTTTCGCACCGTCTATATCGTAAGTCGAAACATGACCGACTATGACCGACGCATCCGGAAAATATTTTTTGTTAAGATCCAGAGGCTCTTCTATAAAGTCTGATTCATCGTAGCTGTCAAGGTCGCGTTCGGGCGAAAAATTGCGTATTCCGGCATGAACCATTACATATTCTTTTCCGTTACATTCGGCGGTTTCGTACGGTGCGAAATCCGCAAGGTATTCAAGCACGCCCTCTTTCATGTCATCGTCAAGCTTTCTGAAGCCGTCGAGCGTCGGCTTGCCGCCGTCGGCAATCCATGCGTTCATTTCATTTATATAATCGGCATCGGGAGATTCTCCTGATCTCAGCATTTCATCAAAGCCTTTAAGCATTTTGAAAGCCGTGCGGTCGTGCTCGCCCATAATGGGATAAACATTGCAACGCACGCTCATATCGCAAAGCAATTCCATCGGTTCATCGCCGTAATCCACGGTATCGCCCACAACGAACATTACGTCTTTGTCGCCGAAATTTATTTTTTCAAGAAGCTTTTTAAAGGCTTCATAGCATCCATGCAGATTTGCCACAGTATATGTCATATATTTTAAATTCCTTTCGTTTCCGTTGGTATATATCTTTATTTAGGTTTTGTCTTAAACTATATCAAAGGACAGTGAGTCAAAAATATCCGTTTCGATATAAGGATCCGCCTCACCGACAAGCTCGGCTATACGGTCGCAGACCGGGTTTTCGGTATGAAAATGTCCCGCGGCAATAAGGTTCATTCCCTTTTCCGGTGCGTCACAAAGATAATGATATCCGAGCTCGCCGGTTAAAAAGGTATCCGCTCCCGCTTGTCTTGCAGCTTCGACAAAATCGGAGCCGGAGCCGCCGAGCACGGCGATACGGTGCGCAAATCGTCCGCCGTCTGCCGCAAGTACCGAAGTACAGCCGAGAATATCGCGCACAAGGACGGAAAAATCGGAAAATTTCATGGTCTTTTCAAGTGTTCCGATACGTCCCATTTTTTCTCCGTCGGGACCGAACGGCTCAATGTCGCGCAGTCCAAGCATTGAGGCAAGCTCATCGTTGACACCGCCGTTCACGGCGTCAAGTCTTGTATGGAAGCTCATTACGGAAATTCCGTTCTGCACAAGGGTTATGATCTTATCCGATGATATATCATATGGCGTGATCGAACGAAGAGGTCTGAATATAAGCGGATGATGCGAAATTATAAGATCGTATTCTCCCTCGATTGCGGCACTGACGGTCTTGTCGGTAACGTCAAGTGCTATAAGTACGCGACAAACTTCCCTGTCGGGATCGACGCAACACATAAGCCCGTCGTTATCCCATTCGCATGAAAGCGATCTCGGAATAAGCTTATCCAGATATTCGTATAATGCTGCAATGTTCATATGTAGTTCCTCTGTTCAAATTATTCAGATAATGTTTTCGATCCCGTCGAGCATGGTCTGTTCTTTCGAAAAATCGCACCCGCCCGCTTTAAGTCCCTCTATCCGTCTTTCATATATTTTTGCAATATGCCTTTTATATTCTGTTGCAAGCGGGTCGCGCGAGCTTACCGTTTCCTTGCCTATCAGAGCTTCGATCGCCGAATATGCCGTTTTGGTTCCTGTATAGTGCGCGGCAAATACGCAATACAGCTTACCGCTTTTGCATATTTTTTCGTCGGAAATTTCAAAGCTGTTATCCCAAAGATAGGCTCTGACGGTTTCGGGATGTGTCATCGGTTGAAGCACAAGTCGGATATTTTTATTATCCGTGCATATCCAAGGAGCCTCCGAAATTATTCTCACTATAAGCTCCCCACCCATGCCGAGAATCAGAATGCAGTCGGGCTCGTATTTTTCGATACCGTGCAGACCGTCGGTAAGCTCGGTGTCGATCTTATCCGTCAAACCGACAGCGCGGATATTCAGTTTGGCACGTTCAATCGGACCTTTATTGATGTCTGCCGCAACTGCGCGTGTGCATATACCTTTGTTTACGAGATATATCGGCAGGTATGCGTGATCGGTTCCGATATCTGCGACAGTACGGCATTGATTCACAAGGTCGGCAGCACACATAAGACGTGCGTCGAGGTTTGGCTGATTCATTTATTATTATCTTTCCGTTTTATTTTATTATCCGTATAAACAAATAACCTACGCTTCCGCAGGTTATCCGTAAACTGTTAATTCAGCTATTTATTTTGCTTGCTTTGAGTCAAGAAATGCGTTTATCTTTTTGACAAGCTCATCTGCGTCGGTGCCGTGAACTGCGCAGGCGTCAGCTATGCTTTCGCCGCGTGACATCGGGCAACCAAGGCAGTGCATACCGATTTCAAAGAAAAACTGAGCTGTCTCCATATCAAAATCAAGGACTTCGCCTATCACTGTTTCTTTTGTAACCTTCATGTAGAAATTCCTCCGTATTTTTATATTCAATATATCTTATATATTTGCAAAAAATATTTTGTCGGAAATATTATAAAGCAAAAATACGTTACTGTCAATATTTTTTGACCGGTATTTTTCAAAATATTCGCACATATGGTCTTTTCGGGCGCCGGATAAGGTGTAGAAATCTCCGTTTTTTCGGAATATAATCAAATTTATGAATTTATTCTCGTTTTTCTATTGTAAAAACCTATTGTTTGTGGTAGAATATAAAAGATACGAAATTGATTATTAATTATAATCACAAAGGGCTCCTCCGGGAGCAAAGGAGGTACCGTTTGATAATTGCACTTGAAGAAGCAAAATATGAGCTTCAGAATTTCAGAAAAACACTTGAAGATCTGGGAGACGCACTGCGCATAGGCGATAAAAAGGCGCGCGTTGCAGAGCTTGACGCCGTAACAAATGATGCGACATTCTGGTCGGACAGCGAAAATTCCTCAAAGGTATTGCGCGAATTGAAGCAGCTCAAGGACATGATAGAAGAATATGAAAAGCTTTCATCCAAGCTTGAGGATGCTATTGCGCTCGCGGACATGGCTATTGAAGAAAACGATGAGAGCTATGTTGAGGAAGTCAAAAAGGAGCAGGCGGAAATTGTTGAACAGGAAGGAAAGATGAGGATCGAGCTTCTGCTCTCCGGACCTTACGACAGAAACAATGCCATTGTTTCGTTCCATCCGGGCGCGGGCGGAACCGAAGCACAGGACTGGGCGTCAATGCTCTACAGAATGATCACGCGTTGGGGTGAAAAGCATGACTACAAGGTCAAGATGCTGGACTGGCTCGACGGCGACGAAGCAGGACTTAAAAGTGCGACGGTCATGATAGAGGGTATCAACGCTTACGGATATCTGAAGAGCGAACACGGTGTCCACCGTCTTGTCAGAGTCTCGCCTTTTGACGCTGCGGGAAGACGCCACACCTCGTTTGCATCCATTGAAGTTATGCCTGAATTCGACGAGGTTGACAAGGTTGAGATCCGCGATGAAGACATTGAAGTAACGCACCACCGTTCAAGCGGTGCCGGCGGCCAGCATATCAACAAGACCGACTCTGCCGTTCGTATTCTCCACAAGCCGACCGGTATTGTAGTGGGCTGTCAGACAGAACGCTCACAGCTTCAGAATAAGGAAACTGCTATGAAAATGCTCAAAGCAAAGCTTATGGAAATCAAGCTTCGCGAGCATCTTGAAAAAATAGAAGATATCAAAGGCAACAAGTCAAATATCGAATGGGGCTCGCAGATACGCTCATATGTATTTATGCCCTATACGCTTGTAAAGGACAACCGTACAGGCTTTGAATCCGGAAACGTTGTAGCGGTCATGGACGGAGAGATCGACGGATTTATAAACGCTTTCCTTAAATACTCGGCAAATCAATGATCCTCAAAGAATAACAACCGTTTATTTTATATAAAAACAAAAAAAGCCGTAGACTATCATCCGCACCGCGGGTGAAGCTACGGCTTTTCTGTTTTGATCTTCGGCTTATTTCACCGGAGTACGAGTATAATTTACAAATTCCATGCCCGTTATATGAACATCGATTACGGGACGATTGTAAACGGTATCCTGCACCGCAAGATTTGCTATTGCGTCAACGGTTTCAAGACCTGCGACGACCTTTCCGAACGCGGCATAATTACCGTCAAGATGCGGCGCGTCTGCGTGCATAATAAAAAACTGTGAGGAAGCGGAATTCGGATCCTGGGATCGTGCCATTGAAATTACGCCTCTTGTATGCTTAAGATCATTTTTGACGCCGTTTGAGGAGAATTCGCCTTTGATCTTATCTTTTGAGCCGCCGTATCCCGTGCCTTCGGGATCTCCGCCCTGTATCATAAAGCCCTTGATAATGCGGTGAAAGATCGTCCCGTTATAAAAATCTTCTTTTACAAGCTTTTTGAAGTTGGCAACCGTTATCGGTGCAGTGGCGGGATACAGCTCAACAACTATATACGCGTTATTTTCGATCTCTATCTGAACGTAGTCGGTTTCCTCCGCAGAAGACTCAAGCTTTGTTTTATAGCACGCAGAGGTATCAAACGCAGTTCCGTTCTTCGGCGAACACGCTGCCAGCATACATACCGCAAGAAGTGCTGTCAGCAAGGTAACAAACAGTTTTTCAAATCTTTTTTTAATTATTCTTTTCATTATGAAATCTCCCTGCCACAGTTGGCATAAAATAAAGTAAAATATCAGGGCTATACGAGGTAGTATGAACAGCGATAAAAACAACAATGTGTTAAATGATGCGGGCGGCGAAAGAAAAATTGATTGGTCAAAATATGCGGCGATGGCGATATGTTTTGCCGCTGCCGGCGCATTTCTTTATTATTTTGTCAAATTTGCTTTTTCACTCTTTCTGCCGTTTATATTGGCATGGATCGTCGCTCTCATAGCGACGCCTGCGGCAAAAAAGCTGTCTGTCCTCTCAAAGAAAATAAAAATCTCCGAAAAGCTCTGCGTCGGGCTTATTACATTTTTGATAATTGCAGTTTTGGTGTTTATTGCCGCTGTTGCAATAGAACGTCTGATATACGAGGGCGGCCGTCTTATAGAAGCCATCGGTGATGAAAAAAGCGATGTCGGTAAAGCAATGGTTGATATTATAGACAGAATCGGAAATATAGGGAAACATATCCCCTTATTAAACAAGCTTAAGCAATCGGAAGGGACGCATGACATAGGTGTAAGCATTGAAAAAATGATAGGCTCACTGCTGACCGATCTGCTGTCTGATTTGGGTACAAGGCTTCCGGCTCTTATAGGGGGAATGCTTGGCTCGCTTCCGTCGGTTATTCTTTTTCTGACCGTCACGGTCATGGCGTGCTTTTATATTTCATTTGAATTTGACGGCATAAACACATTTATAGCTTCGAAAATACCGGTCGGTATCAAGCGGCGTTTTCCGGGTATGCGTCGCCAGGCTGCTATAACCGTATTAAAGTATATAAGAGCTTATATCATTATACTTTCCGTAACGGCGACAGAGCTTTTTATCGGTTTCTCTTTTTTGAAGATCGAATATTCGCTTCTTCTTGCAATAATTATCGCTTTCATTGATATTCTTCCCGTTCTCGGCGTGGGAACCGTTCTCATTCCGTGGGGGCTCATCACGCTGATGATGAAGGATTTCCGCACCGGAACAGGGCTTCTGATCCTTTACGGAATAATTACCATCTTAAGGCAGTTCATCGAACCGAAGATAATCGGAAAGAGCCTTGGACTGCATCCGCTCGTTTCTCTGATCTCAATGTATATGGGCTTCAGACTGTTCGGTGTTTTCGGAATGATCACTGGACCGCTCACGGCGATGGTAATAAGCTCGGTTATACGGATGAAAAACGGAAAAACGAAGCCGATGCCGAAACGTTCTGATTGATTAGACAGCTTAACCGTTCGTGGTGCAATTATATGGTTGCGTCGACATAGACCATGCAATGATCCGATGCGTCCAGTACCTCCTGTCGGCGCTCAATACTGTGTACCCAGACCGTAACATTCGGAGTAACAAAAATATGGTCTATCGGCGAGCGGCTGTCGTCAGGCAAAGCTCCGATAACCGGATGGAACGAGAATAGTCCCACAGACGCGCTGACCTTGGCTATATATTTTGCGTCGAGCATTCCGCCCGAGGTTATTATCGAATAATATTTTTCTTTTTCCCCGCCGTTAAAGTCGCCGGTGAAAAACATCGGTATATCGCCGTATTTTTCATTGACATATTTTTTGGCTTCAAGCATTTCAAGCGCGTTGTCCGCGCGCCATACCGCACCGTCTACGCTGTCGATCATTCCTTCAAGCTTATAAGATGTCAGAAGTATTGCGGCGTGCGTATTGAGATGCGCAACAAGCTTTCCCGTCAGCTTATCGCGGAACACGGCAAGTGTATATCCCTTGGTGCGTGTCCAGGTCGACTTGTACATTCTGAAAACCGATTCGACCTCTTCAAATCTGTCGGTCTTATATGCAATTGTAAAGAAATTGACCTCGGCATATTTTTCCGAAAGCGAGTCAAGCTCGCTTTGTGTTCTTTTTTCGGGGTCAGGCCATGCCTTGACAGTATCATAACCGTTTTCTCTGAGATGAACCATAAGATTATCGTGGAAAAATCGGTTAACCTCCTGGAAACCGATAAGATCCGGCTGATAGTACATATAATTTTCAAGCAGCTTACCCTCACGTTCCGGTGCGGTTTTGTCAAAAAGTATATTGGAGCTCATTACCCTTATATTGGCTTTTTCGTATTTCGGCAAAGTATTCACGGCTTATTTCCTTTCGGTTACATAAATATTTTACCAATATTCTATCATATCAAGCGTAAATTGGCAATAGCTCTACGAGAATCGAAAAAACTTTTTTCGATATGTAAAAAAACGTGATAATGTATATTTACAAATCCTGTTTTTTGTGGTAATATATTTTGTATTGTAGATTTTTTTAACGATATTTTTTATTTCACCGGAGTATGCAAATGAAGAACATTAATTTTTATATCAAAGCTTTGATAAACTATGCAGAGAAAAACGGACTGATCTCCGAATATGACCGTGTTTATATGACGAACAGACTTCTTGAGGCGCTTGGACTTGACGAATATTCCGAGCAGGGCGAGACTGCCGAGGAACTTCCGCTTGAAGATATTCTTGCCACACTTTGCGATTTTGCATACGAAAAAGGAATAATAAAAAACAATACAATCACCTGTCGCGATCTGTTTGACACAAAGCTGATGGGGATACTTACCCCGTCGCCGTCTGTCGTGATCGGCAATTTCCGTCATTTTGAGATCGAAGAAAATTCTCCCGAAAAAGCGACGGATTATTTTTATTCCCTGTCAAAAGCATCTGACTACATCAGGACCTACCGTGTAAGCCGCGACGTAAGGTTTATTCATAAGAGCGAATACGGAGACATAGACATAACGATCAATCTGTCAAAGCCGGAGAAAACCCCCGAGGAAATCGCAGCCGCACGCAATGCGCCGAAAAGCGGATATCCCTTGTGTCTGCTTTGCCGCGAAAACGAGGGCTATGCCGGAAACGCATCGCATCCCGCGCGTCAGAATCACCGTCTGATACCGCTTTGCCTTGACGGAAAGCAATGGTATCTGCAATACTCACCGTATGTTTATTATAACGAGCATTGCATTGTCCTTTCTGCCGAGCATTCACCAATGAAAATTGATAGGTCAACCTTTAAAAGAGAGCTTGACTTTGTTGAGCTTATTCCGCATTACTTTATCGGTTCAAACGCCGATTTGCCCATCGTCGGCGGTTCGATATTAAGTCATGACCATATGCAGGGCGGAAGATATACCTTTGCAATGGCAAAGGCGCCTATTGAGCATCGCATATTTTTCAAAGGCTTTGAGCAGATCGAAGCCGGCACAGTCCGCTGGCCCATGCCCGTTATCCGCCTGCGTTGCGACGAAAAGGAGCCGCTCATAGAGCTTGCCGATAAGATACTCGGCAAATGGCGCGGCTATTCGGACGAAAAGCGTTTTATCTTTGCAGAAACAAACGGAGAGGCACACAATACGATCACGCCTATTGCGCGTTTTGCCGACGGAAAATTCGAGCTTGATCTTGTGCTGAGAAACAACATTACCACAGACGAGCATCCGCTCGGTGTATATCATCCTCATGCAGAGCATCACAACATAAAAAAAGAAAATATCGGACTTATTGAAGTCATGGGACTTGCAGTGCTTCCGTCGCGTCTGAAATCGGAAATGGCACGGCTTGCCGAATTTGCGGTAACCGGTACGGATCCTTCGACCGACCCGGTTCTTGCAAAGCACGCAAAATGGTTCTCGGTATTTGCGGTTAACTATGAGTTCACTGCCGAAAACGCACTTGACATACTCTATCATGAGATCGGCAACACGTTTGTAAGAGTTCTTGAGGATGCGGGCGTCTACAAACGCACGGCAGACGGGCTTGAAGGCTTCACGAAGTTTATAAATTATGCTGACGGAGATGTCATAGACCTTTGATTCTCATGTCCGCATGTCGACAGAAGATATAAAAAACGGTCACTGTCATGATACTTATGTATTACAGGCAGGTGACCGTTTTTTTATTGTTCTATTCTTTTTTTGTATAATCCTCAAGCATTCCGAGCACTTCTCTCAAGTGAAAATCGTCTTTGGCAACAAACCGAAAAATAAAGTCGGGCGATATACCGGATATCGTTATTTCGACGACGTGAAAATCCTCATCATATACTGCTGAATTTACCGTGATGGGCTTTTCACCGTGTCTGAACTCGGTTCTGAAAAGCTCGTGTCCCTCGTCTTTTTTCAGAAGCGAGGTCTCAAAGCAGGAAAAGAATATTCCCTCCGGAGTTTGTATGGTAACCGGAATAAGAAGGTCGGAATATACAATGTCGTAGCCTATCTGTCTGCTGAGATTTATTTTTTTGTCCTGCGAAAACGCCTTAAGCGCTCTGACCCTTGAATCTCCTATAAGTCCGTTGTCGGCTTTGACCTTGGAAACATAGTCATGCTCGCGCTCCTCCATGAAATCCTTAACCTCTTTTTCGGACGGAACGCGGACCGGAGCGGTGATAACATTGAAAAGTCCGAAAATTATGCTGACGACTATAAATATCGGGAAAAGCAGGCTGTATTTCGGAGCTCTGAAGGTCAGAAACAGGCTGACAAGGAAAAGAACTCTGATACCGAGTATTACATATTTGCATCTTAAAAAATAATATATTCCGTATTTCATAAAAGTTGCCTCCGGGAATCAAATATATACATCCGAAACCGCGCTCAACAGTTGCAATAAGCGGTTGACAAACTGCTGTCGGTATGTTATACTATCAATGAAAATAACATTTAAATCCAAATTTACGAACATAGTCGGCTGTCTTAAAAAACAGATGCGGACGTAGGCAAAGTGCCTACGTCCGCGTATCGCCGCCCTATCGTATGGCGTATAACCGAAAGCGAACAACGGGAATCGAACCCGCACTATCAGCTTGGGAAGCTGAAGTTCTGCCACTAAACTATGTTCGCAGAATCAACTGCTCTTTATTTTACAACTCGGCTTCTGTTTTGTCAATACCAATAATTAAATTTTTTTAATCTGGAGATACATATTATGAAATTATCAACATCAACCTGTATTTTCCCGGGAAAACGTCAGGGAGGCAGGACACCTATCATTGAATCCATGAGAATGTGTCGTGAATGCGGCTTTGAAGTGATCGACCTCAATTTTTGTCCCGGCAGCAATCCGAACTCCGGAAGCGAGCTGTGCGGCGACGCATGGGAAGCAAATATTGATGAGATCGGAAATGTTGCGGCTGAACTCGGAATTACATTTACTCAATCGCACGCACCGTATGACTCGAACCTTTGGCGTGCAGACAGAAAAATGACCGACGAGGAGCGCGCGTGGTATTTTGAAAGCGTCCGCCGCTCGATTGAAGCAAGCGCAAAGCTCGGCGTCAAATGGGTAGTTACCCATGCGCAGACGGATGTTCTTTCAGACGAAATGTCTGATGAGCAGAATCTTAAAACCAATCTTGAATTTTACGCTCCCTTGGTTGAATGGGCAAAAAAATACGGTACGGGGATCGCCATTGAAAACATGGCTGAATTCAATCCCGCAAAGACCAAGCACCGTTACACGGCTGTTGTCGACGAGCAGATCGCCATTATTGACGCGCTAAACGATCCGGCTGTCGGAGGATGCTGGGACTTCGGTCACGCGCAGCTCGTTTACCGCGATCAGGTCGCTCCGCTCCGCAAGCTCGGCTCGCGTCTGAAGGCAACACACGTTCAGGAATCCGGAGGAAAAGCAGACGACCACTATCTCCCGTTCATCAGAGGAACGACACCTTGGGAAAGACTTATGCCGCTTCTTAAGGAGATCGGATATGATGGCGACTTTACATACGAGGTCCACGGATTTTTCGGAAAGATACCGGACGATCTGAGAATAAAGGCGGGAAAATTCGCATATGAGATCGGAATGTATCTGTTGAGCCTTTACGAAAATGCGTAATGCGCTGAAAAAATAATATAAGCCAAAAATACCGGGAGAATGATTCCCGGTATTTTTATTAAATTTTATTTTTTATTAAATCTGTTTTTTATCTCAGTCAACCTTGGGAAGCCCCGCTCTGCCGCGTTCAAGGTCTTCATCGGTCGGGATATAATCGGTCATTGTGCCGTCGAGATATGCTGCATATGCAGTCATATCGAAATAACCGGTTCCTGTAAGTCCGAAAAGAATGGTCTTTTCTTCGCCTGTTTCCTTGCACTTGAGTGCCTCCTGAATCGCGCCGTAGATGGCGTGTGCCGACTCGGGAGCCGGGTGTATGGTTTCGCATCTTGAGAACATTACTGCTGCCTCAAAGACCTTTGTCTGCTCAACGCTCATAGCTTCAAGATAGCCGTCGTGGCGAAGCTTTGAGAGTACGGGGGACATTCCGTGGTAACGAAGTCCGCCGGCGTGGTTAGGCGACGGGATAAATCCACAGCCGAGGGTGTACATACGCGCGATAGGCGTAAGCTTACCGGTATCGCAAAAATCATATGCGTACACTCCGCGTGTAAGTGACGGGCAGGAAGCCGGTTCAACGGCGATAAATCTTGTATCGTTTTTACCCTTAAGTCTGTCGCGCATGAACGGTGAGATAAGACCTCCTAGGTTGGAGCCGCCGCCTGCACAGCCGATAACGATATCCGGATATACGCCGAGGTCCTTCATTGCAGCTTCGGCTTCGAGTCCGATAACCGACTGATGCAAAAGCACCTGATTGAGAACCGAGCCGAGAACGTATCTGCACCCCTCACTCTTGCTTGCAAGCTCTACCGCCTCGGAAATTGCGCAACCGAGAGAACCGCCGGTTCCGGGCTTTTCTGCAAGTATTCTTCTGCCGGCTTCGGTAGTCATCGACGGGCTGGGAATAACATTTGCGCCGAAGGTCTGCATTATACTGCGTCTGAACGGCTTCTGTTCATATGAAGTCTTTACCATGAATACAGTAAGCGGAAGATTATAGAATGCGCACGCTTCGGCAAGCGCTGTACCCCACTGCCCTGCTCCGGTCTCTGTCGTTACGGATTTAAGTCCCTGTGCCTTGGCATAATATGCCTGTGCCACAGCGGAATTAAGCTTATGGCTGCCTGAGGTGTTATTACCTTCAAATTTACAATATATATGAGCGGGAGTTCCGAGCTCCTTTTCAAGATTATAGCATCTGATGAGCGGTGACGGACGGTAGATCTTATAGAAATCAATTATGGGTTCGGGGATCTCGATATACGGTGTTGTATCGTCAAGCTCCTGTTTTACAAGCTCGTCACAGAATACGTGTGACAGCTCCTCTGCCGTTACCGGCTTAAGTGTTGCGGGATTGAGCATCGGATCCGGTTTTTCTTTCATGTCTGCGCGGAGATTATACCATGCTTTCGGGATTCTGTCCTCAGGCAGATAGTAGCGATACGGGATTTTTTTGGTTTCGTTTGAGTTTTTCATTTTTCTTCTTTCCTTTCTGAGTGTTTCTGCTCCGGAAAAACAAAACGCTTCTGCTCCGGAACAAATCTGTTTCCGGGACAAAAGCGTTTATAAACCGAATCTGATCGGCAAACCAACATTTCTTCTGCGGTACCACCCGAATTGACGGAAAACCGTCCACTCAACATATACAGAATATACTGCGTTATTCTATATAACCTTTACTGATAACGGGCAAAGCTCCCCGTCAGGCACTACTTTGCCGCAACCATGCTGCATTTCGACCTGCCCTCATGAGTCCATTCATTAAATCAATGCAGTTGCCGGATTCTCATCATCGCCGACTCTCTGTAAACGACCGAAATAATTACTATTCTCAATCAACGGTTTAAATATTCAGATTCAAAAGTCATTATAAGTATTTCATAACTTTTGATGGATGAATTATACTACAAGTCTTTTTATTTGTCAAGAGTTTTTTGTCAGTAATCAAAAATTTTTTTCTGTTTTTATTAATCTGAGTTATCAGGGTTATCTTCACCGATGCTTTCGTCTGATTTCGGAGGAATTACGGGAAGTGCCGTGCCGTTTATAAGCGCTCCAAAGCATGAATCGTCCGGAACCCACTCCCTTACCCCATTTATGTGCAAAAAGCGTTCGACCGAATAATTATATGATGACAGCGGTCTGTCAAGCGCGTCATTCGTATGTGCGCACACAAATATTTCATTCTCTTCTATTTTACTTATTAAAAGGGTATGATAGTAATCACCGTTTTCGTCACCGAGCTGAATGACGTCGCCGATCATGGAAAATCTTCTGCGCACCTGCTCGGCAAACGGTCCGGTTCCTCCGTTCTCCATGGCAAATTCCGGCTTTCCCGTCATAAAATCATAAAAATATTCAACACCCGCCCATGCCGGCGCGCGATCCGAAGAGCTGATATAATACCATCCGAAATCACGGGTGAAATTCATGGTGCAGCTCCCGGCAAGCACGCACTGTGATACAAAATTGGTGCAGTCTCCGCCGATACCTGCAAAATTAATAAACAGCGGATTGCGGCTGAGCGCCCATCTCCGCGCATATTCGACGGCACGGTCGCGGTTATATGGCTTTGTTACCAGCATTTATAGTATCTCCTTTTAAATCACGAAAAATTCGCAGAAATTTACGGTCATTATAATTATATGCGTGATATGTAATTCAGGTAAAACCCGACACTGCGAAAATATAATAAAAAACATATCCGCAAACTATCCGCGTTTACGGATATGAAATTTTTTATTGTTTAATGGAAGGTTTTCGGTTATTTAACAAAGCTCAAAGGGAGCTTTGTTATTTCCGGTCTTCGGACATCTCGGCAAGCATATTGTCAATAAATATTCCGTATCCGGTCCTCGGATCGTTGATGAGCACATGAGTTACTGCGCCCACAAGCTTTCCGTCCTGTATTATCGGACTGCCGCTCATTCCCTGCACGATACCGCCCGTGCGTTCGATAAGCCTCGGGTCGGTAATATGGATCGTAAAGCATTTATTGCCGTTCGTGCTCGTATCGATATCCGATATCTCCGCGTCATAGTCATTTGTCACGTTGTCGTCAAGCGTACACCTGATCTTGACTTTACCGTTATGAAGCTCGTCGCGCACGCCTACCCTGATCTTATCCGTACATATTTTCGGCAGCTCACCGTATATACCGAAAATTCCGCAATCGGTATTTTCGAGCAGGGTCCCCTTTTTTCCGGACGTAAAGTATCCCTTTATTTCGCCCGGGGTTCCCTGCAAGCCCTTTATGATACCGCTGACCGTAACATCGGTGACTATTCCGGATCGCATATCAACGAGTGCGCCGCTTTCACCGTCGCAGATTCCGTGTCCGAGTCCGCCGAACATACCGTCGGAGGTTATAAATGTTACCGTACCTATGCCGGCTCCGTTATCCTTTACCCAGATTCCCGTTTTGTATTTTCCGTCGTTTTTCGAAAACGCCGGTGTAACGCTGACATCCAATTCACCGTCGGATCTTTTGATCCTGAAGGTCATTGCCTTTCCCGCGCTTTTTTCCACAAGCGCCGTCAGCTCCTCGGTGCCGCCTATCCTGTTACCGTCTACCGCTACGATAACATCCTTAAGTCTTATTCCGGCATCGGATGCCGGGTTCAGTCTTTGGTTATCATTATTTATATCGCAGAAGCCTACAACGACCACGCCGTTTGTTGTGAATTTAATTCCGAACGGCACGCCGCCGGCATAAACCTCTGTATTTCTGAATTTTTCATAATCTCCCTGCGTCCTGACTGCAGTATGCACCGAATCACCGTCTGCTCCTCCGACATACATAATGTCCGCAGCAGGCAATGCGTAAGTGCTGTCCGTAGTATTGCTTTCAGCCGATACACCGACAGAAAGTATAAATGACAGCGTCATAAACGCAAGGACGAGAACGGCAGTCAGCATTAACCCGGGATTTTTCGTCCCGTTACAGCCGGTGCCGTTCCTTCTCTGCCATTTCCGCACCTTGTTGTTTAACATATTTTTTCTCCGTTTTTCCGCTTTCTTTGTTTTTCGCTTTATATTGTAATTTTATTTTGCTTGATTATAGATTTCTCCGCTTTTCTCCGTTTAACTCAGTTTTAATATTTCACAGTATTGTAATGCGTAATATAATCCGCCTTTTTGCTTTAACCGAGTCATTAATTATCTTTTCCGAATATCCGATTTTAATGTGTAGAAATATTTATTACACTTGAGTTAGTTTGTATTTCTTGATTTTTAATGTTTATGCCTTGATCATTCTTTAAATGCACGGGCATATGTTAATAAAATGTAAACTCGTCAAAAAAGTGCTTGTAATGCGATTTAAAAGCGATTATAATATAAACAGTTTATTTGTAAACTAATTAATATTGATGCAAAAAGGGAGAACCGAAATGAAGGATTTTATGCCGCCGAAAAGACGCGACGGAGATATGACAGTTATAATGCTTATCAATGAAGTTTCAAGACTTTTCGGAAGCGCCATAAGAGATATTGATGCACAGGATTCCGATATGTCGCAGGAAAGCTTCAGATTTATACTTATCTCTCTTTCCCATACCGATGGTGTAACCCAGCTTGAGCTTTGCCGCTCAACGCATCTCAAAGCACCGACAATAAGCGTTACGCTCGGCAAAATGGAGGAAATGGGATATGTAAGGCGCGAAAAATGTCAAAACGACCAGAGAAGCATTAAAGTATATCTGACAGAAAAAGGCAGAAAGCTGCACGATGACAAGCTTGCAAGAATAAAGCAGCTTGACGCCATGGTAACGCAGGATATAACGCCCGAGGAAACGGCACAGGTAATGTCAATGCTTTTCAGGATACGGGAAAAGCTGTTTGAGGTCAACGGAATAAAGCCATCCGGCTGCAAAGGAGAAAAGCAATGAAAAAAGTTTTCTCTTATCTTAAAAAATATTGGTTAATTGCCATACTCTCACCGATACTTATGATCGGAGAGGTCGCTATGGATCTTTTTCAGCCGGATCTGATGGCAAGCATCGTTGACGACGGCATTCTCGGAAACAATATGTCGCTTATCATTTCAACCGGAATAAAAATGCTTGTTTTTGTTATTATCGGCGGATTTATGGGCGTTCTTTGTGCCTACACTGCCACAAAGGCTGCGAGATCCGTCGGTCATGATCTCAGACGTGACGCTTTCAAAAAAGTCATGTCTCTTTCAATTGAACAGACCGACAAGTTCACGACCGGCTCGCTTGTAACAAGACTTACAAATGATATCGCAATGGTTGAAGACATGATATCAATGATACTCAGAATGTGCATAAGAGCTCCGCTTTTTTTCTGCGGAGGGCTTATCTTCCTGTTCGGCAAGCATTACAAATTCAGTATAGTGGTTGCCTGCGCCATGCCTGTGCTCATAATCGCGCTGACAGTCATTCTGAAAAAAGCAACGCCTTTATTCGGGAAGGTACAATACAGGCTTGACAAGGTAAATTCGGTCGTTCAGGAAAATGTCGGCGGAGCGCGCGTCATAAAAGCTTATGTACGCGAGGATTATGAAAACAAGCGCTTTTCAAAGGCAAACGCCGAATTGCGCGACACAAACCTCCGTGTGCAGAAGCTTATGGCGTTTCTGAGTCCTATACTTATGATAGTGATGAATGCAACGGTAATTGCCATAATATACATAGGCGGCTTTGAAGCCGAAGCCCGCGGAATGCGTCCCGGTTCGATAATGGCTGCTATCAACTATTCTACGCAGATACTCATGTCGATACTCATGGTCAGCAATATGTTTCAATACATTTCACGCGCCGCCGCATCTGCAAAGCGCGTGGCTGAAATTCTTGATACCGAGCCTGCAATCGCGGACGGCAAGGGCGTTATTGCCAAAGAAAGCGCTCTTGCCGATACGACAGAAAAAACGCCGTTGGTTTCATTCAAAAACGTTTCGTTCAGATATCCGAACACAAGCGGAAGTCCGGTGCTTCATGACATAAATCTTGATGTTATGCGCGGAGAGACCGTCGCCGTCATTGGTGCAACCGGTGCGGGAAAAAGCTCGCTTGTTTCGCTGATTCCGAGATTTTACGATACAACCGACGGAGAGGTATTGTTTGACGGTGTTCCGGTAAAGCAATACAGACTTGATGAGCTACGATCAAAGATCGGATACATAATGCAGAAAAGCGAGCTGTTCTCTGATACAATAAAGGGCAACATACGTTGGGGCAAGCCCGATGCAACGGACAGGGAGGTCGAAGCCGCCGCGGTCATTGCGCAAGCGGACGGATTCATCCGTGGCTTCAACGACGGATACGACACATTTATCTCAGAGAAAGGTGCGTCACTTTCCGGAGGTCAGAAGCAGCGTATTTCTATTGCACGGGCCCTTGTAAGGCATCCGGAGCTTTTGATACTTGATGACAGCACCTCGGCGCTCGACCTTGCGACAGAGTCAAAGCTTCAGACAGCACTGAAAAGTTCCCTTGACGGCACAACCGTTATTATGATAGCGCAAAGAATAGCAAGCGTAAAAAATGCGGACAGGATAGCCGTTATAGAAAAAGGCACGATCATAGACTGTGCGCCGCACGATGTACTTATGCAAAGGTGCGGAACATATGTAGATATTTACAATTCTCAAATCGGAAACGGAGGTGCAATAAATGAATAAAGAACAGAAAAGTCCGTCAAAGGATAATGCACCGATAGTCCGCGCAACACCCGGTCGCGGCGGTCCGGGCGGACCGATGGGCGGAAGAATGAATGCGCAAAAGCCAAAGAACGCAAAAAAGGCCTTGCTCAGACTTATGGTCTACATAGGAAAAAGCAAGACGCTTGTATTTCTTACTATCGCGATAGTTATTGCGACTACCCTGCTCGGGCTTCTCGGTCCGTGGCTTCAGGGCGAGGCGCTGGACACGATTCATTTCAAGGAAATCTTATCAGCAGACGGAAAGGCGGATTCGGTTTTCGATTATGTTGATTTCCGAAGAATGACATTGATACTTATAATCATGGCGATAGTTTACTGCGTCAACTCTCTGATGTCATATTTTGAGGGCATACTTGCAGCTAAGCTTTCGCAAACCACCGTATATACACTTCGCAATGACCTTTTCAAAAAGATATCGCGTCTGCCGATAAAATATACGGATACGCACAAGCACGGTGATATAATGAGCCGCATGACAAACGATGTCGAAAACGTTTCGAATGCAGTGTCGCAGTCGATCGCGTCGCTTTTTTCGAGTGTCATTTCTCTTATCGGTGCCGGAACGCTTATGATAATAATCAGCTGGCAGATGACACTGATAGCTCTTATTACGGTACCTCTCACTATACTTGTCTCAAGCGGATTGGCAAAGGTCATGCGCAAGCACTATATAAAACAGCAGCGGCTTTTGGGTGAGCTAAACGGGCATATTGAAGAAATGGTAACCGGATATAAGACGGTCGTAGCCTACGGAAAAGAGGGCGATGCCGTTGAAAAGTTTGACAGGACAAGCTGCGAATTCAAAAGAGCAAGCATAAAGGCGCGCGTATGGGGCGGCGTTATGGGTCCCTGCATGAATTTCATCGGCAATCTTCAATATCTTCTTTTGGCGGCATTCGGCGGATATTTTGCAATACATTCCGTCGGCGGAATAGTCCTGAGTGTCGGAGACATTCAGCGTCTACTCGGATATTCCAAGAGCTTTACGCGTCCGATAGATCAGATCGCAAACCAATATTCACAGATACTCACCGCGCTTGCGGGTGCCGAAAGAATATTTGAGATAATGGATGAGCAGGATGAGGTCGACGAGGGGACAAAGCAAATAGACATTGAAAAAGTCAGCGGATACATTGATTTCAAGGGCATACATTTCGGTTACGTTCCGAACGAGCCTGTATTAAAAGGACTTGATCTGAGCGTAAAACCGGGGCAAAAAATCGCTATTGTCGGTGCGACGGGCTCGGGAAAGACAACTATTGTAAACCTGCTTACGCGGTTTTATGAGCTTGACGGCGGAAGTATAACCATTGACGGCACGGATATTACGGAAATCCCGAAATCGACATTGAGGCATATGATTGCAATAGTGCTTCAGGATACCGTGCTTTTCTCCGATACGATAAAAGCCAACATAAAATACGGCAGGCTTGACGCAACCGACGAAGAGATGAAAAAGGCGGCGCACGCTTCAAATGCAGATACGTTTATCGAGCGTCTTCCGGACGGATACAACACCGAGCTTACGGAATCGGGAAGCAACCTGAGCCAGGGGCAGAGGCAGCTGCTTTCAATATCGCGCGCGGTTCTTGCAGATCCTAAAATACTTATTCTTGATGAGGCAACGTCAAGTGTTGATACGCGTACCGAAATGCATATTCAGTCCGCTATGATCACGCTCATGAAAAACCGCACCTCGCTTATTATTGCGCACCGTCTGTCAACCATACGCGACGCCGATGTTATTGTGGTCGTAAAGGACGGAGTTATCGCGGAATCCGGCAATCACGATAGTTTGCTCGCGCTGGGCGGAGAATATTCGAAGCTTTATCAGAGCCAATTTGCGGGGATCGCGACATGAGTGTTACGCCGGACATTAAATTGCGTTTTGACCGCATTTGCTCGGAGGAAATAACCGAATGTAAAAAATCGGCGGACAGCATCGGAACATACAAAGAAAAACGGCTTCATATCGCGCTTAAAAGGTTTGCCTGCGATGACAGGTCCTGCTATGAAAAGCGGATATATGCAAAAAACGACGTGCGGGATCCCGACGCAGAGGCGAACGGGCGGTCGCAGTCATACATCGCCGACGTTCTTGTCGGAAACGATATATATGAGATCCAGACCGGCTCGTTATATCCTTTAAAGAGCAAGCTTGAATTTTATCTGAACAAAACCGATTACAGTATTACGGTTATTCATCCGCTCGCCGCGGTCAAGTGGCTGTCATGGATAGACACTGAAAGCGGAGATATCACAAAGCGGCGCAAGTCTCCTGTCAGTGAGGACGTTCGCTCTATTGCAAGAGATCTGTATGCGCTGTCAGCGTGTATAGGAAATCCGCGGCTCTCGATAGTTTTACCGATGATAGAGCTTGAAGAATTTCGCAATCTGAACGGCTGGGACAGTTCAAGGAAACGCGGCTCGACAAGATATGACCGTTTTCCCGTAAAAATGATCGACTGCGTTACATTAAGCACTCCGGACGATTACAGAGAATATTTTCTCCCGAATGGGCTGCCCGATTCATTTACCGCCGCGCAATATTCAAAAAATTCCGGCATTCGCGGAATTGCGGCTTATTCCGCGCTTTCCGCACTATGTGTGCTCGGTATTCTTGAAAAAGGCGAAAGGTCCGGCAGAAGCTATTTATATAAAAGGCTTCGGAAGCCCTGAAACCGATAATTTAAAGGTCATAACCACGAGCTTTTTTGAGGTTATGACTTTTCATATAAATTTAAATTATTTTTGAGTCTTGATTTATTTTTCGGGATCGTATATAATATTCTATGTAAAAAACAAAATTATTTTCGGAAAGGATGCCGTGCCATTGCTTTTTCGGAAAGCAGTTACATGGCATTGCGATATTGAAATGATAAAGACAAACGCTATGCGGCTTTTAAGTGCCGCAAAGATAAAATATGAAACGGTAGAGTATTCATGGGACGAATCCGATCTTTCGGGGGTTCATATAGCAAATGAGCTCGGAGTGGCTCCCGAGCAGGTCTTCAAAACTCTTGTAACAAAGGGCGAAAAAAACGGTTATGCCGTATTCTGCATTCCGGTCGACAAGGAGCTTGACCTCAAAAAATGCGCTGTTGCAGCAAAGGACAAGCGCGTTGAGATGCTGCCGCTGAAGGAGCTTTTACCGCTGACAGGATATATTCGTGGCGGCTGTTCTCCGATCGGTATGAAAAAGAAATTCCCGACTTTCATAGATGAGACCGCGATATTGTTTGATAAGATATATGTGAGTGCAGGCGCCCGCGGCGCGCAGTTCATAATTGCGCCCGACGATCTCAGGGCGTATGTCGAAGCGGTATATGCCGATCTCGTCAAGGATCACTGAACATATGACGGGCTGTCACATTTGGTCGTGACAGCCCGTTATATATATTGGCAGCATAAGTATTTAAGCTTATGCCTTTTTCATTGTTACATTTACATCTGAACCGTCGATAGAAACAGTTGATGAATAGCAGTCTTCTCCGGAAGCTTCGCCGACGACAAGAAGCTCGGATGCGATCTTATCCGTATTGGCTTTGTCGGCAAGAATCGTTTTGATATCTTCGTCCTCGGTATCAAGCTTAAGGAAAATGCTGTCCTCGATATTATATCCTGCGTCCTTACGGCAGACCTGAAGCTGACGTATAAGCTTACGCAGCATACCTTCGCGTTTGAGGTTTTCGTCGATCTCAAGGTCAAGCACAACTATGTTTGAGCCGAGATTTTCAACGGCAAAGCCTTCGCGCGGAACATCGATAACGTTGAACAGGTCCTTTGTAAGAGCAGGCTCGAATGCGTCTGCCTTTACGAATCCGTCGGTATCGAACTTTTTAAGCCATTCCCTGACCTCTTCGCTGCTCATATTCGCAACATAAGCTTTAAGCTTGTTTACATCCTTTTTGAGAACGGCACCGGCATTTTTGAAGTTGACCGTAAGTCTTGTATCGTGGAACTCGGAATCACCCTGAATTACCTCGATATTCATAACATTTATCTCGTCAAGGATAACGGACTTGAATTCGGAAACCGCTTTTTCGTAATCGGGTGCCACTTTGATATACATTGTACGAAGCGGCTGTTTAAGTCCGATCTTGTGTTCATTACGAAGTCTCTGGATCATATATATGATCTCGCGTATTTTGGCGGTATCGGAAACTATATCGGAGTAGTCGGCAATATCAAGTGCTTCCGGGAAGCGGCTGAGGTGAACGCTCGGCTTTTCGTCGGGTTCAAAATCGCGTACCATATTATGCCAGATATGATCTGTCATAAACGGAATGATCGGAGCCATTACCTGAATCGTCTTTTTGATAGCCGTATAAAGAACCTTATATGCTACACGTTTATCCTCGGATTCTTCCTTCCAGAAGCGGCGGCGGTTGATTCTTATATACCAGTTACAGAGATTGTCAATATAGGCTTCATATGCTTTAAGAACATCGGCATAGACGTTGGCTTCATATGCTTTCTTTGCGTCTGCGATAAAGTCGTTGGTAATCTGGAGAAGCCACTTATCGGTCAGTGTGAGCTCTTCGTCCTTCAGTTCAAAATTCAGATTGGGATTATCAAGCACCGCATAGGTATTGAAGAAGATATACGCGTTCCAGAGAGCAAGCAGTTTGCGCTTTGCCTCATCGCCGAGACCGTAGCCAAAGCGAAGATTTGCTATCGAATTGTTTCCGGAATAAAGATATCTGATAGTATCTGCGCCCATGGTCTTGGCGGCATCCTCAAGTCTTATGGAGATCATACTCTTTGAAAACTTCTGACCGTTTTCCTGAATAACGCTTCCGTGGCACATTACCTTCTTATACGGTGCCTTGCCTACGAGCACAACGCTCATAAAGAGCTGCGAATAGAACCAAAGTCTTATCTGCTCAACCATCTCGATAACGATATCGGACGGGAAGTTATTTTCCCAATATTTACGGTCTGTGAAATATTTTTTGGTCGAGAAAGGTGTAATACCCGCGTCAAGCCAACAGTCTCCGACCTCGGGGATCCTTGATACCTCGGCGCCGCAGTCACATTTGATCTTTATTTCATCTATCCACGGTCTGTGGAGATTCTTTACATGAGCAAGCTTATCCGGATCGACTGCTTTTTCTCTCAATTCCTCTACCGATCCGATAACGGTCAGCTTGCCGCAATCGGGGCAGATATAGAACGGAAGCGGAAGTCCGTAGAAGCGTTTACGGGAGATATTCCAATCGCCCATATTGTTGAGCCAGTCAGCCATACGCTTTTTAAGATGCTCGGGCTGCCATTCAACGTGTTCGATGGCTTCAAGCAGCTGCGGACGAAGCTCGTCGGAAAGCAGATACCATTCGTCAACAAGTCTGAACACGATATCGGTTTTACATCTCCAGCAATGGGCATAGCTGTGAGTATAATCATGCACATAATAGAGCTTGCCTTCTTTTTCAAGTGCGGCAAATATATCGTCTGCAACCTCAACGGTGGTTTTGCCTGCAAACGGACCGAATTCGGGAAGTATTACGCCGGATTCGTCGATAGGACAGATCTGCGGTATATCGTATTTGAGTCCGAGCTCGTAGTCCTCGGCACCGCAGCCGGGCGCGATATGAACAACGCCTGAGCCTTCAACGCAGTCGACTGCATCCCACGGAACTATCTTATGTGTAAAGTTCTGCGGTGCAAGCCACGGGAAGCAGGTCTCATATTCCTTACCTACAAATTCCGAGCCCTTTACGACCTTGACGATTTCCGCAATATCGCCCTTAAGCACTTTTACAAGCGGCTTTACAACGACAAGAAGCTTGTCCATGCTCTTGACACGAACGACAGCATAATCCATCTCAGGATTTACGGCGAGTGCGCAGTTTGAAGTAAGCGTCCAAGGGGTTGTCGTCCAGACGAGCATACAATAATCCTCGCCCTTTACGGGGAGCTTGAAGAATACCGCTTTACAGGTCACCTCTTTGTATGCGCCCGTCATCTCATGCTCGGAAAGAGATGTACCGCAGCGAGGGCACCAGGGCATCGCCTTTTTACGGCGTGCAAGCCAACCCTTTTCCTGGCAGACCTTAAGGAAATACCAGATAGCAGTTATGTTTTCATCGGTATTTGTAAAGTATGAGTGATCCCAATCCATCCATTGACCGAGACGCTTTGACTGTTCCGTGATTATTGCCGCCGAACGCTTAACGCGATCCATGCAGGCATCGGTGAACTTATCCATGCCGTATTTATAGATATCACTCTTTGAAGCAAATCCCATTGATTTTTCGACTTCGACCTCAACCCAAAGCCCCTGGGCGTCAAAGCCGTTCTGGTATTGGCAGGACTTGCCCTGCATAGCGTTATATCTGATTGTTACATCCTTTAAAGTACGGCCGAAGGCGTGATGAACACCCATTGGGTTATTAGCCGTGATAGGACCGTCGAGGAAACGGAATCTCGGACCGTTTTTATTCTGTTCTACGAGAAGATCGAAATATTTGCCGTCTTCCCATATTTTCAGCATAGATTCTTCATTTGATGAAAAATCGTAGCTTGAAGGTTCTTTTTTCATTATGTCTACCATGCCTTTCCGAATCAGTATTTTATTTATCTGATAAAAAACACAATTACATATTATTATACATTACAATATGCGCCATGTCAATAGCCGCAAAGTCAAATTTTGACCCATTTTTGAGCTGCATTTTCCGATTTTACGAAAATCTTATGACGTTTTTGAGAAATGATGAAAAAATAAGCAAAAAACACTTGAATATATACGGATTTTGTTGTATAATAGATATTGAAGAATTGTTTTTATAAGGGGAAAACGCATATGAGTGACAATGAACAATTGATTATCCCGACACTGTTCCGCGAAGAAACAGCCGATACCAATGCTCCGCTGTCATCAGAGGAAATACGTTCGACGGTCAGAGCGGTATTCGGTATTTTGTATGACAACGGTCTTGATCCAATAAGACAGATTTCCGGGTATATTGTCTCTGATGACCCGGCATACATTCCGGATTATGATAATGCACGCGTTATGTTCAGCAAGATCGACAGAGACACGCTTATTTCAGAGCTTATCAAATACTATGTCAGCGACAACGACAACGAAGTGTCAGATGAAGCCGCCGACAATGAAAAGAAAGGTGCATGACACGGCTGTTTCCGGATAAGCCGTAAAACTGATAATGCAAAAATCCATCAGAATATTTGATTTACGCGGAAGCATTTCCGAAATCGACTCAATAGGAAGCAATGAGCGTGCAAAACGCTTTCCCTTCCCTACGGTTTTGTGCATCGGAAATTTTGACGGTGTTCATCTCGGGCATCGCGCGCTGATTGACAGAACGCTCGACGCGGTAAGAGCGCTCAGAGTTTCAAATCCGGATATTGTTTCGGGCGTATGGTTTTTTTCACCGCCGTCAAAGGCGTATTTTGATCTGAACAATAAGCACGCTTTCATAACCACCGAAGAAGAAAAACTGAAGCTTTTCAAACGATATGGTCTTGATTTTGCTTTTGTTGCCGATTTTCCGCATTTCAGGGATATGTCGCCCGAGGATTTTATAAAAAATACTCTCACTTATGAATGTCAGTGCAAAGAGATTGTTTGCGGTTATAATTTCGGATTCGGGAAAAACGGAAGCGGCAACGTACAGACTATTAAAGAGCAGTTTTCCGGCAAAGCTGAAATAATCGACTGCACCGAGTCGGACGGAATACCGATCTCATCGACGGCGATAAGAAAGCTTATAGCCTGCGGAAATTTTGAAAAAGCAAATGCCTTTCTCGGTCACAATTACTCACTTACCGCCGCTGTCATGAGCGGCAGACAAATAGGCAGAACGATCGGATTCCCTACGGCAAATATATTCTTCCCGTACGAAAAGATAATACCCGATTTTGGAGTTTATGTAACGACAGTAAAGATAGAGGGAGATAGCAAGGAATACTGCGGAGTTACGAATGTAGGAAACAATCCGACAATTTCGGAGCAGACCCCGACGGTATGTGAAACACATATACTCGGCTTTGACAGAGATATATACGGTAAAGTAATAACCGTTGAATTTTTAAAAAAACTGCGTCCGGAACGGAAATTTGATTCTGTTGACGAGCTCAAAGCACAGATAGCCGAAAATTCAAAGCAGGCTTTTGACTACTATATGTCGCTCAAAATGCACAAAGCCACGGATGATACGGCAGACAAATGATAAAAACATTCTTCTTTTTGATAATTCGATATTCAATAATTATGCGCGGGAATATTGAGCGCATATTTCACAGCGGAATCGGCACTTCGGTGTGACAGTTCCGCCTTTTTTAATTTCCGTTGATTTTTACAACGGTTTTACACTTATACGGGAGGAGTCGGATCAAACGGATATGTATTTTAAAACGCGAAACAGGAAAAAAATGTCGGCGGTCGCCGCCGTTATTCTGACCCTTTCGCTTATCTTGTCTTTTATGCTATCTTTTGCACTTCGGGCATTGTGTGCCGTTCCCGACACCTCTGCGGCGGAGGCTGTATATCTTTATTGTATTGACAATGGTATTTTGATGTATGAAAGCAATTCCGAAAAATCCGTCTCACCGTATGCGATGGTAAAAATGATGGTCGGGCTCATTGCCTGCGAGAGACTTTCGGAAAAGTTGGATACAAAGATTACGATTACATCCCAGATGATAGCCGGTGCCGGGCAGGACAAGCAAATGAAAATGAAGGTGGTTGAGGGAGAGGTAGTTCCGCTCCGAGACCTGCTTTACGGTCTTCTCTGTTGCGGCTACAATGACTGTGCAACGGCGCTCGCAATATATATAAGCGGTTCTGTCAAAGACTTTGTTTCACTCATGAACCTGCGGGCTTCGGAGCTTGGCATGAATTCAACGCAATATCAGAATGTTATCGGAACCGAATCCGGGAGCGCGAGAACAACCGCTGCCGACACGGCAAAGCTTGCCCTGCAGGCGGCAAAAAATGAATTATATGTTGAAATATCCTCAACGGCAAAGTATGTGCTTTCCGCAACCAATAAATCATCAGAGATACCGATATATAACAGAAACTATCTTGTATCGGAATATCCCGGCAAAGAATATCACAGGAACCGAGGATATTACAACTCCGATTGCCGCGGGCTCTGTTCCGGGGATTCGGGAACGTCGCGCCACAGTGTTGCGACGCTTGCGAAAAAAGACGATACAAGCTATCTGTGTATTGTTCTTAATGCCGCGCTTACCGATACAAAAATATATTCATTTTCAATGGTAACGGAATTGCTTAATTGGACATTCAGGCAATTTTCGTACAAAGAGGTAGTCAAAGAGGGGGAGAACGTCTGCAAGCTTCCGGTGCATATGTCTGATGTCATCAAAGAAACCGACATATGTGCTGAAAAATCAATAAGCTTATTTATTCCGAGCGGAGATTCGGATAATATTAAAACGAGCTATCGTCTGAATTACTCCTCACTCAAGGCGCCGATAGAAAAAGGGACTGCGGTCGGATATCTCACGGTTACATATAATTCCCAGACCGTTACGGTACGGCTTGTAACGTCCGAGAACATAGAAGGCAGCAAATTCCTTTACACCATGAATTCAATCACGGAAATATCCCAAAGCCGTGTCTTCAAAGCAAGCATTGTCTGCATGATAATTCTTTCGGCAATTGCAATATTTATAGATTACAGGATAAGAAAAAAGGCGCACGATCAGATATATCTGCGGCACAAAATAGATGACAGATAATTCAAAAGCTAAATTTTATAGTTCAAAAGGAGAATTGATATGAAACGTTTACAGGCACACAGAGGCGTCAGCTCGGAATATCCGGAAAATACAATTGCGGCATTCAAGGCGTCGGTCGACGAAGGGTATGACATAATCGAGCTTGATCCGAAATATACCAAAGACGGCAAATTTGTATTTCTGCACGACAAGACACTTAACCGCACGGCAAGACGACGTGATGACGGTTCAAAGCCCGCGGAGGACACCAAAATTTCCGATATAACGCTTGCCGAAGCGCAGAAATATGAATACGGCTCGTGGAAGGATGAAAAATTCCGCGGCGAACCGATACCGACGCTTGCGGACGTTATGTCGTTCGGGAAAAAATATCCGATTCCGCTCAAAATAGACAATGTATGGCAGAAATTTCCCGAGGAGCTTCAGGATAAATTTTTTGATGAAATTGCAGAGTCTTCAGAAGGAGTCCGGATCGGATTTACCTGCAAGGATCTTGCCGGGCTTGAAAAAGCAGCCAAGCGCTTTCCCGGATGTGATCTGCATTATGACGGCGGCGATCTGTCAGCCGAAACACTCGGCTCTGTTCTGAAGATTGCCAAAGGACATCCGCTCGTTATATGGATATGCTACGACAACGAGATGACCAAGTGGTTCAAAGGACAAAAAGCGACAAAAGAGCTTTGCGAATTTGTACACGGATACGGGGAGATAGGCGTATGGATCCTTTCAAAACGCGAAGAGCTTGAACGTGCGGTGCTTGAATTTGATGCCGATGTAATAGAGACCACCGGACACATAAAACCCGAATGGCTCCGCGAGCTTGAAGCAAGATAAGGCATAACAAGCGTATTAATTTTATCCAAAAATCAAAATATAAAAGCACGGAAAGGAAATCATTTTTCCCGTTCGTGCTTTTTTCATGCTTAAAGAAGGGCAGTCACGCTAAGGATAACTGCCCCAAAATTCAATTTTTATGCTGCATAAAGCCTAACATGATATTAAATCAAATATCATTTCGTAACTTCAGACAGCATTATTTCTGTGCCTGTCAGTCCTCTTTTTTCTTAAGAGCAACTGCCGCAGCACAGCTTACAGCCACCATTGCGACCGCACTTATAACTGTGCTCTTGCAGCCCTTTTCGTTCTTTGGGGGCTTTTCGGTCGAAGGCTCGTTGGTTGAAGGCTCTGTTACCTTTCCGGTATCGGGAGCCACGGTATCGCTATCAGTATCGGGAGCTTTTGTATCTGTGTCGGTCTGTGATTCGGTATCCGTGGTCTCTCCCGTACTTCCCTTTTCCCAACCGGTTGTTTTGGAAATCTGTTCGATAATTGCTTCACCGCGCGATACATATGCTGCGGCGGTCGGATGACCGATACATCTTTCGCTTGTCAGGCAGGTCTTGAGAGCCATGAAGCTGATGTTCTTATCGCCGGCATCGTTCAGTTCCTTTATGACCTTTTGCATTGAGGATTTGAATTTTGTTGTCATGAAGCCGTAAGCATAAATTATTTCTGCCTTCGGGTTCTTTGCTCTGACATCAAGAAGGAATGCCTTGAGACCTGCTTCAAATTCAGCAGCCGTAAGGTTGGGGTTGCTTCCGCTTGAGTCGTTTGTTCCGAGGTTGATAACTATAACATCGGGCTGACGTTCAAAATCGTAATCAACGCCGGGGTTATTGTAAATATCGAGATACTTATAAATGTCGGGCATAAGCTTATCTGTATCACCGCCGGTATTACGGACAACGCCGCGACCGGAAATAGCAGTGACCATATAGTCTGCGCCGAATGCTTCAGCAATCATTTTTATGTATGTCTTTGTAACGTCCTCGGTGGAGGTGCTCCATTTGTCACCGTCTTTGCCGAGTGTTGCATATCCGACTGTGATAGAGTCGCCTATGAATTCGATAAGTCTTGTTTTTGCCTTGGGTGCTTCAAGAACAGTACCGTCTGTAAGCTTGATATCGCTTACGCCCGCACTTGAAGATCTGCCGTTGGTTCTCTTAAGAACCATGATGGTATGCTCTTTGTCTTTGTCAAGCCCGGATGCAAGAGTTACTTCGTTTATTTTGCTTGTAAGCTCAACGTCGGGCTGTTCGACTCCGTCGATAAATATCTTGATAAATGCGTTGTTTCCGTTGCCGGGTGCGCTTGATACTATCGTAGCCTTGGCGCCGCTGCCTTTGAATTTGAATTCAAAGCCGGATGCCGACCAGTTGAAGAAGTATGTTCCGCTTTCGGAATATGTACGTCCGAAGAAACGAACGTCACGTCCGAGACGGAGAGTGAGTGTATCGGGGTTGCTTGTCTTGATGGTTGCCGTATATACTTTTGAAACGGTACCGTCGTTCGATGAAAGCTTTACATAGAATACATTTTCTTTTTTGTGAAGAGTAACCGGGTTTGTAAGAGCTTCCTTGAGTTCCTTGTCGCCGAAAACTTCAAGCTTATTGAAGCTTGATGTCTTGATTTTAAAGGTATAGCTGCTTGTTGTAACGGTATCCGTCATTGTCAGTTTATCGGCGTCGACCGTTCCGCAATCGAGAACAGCGTCAAATACACCGCCTGCAGCCTTGCTTGTTGTTTTCATATCGTAATCCATATACCACCATTCTGTTTTATCCGGACCTACAACAACGGGTTTACCGGGAACCTTGTCGCCGTCTTCAAAATAGTTTCCGGAAAGATCAAACTCGGTTGTGGACTTTGCCATGTTGAGAGCGGTAGGAATACCGATAAATCTGTTACCGGTGATCTTTACCTTTTCGCCGAGCGGGAGAGCGGCAGTCGCGCCGTGGATAGCGATAAGGTTCTCGGATGCCTTATTTTCCATATAGAAAATATTGTCGGTAATATTGAAATAAACATTCTCGGAATAAATCTGAGGAACTATTATATTATTGTTGGTTGCAGCACCGGAATCGTTGTTTGCAAACACATTGTTCTTGATATTGACCGTTACCTTTTCGCGATTGCCGATTCCTACGTTGAATTTGTATCCGCCGGAAGCGTCACTGAAGTTTACGTTGAGGATTTGGTTGGTCTTATTTCTGAACATAGAGTCTTCAATATTGATCTCTACTGCGTCGTGATATTTTGTACTGTCGGAAACGCACCAATGGGAGAAGAATTTGGCGGTGCTTTCGTTGTCAAAATAGATTCCCTTTGCATTGAATGTATCTGCATCGGGGTTGCATCCGGGAGCTTTCATACCCTCAAAACGGATGTTCTCCATTGAGATATTTCTCTTATAGAGATTCTTTGTTTTATCGGGATAATATGAAACGCAATAGAAAGGACCGTTATTTCCGGCATTATACTCGGCTACAAGTATGTTCTTATAGTTGATGGTTATGTAGCCTTCCTCGCCGTAGTTTGAACGGAACATGCCGCCACCGGACACCATGAGTCCGTCAAAGGTTACATTGTGGCAATCAAAAACCGCTTTGTTCGCAACAACACCGACGTGCCAGCTTGTCTTAAGAATTGCTTCTCCGGTTCCGCGCTCGGCTGAGCGGGTCCAGTCATCGGTTGCCTTCTGTCCGCGGACACTGGGGTCTATACCTGCCTTGGGCCCCTTGACGTTGACGTCTTTTCTGATCTCGACGCCTTCCGAATAAATACCTTCGTCAAGCACGACCGTACCGCCGACTGCTACTGCATCGAAAGCATCCTGAGCCTTGGCAAAGCCGTCTTTTCCGATAGTGACATTATAGGTTTTTCCGCCTATCGTCAACTCTTTTGTTGTTCCGTCCGCATCGGTAAGCTTGGAGCTTACAACAACTGTCTTCGGATCGGAATCGCCTGCGTATGCGATGAGGGTTGCGCACAATACCATGGCGCAAGCCAGAACAGCACAAAGCAAAATTGTCTTTAAATGCTTCATGATTTCCTCCGTTTTTGTTGATTTTTAGTGTAACACTTGGTCACCCATGATAATTATAACCTAAAATTATGTTTTGTCAAGGCGTTTTTTGTATATTTTTTAGACTTTTTGCGTTTTTTCCAGTAGGATTCAAATTTTCGAAAAAAATTTGGATTTTTTAAAAAAACTTATGAAAAAAGGATTGACAAGAATAAAATCTTATGGTATAATAACAAAGTCGTCCGGCGGAATAGCTCAGTTGGCTAGAGCAATCGGTTCATACCCGATAGGTCGTGGGTTCAAGTCCAACTTCCGCTACCATTCCGGTCCGTTGGTCAAGAGGCTAAGACACCGCCCTTTCACGGCGGTAACGGGAGTTCGATTCTCCCACGGATCATTTAAAAGCACTTGCAAATGCAGGTGCTTTTTTCATACCATAATACCATCAAAGTCAAAATTGAATTTTTTCAATTGATTGAAATAATATCTTTGTCGTGCGATTATTGAGCCTTGTTCATCGACAGGGCTCTTTTTTATTCCGTTAAGACATTGAAACTTAAATTTAAAGGGAGGCGACGGTCTGCTTCTCTTCTATGTTATTGACAACCGCATTTTCGTCTGATATAATAAATACGGTACTAAATTTTCAGCATCGAAAGGAGCATACCATGAAATCAAAGAAAATATTGACAGTTTTATTTGTTTTTTTGATCTGCATTTCGACACTCATCATGTTTTCGGCTTGCAAAAAGACAAATAAGGATCCGCATGACAGTTCCGATTCAACCTCATCGCAAGAAAGCAGTACAGATAACGACGCGAGAATTCCGGAGATAGTGCTTGACGTCAATTCTCCCGAAAGTGTAGCCGACGCCGTCAATTCGCTGACGGAATACGGCAAAAAAAGCATTATTGCTTCTCTCGGGTCGCAAAACGGTTTTGACGGCTCGTTAACCGATATTTTAAAGCAGTTTTCGGACGCCGGATTGCGTATTTATGATTTTAAATTCAAATCGGCTTCCGGCGACAACACCGGCGTGGAATCTGTTACATATAAAAACGGAACGCTTCTCCTGGTAAACGGACAGTCACGTTTATTTATGAAGCTTTATCAGCGCGGGCTGTTGACCGTCGACACACGCGATGGTATTTCGAACGTGAATCTGAAGCCGTTAAATTCCGGCAACATCGGTGACGGCGGCAATAAATTCAACATCAGCCTTGATGGGCTTGATATTTCCGACTTCAACATCAGTGCGGAAGCAATCGAAAAATTTTTCTCGGAAATAAAAATATCAGCCGGCGATCTGGATGAATCCGGAAAACCCGGAGAATACACGGTTTCGGATAAATATATTTCATCTGTTATCAAAGCCTTCGGAAATCTTCTGAAGCTTGACAAGGAAAAACTTGAAGGTCTCGGTATTGGCGCGGAAGAGCTTGCTTCTCTGAAGGATATTAAACTCGTGCTTGATCTTTCCGAATATGATACGGAGAAAAAAGTCGTAGTAAAGGTAAAAGACAAATCCGATAAGCAGATAATTCTGGTCGGGGTGTCGCTTGCCGATTTTGTCAACGGTAAGGGTACGGGAAAAATACTTATCGACATTGATATTGAGGAAGCCGGCACCGCATCCGTTACGATCGAGAGAAGCAAACAGGGTGAGCTTCATTTCAATCTTTCATTTAAGCCGAAGGAAAGCAAGGGCGAGCTTTATATTGACGTAGTAAAAAAGCAGGAGCCTGCCGAGACCGTTGCTTTTGAGGTAAGAATGAACGACGACGGAAAAGATCTGATCAATCTGAGTGGCACCGAAAGCTACGACAAAATCCAAGGCAAGTATTCATGTGATATCGAAATGGAGCTCGGAGACTTTCCTGCGTCGGGAGACAATCATTCAGGTGTCGGGCTGCTTGCCGCAGACAATGCCGAGGATAAATTTACCGTAAAATTCAATATTACGGCAGAGCTGTCCGTTCCTGCCGAAGACAGCAAAATTCCCGAGTTAAAGAGCGTCAGCATCAGTGCCGGGCTTGCGGGATCGGAGATCACCGCCAATGCCGAAATCAAGCTTTTGCCGGGCGACCTGAAAAAGGTCGGGCAGACACCGCTGACAGGCAAGATCACGTTCAAAAAGTCCGGAGAGAGTGAGCAGTATCTTGATCTTACGGTTAAAACCACGGATTATTCCGAAAAATCGCAGAAATACTCGGCTTCGCTCAAAACCAGGATCATTCAGGACGGTAAAGCAACAGACAACAACATGAGCTTCAGCCTTGAGTTTTCAAAGGATATAGAGATCAGGCTTACAGAACTTGAAGGAAAATACGTTAAACGCGCGGATAATCTGTATGCCGATTACGATTCGGTGATTGCCAGAACTACCGAGCTCAACAATATGATCATCGACTACATAAACAAAGGAAATCTGACCGAAAATTCCCCCCTGAGATATTATACAATTGACAAGGACTCCGGGCTCGGGTATTTCACGGACATAACATCCGACGGTCGTCAGTTATATGTAAACACTGTATGCTTGCTTGATTATGAAAACTATGAATATATGTATGCAAAATACGACGGAAGCCGAAAAACACTGAAATGGAGCTACACCGGCGTTTACAAGGATGTGCTTGATACATATAATGCGATAAAAAAGACCTATGATGGCTATGCTTATGATGAATATTTCTGCAATCCTCTGTATTGCAAATTCATAAAGCAAGAGGGACTTTATGTTGTATTTGCCCCGAACAAGCTTTCAACGATACAGTTATACTCCGAAAAGCCGGACGATAATATGTTCCCGGAATATGCATTGCATTTCGTTCCGGACAACATAAATTCCATTTCCGATATACACGTTCTCGGAGCGGCAAGATTTGACGATCAATGCTGCGAATTTCTTGAGTGTAAAACCTGCGGAATGGTATGGACCTCATTAATGCCGAAGCATGAAAAAGAAACCGATATTCTTATAGGCTCACCCGAGCACTCGATTAATTACTATTATTTCAGTCGCTGCAAAAACTGCAAAAGATTTTCGATTGTCATTGACTACGGCAACAGCAAAACAGTTACCGTTGAGTTAAGTGCCTACGATGATATAGCAAAAATGCTTTCATTTGAGGCAATATACGGAGAAAACGGCAATAGGGTTCCGATAATCTCACTCGGCACAGATAATGACAAACCGCTCGTTATCACAGGCTTTACCGCATCGGGCTTTGAGTCGAATGACAAAATAAGTATTGTTATTCCAAGACTCAAAATTTCCTTCGAATACAGAATCATAGGTATTTGTATTTTTAACAGCTATAAAAAGATATCCAACCATGTTGATATGTATCTTCCCGACGGACTTGAATTTTTGGATTCCGATTCATTAAGAAATTTTAATAATGTAGATAGTCTATATCTCCCGGATTCGCTCAGGTCAATTGTATCCGGTGCCATAAGCTCCGGCATTTCGGACCTGATCATTCCCTCAAATGTCGTTTACTTCGGACATCAGGAGGTTATGCCAAAGCTTAAAAAAATAACCGTAAGCTCGAAGCTTCTCAAAAACTTTCCGTATATAAACGCTCCGCAGCTTGAAGAAATCATTATAGACCATCCTTTGGATACATTCTATATGTTTTCAAGTGAAAAGATCACCGAGTTTACGTTCAGATATCCGGTTAAAAGGATCCTCGGAGGATTGATAGGAAATAATGTGCTTGAACGCATAATCATTCCGGAGGGACTTGTGGAAATAGGCGACAATGCTTTCAAGGACTTCAAAGCTCTTAAGGAATTCACCTTCCCTTCCACTTTAAAGGTTATCGGCGAACGCGCTTTTTCAAACGTGCAGTTAAAAAAGATAGTTTTAAATTTCGGTCTTGAAACGATCGGTCTTGAAGCCTTTTCGAATAACTATGCGCTTACCGAGATAATAATTCCCGAAAGCGTAGTTTTTATTGACGGGTATGCGTTCAGGGGATGCGGAAATCTAAAAAAGGCACAGCTGCCGAAGGCTTTGAAAAGCATTCCGAACGGACTTTTCGAGTTTTGCAATTCACTCGAAGAAGTAAATATTCCCGAAAATCTTATAAGTATCGGTAGTACCGCATTTTATTACTGCCATAAGCTTGTATTTAATAATCTCAGCTTTGCGGAAGGTCTTTCGGAAATCGGCGACCACGCTTTTGTCGGGACGACGATAAACAACCTGTATCTGCCGTCCACTCTTGAGAAAATAGGCAGTTCTGCATTTTATGATATAAATATCGGAAACATATATGTCGCGGGAACATTGAATGATTCGGTTTCAATGGCGCTGCGCCACGTTGGAAAGATCGATGAAGTGACTGTCGCAGGTGATGTTCTCGATACCGGCATTTTTTACTTAAACGCAGAAACAATAAACATAAAATCAAAAACACTTCCGGAAAAAGAGTCTATAACGACGGTTTCCGAGGCAATAAAAACCATTAATTTTGCAGGCACAAAGGAAGCTTGGGAAAAAGCCGGACTCAGAATCCTCAGGGGTTCCGATACCGTTGTAAATTTCGGTGTGAATTTTTAATTACAAATAATCTTTTTAAACAATAAAAACAGCCGTGATTGCCGCGCTTGCGCGACGATCACGGCTGTTTTGTTGTTCATTTTGCCGGCTGTTTAAAACCTAATTACTTACCTTTACCGCCTCTGACTGCTTTTAAAACGGCAACAAGTGCGGCGTAAAGCACGCCGGCTATCGGCCATATGAACCAATATCCCTGATATCTTCCGTTTTCAAACGGACCGAATGAAAAGAACATATAGACTGCAACCACAACAAGCCAATATGCTGTGCTGACCGCTCCGATAATGCCTGTTGAAGCTTTGTTTTCGCGGGTATAGTCATCCTCCTCAAGCAATTTATTCATTGCGCTCTGATATACTCCGGCATATACAAACATATATGTTCCGACGCCGACGATCGCAAAAAGGCAGCAGACGGCGTACAGGCACACCATATCCTCCAGGCTGAATGCCATAGCGGCGAACAGCGGGATAACCGAAAGTATGCAAAGAACGGTTCCGATTATATTCAGGCGGGTATATGTGCTTTTATAGGCTTCTCTGCGTTCCCTTATCATTCCGGTTACTCCGTACTCGGTCTCAAAAGCCTCTTTTTCAAGAAATTCAAATTCGCTCACCTTTGACGCGCAGTATATAAAAATCGAAACACCCGCAGCGACAAGCAAAAACAATGCGCAAAGTCCTATTCCCGCCGCAGCTTCTTCCGAAAGTGCGAGTTTTCCGGAATCACTGAGACCCGCAAAAAGAATAAGAGCTATCGGTGACAGTATGCACAGCAAGGTTGCAAGAGCCACTTTGGGTGCCGCGCTTTTTCTCAATGAAAGATAGGTTGAAGCCTGCTCCATTGTTATGCGGCGTACCTTGTTTTTTTCCGCATTGTTCACCTGCGGTGCCGCAGGGCTTTCCTCAATTTCATCCTTTAACAGATAGTCGGTCGTGACGCCGAAAAGTCGGCTCATCTGCACTATTTTATCCATATCAGGGACAGACTGCGCACCCTCCCATTTTGACACCGATTGACGGGTCACGTTAAGCTGCTCGGCAAGATCCTCCTGGGACCAGCCTGCTTTTTTGCGCAGAGCGATTATTTTGTCCGCTAAAATCATAATACAATTTCCTCCGATGATTTTTTATACACGGTGAGAATCGGCACCGCACCTTCGGCGCTCTCTCACTGTTCCGGTATAATTATAGGATTTTTTGCGGTTGCGTGCAATAAAGTCCGCCGTAAAATTTGTCAACCGACGGTTGCGTTTCATATTTTTTCGGCTTTTTGCGCAACGTATGTTTTATTATAACCCATAGCAGGCGGTTTGTCAAGCCAAAAATACGCTTGTCTCCAATCTCGTATGCGGAAACACAAAAAAGCCGGATTTTTGATTCCGGCAATTTTTATATATTCTCATGTACGGCTTCGAAAACCGCACAAAGCTTTACTCGGCGACAACGATATAATTATAGATGCTCTGACCGCCGTCCGCAAAGCAGAACTCCACGTCGGGGTATTCGCCTTCAAGCTGTGAATTCAGTTCGGCAAATTCGTTTTCCGAAACGTCTTCGCCGTAAAAAACAGTAACCACGTAGCTGTGTTTTTTTGTCAGCATATCTTTTACAAGCTTCCGTGCGGCAACATTTTTATCCGCCTCAGAGGTAATTATTGCCTTACCGGCGTATCCGATATAGTCACCGTTTTTGATCTTTACCCCGTTAAGCTCTGCGTCCCTTACTGCGGGAGATACATAACCGGTCGTAACCTGTCTCATGGCATTTGTCATTTGCTCCGCAAGCTTTTCGGCGCTTTCAGCGTCACCGTCAAATGCGATCACGCCTGCGTAGCCTGCGCCGAAGTCGCGGCTTTCGATCACATGAATTTTTTTGGCAGTATATATTTCAGCCGCCTGCTTTGCGGTCAGAATTATATTGCCGTTATTCGGAAAGACAAATATATGCTCTGCGGGAACCTTGTTGAACGCCTCGATGAAATCCGATGTGCTCGGGTTATTTGTCTGACCGCCCGAAACCACTTGGTCGACGCCCAGCTCTTTAAGTACATTCACAAGTCCCTCGCCGCTGCTTACGGCAACCATGCCATATTTTTTTGTCGGTTCGTCGGCCCCGGCTGCAGAAGGCTCCGGCATCTCTTTTTCCGCGTGCTTCGGCTCGGTATCGTCATGTATGTTTTCGTTATGCTGGACGGACATATTTTCGATCTTAACCGTGAGAAATTCTCCGAACTGTCGGCAAAATGCAAGTACCTTTTCGGGCTCATGGGTATGGACGTGTATTTTTATTATCGTTCCGGTTTTAAATGACACTATTGAATTACCGATAGTCTGCAAAAATTCCGTAACGGTCGCGGGATCAAACGCCTCGGCATCTACCTTTTCGTTCTGAAGCTGAAGAAGGACCTCGGTGCAATATCCGAGCGGCATCGGGGTATCGGCATTGAAAAGCGACAGATCTATCGCGGTGTTGTGTTCAGTCTCGGGGGCTTTGGAATTTGCGATCTTTTTACCGTTCAGCGCTTTATTGAAGCCTTCGACGATATAGAGAAGTCCGGCTCCGCCGCTGTCGACGACATTCGCCTCTTTAAGCACCGAAAGAAGCTCGGGCGTTCTTCTGAGAGATTCATATGCTTCCTTTACAAGGTCTGCAAACAGGCTGTTTACCGTACTGTCCTCATTAATATTTTTTACGGCGTAATCCACAGCCTCGCGTGCGACGGTCAGAATCGTTCCCTCTGTCGGGGTAAGTACCGAAGCATATGCTTTTTTAACACCAAGCATTAAAGCGTTGCCTATCGTGCGCACATCAGCCTCAGTGCAACCGTGGAAACCCTGCGACATTCCGCTGAAAAACTGTGACAGTATTACGCCGGAATTACCGCGCGCTCCCATAAGCATACCGTCGGCAAGGGTTGCCATAACCGTTTCAAGACTGCTTGAGTCCACGTCTTTAAGCGCAGCGACTCCGCTTTCTATTGTCATGCACATATTATATCCGGTATCTCCGTCGGGAACCGGGAAAACGTTCAGATTGTTTACCGTATCGGCATTAGCACGCAGTTCTGCTGCGCCGCCTGCCGCCATTTTGGTAAACATTTCTCCGTTCAAAGTTGATATATTCTTTTTTCGCTTACGATGAAATATTTTTATTTTGGTTGTTTCCATCAGAGCAAGCTCCTTTCTGAATTATATATTATAAAACGCCACAGCTTTTACCTTTCTTTGCCCACAAAGAATATGGACAGTGTATTCGGTCCCGAGTGCGAGCCGATAACGGTGCCGGTATATACGGTCATATCTATTGACAGTCCGTATTTTTCCTTAAGCATATCATCGAGCAGTTTTACATCATCCATACAGTCGCCCTGGCAGACAAATATCGGTCCCTTGGTCGTATCTTCGGCAAGCTCCCCGAATTTATCCGCAATTGCTTTGATGGAATTCTTTCTTCCGTGTACCTTTCCCATATTTATAAGATGGCCTTCGTTATCCATATGAAATATGGGCTTTATACCGAGAACCTTACCGACAAGAGCTACCGTCGGACTTATGCGTCCGCCGCGTTTGAGATAAACGAGGTCATCGACCGTGAACCAATGGCAGATATGAAGTCGCTTGTTGATAACAAATTCTTCAAGTTCTTCGATGGTTGCTCCCTCCTGCTTCTTCTGTACCGCAAGATACAGCAGAAGTCCGAGGCCCGCCGACGCGCACAGCGAGTCAACAGCTATGAGCTTGCGTTCGGGAAATTCTTCGCGCAATTCCTCCATTGCCAGACGTCCCGAGTTAAATGTGGTGCTGAGTCCTGAAGAAAATCCGATGTAGATAATATCGTTTTCTTTCTCTGCCTCTTTTCTGAAAGCGTTTTTGAAGGTTGCAACATTGATAGCAGATGTTTTTGCAATCGCGCCCGCTCTCATTTTGTCGTAGAACTCCTTCTGAGGTAGCTGGTAGTCCTCATAGTTCTTATCGGATCCGACGAACGAAAAAGTAAGACAACAACAACAGACACCCCATTCATTCAGCTTTTCAAGCGGGATATCACACGCCGAATCGGTAAAAATAATGTAATTTTTCAATTAATTACCCTCCTGATTATATATATATTGAAATAATATCAAAATATTGTAGTTACCGGTTAATTATCTTCTCAATTATTAAGCCTGTTTAAACTCTTATCACTTTTTTATATTATTTATCTGAAATTTAAAAAACAATTCCCAATTATTTAACCGGTAGTAAAAAATATGCGTTATTTTGAAGATTTTGAAATCCTGTCAAGGTTTTCCGACATACGTTCAAGCACTGAATAGAACAGTTCAAGCTCCTCTTCACTGACATCTGCGCTCGTTTTATTCTGGCTGTCGATACCTATACGGAATATTTCATCCGCTATTCCCTGTCCCTTTTCGGTCAGGACGATTTTTGCGTTATATTTTCCGCTGTTCGGATTCATACATCCGTAGCACACGATCTTCTCGTTTATAAGTTCTTCGACCTCTCTTGAGACCAGCGAACGGTTGATATTGTTTTTCCTTGCTATTTCACTTGCCGTAAGCCCTTCGGGCTTATCTATCAGAGAATAGATCCAAAATATATGTACTCCCTTGATCCCGAGCCTCATAGCAGTTGCAGTTTCAAGTGTTTTTACACATTTTCTGAGATGCTCTATTGAATATACAAATTTGCTGAACCTTTCGCTTTCCAAATTTTTCAAATCAATTCTGCTCCTTTCGGTTGTTTTCCCCGAAAATTTTGTCGGAATGTTGACTTGTCAACATATGTATTATACCATATAAAAGTTGACTTGTCAACATTTTTTTGAAAATAAGCATAACTATGCAAAAAACATAAAAAAATAAGCTTTTCCGACAAAAATTTTTCTTTTTCGGCTATTGACAAATCAAAGAAAGAATAGTAAAATAAACAATGTCAACCGATAAGGCTGAATATTTGCGGATTTGCGGAGGAATTGAAAATGCAGTCATTGAATAATAATTCAAGCAAAAATATGCCCGTTTCGGTTGCCTGCCTGTCCGATTGTCTGTCTTCGGTTTGCAGCACCATAGCTATGTCTTTTGTTGCAGCAGTACGCTTTATGTCGTACTACTTTTTTTATTATTATTATTTTTTCAAAACAGAATTGCAAAGGACAGCACTAAAAGCTTCGGTATGATTCGGATTTCGATATTATCATCGTTTAATGAACGGCGTCCTTTGCGGAGCCGTTCTTTTTGTTTAATGTTTAATATATTTTTCGGAGGGATAAAATTGGAAACGACAATCAGGCGTGCCTGTGCCAAAGATACAGAAAAGGTCATGCTGCTTTTAAGCGAGGTACTTGAGCTGCACGCAAAAATCAGACCGGACATATTTATTTCCGGACGCACAAAATACACTGAGGATGAGCTGAAAAATATATTTAATAATGAAGAAACGCCAGTGTTCGTTGCCTGCGATGAAAACGATGCTGTTGTCGGTTACATTTTCTGTCAGTTCCGGAAGCGTCCATTTTCCACGAGCATGAAGGATTTCAAAACGCTCTTTATTGATGATCTTTGCATCGACGAAAACTGTCGCGGCGCTCATATCGGCAGCAGATTATTTGAATTTGCAAAACGCTTTGCAAAGGAAAACGGTTGCTACGATGTCACGCTGAATGTCTGGGAGGGTAACGACAGTGCGATGGCGTTTTACAGAAAAATGGGTATGTTTGTCAAGGAGACCCAAATGGAAATAATTCTCGATTAATATGATTGATTGGATTGATATAGTGAGGTAAATAAAAATGAACGAGCTTGAATCTGCAAGAAAAGAAATAAACCGAATTGATGTTGAAATGGCGCGGCTTTTTGAGGAACGCATGAAAACCTGCAAGCAGATAGCCGCATATAAAAAATCAAACGGTCTTTCGGTACGCGACCCCGCAAGAGAGACTGAGCTTATAAACCGAAACAGAGCGTACATAACCGACCCGGATATTGAAACCTACTATGTAGGATTTATGCGAAACACCATAGATCTCTCATGTGCATATCAATCGCGCCTGATGAGCGGTATGAAGGTTACATACTGCGGAACCGAAGGGGCTTATGCCTACATTGCCGCAAAGAAGATGTTCCCGGAATGTGAGCTTATAAAGCATTCCGATTTCACCGACGCCTACCGCGCAGTAGAGAACGGCGAGTGCGACTGCACAGTCCTGCCGCTGGAAAACAGTTATGCCGGTGAGGTCGGTGCGGTTATGGACCTGATCTTTTCGGGCGAGCTTTATATAAATCAGGTAATTGATGTTCCGATAATACACAATCTCGTTGCCTGCGAAAATGCGACAGCCGAGACGATAAAAACCGTTATAAGTCATCCGCAGGCGCTTTCGCAATGCAATGAATATATACACCGGCACGGATTTGAGACCAAGGCATATTCCAACACTGCACTTGCGGCAAAATATGTTATGGAGTCCGGTGATCCGACAATAGCGGCAATAGCGTCTGAAGAAGCAATCGCGGCATTCGGTTTGAAGGTAATTGAAAGCGATATCAATGACAGCCGGAACAACACTACGCGCTTTGCGTCATTTTCACGCTCGCAGAATCGTCCGTCGTCGTCCGGAAAGCGCGAAAACGAAAACTTCATTATGGTCTTTACTGTACAGAACGAAGCCGGTTCTCTCGCGAAGGCTCTTAACATCATAGGAATTCACGGCTTCAATATGCGCAGTTTGCGCAGCCGTCCGATGAAAGAGCTTCAGTGGAATTATTATTTCTATATTGAAGCGGAAGGAAATATCAACACGGAAAACGGTCGAGAAATGCTCCAGGAGCTTTCGGCGATATGTGCAAAGCTCAAGCTGATCGGCAGCTATTATGCAAATAATGTAAAGTGAGGAAAGCACTATGATCATTCCCGTTAATTTCGTAAATGATTCAAACGAATCTTATGATATTGCAGTAGAACGCGGCGTACTTGCAGAGATCGGCAGATATATTGACCTTGACCGCAGAGTTCTCATAGTAACAGACGACGGTGTGCCCGGTGAGTATGCGAATACTGTTGCGACGCAGTGTGGCGCTCCGACTGTTGTGTGTATTCCCGAGGGTGAGGCAAGCAAGAATTTTGAAAGCTTCAGGCAGCTGTTATACACTATGTTATGTGAATCATTCACAAGAAAGGACTGTGTTGTGGCGGTCGGTGGCGGTGTTGTGGGTGATCTTTCGGGATTTGCGGCATCGTGCTATATGCGCGGCATTGATTTTTATAATGTTCCGACTACTCTTCTCTCTCAGATAGATTCATCTGTCGGCGGAAAAACCGCTATTGATTTTGAAAATGTGAAAAATGTTGTCGGAAGCTTTTATCAACCAAAGAAAGTTGTAATAGATCCCGATGTTCTCGAAACGCTTGACAGGCGCCAGCTTTATTCAGGACTTGCCGAAGCAATAAAAATGTCGCTTACATCCGACGCGCAGCTGTTTGAGCTTATTGAAAACAGTGTTGATCTTAATCGGGATATTGATGAGATAATCATACGGTCTCTTAAAATAAAGCGCGATGTGGTTGAGAAGGATCCGAAGGAAACCGGGCTTCGCCGTGTGCTGAATTTCGGTCATACGATAGGTCATGCTATTGAAAGTCTTTCGCACGGTGCGCTTTTTCACGGCGAATGTGTCGCGCTCGGAATGATACCGATGTGTTCTCCGACTGTTCGCATCCGTCTTATAAAGGTGCTGAAAAAATACAGGCTCCCGTTCAGGATATCGCAAAGTGCCGACGAGCTTATGCCGCTTATACTTCATGACAAGAAAGCACTTGCCAACGGTATTGTCGTGGTTTATGTCGAAGATATAGGCACATACAGACTTATGAAAGTATCTCCAGAGGAGATACGCGGGTTCATGGAAAATATTTAATTTAACCGCGGCAGTAGGATACGCCCGGAACACAGCTGAAAGGTATTGGATTTTATGAAAAATACATTTGGAAACAGTTTAAGTGTAACATTGTTCGGAGAAAGTCACGGTGAGGCGATCGGCGCGGTTATCGACGGAATTTCGCCCGGAATCTGCGTTAATAAAGAATTTATAAATAAGCAGCTCTCCCGTCGACGCCCTTCATCGCCGCTCGATACGGCAAGGCGCGAACCGGACAATTACAGAATAGTCAGCGGCGTATTCAACGGAAAGACCACCGGGACGCCGATATGTATAATAATTCCGAACGAAAATACCAAGAGCTCGGATTACACATACGGTCCGGCACGCCCCTCGCACGCCGACTATGCGGCGTATTGCAAATATCACGGATTTGAGGACTTTCGCGGCGGCGGGCACTTTTCGGGCAGGCTCACAGCAGCACTTGTGGCAGTCGGCGGAATACTGATACCTGCGCTTGAACGTCTCGGAATTAAGCTCGGCACGCATATATTGAAATGCGGCGGGGTAAAAGATGCGGCTTTCGGAGACGGCACCGCCGGAAACATTTCCGATGATATATCCTTGCTTTACAATGCCGCCTTTCCCGTTATTGATCACGAGCGCGGATGTGAAATGGCAGAGCAAATCTTAAAAGCCAAAAATGATTGCGACAGCATCGGCGGCATCACTCAGACGGCAATCGTGGGACTGCCGGCAGGACTCGGTGAGCCGTATTTTGACAGCGTTGAGAGTATGCTTTCACACGCATTGTTCGGAATCGGCGGGATCAAGGGTATTGAATTCGGTCTCGGATTCGGGTTTGCCGACGGACGGGCTTCGGAGCTTAACGATCGATTGCGCATGGTAAACGGAAGAGTCATAACCGAAACAAACAATAACGGCGGGATCAACGGCGGGATCACCAACGGAATGCCTGTTGTATTCCAATGTGTCGTAAAGCCCACGCCTTCAATATTCAAAGAGCAGGAAACGATAGATTTTATTAAAGGCGAAAACACCGGACTTACCGTCAGCGGCAGGCACGACCCCGCCATCATAAGGCGCATCTGTCCTGTCATCGACAGTGTTACGGCTATCGTAGTGGCAGATATGATTGTCGGAAAATACGGTGTGGATATTCTTGCACAGGAAACCTTGCCGGACAATGCCGCACTAAAATAATATAATAATTGAAAGGAAGCGTTGATAATGCAATACGGGCTTTTGGGAGAGCATCTAACGCACAGCTATTCGTGTGAGATCCATGCCGGAATTGCCGACTATAACTATGAGCTTTGCGAGGTGCCGAAGGACAGCCTTGATGATTTTATGGTGTGTCGTGACTTTAAGGCGATAAATGTAACAATTCCATACAAGAAGTCGGTCATTCCATATCTTGATTTCATATCCGAGTGTGCAAAAAGGATCGGAGCCGTAAACACGATAGTAAACAACGACGGAAAGCTTTTCGGATACAACACGGACTGCCTCGGAATGACCGAGGCGCTCGGATATGCCGGCATTGATATAAAAGAGAAAAAGGTTCTTATACTCGGAACGGGCGGAACCTCAAAAACCGCGCACGCGGTAGCGGAGGATCTCGGCGCGTCGGAGATCGTCACGGTTTCACGGCATGAGGGCAACGATGCGGTCACATACGAATGTGCCGTAAGCAGGCACGGGGATGCAGAGATAATTATAAATACTACGCCTGTCGGTATGTTTCCGTCAACAGACGGCTGTCCTATCGACATATCCGCTTTTCCGCGTCTTGAAGGAGTGTTTGATGCGATCTATCATCCGCTTCGGACAAATCTTGTACTTGACGCGGCAGCTCGCGGTATTCCCGCAATAGGCGGATTGTATATGCTTGTTGCGCAGGCGGTATATGCTTCGGCGCTGTTTCTCGGAAAAGAAGCGAGGGTAGATATGATCGGCAATATATATGACAGGATAACAGCCGAAAAGCAGAATATAGCCTTGATAGGAATGCCGTCATCCGGCAAAACAACAATAGGACTGCAATTATCGGAAAAGCTCGGCAGAGAGCTCATTGACACGGACAGTATTATTGTTGAGCGGGTCGGAATGCCGATATCGGATATCTTTGCAGAATACGGAGAGCAGGAATTCAGAAGGCTTGAGACCGAAGCCATTAAGGAGGCATCCGACAAAAGCGGTGTGATAATCGCCACGGGCGGCGGTGCCGTTCTGAATCCATTGAATACCCGGGCGTTGAAGAGAAACAGTACGGTCATCTTTCTTGACAGACCGCCGGAATGCTTGCTTGTGACCTCTGACAGACCGCTTTCGTCAAGCCGCACCGCGATAGAGAAAATGTTTTCCGAGCGATATGAAAAATACACGGGTGCCGCAGACATACGCATTGATGCCGACGCAACGCCCGAAAGCATTACCGATTCATTATTAAAGGAGTTGAAGATCGGATGAAAAACGATAAGCTTAAATTTCTGATACTCAACGGGCCGAACATAAACTTTTTAGGTATCCGTGAGCCGGAAATATACGGTCACGAAACATATAATGATCTTATTGAGCTGATAAAAGATCATGCGGAAAAGCGCAGAGTCTCGGTCGAATTTTATCAGTCAAATCACGAGGGTGACCTCGTTGATGCAATTCAAAAGGCTTATTTTGACAGACTTGACGGTATAGTATTCAATCCTGCGGCATATACACACACGAGTGTTGCGATTGCCGATGCAGTTAAGGGTACGGGGATACCGACGGTTGAGGTCCACATATCCGATATAAGCCGCAGAGAAGCCTTCAGGCAGATAAGCTATGTCGGTGCCGTTGCCAAAAAGACGGTAAAGGGAGAAGGATTCGGCGGATATCTCACAGCTCTCGATTATTTGATCGGGCTTGCAGGGCGGAAAGGTAATGAAGATGCGGGCAATAATTAAACCCTCTTGTTTGTCCGGAAGCGTTTATGCCCCGCCGTCAAAAAGCTATGCACACCGTATGATAATCTGCGCGGCACTTGCCGACGGATACGGGACCATACGGGAAATCTCCGAAAGTGAGGATATGCTCGCAACCATTGACTGCATAAAGGCACTCGGTGCGGATTGCAGGCTTACAGGCGATAAGCTCGATGTCAAGGGCATATATTCCGCAGGTGCCGAAAGCAATACTTGGGGAAGATCCGGTCAGAGCATTGTGTTTCCCTGCCGTGAGAGCGGCAGCACGCTGAGATTTTTTATTCCGATTGCGACTGCGCTTTTTGATTCGTGCATCTTCAAAGGTACCGAAAGACTTATGGAGCGTGGTATAGGCGTGTATGAGCATATCTTTGAAAAGCAGGGTATAGACTGCCGCAGGGTCTCGGACGGCATATATATAAATGGCAGAATAAAAAGCGGTGTATATGAGATACCCGGAAATATCAGCAGTCAATTTGTGAGCGGACTTTTGTTTGCGCTTCCGCTCTTGGACGTTCAAAGCATCATACGCGTGCTGCCTCCCGTTGAAAGTCGGGCATACATTGATATCACGATTCAGGTTTTAAAAAAATACGGGATAACCGTTGAGGAACCGGAGCCGAACACATTTGCGGTAGCGGGCGGTCAGCATTATCATCATACCTATGCCAATGTTGAGGGTGACTGGTCGAATGCGGCAAACCTGTTTGCATTGAATGCCGTCGGTGTTGGGAAAAGCATTGAGATATCAGGACTTTCCGATGAAAGTCTTCAGGGTGACAGGATATGCAAAAAGTATTTCAGAGAACTCGACAATAAAGGCAGTGTTACAGACATATCGAACTGTCCCGATCTCGGTCCGATACTTTTTGCGGTCGCAGCAGCTAAGCACGGCGGGACCTTTACCGGTACACGAAGACTCAGAATAAAAGAAAGTGATCGTGCGACAGCCATGGCGGACGAGCTTGAAAAATTCGGTATCAAGGCAACGGTCGAAGAAAACAGTGTAACGGTTAATGCGGGAGAGCTGCATTCGCCGAAATCTGTGCTTTGCGGTCACAATGACCACCGGATAGTTATGGCGCTTTCTGTGCTTGCCTGCATTGTCGGAGGAGAAATATCCGGTGCGGAAGCGGTAAAGAAAAGCTTTCCTGACTTTTTCGAAGTACTGAAAGCACTCGGAGCGGAGGTTGAACTTAAAGATGAAATATGAAATAAATAAAGATACCAAAATACTTATTGTAGGGCTTGGGCTTATCGGCGGAAGCTACGCACAGGCGCTTACCTCAAAGGGCTTTGAGGTCGGAGCAATAGATACAAACAGCGATTCAATTGCTTACGCTACCGAAAATCACATTATAAGCCACGGCAGGTGCTTTCCTGACGCGGATTATGTGGGACAATTCGATATTATCGTTTTTTCGCTTTATCCGCACACCTTCATCGAATGGATAGAAAACAATCAGAATATGATAAAATCCGGAGCGCTGATAACCGATGTTACCGGAGTAAAATGCGGCGTAGTTTACAAGGTGCAGGATATTCTGCGCAGAGACCTTGAATTTATCGGAGCACACCCCATGGCGGGACGCGAGTTAAGCGGGGTACGAAATGCGCGAAAGGAAATCTTTGAAGGAGCGAATTATATCGTAACTCCGACAGATAAAAATTCGTGTGATGCCATTGACATCTGCAAAAAACTCGGCGAATTGCTCGGCTTTAAATCAATTTCCGTGCTTTCCCCCGAAAAGCACGATGAGATGATCGGATTTCTTTCTCAGCTTACGCACTGCATTGCGATATCGCTCATGGTCTGCAGAGATTCCGAAAGTCTTGCGCTTTACACAGGCGACTCCTTCAAGGATTTGACAAGGATTGCCAAGATAAATGACGCTATGTGGAGCGAACTGTTTCTTTTAAACAAGGATGAGCTGCTGTCACAAATGAATCTGTTTTCAGAAAAATTTGAGACGCTCAGGAAAACCATTGAAAACGATGATATAGACACCATGCGAGAGATCATGCGTCTTTCGACTTCCCGTCGGGAATATTTTGACAATATCAAAAAAGACTGAATTACGAAAATATAAATATATAACATAAATATACAAGGAGATCAAAAAAATGAACATGGAATTCAAAAGAAAGCTGCCTACGCTTCAGGAGGTCAGAGATATGTATCCGCTTTCTGAAAAGGCAGCGCTGAATAAAAAAGAAAATGACCGGGCAATAAGAGCCGTTTTCGGCGGTGAGGATGACAGACTTGTACTCGTTATAGGTCCCTGCTCTGCAGACCGTGAGGATGCCGTTCTTGACTATATTTCACGTCTGCGCGGAGTGCAGGAAAAGGTAAAAGATAAAATCATAATTATCCCGCGCATATATACAAACAAACCGAGAACAACCGGTGACGGCTACAAGGGAATGCTTCATCAGCCCGATCCCCACGCTTCACCTGATATGCTCAAGGGTCTGCTTGCCATCCGCAAGCTGCATCTCAAGGCGCTTGAAGAAACCGGGTTTTCATGTGCGGACGAAATGCTTTACCCCGAAAACCACCAATATCTTGCGGATCTTCTGTCATATGTTGCAGTCGGTGCAAGATCGGTTGAAAATCAGCTTCACAGATTAACCGCCAGCGGACTTGACCTTCCCGTAGGTATGAAGAATCCGACCAGCGGCGACCTTTCAGTCATGATGAATTCAATTACAGCTGCACAGCATTCGCACACCTTTGTATATTCCGGTTGGGAGGTTCAGAGCAAGGGCAACCCACTTGCTCACGCGATACTCAGAGGCTCGGTCGACAAAAACGGGCATTCGACACCGAATTACCATTATGAAGATCTTCAGACGCTTTGCGAACTTTATGCCAAGAGCGGATTGAATAATCCCGGCGTTATCGTTGACACCAACCATTCAAATTCCGGAAAGCATTGGGATGAACAGCCGCGTATTGCAAAGGAAATTTTACACAGCACACGTCATTCTGCGGATATAGCAAAGCTTGTCAAGGGGCTTATGATCGAATCCTACATTGAAGACGGCGCTCAGAAGCCCGACGGTGGAATTTACGGTAAATCCATAACAGACCCGTGCCTCGGTTGGGACAAGACAGAAAAGCTTATCCTTGAGCTTGCAGACCTAAGATGACCCAATCAAAAGACACAGGTACGATACAATGAAAAATTCTGATTTGAACCTGTCGGTCCCTGAAAAAATGGTCGCGCTCGGAGAAAGCAGGTCGGTAATAAGAGATCTGTTTGAATATGCAAACACAAGGAAGGCGGAGATAGGCGCTGACAAGGTCTTTGATTTCAGCCTTGGGAATCCATCTGTTCCCTCGCCTGCCAAGGTAAATGAAACGCTTATCCGACTTATTTCCGACACCGACAGTACGCTCCTTCACGGCTACACCTCATCTGCCGGATGTATTGAAGCACGCCGTGCAATTGCGGCATATGAAAACCGCCGCGCGGCTTCATACGGTATGACGGTGTCGGCGGAAAATGTTTATATTACCTGCGGTGCGGCGGCGTCTCTTACAATATCACTGACAGCCCTTATATGCCCGGGTGACAAAATAGCTCTCCTCGCGCCCTTTTTCCCGGAATACAGAGTATTTGCCGAAAAAGCGGGTGCCGAGGTGGTCGTTATTCCGCCGACAGACGAAAGTATGCTACCCGACTTTGACGCACTTGTGTGTGCCGCGAGATCGGGAATCAAGGCACTTATTATCAACTCACCTAACAATCCGTCGGGTGCGGTTTACAGTCGGGCTGTTATCGAAAGGATAGCCGAAATATTGCGGGCTGCCGAAAAAGAGCGTGGCGAGACAATATTTTTAATTTCCGACGAGCCTTACCGCGAGCTTGTTTACGGTGACGCGGAGCCGCCTTTTGTGCCTGCGTTATACGAAAACACGCTGATATGTTATTCATACAGCAAATCCCTCTCGCTTCCCGGCGAGCGCATAGGATATATTCTTGTTTCGCCCGATATTCAAAACGGTGCATCCGCAAAGATTTTTGCGGCGGTCTGTGGCGCGGGACGTGCGCTCGGATATGTGTGTGCGCCGAGTCTGTTCCAGCGAATGGTCGCGGAATGTGCGGAGGAAAAACCGAACATATGCGCATATGACAAAAACAGGCGCATAATATACAATGAGCTTACACAGCTCGGGTTTGTCTGCACACCTCCGGACGGTGCGTTTTATCTGTTTATAAAATCTCCGGTTCCCGATGCACGGGAATTCTGCGAAGCGGCAAAACGCTTGGAAATAATGCTTGTCCCCTCTGACAGCTTCGGAATCGGCGGCTATGCCCGCCTCGCATACTGCGTCTCCGAGCAAACCATAAGATCTTCTCTGCCCGCCTTCGCGGCACTTGCAAAGCTGTATTTCAATTGAAATATACGGCTGAATACAATATATTGAGTTGAATTTATCTCATTTGACTCTATTTTCCCCGCTGTTTATGCGGCTTGTTAAGCTTATAAAAGCTAAAATTCAGGAGTTGTTGTGTTTTTTTCACAGCAGCGCCTGTTTTTTTATTTTTTTGCTTCATTAAATAAAATTTTTTTATTTTTTTCAAAACCGAGAAATATTATGCAAAAAAATGCGTCTTATTAGGTGAAAGGAAAAATAATGGTATTTACTGACATCCGATAAAATCGAAAGGAGGTCTGCTTATCATATCGGATACCCCCTCTTGCGTATATACGGCAATGAAAATTTCCGATTATCGGATTAAATTAAATAAATATTTATTAAGGGGGAAATTATGAAAAAACTTTCGATAATTATATCAATATTTATTCTCGCATCTATATTAATGACCTCATGCTCAAAAAAGCAGGTAGTTTACCCTGAAGTATACGATGTTAAACTTGTCGGTCTGTCTGCCGGGGGAGGAGGCTCATCGAGCAAAGTTGAAAAAGATGTATTGAAAAATAGCTTATACGAAAAAAATAGTTTGTCAACAAAAGATATAAACAACTTATTCGGGACCAAAGCTAACATAAAAGTTAATTATTGTATCACAACAATCAACCCAACCGTTAGTTATGAAACCGATCTTTATCATGGCAATAATATATTTGTAAGATACAATGCAAAGACGAATAAAATTGTTGAGCTTGATCAATATGATAAGTTTGAATATGATCCGAATTTTGTTTCAGAAGTAAATCTATCTTCTTCCGATGAAGAATATATAGAATATGCAAAAAAAGTTTTGCTTGAAAATGCCGGGGTTTCAACAGACGGCTGGGAAGCTACTGTCAACATATACGAAGACAATGACTGTTATGTCTCATTCAGCAAAAAAATTGACGGCTTTGATCGCAATGACGGTATGTCGGTCATAATGAGTACCCGAGGCGAGGTCAGATTCTACAATGCAATCAACAGCGATGAATATTTCAAGCCATTTGAAAATGCAACAATAGACAAGGAAAAGCTTGAGGAAAGCATTTGGAAGGCGTTTTCAAAGGTGAAAATAGCTCCGACCAGTATTATATTTGGATTTCAAAGAGATAAAATGACTATTCGGCTTGCGGCAATCAAAAACGAGCTTTGGGCCCACGCTACCGTAGAGTACTCGTATAAAACCGAATATAAAGAAGATATTCTCGAGTTTAAAGGAATGGTCGCATATGAAATCAAATTAGCAGAGGCAAAATAAAGGTTTTGCTATATCCCTGACTGCCAAAAGGCAGTCAGGGGAATGGAGGAAATTATGAAAAAACTTTCGATAATTATAAACTCACGCGCATATATGAGCAGGATTTGAAACGCTATGAAGATGCGCAAGAGAAAAACAAATAATCCTGATTTGCAGGCTTGAATTTAAAACTACGGGACTGTCGTGGTACGACAGCCCCGTTTCATATTTATAGAAAATAAAATCAAATAATATAATCGTTTCCGGTCTGATTTTTCATCAGATCTGCAACGGTTACGGAATCAAAATAATCCTTTGTCATTTTATAATATTCCCGCCACATCGGCAAGGTCTGGCAGGTTGCGGCGCGCTTACACGTAGCCGCTCCGCATTCAAGGCACGCGACCGGAGCAAGATCATCTTCCGTACATCTTAAAATCTCGCCGACTGTATATTTATCCGGTGTGCGCAAAAGCCGATATCCGCCGCCCTTTCCGGATGCTCCTTCAACAAGCCCGTTTTTTACGAGCAAGGGCATTATTCTTTCCATATATTTTACGGAAATGTCCTGCCTGTCGGCAATACATTTCAACGACACATATTCCCCGCCGCTGTGTTCGGCAATATCGATCATTATTCTTACGGCATATCTGCCTCGTGTGGATATCATTTCGGCAAGTACCTTTCTGTGTTTTATTGTTGTATCCGGGCTTAATTTTCCGTACCGGATATCTCACCGCCTCCGAGTACAATATCACCGTCATAAAAAACAGCCGCCTGTCCCGGTGTGATCGCTCTCTGAGGCATATCAAATATAACCTTTACTGAGCCGTCCTCCTGCGGGATCACCTCCGCCCATTCCTCGGGCTGTCTGTATCTGATCTTGGCTTTGCATCTGAAGGGCTCGGTCGGTATCTCTCCCGATATCCAATTTACATCGGAAACAAAAGCGGTTTTTCTATAAAGCCCGTCCTCGTGTCCGAGCGAAACAGTATTGCTTTGCGGATCAAGCGCACAGACATAATATTTATCGGGCAAGGAAAGTCCGAGCCCTTTATGCTGTCCGACCGTATAGTGGATAATTCCTTTATGCTGCCCGAGAACCTTTCCGTTTACATCTACATAGTTTCCGCAAGGTGTTTTTTTGCCGGTATGAAGCTCGATTATCTTCGCATAATCGCCGTCCGGAACAAAACAGATATCCTGGCTGTCGGGCTTTGAGGCATTTATAAAACCGGCTTGATCAGCTATTTTCCTGGTTTCTGCTTTGGTAAGCTCTCCGAGCGGGAAAAGCGTATGTGCCAGCTCATACTGCGTCATTGTGTACAGCACATAGCTTTGGTCTTTGGTTACATCTGTTGCTTTTTTCAGAATGTATTTTCCGGATTCACTGTCAAATACGATTTTAGCGTAATGACCGGTTGCGATATGATCACAGTCGAATATCTCGGCACGTTCAAAAAGCTTTGCAAATTTCATATAGCGGTTACAGTCGATGCAGGGGTTCGGGGTTCTGCCGTTCGTATAGCTGTTTATGAATTTATCAATTACCTTATTTTTAAAATCATATGAGAAATTGAACACATAATATTTCATACCGAGACGTCTTGCCACGCTGTTTGCGTCCTCGATATCATCAAGCGAGCAACAGGTATGCGAACGCGGAATTCCCGCGTCTTCATTATGGTACAGCTTCATAGTACAGCCGATGCAGGTATTTCCCGCATCGCACAGCAGCTTTGCCGCGACGCTTGAATCGACACCGCCGCTCATTGCAACAAGTATTTTCATAATCCTTTGAAAAAGTATGGGCTATCAGTCGGCAAAAAGCGGGGTCGAAAGATATCTGTCGCCGGTATCCGGGAACAGCACAACTATGGTTTTACCTTCGGCTTCAGGACGCTTTGCTACCTCGATCGCCGCGTGAAGTGCCGCACCCGAGGAAATACCGACAAGAACGCCTTCGCTCTTTCCGACAAGCTTACCTGCCGCAAAAGCATCATCATTTCCGACGGTAATTATCTCGTCGTAAACCGCTGTATCAAGTACCTTTGGAACAAATCCCGCGCCGATACCCTGAATTTTATGCGGACCCGCGACGCCTGTCGAAAGCACGGCGGAGGTAGCGGGTTCAACGGCAACTATCTTTACATTATCAAGCTTTGATTTGAGATACTGTCCGACACCGGTTATCGTTCCGCCCGTTCCGACGCCTGCGACAAAATAATCAACTTTACCGTTGGTATCGTCATAGATCTCAGGACCGGTATGCTCAAAGTGTGCCTTCGGATTGGCGGGGTTTACAAACTGCCCCGGAATAAAGCTGTCGGGAATCTCCTTTGCAAGCTCGTCTGCCTTATCGATTGCGCCCTTCATTCCCTTTGTTCCGTCGCTCAAAACAAGCTCGGCACCGTATGCCTTCATGATCTGTCTGCGCTCGACCGACATGGTTTCCGGCATTACGATAATTATTCTGTAACCCCTTGCAGCGGCTACCGAGGCAAGTCCTATACCCGTATTCCCGGATGTGGGTTCAATTATAACCGAATTCTTTTTGAGCAGTCCTCTGCTCTCTGCGTCGTCTATCATAGCTTTGGCAACTCTGTCCTTAACCGAGCCTGCCGGATTGAAATATTCAAGCTTTGCAAGGATTCTGGCTTTTAAGCCGAATTTTTTTTCGATATTTGTAAGCTCAAGCAACGGTGTTTTTCCTATGAGCTGATCGGCGGATGTGTAAATTTCAGACATGATATTTCTCCTTAAGATAAAATTTAAATCAGATAAAGTTAGCGTAGATATTATAATGTCACTTACCTACTTGTTAAGTAGGTATATTATAATACCTGCCGATTGATTTGTCAATATATTTTTTGCTTTTTTAAATCATTTGACTATTTTATTCAAATTAATTTTATGATAAGCATAAAAGCTGTAAGGATTGCAAGAAAAGCAAAATTGAATGCGGAAAATTCCGCTATATAGCGGCCGCTCTTACCGGGATTGTTCTTTGCATATTCGCGAAATGTGATAAGGCTTGCGAGTGATGAAATAAGTGTGCCGACGCCGCCGATATTTACGCCGACAAGCAGATCCCTGTAATTATCCGTAAACTGCGACAGAAGTATTGCAGACGGCACATTGCTTATACATTGACACGACAGAATGCTGAAAAGCAATGTGCTTTTTTCCATGAGGAAGGAAAAGACATTGCGGACAGCGTCTATTCTTGCCATATTCCCGGAAAATATAAAAAAGAACACAAAGGTCAGAAGAAGCGGATAATCCACCATACGCAAAGCCTTGCGGTCGGCAACAAGCAGAACTGCGGGAATAACTATAAGTCCAGTCCAATATGGAATACCTCTGAACACTATTACGATTGCAAGCGCAAACAATGCAACATATATCGCGGTTCTGAGGGGAGGCAGCTTTGCGTCATCGTCTCCGACAGTAAGCGGCTCCGGCTTTACAAAAATAATACAGCAAACGGTTATCATTATCACCGCAAGTGCGAACGGAGGCGCCATTATCTGCACAAATTCGAGATTCGGAATTTCGAATTTGGTATAAAGATAAAGATTCTGCGGATTCCCGAATGGTGTCAGCATACCGCCGAGATTTGCGGCTATGTTCTGCATTATAAAAGTAAATGCCATATATTTTTCTTTGCCGGTAGTGGTAAGCACAAAATATCCGAGCGGCAGAAATGTAAGCAATGCCATATCATTTGCTATAAGCATAGAACCGATAAAGGTTATGTAAACAAGTACGAGAATACACATACGGGCATTCTTGAAGCATTTTACAACTTTATTGGCGAGAATATAGAAAAAGCGTATATTTTTAAAGGCACAGACCACTGCCAGAACACAGAAAAGGCAGGTAAGCGTTTTAAAATCAAAATAATTTTTATATTCGCTGTCTATCGGTACTATAAAGCAGGTGACGGCGGCAGCTATCATCGCTATGACCATCACGGTATTTTTTCTGACAAATGCGACTATCGCACGCAGTACTTTATTTATACGATTATTTTTTCGGTTATCGGTTCTTTTTTCTGAGATCGTCATTTCGGTATTCTCGTTTCAAGGTTATAGTATTATGCAGTCCGATAATAAGACCACAAGGCGATATTGTATCACAATTTCGATTACAATTCAATAATTATTTTGCAAAAAAACGTTACCGGAATATATTTTATAGCCTAAAAAGATAAAACGGCTGTTAAAAGACCTGATGTCTTTAACAACCGCTTTATTATGTCATAAAAGAGCGTTGAATCTCTTTTATGATTCCTTTTTCTTTTTGAGCATTCCCCCTGCCAGGGTGGTAATGGTCATGCAAAGTACGCCCAAGCCCGTCATTGACGAAGCACAGCCCTTGTTCTTTTCGGGAGTCTCGGAGGTCTGAGATTCGGGGGCTGAGGTATCATCGGGTTCGTTTGTTGATTTTGTATCCGCAGCCGTGTCGCTTCCGGAAGTTGTATCGGTACCCGGGTTCTGGTCATGTGATTCTTCGAATTTTTCAAGCTTTGCCTGATTTTCAACAGCATCAATACCTTTAAGCTTTGCATATGCTTCGGCAATCATTCTTTCAAATATCGGGAGAACGTGGTTCATACCGTCAACGTTCAGGTGGCTGACGTCGCCTGCAGTCAGGAAATATTTGATCCTGTTCTGAGGGTTTGAGGCATCAATACCCGTAACGGCTGTATCGGCGGCGTATATGCAGACTATATGCGGATCGTTATAATATTCCGCAAGCTGTTTCATTGCATCGGCATAATCGTTATTTGTTCCGAGATATCCTTTTTCGGTGGCATTGCTCCAAGGTGTTACAAGGACAATCAACGCATCAGGCACCTTTGTGCGGAGTTCTTTTATCACAACATTGAGTGCACCCTTGAAGGTCTTCGGATCGGTGCTTGTATCTGTTCCGAAGGGTACGTCATAATGACGGTCGTTTCTTCCGCCTTCAAGGAAATATATGTTTCCGTCGAGAGGCATCTCGCCGAATCTTGAGTAAACGGGCGGTTGATTTCCGGCTCTGCCGGCGGCATCTGCAACAGTGTTTCCTCCGATGCCGTAGTTATGATATGTCATTCTGTATTTATTTCCGAGCAGATTGACCCATGTCTGGTGCTGACCGAGGTTTGCACCGCCGAAATAGCTGTCGCCTATGGCATACATTTTGATCTTTTCAAGCACGGTATAATAGTTCTCGCTTTGATCTGCAAGCCATTCTGCGGCTTTTTTTACATTTTCAAAATCCGAGACGGATTTTACCGTAGCATCCTTTATTTTTACAGTTGCGGCGCCGTCTGTACATACAAGCGCATTTGCAAGTCTGAGATTTTCATATTTTTTCAGATGAGCGGCAAGCTCCTGTCCGCCGACAAACAATACATCCGAAATCTTTACGGGATAGTTTTGTATTATCTCATCAAGCAATCTCATAGCGGAATCAGTGCTCCCCTTATACGCAACGACGATCCCTTTATATTTTTTGTTGACAAGCTCTTTGGCTATAACCGAATCTGCGGAATTATCGAAAGCAAGTGTATATTGCTTATTCGCGTCATAGTTTTTGGGCAGATATACAGCAAAATCTATCTTTTTGCCGCCGTTTTCCGTATATGACATATTCTTGAGAGTTCCGTCGGTTGATTTGTCAAGTGCGGTGAAATCGGTCTTATATACAAAGTAAATTGGGGGAATGATCTTTTCCTCGGTTGTGATAGGTGTGGAAAGACGCAGGCAAAGCCGTATGTTTTCGTTGTCTTCGGTAGTCGTATAACAGTACACACGATAACTTGAATCAACGATAACGGACGGGCAGTCGCAGCCTGTGTAATACGGTTTTGTTTTATCTATCATCCATACCTTATCGGAAAATTTTTTCCAATGCGAAAGTGTTAGCACGGAGGTTGAGGCATACGCCGCGCCTCCGAAATCCTCGTATGTCTGGTCAAAGAAGTAAACAGTGGTCCCGGCTTTCGGAACCGTGATGACATCTGTGTACATATAATATTCGTTGCTCGGCGAGGTTATTGTAAACGCCTTCGAATCATGATATTGCGATCCGATATATCCCGGATTCCAAACGGTATTCACGAGTTCACCGCCGAATTCAGCCCCGGTTCTGATGCTCAGTATTTTCGCGTCCGGCCACTCGGTCCTTTTGTCCACAACATTTGAAAAGGTTCCCGGCTTTGTTGTTGCTCTCCAATGCACCTTCATAGGCTCTCCGACCTCAAGAGCTGTTCCGGTAGTACCGGGACGACAGCCGAGCCTTATCACCTCGTTATCAGCACCGGAAATATAGCTGAAGCTGTATGTTGAACCGCTTGAGCTCATGCAGAGCTTATCGGAAGCGTTGGCACCTTTATCATATACAAAGCGTCCGTCGGAGGTCTGTTTATAAAGAGTAAAGGAATTATAGTTTGTGTTCGTAGCTGTCGGTTGAGTCAATGAAAAATATATTTCCGTTCCGGCTTTCGGAATTCTGATAAGTCCGGACACAACATATGATTCCGAATAGAATTTGGTTTCTCTTGCAGAGCCGTTTGTATTTGTTTCCGAGCTTGCGTATCCCGAAAACCAACGTATTCCCTTTACGGTACCGTCGCTTTCAAATGTTGATGTAAAGTCGTATGCTTCTATAAGCGATTTTGTAGACGGGCTGTCGGTCGGCTCGGCATATACCTTGGGAAGAGCGGAGCCGTTCCCTTCATGACGATAGCAAAGGCGTATGTATTGATTATCCTTGTCCGTAACAAATTCATATCTCATTCCGCCGTTTTCGGGTATCTGACCTACGGATGCATAATTGTAGGTTCCCTGTACATTGGTACCGGAAAGCTCAATCTCCGTGCCTGCTTTGTTCCATTCGGAAAAGATATATGCCGAATTCGAGGTGGACGTGCTATCAGTTCCGGGATTTTGTCTTTGATCTACAAAGCTAATTTTTGTCCCGGCTTTGGGTACGGCTATAACATCGGTATATCTGTATATCGTGGAACCGTTTGAAATTTTGTTTTTATAGTTTTTATTGACATTGCTTCCGACATATCCGTCATTCCATTTGACATCTATCTCGGTCTTGGTGCTTCCCTCTGCGCCGACAGACACTCCTGCTGTCATAAAAAGCGAAAGAAGGACTGAAAGTAACAGCAAAGTGCTGACAAATCTTTTCAAAGTATTTTCCTCCTGTAATATCGGTTAAATTTATCTGAATGCTGACAGAAATTATTATAACACATGTGTTTCTTAAAGTCAACAAAAAAACGATAAATATTTATCACATTTTGTAGGATAGTAAATTCTCAAAGTAAATGCAACTGTGCAATTTAGAGTTGCATTTACTTTGAGAATTTACTACCAACACTTCTGAATTTAAGAGCAAAACAAAAAAGTTGACAAAAACGAAATTATATGATATAATAATTTTCAAGTGTTATTTTGTATCGCTTGGCGCTGTTTTAACTTGCGGGTATGGCGAAATTGGCACACGCATAAGATTTAGGATCTTACGTCGAAAGACTTGCAGGTTCGACCCCTGTTACCCGCATATCAAAAGATACTATAAAAAAGTGACCGTCACATTAGTGGCAGTCACTTTTTTATATTTTAACTATTTTAATTATTTTACGCACACCAGGGCTTCCTTGGCGTGGATCATTGCTGCGACGGTATCATTGACGGGTGTCTGGATTCCGTATTTTCTTCCGAGACGGCAAACCGAGCCGTTTATAAAATCTATTTCGGTCCTTCTTCCGTGCGATATATCCTGACACATCGAGGCTTTTCCCGTGCTGTCGGCATCGGCAACGGCATAAACGTCGGAAACGGTGGCGGAATAATCAAAGCTTTCACCGTCAGCGTTTGCCACGCTGACCGCTTCTGTAAGCAACGCCTCTGCAAGCTGTCTTGCATACGGATTATCTTTTAAGAAGCCGATATTTGTATCAAGCAATGCCGTTATCGGATTTATTGTAAGATTTACGAACAGCTTCTTCCATATCAGCGTTTTTACGCTGTCGCAATATTGCGTTTCTATTCCCGCCGTGCGAAAAGCTTCTGCTATTCTGCGGGCGCCCTCTTCGTTTTTATACATAGCTCCGATATTTGTCATTCCTCTGCCGCTGTGATAGACAACTCCGGGTTCAAGCGTTACTGCGTTATGCTTGGTCGTACCGAGAAGTATGTTTTCACGTCTGACGTATTTTTCGATTATGTCGCCATTTCCCATGCCGTTCTGGAGCGAAAGTACAAGCGTATCCTCTCCGACAAGCGACAGATTTCCGGCAAGAGCCGCGTCTGTTGCCGTGCTTTTGACAAATATTATCAGAAGCTCTGCCGGTTTCGGAACACAGTTGCCGCTTTTGTTTTCATTGCATGAAATTTCATTGCTTGAAAACACGGGAATATTATAATTGCGCTTTGCCCCTGTTTTGTCTGTCACGGTTACACCGTTTTTTCTTATTGCTTCGACGGTTTTATCATATGAATCCACAAGCGTCACTTCGTTGGTCGTACTGAGCATTGCGGCGTAAATACACCCCATAGCCCCAGCGCCTATAATCGTAATCCTCATGTAAAAATCTCCTTTCGATCTTTGAAATACCGTATCCGGCCGCCGGAAAATCAGTCGATCGTAATCTCCTCTATCCAGCCCTTCGGTGCTTCGACCGTTCCGAGCTGTATTCCTCTGAGAGTTTCGTATAGCTTTTGAGTATAAGGTCCGCATTTCTCCATGCCCGACGGGAAACATATCTCTTTACCATGGTCGTTGATCTTTCCTATCGGAGATATGACCGCAGCAGTTCCGCAGAGTCCGCACTCGGCAAAGTTCTTTACCTCTGAAAGTGCAACGGGTCTTTCCTCGACCTTCATACCGAGCATATGCTCAGCGACATAAAGCAATGAGCGTCTGGTAATAGACGGAAGGATACTGTCGGAGTTCGGTGTGACCAATGTACCGTCGGAGGTTATGAAAATAATGTTTGCTCCGCCTGTCTCCTCAATGTAGGTTCTTGTTGCGGAATCAAGATAAATATTTTCGTCAAATCCGAGTTCGTGCGCTTCCACTATCTGGAAAAGGCTCATGGCGTAGTTAAGCCCTGCCTTGATATGCCCCGTTCCGTGCGGTGCGGCACGGTCAAGGTCACAAATCCTTACGGTCAGCGGCTTCACGCCGCCTTTAAAGTAGGGGCCGACTGGAGTTGCAAAGATCCTGAATTCAAAATCCTTTGCCGGTTTTACCCCGACTACGGGCGTTGTGCCGAACATAAACGGCCGCAGATAAAGCGACGCACCCGTACCGTATGGCGGAACGTATGCGGCATTGGCTTTTACGACCGCTTTAACGGCATCAACGAATTTTTTCTCGTCATAGACAGGCATTCTCATGCGGCGGCAGGAGTCTGCCATGCGTGCTGCATTAAGGTCGGGACGGAAGCAAACTATTCTGCCGTCAACCGTTTCATAGGCTTTGAGTCCCTCGAAAACCGTCTGTGCGTATTGCAGAACGCAGGCGCTCTCGTTCAATACGATATTGCCGTCATCCGACAGCCTGCCCTCGTCCCACTTACCGTCTGTATATTCGGACACGAATCTTTTATCGGTCTTTATATATCCGAAGCCGATGTTTTCCCAATCTATATCCTTCTTGACAACTGTTTTTTTATTTTTATCAATCGATGTTTCCATTTGATAAAATCCTCCGATAATTATTTTCCGCTGTCACCGTAGTTTGACAGCACACGTGCCGACGGATCGTTTACGTTGCACCCATCCCAAGAACGGTTAGGCATCCAGAAATCCGTCACCATTTCCGCCTGGCCGGGATAATATTCTTCAAATATTTCACGGTAAAGAAGCGATTCCTTTGTAAAAGGAGTGGCAAAGTCATACTTTTTGATTCTTTCCGAAAATTCGGCATCGGTATATTTTCTCTCGGCGTACTTTTTCAGATCATCTACCATTGAATGACCGACCGCATCCGAAAAGGCGGCTTTCTCCCGCATTAAAATATCATACGGCAGCCAATCTCCTTCAAATGCATGGCGCAGCAGATATTTTCCTTTGCCGTATTTATTCATCTTGATCTCCGGATCAAGGCTCATAACATAGGCTGCAAAATCAAGGTCGCCGAACGGAACGCGCGCTTCAAGCGAGTTGACAGAAATACATCTGTCTGCGCGAAGTACATCGTACATATAAAGCTCGCGTATTCTTTTCTCGGCTTCTTTTTGAAATTCCTCGGCTGACGGTGCAAAATCCGTATATTTGTAACCGAAAAGCTCGTCGGATATCTCGCCTGTAAGAAGCACTCTGAGAGATGTATTTTCATGTATATATTTACAGACCAGATACATTCCTATCGACGCGCGGATCGTGGTTATGTCATATGTTCCGAGAAGTGCGATCACCTTCGGAAGTGCCTCTATAACATCGGCTTCCGTGATGATTACTTCCGTATGCTCCGAGCCGATATACCTTGCGACCTCTGCGGCATACTTGAGATCTATTGCATCCGTACTCATACCGATGGCAAAGGTCTTTATCGGCTTATCCGAAAGCCTTGCCGCAACCGCGCAAACGAGCGATGAGTCAAGTCCGCCCGAAAGCAAAAATCCCACCGGAGCGTCCGCATCAAGGCGCTTTCTTATGCCCTCGATAAGCTTTTCTCTGATCCTGCGGCAAGCCGTTTCAATATCGTCGTGACAGATCTCATCCACCCGGCTCATATCGTGATAGCAGGTGAACTTCCCGTCTTTATAATAATATCCGGGCGGAAAGGGAATTATTCTGTCTGTCAGTCCGACAAGATTCTTTGCTTCGCTTGCAAACATTATGCCGCCGCTCTTATCATAGCCGTAAAAAAGCGGTCGTATTCCGATCGGATCTCTTGCGGCGATATATCCGCCGCTTCTTCCGTCATATATTATCAAGGCAAATTCAGCATCAAGCATACCGAACATATCTGTTCCGTATTCACGATAAAGTGGAAGCAATATCTCGCAGTCCGAGCCGCTTGAAAATGAATACCCCTTTTGCTCAAGATCTTTTTTCAGCTTACGGAAGCCGTATATCTCTCCGTTGCAGACCAGATAATCTCCGTCCATTGAAAACGGTTGCATTCCGCTTGGGTCAAGTCCCATGATGGCAAGCCTGTGAAAGCCGAGAAAGCCCTTGTCTGTCTCGATAACTCTTGACATATCAGGACCTCTCGATACTGTTTTTTCAAAGCCTTCTTCAAATCTCTCTTTTGATATCCCGGTTCCGCGATATCCCATAATCGAACACATAAATCCTCCTAAAATCAGCACATTATTTTTACATAACTGTTATTTTAGGACGAACTGTGCTGCCCGCGGTACCACCTAATTTATCTCTGAAGAGATCCCTCTTGGCTCAATCAAGCCTTTCCGGTTAACGCCCGGCTACGGCTCGCTTACTTGCACTTTTCCGATAAATAATTACGGATTTCACGTTCGGCTTGCGGCTCCGGGGTGTTCTTCACGCGGGCGTCGGCGCACGGTTCTCAGCTTCTCCATACTCTCTGTATGCCGCGGCTCCGCGGTACTTTTCCCCATCGTTGCCTTTGTTTTTCTTAATCGAAATGAAATATTGAAATTATGTCAGGATATTATTCCCACTCTACCGTTGCAGGCGGCTTGGAGGTAATATCATAAACTATTCTGTTTATTCCCTTGACCTCATTGACTATTCTTCCGGATATTCTGTCAAGAAGCTCGTAAGGAATCCTTGCAAAATCTGCTGTCATAAAGTCCGTTGTTGTAACCGCTCGAAGTGCAAGTGTATAATCATAGGTTCTTCCGTCGCCCATTACGCCGACCGAACGGGTATTTGTCAGGACTGCGAAATACTGCCCGAGCTTTTTGCTCTCGCCGCTCTTTTCAAGCTCTTCGCGCATTATAATATCTGCGTCGCGCAGCATATCGGCTTTTTCCTTTGTAACTGCACCGATAATTCGTATGGCAAGTCCGGGACCCGGGAACGGCTGACGCATTACAACGCTGTCGGGAAGTCCGAGCTCTTTTCCGAGCGCACGAACCTCGTCCTTAAACAGCAATCTGAGCGGTTCCATAACGCCTTTGAAGCGTTCCATGACCTCGGGAGGAAGCAGTCTGTTATGATGGCTTTTTATAACATCGGCGTCTCCCTCACCCGATTCGATAACATCGGGATATATCGTTCCTTGTGCCAGATAGTCTTTTTTGGTAATTCCGAATCTGTCCGCTTCATCGCAGAAGACATAGCCGAATTCGGCACCGATGATTTTACGTTTTTCCTGCGGATCTGTAACGCCCGCAAGCTTTCCCAAAAATCTGTCTGCCGCATTTACACGCACGAAATTTACATTTCTGTCCGAAAATGCCGTCTGTATCTCATCGCCCTCGTTTTTACGCATAAGCCCGTGATCCACGAATACGCAGGTCAGACGCTTTCCTATTGCCTCTGCAAGAAGTGCCGCAAGCACCGAGGAATCAACGCCGCCCGACAGCGCGAGCAGTACACGTCCGTCCTCGCCCACCTGTTTGCGGATATTTTCGACCGTCGTCTTGCAGAAATCCCCCATGGTCCAATCGCCTTTTACATGACAGACTTTGTAAAGGAAGTTATGCAACATACGGCTGCCGTATTCGGTATGATTCACCTCGGGATGGAATTGCACCCCGTAAAATCCTCGCTCTTTATCGGCTATCCCGACATTCGGGCAGGCTTCACTGTGTGCGACCCTTATAAAGCCCTCGGGCATTTTCGACATATAATCGCCGTGGCTCATCCAAGTAACGCTGCATTCCGGCAGACCGTCAAAGATCTCGCAATCGGTGTCAAACTCGGTGACTGTTTTACCGTACTCTCGTGCGGTATCGTCATCGGCAGGTGAAACCTTTCCGCCGAGCATATGTGCTATCAGCTGGCAGCCGTAGCATATACCGAGGATCGGAATGCCGAGTCTGAATATTTCAGGGTCGATCTTCGGAGAATTTTCCTCATAAACACTGTTCGGACCGCCTGTAAATATGATTCCGACCGGTTTCTCCGCCTTGATCTTTTCAATCGGCGTGGTATATGGTTTGACCTCGCAGAACACATGACATTCGCGGACTCTTCTGGCGATGAGTTGGTTATACTGACCGCCGAAATCCAGAACTATTATCTTTTCGCTTTCGGGCATTTAAGTATCTTCCTTTCGATTTTTAGCGCAGGCAGCTTCAGTAGCTTAAGCAACCTTGGCAGCGTAAATATTATAGCAAATTACGACATAAAATGCAAGTATTTTATCTGACGCCGAACAGAAGCTCGCCGTATGACGGATAAGGCCATATTTCGCTTGACGCAAGCGTTTCCATTTCATCAACCGAAATACGCAGGTCTCTCATATCGTCTATGATAATTGATTTATAATAATTCGCAAGCTCCGCCTTATCGCGGATCGACTTTGAAGCAAGAAGATCGCCCTCCATTTTTTTGACAGCGCGGTATGAAGCTCCTATGAGCGCGCAAAGCGTCTTGACCGTTTCGGTTTCATATGAACAATCGGCACCTGCCAGAAGCTCGGATTTTTCCTTTGCGGCTTTTGCAAGCTCGGCTGAATATGAGCTCATTGCAGGCAGTATATCTTTTCTTGCCATATCAAGCATAGTGAGCGCCTCAATATTGAGAACCTTGCAATAATTTTCAAGATATACCTCATGGCGTGCGGTAAGCTCTGCCATATTATATACCTTATGCGAGATAAACAGGTCTACATTCTTTTTGTCAAGCATATGAGCAACTGCGTCGGGTGTGGTCTTGAGATTGAGCAAACCGCGGCGTTCCGCTTCCTTGATCCATGAATCGTCGTATCCGTCGCCGTTGAAAATAATTCTCTTATGCTCGCCTATTGTTTTACGGATAAGCTCGTGAAGTGCTTCCTCAAATCCTGACGGTTCTACATTTTCAAGGACATCAGCAAACTGTTTGAGCTCTTCGGCTACCGATGTATTGAGCACGGTATTTGCAAACGAAATAGATGCAGCCGAACCGAGCATACGGAATTCGAATTTATTACCCGTGAAAGCAAACGGGCTTGTTCTGTTGCGGTCTGTCGTATCCTTTGAGAATTTCGGAAGCGTATGTACGCCTATGCGCATAACGTCCTTTTGCTTCGGGTCGTACTTTTCATCCTTTTCGATAGCTTCAAGAATTTCCGACAGCTCGGTTCCGAGGAATACCGAGACAACGGCGGGCGGTGCCTCGTTGGCGCCCAAACGATGGTCGTTTCCGGCGCTTGCAACGGATATACGGAGGAGATCCTGATATTCGTCAACCGCTTTGACCACCGCACAAAGGAAAAGCAGGAACTGAGCGTTTTCGCTCGGTGTTTCGCCGGGTTCAAGAAGATTAATGCCGCCATCTGTCGATATCGACCAGTTATTATGCTTGCCGCTTCCGTTTACACCTGCAAACGGTTTTTCATGAAGCAGGCACACCATACCGTGTTTCTTTGCGACCTTCTGCATTATTTCCATTGTAAGCTGGTTATGATCGGCAGCTATATTTGTAGTTGTAAATATCGGTGCCATTTCATGCTGTGCGGGAGCTACCTCATTATGCTCTGTTTTTGCAAGGACGCCGAGCTTCCAGAGTTCAACATTTATTTCTTTCATGAAATCGGCAACTCTCTGTTTGATAGCACCGAAGTAATGATCGTCAAGCTCCTGACCTTTTGGAGAACGTGCGCCGAACAGTGTTCTTCCGGTATAAATAAGGTCCTTGCGTTTATCATACATATCCTTATCGACAAGGAAATATTCCTGCTCGGGACCGACAGTGGTTTTTACCGACCCCACGTTTTCGTTCCCGAAAAGCTTAAGGACTCTCATTGCCTGACGGTTTATGGCTTCCATGGAACGAAGCAGAGCGGTCTTCTGGTCAAGAGCTTCTCCGCCGTATGAACAGAACACGGTCGGGATACAGAGAACGCCGTCTTTTATGAATGCGTAAGAGGTCGCATCCCATGCGGTATAGCCTCTTGCCTCAAAGGTAGCGCGAAGACCGCCGGACGGAAATGATGATGCGTCAGGTTCGCCCTTTATAAGCTCTTTGCCGGAAAATTCCATGATGACCTTACCTCCGTTTTTCGGAGAGATAAAGCTGTCATGTTTTTCGGCGGTTATACCTGTCATCGGTTGGAACCAATGTGTAAAATGCGTTGCGCCTTTTTCGATCGCCCAATCCTTCATTGCGTTTGCAACCACATTTGCGGCTTCAAGATCAAGATGTCTGCCGTCCTTGATGGTACGCTGGAGAGTGCGGTAGGTTTCCTTCGGAAGTCTTGCTTCCATTGTGCTGTCATCGAAGACCATCGAACCGAAAATTTCCGTTACTTTTTCCATAATGATGTTTTCCTTCCCGAGTCTGACCGTATTTTAAAGTTGTCATCAGGCTCTGCTTATAAAATAAGAATAGCAGCGGCAAGGGTATAAGTATTTATCTGCGGGTACACTTCCCTGGTTCACGACGCCCTTGTCGCTGCTCTATATATTTTATTTGTTTTTCAGAAATGTCTCTTAAAAACAAAAAGCACAGACAACTCCCTTGTGTCTGCGGCTTCCTTGTCGCTTTGATGGACGGATTATAGCATACATGACAGGCTTTGTCAAGAGTTATTTGCAAAAAAAGATAATTTTTTTGTAAAAAATCCCGCACTGCCGAATACACGACTTGGCGTTTGTATTCTTATAGCTCTTGTATTTTTAAAAATTGTTAAATTGCAAAAAAAATGCGGTGTTTAAAAGTTTTAAAATGTCGAAAAAAACACTTGACAAGAGAAAACGTTTATTGTATAATTTTTAAGTAAACAAGGATGTTTGCTGATCCGAAGCGAGGAGCCTCGGTCAGAAGCATCCTTCTTTGATTTTTCCGGATAAAAATGCACACTATCAGATAAAACGGAGGAAAGGAATTATGTCGGGCAAGGTATTTACCAAAGATGAGGTTTTTGATTTTATAAGGGACGAGGATGTCAGCTTTATCCGTCTTGCTTTTTGTGACATACGCGGTAAGCAGAAAAACATCTCGATTATGCCTGCGGAACTTGAACGGGCATTCAGAGACGGAATATCCTTTGATGCTTCGGCTATATACGGCTTTGGAACCGTTGTCAATTCCGATCTTCTTCTCTTCCCCATTCCTTCCACGCTCAATATTTTACCTTGGCGTCCGTCGCACGGCAAGGTTGTCCGTATGTTCTGCGAAATCAGGCATCCGGATGGAACGCCGTTTGAAAAGGATTCAAGACTTATATTGAAGCGCGCGGTCGATACGGCAAAATCTGCCGGGATCACCGTTCAGATAGGCTCCGAATTTGAATTTTATTTATTCAAAACGGACGACAACGGTCAACCGACCAAGGCGACCTTCGACAATGCGGGTTATATGGACGTTGCGCCGGACGACAAAGGCGAAAATGTCCGCCGCGAGATCTGCCTTAATATGCTTGATATGGGAATGATTCCGGAAAGCTCTCACCACGAGGAGGGCCCCGGACAGAACGAGATCGATTTCAGGTACAGCGATGCCATGCAGGCTGCGGATAATGCGCTGAATTTCATAGCGCTTGTCAAAGCAATTGCGGAGCGCAACGGACTTTATGCGGATTTTTCTCCGAAGCCGCTTGAATCCGAATGCGGAAGCGGACTTCATATAAACATATCGGTAAAGAGCGAGAATGGTGCCTATGTTATGCCGTCGTTCATGGCGGGAATACTTGAGCACATAAAAGAGCTTACTTTCTTTTTGAACCCGGACGAGCAGTCGTACAGACGTCTCGGCGAAAAAAAGGCGCCGAAATATATTTCCTGGTCACCCGAAAACCGTTCGCAGCTTATAAGAATACCGGCGGCAAAGGGTGAATACCGGCGCATAGAGCTTCGCTCGCCCGATCCGCTTGCCAATCCTTATATAGCCTATGCAGGACTTATATATGCGGGGCTTGACGGTATTTCAAGAGGGCTTACGCCTCCTGAACCGATAAACACCGACCTCTATGCCGCCGATGAAAAAATCTGTGCGGAGCTTGAAAAATTACCGCGAAGCCTTTCGGAAGCTTGGGAAATTGCAAAAAGCAGCGCATGGATCGAATCGGTACTGCCGGGCTTTCTTTCATAACCGGAGGTAAACGCGTTATGGCATCCGGTTCCGATTTTGGAAAACCAATTCGTCGGGTACTTATAGTTTCCGGCGGGATACAGATACATGAATATGTATCCGAGCTACTCTCTCCGTACGAGTACGACACGGTAGCTCATGTAAAAAGCGCCGGCGAGGCAAAAAGACTGCTTCTCTCCTCCGATTTTGATATATTGATAATAAATGCACCGCTTTGCGACGAATTCGGAACAGAGCTTGCCATTGATAATTCCGGCGGGAGCATGGGAATACTGCTTCTCTGCAAGAACGATATATACGATCAGGTATGCTGCAAGGTCGAGGAGTTCGGAATTCTGACGCTTCCGAAGCCAAGCAGCCGCCAAACGCTTTACAGTGCCATAAGACTTCTGACGGCGGTCAACGCGCGGCTTGTCAAAATGGAAAAGCAAAACAAAAGCCTTCAGGAAAAGATGGCGGATATACGGGTAGTCAACCGCGCAAAATGGTTGCTTATCGAAAATCTGAATATGACCGAAAAAGACGCGCATTACTACATCGAAAAGCAAGCGATGGACACGAGACTGTCGAAGCGTGAGGTTGCCGAGCACATAATAAGAACGTATGATACATGATCGCCGTCAATAACCGTACTTAATCAATTATAAACATGAAAAAAAGTAACAATAATAAAAGAAACAAAAAGCTGACTGTTTATGAGCTGACCAAATGCGCCATGTTTGTTGCGCTTCTCGCAATATGCTCCTGGATAACGGTTCCGTCCGTTATACCGTTTACAATGCAGACCTTTGCCGTTTTCACGATGTGTGCCGTACTCGGTACCAAATTAAGCGTAATTACGGTTATGGTTTATATTGTACTCGGTGCAATAGGGCTCCCGGTCTTTTCGGGATTCCGGGGAGGCGTCGGCGTGCTCATCGGGGCGACAGGCGGATATATATGGGGATTCCTGCTTACGGCTCTCGCCTGCGGAATACTTATTGATCTGCAGAAAAAATACGGCAAGGAATCAAAAATATTTACCGTGCTTTCAATGTTTGTCGGATTGATACTTTGCTACGCGTCCGGAACACTCTGGTATTATTATGTATATACCTCAAAAAACGGCTCAACTACGCTTTGGGCAATACTTTGCGCGGCGGTCTTTCCTTATATCATACTTGATATCATAAAAATTTTGCTTGCCGTTCTTACATCAGGACAACTGAAAAAACTTGATTCAAACATAAAAAATAAATTTTAATTCATTAATTCTATAATTCATTTTTGCAAAACAGCAGACGCAGACAGCAGAAAAATCGCATTTTCTGCGGAACGGAGATACTATGAAACAGACAAAATACATTTTTGTAACCGGAGGAGTTGTTTCGGGACTCGGAAAAGGCATAACCGCAGCTTCGCTCGGTCGCCTTCTTAAATCCCGCGGACTCAAGGTAGCAGCACAAAAGCTTGACCCTTATATAAACGTTGACCCCGGTACCATGAGCCCGTATCAGCACGGTGAAGTTTATGTCACAGAGGACGGAGCCGAAACCGACCTTGATCTCGGACACTATGAGCGCTTTATCGACGAAAACCTGAACAAATTTTCCAATCTGACGACAGGAAAGGTATATTGGAATGTTCTCAACAAAGAGCGCCGCGGCGAATACCTCGGTTCCACCGTTCAGGTAATTCCTCATATAACAAACGAAATAAAGGAATTCGTATATTCGGTTGCAAAAAAAACCGACGCGGACGTTGTCATAACCGAGATTGGCGGTACTATAGGCGATATCGAAAGCCAGCCCTTTCTTGAAGCGATCCGCCAGATATCCCTTGAGGTCGGCAGAGAGAATAGTCTTTTCATTCATGTAACCCTTGTTCCCTTCCTGCGCGGCTCGGATGAGCATAAATCAAAGCCCACGCAGCACTCAGTAAAAGAGCTTCAGGGTATGGGAATCAATCCGAATATAATTATTCTCCGTTGCGACGAGCCGCTTGAAGACTCGATATTCCAAAAAATCTCAATGTTTTGCAATGTTAAACCCGACTGCGTAATTGAAAATATAACGCTTCCCGAGCTTTATGAAGCACCGATAATGCTTGAAAAAAGCAATTTCTCCGGAATCGTCTGCCGTGAGCTCGGCATCGACGCTCCGAATATCGATCTCGGCGAATGGAACGAAATGCTTGAACGTATAAATAACCGCGACAAGAGCGTAACAATAGGTCTTGTCGGAAAATATGTTCAGCTTCACGACGCATATCTCTCGGTCGCCGAGGCTTTGCGTCATGCAGGATATGTTCACGGCACCTTCGTCAAAATAAAATGGATAGACTCGGAGACGGTTACAAGCGAAACGGTTGCGGACATACTCTCCGACTGCTCAGGCGTGATAGTTCCGGGAGGCTTCGGAAACCGCGGAATTGAGGGAAAGATAGTAACGGCAAATTACTGCCGTGTACACAACATTCCGTATCTCGGAATATGTCTCGGTATGCAGATAGCCGTCATAGAATTTGCAAGACACGTTGCCGGTCTTAAAGATGCAAATTCCGGAGAATTCGATCCCGAATCCACGCACAAGGTAATTGATTTTCTTCCCGACCAGAGTGAGCACATAAACAAAGGCGGCACGCTTCGTCTCGGTGCTTATCCTTGTATATTTCCCGATGAAAATTCGCTTATCTGCCGCACATACGGTAAAAAAGAGATATCCGAACGCCACCGTCACCGCTATGAATTCAATAACGAATACCGCAAGCTTCTTATTGATGCCGGGCTTTGCGTAAGCGGCACCTCACCGGACGGATATATAGTTGAAACCGTCGAAATACCGACAAACGATTACTATATAGGTGTTCAGTTCCATCCCGAATTCAAGAGCCGCCCGAACAAGGCGCATCCGTTATTTGTCGGACTTGTGGGAGCGGCACTGAAGAAGGCAGGAAAATGATCGTTATTGAAATTTCATAAGCCCCATTCAGATAAGCTCCGTCACGCTTCGGACGGAATTCCGGAACATGAACAGATATGAACAGAAAGGAAGCTTAACAGATAATGAAAAACATATACGAAAGTCCTCTTTGCAGCAGGTACGCTTCGGAAAAAATGCAATATATTTTTTCGCCGGACTTTAAATTTTCGACATGGCGCAAGCTTTGGTGCGCACTTGCCGAAAGTGAAAAAGAGCTCGGACTTGCAATAACCGATGAGCAGATTGAGGAAATGAAGGCACACGTCTATGACATTGATTACAAACGCGAGGCTGAATACGAAGCAAAGCTCCGCCACGACGTCATGGCTCATCTTCATACCTTTGCCGAGCTTTGTCCGAAAGCAAAGCCTATCATACATCTCGGAGCTACAAGCTGCTTTGTCGGAGACAACACGGATATAATCCAAATGCGCGAGGGACTTCTGCAGATAAAGCTTCTGCTTGTAAATGCCATCTCGGTGCTTGCGGATTTTTCGGATAAAAACAAGGATATGCCAACGCTCGCTTACACGCATTTCCAAGCGGCTCAGCCGACAACGGTCGGAAAGCGCGCGACGCTTTGGCTTCAGGATCTTATCATGGATCTCGAGCGTCTTGAATTTGAGCTTTCAAAGCTTAAGCTTCTCGGATGCAAGGGAACGACCGGAACCGGCGCAAGCTTTCTTGAGCTTTTCGGTGGTGACACGGAAAAGGTTATCGAGCTTGAGCATAAAATTGCCGAAAAAATGGATTTTGAAGCCTGTGTTGCAGTCTCCGGGCAGACATACACTCGTAAAATAGATTCATTTGTTCTTAATGTACTTGCGGGAATTGCGCAAAGCGCATATAAAATGGCAACCGATATCCGACTTCTTACACATCTTAAAGAGCTTGATGAGCCGTTTGAGACAAATCAGATAGGTTCGTCGGCAATGGCATACAAACGCAATCCGATGAGATGTGAGCGTATAGTTTCGCTTTCACGTTATGTTATGAATGATGCAAAGAATGCCGCCGATACCGCAGCCACACAATGGCTTGAGCGTACGCTTGACGACTCCGCCAACCGACGCATTTCGATTCCCGAGGCGTTTCTTGCAACGGACGCGATACTTACGCTTATCATAAATGTAATATCCGGTTGTACTGTATATCCCAAGGTCATGGAAAAGCACCTTTCGGAGGAAATGCCTTTCATCGCCACAGAAAACATACTTATGGATGCGGTAAGCCGCGGAGGCGACAGGCAGGAGCTTCATGAAGCCATAAGACAATACTCGCAGATAGCTGCGGCAAACGTCAAGCTCGAAGGCAAGGACAACAACCTGCTTGAGCTTCTTATCGCCGACAGCCGCTTCGGTCTTACAGAGGAAGGCATTAAAAAAATTCTCGATGTGCGCAAATTTGTCGGTTGCGCACCGGAGCAAACTCAAAGATTTCTCGAATCATATGTCAAACCGATTCTTGAGATAAACAAAAATTTAATAGGTGTAAAAGCCGATATAAATGTTTAGGAGGAACACAATGTTAACTGCTGTTGTCGGAATCAACTGGGGAGATGAAGGAAAGGGTCGTATGGTTGACCTGCTCAGCTCCGAATATGACATCGTAATCCGTTACCAGGGCGGAAACAACGCCGGTCATACCGTAATGAACGAAAGAGGTAAATTTATACTCAACCTTCTTCCGTCAGGTATTCTCAGAGACGAAACCGTAAATGTAATGGGACCGGGTATGGTTATTGATATTGAGCACCTTACAAATGAGATCAAAAATCTTCGCGAAAAAGGGATCGAAATCACTCCGAAGCACCTTGTAATAAGCGATAAAGCTACCATCTGTATGCCTTATCACAAGCTTCTTGATATTCTTGAAGAGGAGCGTCTCGCAGACAAGAAATTCGGTTCAACGCGCAGAGGTATTGCACCTGTTTATGCGGATAAATATATGAAAAAGACCGTCCGTATGGGTGACCTGCTCAATCCCGAAAAGCTCCGCGAGCATCTGAACGATCTTGTTGAATGGAAAAACCTCACGGTTGTAAACGGTTACGGTCACGAAGCGATCTCTGCGGACGAGATGTACAAATGGCTTGAAACCTATGGCTTCCCGCTTAAGGATTATATCAAAAACACTACCGAATATCTTTCCGATGCAATCAACGCAGGTAAGTCCGTAATGTTTGAAGCACAACTCGGTGCTCTGCGAGATATAGATTTCGGTATCTTCCCGTACACATCATCATCATCGACCATTGCGGCATACGCTCCGATCGGCGCAGGTATCCCGTTTAAAAAGCTTGACAGTGTTGTCGGCATCATGAAGGCATATTCAAGCTGCGTAGGCGAGGGGCCGTTCGTCTGCGAGCTGTTCGGTGACGAAGGACACGCTCTGCGCGAAGCGGGCGGCGAATACGGTGCCGCAACCGGCAGACCCAGACGTGTAGGCGGATTTGACGTTGTTGCTTCACGTTACGGTGTAAAGATACAGGGAGCCACCGATATTGCTTTGACCAAACTTGACGTTCTTTCATATCTTGACAAGATTCCCGTATGCGTTGCATATAAAATCGACGGCAAACGCGTTGATGTATTCCCCTCTGTTATCGAACTTGAAAAGGCAGAACCGATATATGAATATGTTGACGGTTGGAAATGCGACATTTCATCCTGCCGTAGCTTTGACGAGCTTCCCGAGGCTGCAAAGTCGTATATCAAATATATTGAAAAGGCAACCGACTGCCACATCAAATATGTTTCGGTAGGCGCCGGACGCGACGAATACTTCGAAATGTAATCAAAACGATATAAAAATCGGCACAAGCCCGAACAATAACGTAAAGCTTATGCCGATTTTTTGATAATTAACATCTTATATCGAGACAGGTTGATAAACCGCAAAAATACATAAAAATTTATATGGATCGGAGAGAGATCTCATGGATATCACGCTCAATTACATCGACGTCGGAAACGGTTTCCCTTTGATACTTTTACATGGGAACGGTGAAAGTCACGAATTTTTTTCAAATCAGACTGCATTTTTTAAGACCAAATACCGTGTTATCGCAATAGACACCCGCGGACACGGCGCCTCGCCGCGCGGTCAGACGGATTTTACGCTTAAGCAATTTTCAAATGATCTTCAGGACTTTATGACCGAGCACGGAATAGATAAGGCTCATATACTCGGATTTTCCGACGGTGGGAACATTGCCATGTATTTTGCGCTCAGATATCCGCACATGGTTGAAAAGCTTATATTGAACGGTGCAAATCTTTCACCGTCGGGAATAAAAGCCTATGTTCAGTTTCCAATCGTTCTCGGATACACCGTTTCCGGTTGGTTTGCGAAAAAAAGTGCCGAAGCCAAAGCAAATCACGAAATGCTCGGTTTAATGGTAAATGAGCCGCATATTTCCGTATCGGAACTGCAAAAGATCACCGCACCGACGCTTGTTATAGCCGGTACAAACGATATGGTCAAAAAGTCCCAAACAAAGCTTATCGCAAAAAGTATTCCGGATTCAAGGCTTATTTTTATAAAGGGCGATCATTTTGTTGCGGCAAAAAATCCCGAGCCCTTCAATGTCGCAGTCAATGACTTTCTTAAGGGTTGACCGCGAATCCGCCGGAAAGCTATAAACTCAACCGATACCTCTGAAATTTATATTTGTTTTGTCATTCGTAAAAGCGAATGACACATTTTTTATTATTTTAACAACGGGGTCTCCCGATGCGCCGCTTTCATCATGACTGTCTTTGGAAATAAGCAGAACGCTCATGTCAACGGTTGCGTCGCCAGAAAACATCCCGGCATCAAGCTCAAAATATTCGGTAACCGTTCCGCTCTTCAGCTCACGTCTGAACGTCAGAGAATCTCCTCCGCGAACCGAAAACTCAACAGCGAGAATCATATCCGGGCCGTATTCCCCGTTTGCAGAATATTTAAGCAGAAATTCTACCGGCGCCAGAACAGAATTGCCCGACCTTACCGGTGAAAGCTCCAGGACCGAAAGCCCTCCCCACGGTTCGCAGTCTGCCGTCTCCTCGGTAACGATTTCCGTTTGAGCCGGATCCGGGTTTTCGTCAGCTGCACACGTTTCAAACGGCTTATCAGGTAAGCATATTTCACTTGCGGAGCTTTCGGATTTATCTTCTGCTTTATCTGAATTTAATTCGGTACCCGGCTCGGGCGCAGGCATCGGTTCTTGGAAATTGCCGCCGAATAAATGCAAAAGTATCGGAAAAAGCGAAAAGACAATTACAAGGCAGGCGGCGACGGCTGATACTTTTCTTACGAATGTTTGGCGGTTTTTCTTTCTCTCGGAAAAATATCTGCACATCTCGGATTCGCTTGAGGCGGAAATAAAGCTGTCGTCTATATTTCCGATTCCCTGCCAGAATTCACGCTCGCTTATATTTTTGTGATTATTTTCTTTCATAAATAAAATCCTTCCTTTTCGAGAAGACTTTTAAGCTTTTTTCTTGCTCTGAACAGTGCGGATTCTATTTTCCCCGTGCTCATTCCGGTTATTTCCGAGATTGCCTGTATCGTGTCGGCATAAAAATAGCGGCGCACAAATATCTTTGCGGTTTCGGGCTTTAAGGACTGCAAAAAGGCATTGATTATTTTTCCTATTTCCGCTGCGGCAGCCTGATCTTCGATTGCGGGAGCATCGGGATTTCTGAAGGATATCAGTTCGCCGATCTCATCCGAAAGCTCCACCATTACGGCTTTCCGTTTTATCGCGTTTTTTCTGTCGTACATATCATAGGAAATATTTCGCAGAATTCTGCATAAGTATGCGGAATAATCCGAGGGCCTTGTAGGCGGAATATTATTCCAAGCCGCAAGATATGTATCATTCACACATTCCTCAGCATCAAGACGGTCTCCGACTATGTTAAAGGATATTCCGGTCAGCATTCTGCCGTATTTCGTATCTGTTTCTTCAATTGCTCTTTCGTTTCTTGCAAAAAACAACTCAATAATCCGAAAATCGTCCATATATGTCCCCTTTCCTGAAATCCGGTCAATCTGTGTCACAGGTCAAAACCATACACTGTCTGTAAATACAGTAGGATTTTAAACGTTTATATTCTGTTTTTTTATAAAAAATTTTTATTTTTTGTTTTCCTTGTATTTGTCTGCCTCTATCCATTTCTCGTCGACAGCCTCAAGCGTTCCGCCGTCGTTTATCTCATAATCGGCTATGCAATAAATATCGCTTTCCGAATAATACTTGACCTCATAGCGGCGTATTTCGATCAGCGTTGTTCCGCGCCATTCATAAACGCTTTCCGAGATTGTTTCGGTAAACAGGACGTACTCTCCCTTTTCGTTTTTGCCCTCAAAAATTTTAGCGTAGTTTTTCCCTTTGAGAGTTTTTGTATCGTTATCAGGCTCAACATTGCCGATGCTTCCGAGGTCCTTGCGGGCGTAATAGGTTCCGTCGGAATTACATAAATAGTTAGAGTATTTTGTAAGTATATTATCACCGTAGGCGGTTATATCGTGTATTATGCGAAAATCCGGAAGTCCGTCAAAATTCAGATCTATAACCTCAAAGCCGTATGAGCCGTCCGAAAGCTCACTTCTGTCGATTCCCTCGGCTTTATAGCTGCCAAGCGACTTGACCTTTCCGGTCTTGGTGTCCTCGCGGGACACTCTGATTTTTTTTACACATCCGTCTTTTCCGTAAAGCTCGTAGGTGATCCTTCCGTTTGCCGAATCATAATTTACGGTATCGTAAAACTCGTAGCTCTCGCATGAACTGAGCACGGCGCACAGTGAAAAAGCGGTCAAAACCGCAGCAAGAATAATTATTACTTTGCGGCACATATTTGATATTATATCATTCATAGCATAAAAATCCTTTTGTTTGCAAAATTGATTATTCCGCAGTCCTTCCGAAAGCTTTAAAGCCATTCCGGAAGATTTCTTTTCATGTATTCCGCATAGTACGGAAAGGCAATATCTGCGCTGACAAGCTCGCGGTGCCATTTCCGTTCCCATTCAAAAGAACAATATCCGTCGTAACCGTCATTCAAAAGTCTGTTTACGATCCTCTGTATAGGTATATTGCCCTCGCCCGGCAAGGCCAGCGTCGGCGGAACGGTGTTCCTTAAGCAATCCTTAAGGTGTACATGGCGTGTGTACGGAAAAATAAAATCATAAAAACGGTCAATATCATCGCCGTATATTTTATCCGAGTGCATAATATCCCATATCACACCGAAATTATGATATTCAGACAAAGCTTTAAGCGGTACGGACAACGTTTCGATGCGGTTAAAATCTCCGTGTACTTCAAGATACACGTTTACGCCATATTTTTCCGAATACCCGCAAAGTCTGCCGATGCCGTCAATTATACGGGTAACCGTATTGGCATAACCATCCGAAAACACAGAATTTCCGAAAACTCTTATAAATGTACCTAACGGCACATCTCGGTTCAATTGCCGATAAAAACCAGCGCAAGCTCTGACAGCCGACATCCCATCAAGCAATGCACCTTCGGTCTTCGACGGATCGTGAAAGGCGCACGATGTTCCGAATCCGACAATATTCACGTTACTGTTGTTCAGAATTTTTTCGGTCTCGCAGGCATTTTCGGCAGAAAGGCAAGCTATTCTGTCAACCGGCAACACACCGTCAATGCCGCGTATCTCTATGCCGTGAATTCCGCATTCTGCGCACAACGAGGCAATTTCGGATATATTCTTTTCGGTACAGCCGAGAGTAGATACCGACAGCTTCATTTTTAATTCTCCTGCGGATAAATTATTTTATGTATTTTCAGTATATCATAACAGCGGGGCAAAGTCAACAGACACGAATGAGATGCCCTAAAACATTTTACTTATTTTTTACTTATAATTTTTCCTTGACTTTTTTCAGCCGTTATGCTACACTATTGCATATTTTACGGCACAAGGAGGCGAGGTCAGAATGGAATTCAGAAAAATATTTGATACTATACCCGAGCAATTCGACAGGTACAGAGCACGCTATTGTGAGGAGCTTTTCTCGGAGCTTATAGCATATTCCGGAACAGGGCGAGGAAAAGACGTGTTGGAGCTGGGGCCCGGAACCGGTCAGGCAACCGAGCCGATTCTGCAAACTGGATGCAATTACAATGCCATAGAGCTTGGAGAACATCTTTACGGAATGATGTGCGAAAAATACGGGCAATATCAGAATTTCAGCATAGTAAACGATGATTTTATCACGCACGATTTCGGAGAACAGCGGTTTGATATGATATACTCCGCCGCGACCATTCAATGGATTCCGGAGGATATTGCCTTTTCCAAGACCTTTAAGCTTCTGAAGCCGGGCGGGACTTTGGCTATGATGTTAATGAAAAGCGAATATAAATCATCGAACGAAAAGCTTTACGGTGAGATTGAAAAGGTATATTCGGCATATTTCAGACCGGAAATCAAATATAATATTTCGTTCGCATATACAAATGCAGTTAAATACGGCTACACCGATTTTGAAAAGCGTGAATTTCACGGTGTCCGTCAGCTGAATGCAGATGAGTTTGCGGCATATTGCGGCACACACTGCGATCACATTGCTATTTCAGAGCCGTACAAAAGTAAATTTTTCGGCGGGCTCAAGGCGGCAGTATTAAATGCAGGAAACCGAATTGTATTCAATGATACATATATCCTGTATCTTGCGAAAAAGCCACTGTCCTGACCAGTATAAGCAAAATATTTCAAAGGCGGTGTAAAAACTCAAAACAAGTTTTTACACCGCCTTTTTGCTATTATATTCAGCTCACCCGTTTTCGGTATTGATGACCCGCTTTTTCCAAAGTATTGAGCAGACAACCGACAACACCGTTCCGACTGCGGCTATCGCTATCCACATACCTATTGTGGCGTTCCAGCCGTGTTCGTCCTTGATGCTTGCAATCCCGTATGTCGATACAGCCGCGCCGACATAAACTGCGGAGTTTATTATACCCGATACGGTTGAAACATGACCAAATCTTTTCAGATGTTGCGGAACATACGCAGTAAGTATCATATTCGAGCCGTGCATAACAGCGGCAAGAAACGAAATGCTTATCGTTGAAAGCAACATATTTTTGCCGTTTGACGCAAGCAGGATCCCACCGAACACTGTTGCAAGCAGAAAAACAGCCGCGCAAAAGAAAAGCTCATTTCCGAAAAATTTTCTGTATATGATCGTTGTAAGCACGATACACAGACAGCTGAACAAAGCCAGCAGCACCGAGATCAAAATTGACTTTTCAGCCGGATTTCCGAAGCTTTCCTTGATAAATGTCGGCATCCATGTTTCAACGCCGTCGCGAAGCATTCCCACTGCCACAACGACCAAAAGAATAAGTGCAAGGGTGAGGGCAACGGCACGCGGAAATTTTTTTGCATTTTTCTGTACATTTGAGCAATTGCCCGATTGCTGTGATTCTTTGTTTATAAAATCCTTTCGGAAGCTGTAAAAGAACCAAACAACCGCGCAAACGACCACGACCGTTGCGGCGACATAAAACACCGCCTGCCACTCGGTCACTGAAAGGACTGCGGGAATATACAGATATCCTGTAACGGTTGCAAGAGAGGCGCTGAGACTTACTATCATTGACGCGGTTCCGTATTGCACGCCCGAATATGTATATATCATGATTTTTGAGATAGGAGGCCAAAGCATTGCCTGAGCAAAGCCGTTTATTCCCCAGATTACGCACATTGCCGGAACGCCAGAACAGAGCGGCAATATGAAGTTACAGGTCGCGGACAAAAGCATTCCGCCGGTTATCAGATACTGCGGAGGAATATGGTCACCTATTGCTCCGTTTACAGTCTGCCCTATTCCGTATGTAATAAACAGACACACCGGAACCGCAGCTATTGCGGAATCGGAAAGTCCGGTTGCTTCTGTTATAGCCACGAGCGCGACAGCAAAATTTTTGCGCGTCAGATAGCTGCAAAAATATACAGCGGCACAAAAAAATGCAACGCCGAGACTTTTGCGCTCGTGTATCTTACCCGTATCCTCCATTTATACTTCCTCTCAATCTTCGATCGAATTACAAACGTGTTAAGTCTATCATTTTTCGCATCATTTGTCAATACATTTACATTTTTTTGCGCGACAACGGCTCATTATTTTTTGTGCCGTTTCCTATTTCGTATAATTTTTCTGATAAACAAATAGACCCAACCTATCATATCTTCCTCCAATCCGTACAAAAGACATATGAGGACTAACGGCTTTCGCCGTACGGTTTATTTATTCAAGCACCTTTTTTATTCCGTACATTGATCTTAACACCGACCACAGTGCCGGAGAATAATTCATAACAGTCCAGACTCCGATTCCGGGTAAGGCGTAATCTCCGATCTTATCAAGCCTTGATCTGTCACTTTCGGCATCGCCGAACCATACAATATGCTCAACGGGTCCTCTGCCGGTTTTATCGTAATATCCGAAATAAGGTGCTTCAAGCTCACGGTCATATTTGATCTCCGCATTTTTTTCATATGCCAGTTCCGGTGCCGTCGCGTCGGAAACAAAGGCTCCTCTGCTCTTTCCCTCAACATACGGAAGCGCCCAGTCAAATCCGAAGGTCGGCATTCCGACATATATTTTGCCGCGCGGAATATTGGATTTTGCGAAATCGAGTACCTGTATGATCTTTTCTATCGGTGCCGGCGGCATGGGTTCTCCGTAGGCGTAGCCCCATTCGTATGTCTGAAGCATGACTGCATCGACGACCTTTCCGACACTTTCGTAATCGTGACCGTCATACAGGATCCCCCTGCTTTGACCGTCGGTTTTGGGCTCAAGCTGTACGGATATTCTTACATCTCCGAGGACCTTTTTCAGTTTATCAATAAAATCCGCATATGCGCCGGCATTGTCATCTTCGATAAACTCAAAGTCAAGCTCAACACCGTAATATCGCTTTTCTTCAAGCACGTTTCCGACTTCTTCTATAAGATTGCTTTGAGCACCATCGCTTTCAAGCAACCGATTTACCGCAGACTGAGAAAAATTTCCGTTTTCATTTATGTTAGAAAGCATCATAAGCGGAGCTACGCCGTAGCTTCTTGCGGTCTCTATCAGTTTTTCATCATCCATTCCGATAAGCTTTCCGCTGTTATCCAAGCCATATGAATGTATTGCAAGATATGTAAGATACGGAAGCGTTTTCAAAAGAACGCCGGGCGAAATGTTTTCATAAGCATAACCGGTAACCGAAAGATCCCCTCCGAGCGGTGTCGGCAGGCTTACCGTCAACACCTGTCCCGGATCCACTTCCGTTCTGCCGCCAAGCTCGGGATTCATCCGCCAAAGGTCTCCGACCGAGATACGGTTGCGATTGGCTATATCATAAATTGTGTCACCTGCCCTGACTCTGTATGTTTTCCGCGGCGGAATTATGACAAGGCTCTGCCCGACGCTGAGCTTTCCCGGCTCTCTGAGACCGTTATCCGCAATGATCCTTTCCGGTGCGACCTTATAATGTGCCGCTATTTTATAAATACTGTCTCCCGGTTTTACCTGATAAATAATCATGCCTATACCATAGCTTCCGCAAATATTCACCCACGAAAGCTTCCTTTCAGATTTAATTGCCAAACGACTTTCTATACGCTGTATTTCAAGTATATTCACAAAAAGCCCCCAAGTTTCATGACTTTATGAATTTAACGGCAAAACGCAGGGAATAAATGCCCTACCAAAAGGCAAACAATAAGTCTGAAAAAACTATCATGTTTAATTTATATTAATTTAACGAGGTAACATCATATGAATTATTTAAGCAATAAACCGCAGATCTCAAAATGCACGGCAAGAGAGATACTCGACTCGCGCGGCAATCCGACACTCGAAGCCACAGTCATACTCAATAACGGAACCGTCGGAACGGCAAGCGTTCCGTCAGGTGCATCGACCGGAATACATGAGGCACATGAAAAGCGCGACGGTGACGCATCAAGATATAACGGAAAGGGTGTGCTTGAAGCGGTGGGAAACGTAACAAATACCATCTCTCAGGTACTTGAAGGAATGTGTGCATCGGATCAGAATGACATTGATCTTGCTATGCTTTCACTTGACAGAAGCGACAACAAAAGCGAGCTCGGAGCAAACGCAACCTTGGCTGTATCGCTTGCGACGGCTCACGCGGCGGCGGAATATTACGGTCTTCCGCTTTACAGATATCTCGGCGGCGCCTCGGCAAAGAGACTTCCCGTTCCTATGTTCAACATTTTAAACGGCGGCGCGCACGCCTCAAACAATGTCGAGATCCAGGAATTTATGATTGTGCCGATAGGTCTTTCAAGCTTCTCGGAGGCACTGCGTGCTGGGACCGAGATCTACCACAGTCTCGGCAAAATCCTCTCAAAGAATGGCTATGCAACTACGGTCGGTGATGAGGGCGGCTATGCGCCGGATCTTGACAGTGACGAGGATGCGATCGAATTAATATGCACCGCGATAAAGCAGGCGGGATACGGAACGGATCAGATCAGAATCGCACTTGACGCGGCGGCAAGTGAATGGTATGATGACAGCATCGGAAAATACCGTATGCCGAAGCGCGGTACGGAATATGACCGCAAAAAGCTTATTGAATATTTCGAAGGGCTTGTCGAAAGGTATCCGATAATTTCAATTGAGGATGCGCTTGATGAGGACGACTACGACGGTTGGAGTGCGCTTACCGAGCGGCTCGGCGGACGCATAATGCTTGTCGGAGATGATCTGTTTGTTACCAATGAACGGCGTTTGCGCGACGGTATTTCTGCCGAAGCAGCCAATTCGATTCTGATAAAGCCAAACCAGATAGGAACACTTACGGAAACGCTTGACGTTATCCGTGTTGCCTCCGAATCGGGATATAATTATGTTATCTCGCACCGTTCGGGAGAAACCGAGGATACGACAATTGCCGATCTTGCCGTTGCGACAAACGCTCCGTTTATAAAATCGGGAGCGCCCTGCAGAACCGAACGTCTTGCAAAATACAACCGTCTTATGCAAATAGAGTCCGAGCTCGGACGCGGCTCTTTATACGGAACGGGCGATGTGCATTTTGCTTCTGCAGTTCACGGAAGATACGGCAAATTTTACAGTGCCGATGAAAGCAAGCATATACCCTCCGGGATTTATGAGCAGAATAATATACGCGTATAAAAATAAAAAACCGCCGCATTGCAGTTTTTCAGCCAATGCGGCGGTTATTTTATTTTCTATATAGTATTCCGATTCATTCCGGAGCCTTTTCCGATTCGGTCTCAGTCGTTCTTTCTTTATCGTTGCTGCTCTTGTCGTCTCCATAATACACGCCTTCATCCGGATAGTGCATATCAAGCTTATCACGAACTACCTCTGCTATATAATCGCTGTCGAGCGGACGGTCAAGTCTGTTCTGCTTCTCGCCTACCCTTTCGGAAATTGCTGCGGCTTCGGCTTCAAGGCGTTTTTTTTCTTCAAGCTTATCCTGACACTTTACCTGGTTTGAGATAAGCACTATTATTGACACAAATACCACTACGGCGGCAAGCACTATAAAAAGCAAATTTATGTATTTTTTATTCTTTTCCTGTTTTTCAAACATAGTAATATAATAATTCCTTTCGTTTATTTACCCTATATTTTTCATATTTCCGTTTTCATAATTTGTATCCGGCAGATCAAGAAAGCCGTTTCCGGCTCTTTTGCAGAGTTCTGCAATCTGCCTTTCGGTAAAGACGGCGGATCTTTTTTTATATCTGACTGTCCGAAGCCTTCCGTGTATTTTTTGCGCAACAAGCTTTAAAGCCTTAAACAACAGCGCCGAAGGAAATGCGGCAAACAAAACCATATAAGCCAATACCGCCTTTATTACAAACACCAGGATTCTTGACACGGAAATGACAAGTCTTCCGACCGTAAAATAATACAGTACAAATCCGCAAACAACACCGAAAACCGCCATGCCTCTGAACTGACCGTCGTTTGTATAATACAACAGCAAGGCTATCACACATCCTGCGATAAGGAAAAACAGAATGTCCTCAAAAAACAGCAATATCTGCAAAATAACCGAACGCAGGCAGTGTTTTTTACCGTTTTTTCCCCGGTTAAATATACCTGTTACTCGCACGGTGTTTCCGTAGACCCGACGCATAAATACCGGAACAGGAAGAGTATCGGGATATTTTCTTATCTTCTCGCAATGTCTTGCAGTATTTCCGCTTTTTTTGTCCGCCCGCGGGTATCCGCCAATCTGATGCTCCGTTCCCGTCATTATACGGAAAATGCGAAACACGTCGTAAAGCGCTCCGAGTGCAAGTCCGCACAAGAGCGAGCAAAGGAGCATTGCCGCAAGCAGATATGGAGATATTTCCATAAATCCAAATTCCTCCAAACCGTGTTTCAGCGCAGAAGACGACTGAAAAATCCGGATTTGCGGTTTTCGTCCTTTGTATTATCTATATTATAATACACCGAATTTACTGTTCCGTCAAGTACCACATTGCCTTTTTCCACGTCAAGCACGGAAATATGCATTCCTTCTCCGCCGATCTCAAGCTCTCCGTAGTCGGTAACGAGCAATATCTGATTATCGTCAAAGCTTATTACGTCTCTGACGCCGCATATTTCCATATGCGCGCGGTTATTAAGTATGATATTATGTACAGCCTTTGATTCCGTTGCTTCCCTACTGTCCCTTTGTGCAGCGGAACGAATCATCTGCACATTTTTGCTTTGCGGAGTGCTTGAATTATACGAATTGTTCTGTGTCATTTCAATATTCCTTTCAGGCAAACAGAGCTTTTATATTCTTGCTTTGACTCTGATTCTGATATTAATATATGCTTGCCCGCGCGGAATAATAACACATAGTGTCACGCTATTATTATTCAATTATTTCGTAAAGAGAGGAGGCGTCGTTTTTTCCCACGTTATCCTTAACGCAAAGCACACGCAGCTTCAGGGTTCTCTGGCCGAAAGATACTTCAACGATATCCCCCTCTTTTACATTGTACGAGGCTTTGACGGGTCTGCCGTTTACGGATACGTGCTCGGTATCGCATGCGTCGTTTGCTACCGTGCGGCGCTTGATAACCCTTGCAACCTTAAGAAATTTATCTATTCTCATAATGGATTTTCTTCCTTTCATTTTTGTTTCGTTTCTTTATTTGCACTTATATTTTTCCGGATTCGTTTTCACGTTTTTACGTTTTGATATTTTCTTGTTTTTCGGAAGAAATCTGCCGAATATCTTCAGAATCCTGTCCCCTGCCGGCAAGGTCATTATGTCATCATATTCAAGTGTGCCGGTTTTAAGTGCGGCAATAATATATACCGGGACGGCAAGCAGCATTGCCGCAATTCCGACCAGAGTATCCGATCCGATAAATCTGCCAAGGAAGCTGTAAACTATAATAGAATTGCACACTGCGATGATCCCGCAAGCCATAGGCTTTACAAAAACCGCGCAAAGTCCCTTGGAATTATCGGAATATTTACAGATATAGTAGTAATTCATACCGAATACGGTAAGTCCGAACAGCAGGGTGCTTATCGGAGCGCCCATAATATTTATGCCGGGGAGCCCTATAAGTATATATCCGGAGATCAGCTTGATGACCGAGCCTGCTATCATTGAGACAATAGGTTTTCCAGCCCTGTCATAAGCCTGCAGGACAGCGTTTGAAACGGTTATCATACAGGAAAGAAGCACAGATATGCCGAGAACAGCCAAAAGCGGTGAGGCAAGCTCAACGGCGTCCGCATTGTTTCCGTACAAAAGATCAAGGATCTGCGTGGAAAACGCGCAGATTCCGAATGATGCGGGAATCGCGAAAACAGCCGTTATTTTAAATGCGCTCTGCAGCATACTTTTTTCTTCTGCTTTGTTTCCCGAGCATATCGCCGCTGCAAGTAAGGGTACAAGCGAAAGAGAAATTCCCGAGATCAGTGACGGCGGAAGATTATATATAGGCAGTGCAAGCGTCGAATATGTCCCGAACATTGAGTTTGCAACATTTTCGGGATATCCGATAGTCTGAAGCCTGCGCATTATCAGAACAGTATCAAACAGTCTTGTCACGCTCAGCACAACAGAGCCGAGGGTTATCGGCACCGCAACGCGAAAAAGCTCTTTGATTATGCTTTTTCTTGAAGGAATCTCCGCAGCGGAAACCAAAGCCTGCTTATTTATGGCATTTATGGCAACAGCTTTCCTGCGTGAGAGGTTGACAGTGTACCTGCCGTTTTGCGGGGAATCAGTTCTTTTGAAATCCTGTTTTTCTTTTTTTGCGGATGCCGCAAAATACTTGGCAAGTCCGAGATAAAGCGCCGACAGGGCTGTTCCAAGCGTCATTCCGAGCACCGCATAAGCCGCCATAGGCTGAACATTTTTCCCACGTTTTAATGCGATTATTGCAAAGGACAGTCCGAAAACAAGCTTGCCGAGCGCTTCTATCACCTGCGAGACCGCGGTATGCTTCATATTTCCGAAACCCTGAAAATATCCACGCACAGCGCTGATAAGGCAGATAAAGAACACCGACGGAGCTATTGCGACTATACTTTCTCTTGCTCCACTGTTTTTGATAAGTGAGGAAAATGCGCCGGCACCGAAGAGTATCAGAAGCGAAGCCCCGAGACCGATTATCGAAAATACAAAAACTACCGTACGGTATATTTCGGATATCCCATCGCTGTCGTAGCCGACCGTATATTTTGAACGATATCGCGATATCATGACCGAAACGGCTGTCGGAAGCCCTGTTGTCGCTATGATGCAGAACAGCAGATATACCTCGTATGCGGAATTGAAATATCCCATTCCCTCCGCGCCGATGCAGTTCATAAGCGGTATCTTATAAATCAGCCCGATTATTTTTACAAACACCACCGAAATGCCGATAACGGTAATGCCCGAATACAGATTTTTTTTGCCGTCGTTGCGCAAGCTGTCTTTTTTTTCTTCCATTCCGACACCGTTTTTTTCCATTCCGACACCGTCGCTCCGCCGTCTTTTTACGGAGCACCTTTCAACCGATTGATAAGCCGATGTCGGATAGCTTCAATATGTATCTGGAATTTAAATACACCCGACAGATCGGCTCCGGTAAATTATATGCCGGCGAAAAGATAATAATACGTCAGATATGATTGCGGCATTTTGGACAGCCGGGTATTTTGTTATATCTGGTAAGGTTATAAGTCAAAGTCTTGAGAAAAAGCGGTCAAAATCATGCCCCGCGTCATACATTACGCGCTCAATGTCAAGTGTGCGATACTCTCCCTTGTAATAAAGTATTTTCCCGTCCGCGACCGTCATAAGTACATCGCTGTTTTCTGCGGTATAGCAAAGTGCAGATTCAGGATCATGACAGGGATAATTGTGTGAATTATGCAGGTCGATCATAGTCAGGTCTGCGTGATATCCCGGAACTATCTTTCCGCATTTTTCTCTGCCCTGTGCTTTGTATCCGTTTTCGGTTGCAAGCGGCAGAAAGGTTGACGCTGAGAAAAGATCGGCAACATTTGATATGCCTCTGTGAATAAGTGCCGCATACTGAAGCTCTTTAAGAACGCTTTGGGTATTATTTGACGACGCGCCGTCGGTTCCGAGCGCTACGCATATATTTCTTTCAAGCATTTTTTTGAGCGGCATAACTCCGCTTCCGAGCTTAAGGTTGCTTACCGGGTTATGAATGACAAACACACTTTTGCGTTCGATGATATCAAGGTCATCTTCGCTCATCCAGATGCAATGAGCGGCGGCGGTACGGTTTTCAAATACACCGCACCTGTCGAAAAATGCGGTCGGGCTCATGCCGTGCCTTTCAAAGCAGTCCGCATTCTCTCCATCGGTTTCCGAAAGATGTATCTGAAGTCCCGTGTTATATTTACCTGCAAACTCCGCCATATACCGGCACATTCTTTCGGTATTTGTATATTCTCCGTGTATTGAAAAGTCAACGATTATTCTTCCGTCGCAGGCTCCGTTATATTTTTCATACAGCGCAAGCGTTTCCTTTACTCTGTGCGATTCCGCCGGATCTTCATTCGGATCAAAGGATGATATTCCACGGCTTACATTGGCTTTCATTCCGCATCCGACAGCTGAAAGCACGGTCTGCTCACTGAACATATACATATCCGAAAACGATGCCGTTCCGTTCCTTATCATTTCGGCAAGCGAAAGCATTACCGCCGTATGCGCAAGGTCATTGTCCATCTTATCCTCGGCAGGAAAGATCTTTTCAAACAGCCACTTATCAAGCGGCATATCCTCACCGTATGATCTGAAAACAGACATTGCCGGATGCCCGTGTGCATTACAGAATGCCGGAATAACAAGATTATGTCCGCAGTCGATAATCTCATTATAATTTTTATCTGTCTGCGGCAGATCTTTCTCCTCGCCGACGTATTTTATATATGCGCCGTCCGTAACGATACATACATCTTTTCCGTCAAAGCCCTGACCGTTTACAAGCCTTGCGTTTTTAAAAAGCATAGCGGACATATTCTGAATTTCACTCCGATCTGTTTCAACTGACTGTTTCTTTTTATTTTTATCAGATAAATTTTATCCGATAAATTCGCGGTAAAGCGAATTTTTCGGTATGAGCTTTTCGGGTATTTCTTCAATACCTTCGATTTTTGAAAGAATATCACGGGCAGAGCCGTAATATCTGCTTTCAGGTTCAACCAAAGAAAGTATTTTTCTTAAATGAGGCGCAAGAACATTTATTTCATACGGCAAGGTCGAATTTATCTTGATATTACATTCGCCCACATACGGGAAAATATTAATATCCTCATTTTCGCGAACGCCGTTCCACATTTCGAAGGTACGTTCCGGGGATGAACCTCTGAATTTATAGTCTCTGACAAGTCTGCGCAAAAGTCGTATCTCATTGGGCTCAAACAGCTTTCCGTTACAGACAAGCGGATCTATTGCGCATATGAAAACACTGACGTAGTTATAATGGCTGAAAAGTCCGGTCACCTCAGGGTATATTGCCTGTATTCCCTCGAAAATAAACATTTCGCCGCTCTCATAGCTTATATGTTCAAAGCCGACGGGCTTTCCCGCATTGAAATCAAATACAGGTATCAGTGTTTCGTCATCTGTGAATATTTCCCTGACACATTCACTAAGTGCGTCAAAATCAATTGTATCTATTGAGTCATAGTCAACCTTATCAAGCCCGAGCTGTTTTGATCTTTCTATAAGAAATTCGCGCGGGCGATAAAAATTATCGATGGAAACGGTATGCACATTTCTTCCGTAAGCCGCAAATCCATCGGTCAGTTTTTTTGAAAAGGTCGTCTTTCCGGAGCAGGTCGGTCCTGAAAGCGCTATAAGCTTAAGTCCTTCGGTGTTTGCCACACGGTCGGTTATATTTTTCATACGGGCATCAAACTCCGCCTCGCACGCAAGTACATATTCATGTATATCGTTTTCATTTTTAAAGCTGTTTCTGCATTCAGTCATGGAATTGCCTCTCCTTTCCATTGCCGGGCAGTCCGGCAATATTAATTATTATATCCGTTTTCTTTAAATTATTTATTAACTGCAGGTATTTCAGATAAGCTCCGAATAGAATTTTTCTATTGCTTCAAAGTCCGCAAATCCCTCTTTTTCGGTGCGCGAAAGATATTCATACGGGTATTTTGGATTGAAATATCTGACTATCTGAGTTTTTCCCTCGACCGGCTTTTTATAATCGACAAGCTTTGATACGGCGCCCGCACCTGCGGCAAATATTGAATGTACCTCTTCCATCATATAGACATTATAAAGTCCCTCTGTTCCGGGAAGCGCAAAGCCCACATTCTCAAAATTACCGACGGTCTTTTTCTGTCTGTACATATAGTACGGCAGATAACCCGACTGGATTGATTTTATCTGCGAATAATCCACGCACTGCCCGACGTCTCCGCCGTGAACCGAATAGATTTCTGTACCGTTTTTAAGAATATCCGCGGATTTTTTTACGCAGAAGGTATGAATAGTAACATTTTGCGGACGCATATTCAATATTTTATCCATTGTTTTGGCAAACATCGGAAAGCTGTCGCCGGGAAGTCCTACTATGAGGTCGGTGTTTATACATTTTATTCCGCTTTCAAGCGCAATGTCATATGCTCTGAAAAAATCGTCTACGGTATGGTGTCTTCCGATCTTTTCAAGCACTGAATTTGAAAGCGTTTGCGGATTCACACTTATCCGTGTCACGCCGTGTTCCTTTGCCACTCTGAATTTTTCTTCTGTTATGGTATCGGGGCGTCCCGATTCAAGCGTATATTCCCTGACCGATGAAAGGTCAAAGCATTTTTCGACTTTGCCGAGCAGCATATCAAGCTGCTCCGGGGTAAGTATCGTCGGGGTACCTCCGCCTATGTATATAGTCATTACGTTGAGCCCGAATTTTTTTACCGTCTGCGATATTCTTTCGATCTCATAGCAAAGTCTTACAAGATATTCGGGAATAAGGCTCAGCAATCTGCCCGATGTATAGGAAACAAAGGAGCAGTAGGCGCAACGCGAGGGACAGAACGGAATGGAAATATATATACTGCAGTCCCGCTTTGACGGCGTACCGATTATTTTGGATTCGTTAATCGCAACATCGGTGGCAAGTGAAGCTTTTTTGGGGATAACAAAGTATTCGCTCATAAGATTTTTTACTATCTCATCGCGGTCAAGTCCGCGGTCAAGCATTTCGGTCGCAACCTTTGACGGTCTGACACCCGTAAGCATTCCCCACGCAGGCTGATAATTCAGCAACGAGCTGCAGACCTTTATGACGGCTCCGCCGATGGCAATTTTCATCGCGCGGTCATTGGGGTATCTATCCGAAAATCCGGTATATTCCTCCGCGAAAGTCCGGTTTCCGTTATATCTCATTTCGGCTTTTGCGAGTGTCCCATTTTCGTTCTGAAAAACATTCAGAATCAATTCCGGATCGTTATTTACATTTTCGGAATTATCGCCTCCGTTATCTGCATCACTTGAAAAATGCGTCTCCGGGAAAAATATCATACAAAGAGTCTGAACGTAATAAGTATTGACTTTACAGTTTCCGGTAATATTCAGCTTCATCTTGTCTTTTGCTCCGATTCATTTATTCTTTTGCTTTGTTTGTTCTTATTTTCGGCTTCAGGCATTTTTCGGTGCTTTCAGCACATCAGTATCCATAACTATGGTAACCGGACCGTCGTTAATGAGAGACACCTGCATATCTGCTCCGAAGCGTCCGGTTCCGGTCGCAAACCCCTTGCTTCTCATAAGCTCAATAAAATATTCGTACAGTCGGTTTGCAGAATCCGGTTTTGCCGAAGCCAGATAATCCGGGCGGTTGCCGCGTCTGTAATCGGCAAGCAGGGTAAATTGCGATACAACAAGCAACCCTCCGCAGATATCGGTTACCGACAGGTTCATTTTTCCGCTTTCATCCGAAAAAATTCTGAGCTTTGCTATCTTGTCCGCAAGCATTGCCGCTTCTTTTTCCGTGTCGCCCTCCGCAACGCCGAGAAGTATCATAAGCCCGTTTCCGCAGCTTCCGACCGTTTCCCCATCTATGCGCACCGATGCTTCTTTCACTCTTTGTATAACAGCTTTCATCTTTATGACCATAGCTTTTGCGACAGCAAAAGCTTCCTTTCCTGCGTTATTCAGATAATTTTGACAAGGCTAAGTCGTTTTTGCAAATCAGCAAAAGCCGCAAAGCACCGATTTCCTACATCTGATATCAGACCTTATGCGTTTGCTCTGAACACACCGTCAACATCTTTAAGTCCTTTAAGTCTTGAAATTATGGATTCGCAATGCGAAATATTTTTGCAGCTTATGCGCAGATATATTGTTATGCTGTCATCGCCGCTTTTCTGAGAATTTATTTCAAGTATTGAAACGCGCATATCCGCAAGCGCCATTGTGATGTCCGCAATAAGTCTTATGGAATTTCTTGCAATTATCTGAAGTCTTGCTTCATAGACATCCTTTGATGCGCTTAGCACTCCGTCCTCCCAATGAGCTTCCACCCATCTGTCGGCATATTCCGGCTGCTGCATACTCAAAACCGCGTTATGGCAATCGCATTTATGGATTGAAATTCCGTATCCCTTTGTTATGAATCCTATTATCCTGTCACCCGGCAACGGATTGCAGCATTTTGCAAACTTAACCGAGCAGCCGTGCTCTCCGTCGACGATAACACCGCTTCCGGCTCTGCTGTTCTTCGGCTTTTCCTGAACCTTTACCTGCTCAACGCTTGTAAGCACGGGTTCGGATTCTTCGGGAATCCTGACGACACGGTCAAATTCGTCGTGCAGTTTGGTTGCGATCTTTGACAACGGTATTCCGCCGTAGCCGAGAATATTGTACAGGTCATCGACTGTCATATATCCCGTACGTTTTGCGATATTTGTCAATATCTCGGCTTTCTGCGCCTCGGTAAACGGACGGTTGTATCTGCGCAATTCATTGTTGATTATTGTTTTCCCGAGTGCTATATTATCCGCGCGCTTTTCTTTCTTGAAGAATTGACGTATTTTCGCACGCGCTTCGCCGGTATTTACTATTTTGAGCCAATCGCGGCTCGGTCCCTTTGATGCCGAGGAGGTGATTATTTCAACTATGTCTCCGTTTCTCGGTGCACGGTCTATCGGCACTATCATGCCGTTTATCTTTGCGCCCATCATTTTATTGCCGACAGCCGAGTGAATGGCATATGCAAAGTCAATTACGGTCGCGCCCTGCGGCAGTGCTATAACGTCGCCCTTTGGGGTAAAGACAAACACTTCATCATTAAAGAAGTCGCCTTTGAGCATCTGCATGAACTCATCGGGATCGCGCGTGGTATCATCGGTTTCGATAAGTCTTGCAATCCATTCAAGCTTACGGTCAAGCTCGGCGCCTGCACTTGCGTTGGATTTGTATTTCCAGTGTGCCGCGACACCGTATTCGGCGATCTGATGCATTTCTCGCGTCCTTATCTGGACCTCAAAGGGAATGCCGTCGCGCCCTATAACGGTAGTATGGATAGAGCGGTACATATTAGGTTTTGGTGTCGAGATATAGTCCTTGAAGCGTCCCGGGATCGAACGGAACATTTCATGGATTATTCCGAGCACGGTATAACATTCAAGCTCGGTCTCAACTATTATTCTCAGCGCATAGAAGTCATATATCTCGTCAAAGCTTTTACCCTTTACAAACATTTTGCGGTAAACGCTGTATACTGATTTGATACGTCCCTCAAGAATAAAATTGACCTTATTTTCGCGAAGCTTTTCGTCTATCGCTTCACGCGTTGACTCAATAAATCCGACGCTCTGACCGTACTTTTCCTCAATGTGCTTCTGAACCTCTGCGTATCCGTAAGGATCAAGGTACGAAATACTTATATTTTCAAGCTCCTGCTTGATCTTCTGCATACCGAGACGATGAGCAAGAGGTGCATAGACCTGCATGGTTTCAAGTGCGGTCGTACGCTGCTTAGGCTCGGGCTTTGCGGACAGGGTCCTCATATTATGCAGGCGGTCGCAAAGCTTTATAAAGATAACGCGAACGTCCTTGGACATGGCAAGAAGCATTTTACGGATATTTTCAATATGCGCTTCTTCCTTATCCTCGACATTTATCTCAACGTTTTTGGTAAGTCCGTCGACAAGCAAAGCGACGTCCTTGCCGAACATTTTTTCGATTTCCTTGAGATTGGTTTTATCCGAGCAGTCCTCGACCGTATCATGGAGCAGAGCCGCGCAGATAGAATCGGTATCAAGCTCAAGTCCTGCAACGATTTCGGCAACTGCGATAGGATGTGATATATACGGTTCTCCGCTTGCGCGGTACTGACCATCGTGTAGCGTTTCGGCATACTCAAATGCCTTTTTTATTTTTTCTACGTCGTACTGCTTTCCGGTTGCTTTAAGAATATTCAGCAAACGTTTTATATCGGTATGATAAGTTACAGACATTTACACTCCTTTGCAAAGCATCGCCGATATAAACGTCTGGCATTTATCTGCGATTTTTGCACTGCTGTCTCAGCTTCCTGAGTACAGATGATTTTTCAATATTGGTTTTCGACGGGTTATAATACATATCGAACCGATATGTATCCGCGTCGATGGTTTCGACTCCGCATATTTTAAGCTCGATGAAGGTCTTGATAATATACATGAGCTTGGAATAATTGATTTTTCTTACATAATCCGGATTGACAAGTGACAGCAACTCGCCCGTTGTAAAGGTGTCCTTGCCTGCGCGTGCCTCACGGCGGACAAGTGTATAAACGATCGCAAAGTCATCTCGACTCGGTATTATATCTTCATCAAAATCAAAATTTTGTCCGGATGATATTTCCGAATACCTTGTCTTTTCGCCGACAAGTATATCGGTCATAGTCTCGGACGCCCGCATATCGTGCACTATCAGCTGTACGGTCTTGACGTCCATAAAATCGTTTATATCAACATTGAACATCAGATCCACACGGTCATTTACGCTAAACGGAAATTTAACGCTCGGCATTCCGAAATACATTGCCGGAACAGTCTGCTTTCCGTCGGAAAGCACGAGCTTTGTGTGTTTCCCCGTTCCTACCGGAATGACTTTCTTGATTATCACATCCCGTATCATGAACATAGGCACGGGATTTGAAACTCCGTACGGTTCAAGACAGAAAAGCTCACCCGCGGAATCAAGGGATATATCTTCAAGCTTTATCTCACAATCCGCTTCAAAATCTATATTTGCCGAAATGCCGTCGGAATTATTCTTAACGTATTCATTGAGTCTTCTTCGCAATTCCGGGATATCCGAACGCTTGACCGAAAGACCGGCGGCAAGCTCGTGACCGCCGTATTTGGTAAGTATATCTGCGCATGAGGTCATAGCCTCGACAAGATTAAGTCCTTTAACGCTTCTGCCAGAGCCTTTGCCTATATCGTCATCCGACGCATATCCGCGTGTGGCTCCGTCGAATGTTATCAGTATTGACGGCAAGCCGTATTTTTCAGTGATTCTCGACGCAACTATTCCGATTATTCCCTGGTGCCAGCAATCGTCCTCCAGAACAAGTATCCTGTCTTCGTCGGGGTTATACATTTCTTCGATCTTTATATATGCCTGGTCGGCTATGCGGTTTTCCTCGACCTGTCTTGCGCGGTTTATCTCGCAAAGCTCCTCAGCCATTTCACGCGCTTTGGGCTCGGATTCGGCAAGTAAAAGCTCGACTGCTTTTGAAGCGTTTGATATACGTCCGGCGGCATTTATTCTCGGAGCGATACCGAAGCCTACAAAGTTTGATGTGATCTTTTTACGTTTTACCGGAGCTGTTGTCGACGATGCAGGCTTTGTCATATTCCCCGCGGAGATCGCGTCTATCAGAGCGTTAAGACCGAGGCGTCCGTTTTCATCGACTGCGCGCAATCCCTTTTTTACTATCAAGCGGTTTTCATCCGTTACCGGCATGACATCGGCAATTGTACCTATTGCGGCAAGATCGGAATATGTATTGAAGATCCTTCGAAGTCCGTCGATTTCTTTTTCGCCTCTTTCGCGGCATAAAAGCATTTCATAAGCGCATATGAACTTGAAAACAACCCCGACTCCAGCAAGCTCTTTAAATGGATAATCGCAATCCGGACGATGGGGATTCACCACCGCAACGGCATCGGGAAGCTCCGGGCGACATTCATGGTGATCTGTTATTACCATATCGACACCGAGCTTTTTCGCATATTCTACCTCCTCGCAGGCGGTAATGCCCGTATCAACGGTAATTATCAGAGACACACCGTTTTCGGCAAGCTGTTTTACCGCCGGGCAGGAAAGTCCGTAGCCCTCGGCGCTCCTGCTCGGAATATAGTACATAACCGATGCTCCCATAGAGCCGAGGTAAAGATACAGCATACTTACCGACGTAACGCCGTCAACGTCATAGTCTCCGTAAATTGCGATCTTTTCGTGCTTATCAATCGCTCTTCGAACGCGCTCGGTCGCCGGAAGGATATCCTTCAGCAAAAACGGATCGTGCAATATGCTTTCTTCATTACGAAGAAATTTCAAAGCGCTGTCCGCATCGCGATAGCCTCTGTTATAAAGAAGAACGGCAAGCACCTTGGATACGCCAAGGTCTTCCGAAAGCTTATCAATCGTTTTATCCTGATCGCGGCACGCCCCGTATTCATATTTCAGCGACCATACCCGATCTCTCTTTTTAATTTCCATATAAAAATCTCCGTTAGCTCCGCGCAAACCGTCTGCCTCTGGGCGGAGATATTTCACAATATATTTATTTGATTATTTTACCTATGTTTTTACAGCACGAAGCTCAGGCTTTGAATCTTGCGACTATCGCCTCGGCACATCTTATACCGTCAACCGCTGCGCTTGTTATTCCGCCGGCATAACCTGCGCCCTCGCCGCACGGGAACACGTTAGGATGACCTGGAGCGTTAAGGCTGTCCGTTCTTAATATGCGCACTGGAGAGGTCGTACGGCTTTCGACGGCTGTCAGGACCGCATCCTTCACGGCAAAGCCTTTAAGCTTTTTCTCAAATGAATGAAAACCGTATTTGAGCTGCTCGGTAACAAATCCGGGCAACACATCCGAAAGCATGGCTATCCGGCATTTCCCGCCGCCCATATATGTCGGCATGATACGATACGGTTCGCTTTTCAGTGTGTCCTCAAGAAAATCACCCATAAGCTGTATCGGGGCGCAATAACTGCCGCCGCCGAAATTATATGCCCTCTGCTCGAGAGTACGTTGAAATTCGATTGCGGAGCTTACCGGGTCCGTATATTTGCCGATTGAGCTCATATATGCAGCAACATCTTCGCCCGTAACCGAAACGGCTGTGGCACAGTTTGCGTTTCTTCCGCTTCTTGCATGATTGCTCATTCCGTTGACAACGACAGCCTCACGCTCGGAGGTTGCCGCCACGACTTCTCCGCCGGGACACATACAAAAGGTATAAACGCCGCGCTTACCTGTTGTGTCGGAAAGATTATATTCGCCCGGACCGAGCTTCGGATGCCCGGCAAATTTGCCGTATAATGCAGCGTCAACATCCTTTTGCAGATGCTCGACCCTTACGCCTACCGAAAACGATTTTGCGGTAAGGCTGAAGCCCTCCGAAAGAAGCTTTTCGTAAAGTTCTCTTGCGCTGTGACCGGTAGCAAGCACCAAAGCGCCGCACATAATATCTCCCATACCGGTCGACGCACATATACTGCCGTCGGGAAGCTCTCTGATTCCGTCAAGTCTGCATCTGTACAAAACGTCGCCTCCGAGCAGTCTTATTCTTGCCGTTATGGAGGAAACAACGCTCCGAAGGACATCTGTACCGATATGAGGCTTTGCCTTTATGAGTATATTCTCCGGTGCTCCCGCCTCCTTCAGCTTTTTAAGCACATAACGGCAACGGGGATCGTTAATTCTTGTAACAAGCTTACCGTCGGAAAATGTTCCGGCTCCGCCCTCGCCGAACTGAATATTTGATTCGGTATCAAGCGTTCCGTTATTATAGAAATTATCAACTGCTTTTACACGATCGGCGACACAGTCACCGCGGTCGATAAGTATCGGTGCATAGCCGTTTTCCGCAAGCATCAAAGAGCAAAAAAGCCCCGCCGGTCCCATGCCTACCACAAGCGGTCTTCCGTTAAGCTTTTCGTTTCCCTGTATAGGTGCAAAGCTGTCGTATATTTTTCCGTCAAGCACGGTAATCCCGTTTTGTGAGGCTTTTGCGGGATTGATATGCAGATCAGCATCACATTCCGCGACTACCGAGCTGACCGAAAGTATATTATCTTTTTTTCTTGCGTCAATTGATCTTCTGAAAAGTCCGAATTTCAGTGCGGGACTGTAACATCCCGCACTTTTCATGCGCTTTTGCGCCTGTTCGATTATTTCGTCATCTTCCGTCCAGAACGGAAGCTTTATATCCGATATGATATATCTCATGCTTTTTATTTTCCGCTACCGCTTTCACTTACCGTATCCTGCGGTGTCATGAGCGAGGAATCGGCTCCGCTTTCATTTTTTTCATCGGTCTCCGGCTCGCTCTTCCTTGTAAATCTGACCTTTATCTTTGACGGGTTATCCCTTGCAAGTTCTACCCCTGTCGGCAACCTGAATTTAAAGAGATAGTAATTGATCGTGGTTGGTGAGTCTATTGTATCTTCGGTAATATCTGCGCTGTCTATAACAAACATTTCGCCTATTCCGTCAAGCACCTTCGGATCTCCCTTGAAAAGCAAGCTGACGGTATCGGTAGAAGCCTCAAAGCCCTTGGCATTAGATGTACATTTTATGCTTATCGGTATCTTTCTCTCGGTCGTAATGATCAGCTTGACATTAACAAAGCTCAGATTACCGCTTATGTATTGACTGTTTATTTCATTTCCGGCCGCATCGGCAAAATTTATCGGTACTCTGTCTATATTACGGCTCTCCGAAACGCTTCCGAGATTTGTTGCAGCATATGCGTATGAAATTTTGCCGACTACCGACGCCGGTCCTCTGATACTGATATTATAATTATCGAGCATTACATCAGCGGTATATTTTTCATACATCGGAGAATTGAGAACATACTCAACATTATTTCTGATATCAAGAGTTTTTTCTGTCTCGTAATCCGCCATAAGCGATATGGTTTTCGGCTCAACGGAGGTTACACTGATATCGAGGTCTGTTTTAAGCAATGCGGTCTGAACATCAAGTATCGATATTCCCGTATCCGTGATTCCCGAGGCGTCCACATAAAGCTCAATATAATCCGCAATATTTTCGCTTTTCATATCATACATAAGGCTTCGCTGTCCTTTAAGCTCAACGGCGACCTTGAAGGACGAATCCGTATAAATTTTATATTGACTGTCGTTATAAAGTACATCGGCATTCTTTACCTTTACGTCAACCATAAAGGTTTTTGAATAGTCGTTATTGTCTATCATCAGGACATACAGCCAGATTACAGACGATATCAGAACGCTGACAAATATAAGCCAGATTACAGAAAAGACCTTTTTGACGACCGAGCTTACTATATCTGCCCTTTTAAAAGTCGAGGCTTCCTTTGCGGTTTTTCTCAGAAGTGCCGCACTTACCGAATATTTGTCGTTTTCCGACTCCTGAAAAAGCTCTGACTTTGAGCTGCGATCTGACGAATCAAGCTCAAATTCTATCGGATCAGCTATATTCTTAGCGTCATCGGCACCAATCTTTATATCGTTATTTTCAGCCACGTCATTGTTCCCGGTGTATGGTGTGCTTTCTGCTGATTTTTTCAAATTTATCGTTGCCTTTACTTTCGACGTATCACCGCCGTATTCGTTTTTTACTGTGTATTCAGTCGGCTCCCCGGAGATGTTCACATTGCTTTTCGTGTTGTTTTCTGCTTCATTCATATGTTATTTTCTGTCGGCAATCAAACCGTACTCTCCTTTCCGTTATAATCTATAATCGGATCCTGCAAATAATCTTTATGGAATGCGACTGCATGGTTATCAGTGAACCTTGACCTTTTCAATGCGTTTTATAATTCGTTCGACGTCTCTGCCGCTGCCGGTCAATGCCGCTCTGACAACATCAGTCAGCTGGTCGGTGGTAAGGTCCATATAGATCGCGCCCTTATATGCCACGGACATTGCGTGTGTTTCCTCAGATACGACTATCACTATCGCATCGCATTCCTCCGAAAGTCCTATCGCCGCCTGGTGTCTTGAGCCGAGCGGATGTCCGGTCATAAGGTTTATGCGGTTTACATATTCAAGGTTTTTTGTAGGCGGAAAATAGCAGGAGGCGGCATAAACACGTCCTTTTCTTATGATCATTCCGCCATCGTGCAGCTCTGTACCGTTCATAAATATGGTTTTGAGCAGTTCTGCGGAAATCTCGGCATTGATTATCGTATTATGACCCTTTTGCTTTTCGATATGGTCATCAAGCTTTGTATAGCCCTCGATAACTATGAGAGCCCCCATTTTTTCAGAAAGCGAGATAGCCGTAATGGCTTCCATCAGGCGTTCGATCTTTACTTCTTTACCGCCTTTATGATATCTTGCATTGACTATGTATTCGGGCAAAGTTCCGAGCTTTTCAAGACCACGACGTATTTCCTGACTGAACAATATTATTAGCACCACTATCCCGGCTTTATAGAAGCATTGCAGAACGAATGCCACCGTATGGAGATTAAACAGTATGCTCAATATGTACATAACGAGAAGTATTGCTATTCCCACAAACATTCTTCCCGCGCGTCTGTGTCGCAGATATTTAAGTGCACAGAATATCAGCACAGTCAGCAAAATGAAATCTATATAATCAGTAAAATGCTCTATATTCAGCAGTTCGGAGAATTCATAGTCGCTGATTTTTTTAAACAGGTTTTTTAGCACCTCGTTGATTTTCGACAGCCAGTCAAAAAAATCCGATTTTGCAAGTGCAAAAAACGATGAGGCACCGAAAAGAAGAATTCGGCTCAACAGAATACCCTCCCGATTTTATATTTTGAATCAATCCGGCGACCGCTCAAAGAGACACGATCCCCATATTACATACATAGATATATAATACCACATACCGAAAAAAAAAGCAATATTTTTTTGGAACTTATAGATACAATATCCGGAAAATCCGGAAAATAAACAAAAAATCGGGGCGCCTGCATCAAGCGTCCCGATGTAAAAAGCCATATCTGTCAAGTTTTTACGTTCGGCATACAAAAATCAATCATAAAGCGGAAAAGCTTCGGTAAGCTCGCAAACGGTACGTTTTATATATTCTGCATTTTCGCTCGGCTCTGTCGCTGCAAATCCGCAGAGCGAGGCGATCTTCCGCATCTCTGGAACACCCATACCTCTCGTTGTGACTGCGGCGGTACCCATTCTGATACCCGACGTCACAAACGGCGATTCCGGATCATTCGGAATTGCATTTTTGTTTACGGTTATTCCGAAAGTGTCAAGACGTTTTTCAAAGTCCTTGCCTGTTATTCCCTTTGAACGAAGGTCAACAAGTATCAGGTGATTGTCCGTTCCGCCCGAGACAAGGTCAAATCCTTCGGCAAGCATCCCCTCGGCAAGCGCAGCTGTATTTTTGATTATATTTCTCTGATACTGGCGGAATTCCTCTGTAAGCGCCTCGCCGAAGCAAACCGCCTTTGCGGCGATAATATGGAGCAACGGTCCTCCCTGATTTCCCGGAAAAATCGCTTTATCTATCTGCTTTGCAAGTGCCTCGCGGCACATTATCATTCCGCCGCGCGGTCCGCGAAGCGTTTTATGGGTCGTTGTCGTGACCACGTCCGCGTACGGAACAGGGCTCGGATGAAGACCTGCCGCGACAAGTCCTGCGATATGAGCCATATCCACCATGAAATATGCACCGACCTTTGCGGCAATTCCGGCTATACGTTCAAAATCTATTATTCTCGGATACGCCGACGCACCGGCAACTATCATTTTCGGATGAACCTCAAACGCCTTTGCTTCAAGCGCATCATAATCTATAAGATGTGTTACGGGATCGACGCCGTACGGAACAAAGTTATAGTTTATTCCCGAGGCATTTACAGGGCTTCCGTGTGTCAGATGTCCGCCGTCGGCAAGGCTCATTCCCATAACGGTATCGCCATGTTTAAGAAGTGCCGCATATACGGCTATGTTTGCCTGCGAGCCGCTGTGCGGCTGTACATTGACGTGCTCCGCGCCATAGAGCTGTTTTGCGCGTTCGATCGCAAGATTTTCCACTTCATCTACGCACTGACACCCACCATAGTATCTTCTTCCGGGGTATCCCTCGGCATATTTATTTGTAAGTATGCTGCCCGCCGCAAGCAGAACGGCTTCCGAGACGAAGTTTTCAGACGCTATAAGTTCAATTCCGCTTTTCTGACGGTGATATTCCGCAAGGATCATATCGGCGACCGCGGGATCGCTTTCGGCGAGCCTGTTCATCAGAAGCTCGACTATGCTCTCTTTTTTCGGTTTATTTGTGTTCAGTGTAGATTCCATTGATTGCACCTCGGTTTTTATGGTATTCATTTGCTTTATTTTAAATAATATTCTATCACATCCTGCAAAAAAAGTATATTATAATTTGCTACCGCATCGTAAACATTTATTTTTTGTTTAATATACAGAAAATAATTAAATAATTAAGCGAAAAATATCAAATATTTGATTGACAAGCAAACTTATTTGTGATATAATACACTTGTTAAGTTTTTTTGTTAAATATGCACAGTGCATACACGGTTTATCAAGAGATATTTTGATAATATTCCGGTGAGGTTATATATAAGCTTATAGCTTTATTTGCGGATACATAAATTTTTATGATATTCCGATACACATAAACGAAACACGTTTCCCTACATTGGATTGATAAAATAAAAAGTAAATCGAAAGGAATGAAAGAAATGGAAATTGCAATAATCGCGCACGATACTAAAAAAGAGCTCATGGTGCAGTTCTGCATAGCATATTGCGGAATTCTCAGCAAGCACAAGCTTTGTGCAACCGGAATCACTGCTAATTACATTGAAGATGCAACCGGACTTGAAATCGAGCATCTGCTTTCCGGTGAACACGGCGGTGAGCAGCAGATAACATCACGCGTTGCATATAATGAAGTCGATGTTCTTTTATATTTCAGAGATACACGTCCATCAACAACATACGACGAGGTCGAGCATGAGCTTCTGCGTATGTGCGACTATAACAATGTACCTATGGCTACGAATATAGCAACTGCGGAAGCCCTGATTGCCGCCCTTGAAAGAGGAGACCTCGATTGGCGTGAAACATACAATCCGCGCTCTGAGTACAATCTCAGAAAGAACAAAAAAAATAATCCTCAGAACCGCCGCAGAGGTTGACAAAAAACGCGGAGTGTGCTATAATGCGTTCTGCAATAAGGTAATTGTGCTTTTCCGTATTTACTGTTGATCGGGATAAAGCACCGTACCGTCCCACTCGGGACATGATTATGTGAATATCCGCACAGAGAGAAACCGATATCGGAGCAGATTTATCCGATATCCGCTGAGAGGTTTTCCGGTAAAACACATATTTACCACCCGAGATGCAAAAACGAATATTATATAATCAAGTTAAATCACGGGTGGAACCGTGTGGAAGCTTTTCCGCACCCCGACAGTAACGCTTTATTGCGCTGTCGGGGTGTGTTTTTTACATCATGATTTTTTATATTTATCTTTTATCATAAAACACAAAAACGGAGGAAAACAAAAATGTTCACAATCAAATTTCCGGGCGTTGAATACAAAGCCGAGGCACCGCTCAGCGTATACGACGCGGCAAAAAATGCAGGTATTATTGACCGTTCCGCGATAGCTGCGCTTGTAGGTGATACTCCGGTCGATCTTACCCATATTCTCGACTCCGATGCAGAAGTCAAGCTTCTCACCTTTGACGAGCCCGAGGGCGCTCATGTATTCCGCCATACTGCGGCTCATATTATGGCTCAGGCGGTCAAGCGTCTTTATCCCGAAGTAAAGCTCACAATAGGACCTGCGCTTGAAAACAGCTTTTATTACGATTTTGACAGCGATGTCACCTTTACTCCCGAAGCACTCAAGGCAATCGAAGCGGAGATGACAAAGATAGTAAAGGAAAATCTGAAAATCGAAAGATTCACACTTCCGAGAGAGGAAGCCGTCAGATTTATGACCGAGAGAAACGAGCCCTACAAAGTTCAGCTTATAAATGAGCTTCCCGAGGATGCCGTTATCAGCTTCTACCGTCAGGGCGAATATGTTGATCTCTGCACCGGTCCGCACCTTTTCTCGACCGGCATAGTCAAGGCGTTCGCACTCACACAATGCACAGGCGCATATTGGAAAGGCGACCAAAACAACAAGATGCTTCAGAGAATATACGGCCTTGCATTTCCGAAAAAAGAACAGCTTAAGGAATATATGACCATGCTCGAGGAAGCAAGAAAGAGAGACCACAACAAGCTCGGACGTGAGCTTGAATACTTCACAACGGTAGATACCGTCGGCCAGGGACTTCCTATCATGCTTCCGAAAGGTTCAAGAGTAATTCAGACACTCCAGAGATGGGTCGAAGACACCGAGCGTCGCAGAGGCTACCTGCTTACCAAAACGCCTCTCATGGCAAAGAGAGAATTCTATAAGATATCAGGACACTGGGACCACTATCTTGACGGTATGTTTGTCATAGGCGATCCGAACGATTATACAAAGGAATGCTTTGCGCTTAGGCCTATGACCTGCCCGTTCCAATATCAGGTATTTCTCAACAAGAAGCGTTCGTACAGAGATCTGCCGATGCGTCTCGGCGAGACCTCGACGCTTTTCAGAAACGAGGACAGCGGCGAGATGCACGGACTTATCCGCGTCCGTCAGTTCACGATTTCGGAGGGACATCTTATTCTTCGTCCCGAGCAGCTCGCGGAGGAATTCAAGGGCTGTCTTGATCTTGCCAAATACTGCCTTGAAGCGGTAGGTCTTTGGGAGGACTGCTCGTTCAGATTCTCACAGTGGGATCCCAAACGCACGGACAAATATGAGGGTACACCCGAGCAATGGAACGAAGCTCAGACTATCATGGGCGAGCTGCTTGACAAGTATCTCGGACGTGAAAATTACGTTATAGGCATTGACGAGGCGGCTTTCTACGGTCCCAAGCTTGATATTCAGTGCAAGAATGTATTCGGCAAGGAAGACACTATCGTTACGATACAGATAGATATGCTTCTCGCAAAGAAGTTCGGAATGGAATATGTCGATTCCGACAACACTATGAAAACGCCGTATATCATTCACCGTACCTCACTCGGATGCTATGAACGTACGCTTGCGCTTCTTATCGAAAAGTATGCCGGTGCGCTTCCCGTATGGATAGCTCCCGTTCAGGCAAGACTTCTCCCGATAGGCACAGCACAGCATGATTATGTTCAGGAGATAGCCGATAAATTCGAAGCTGCCGGAATCAGATACGACTTTGATGAGCGCAACGAGACCATCAATTACCGTATCCGCGAAGCACAGCTCCAGAAGATACCTTATATGCTGGTAGCGGGTGACCGCGAGCTTGCCGAGGGAACCGTTGCTGTTCGTTCAAGAGACGGTTCAAACAAGGTTATGACAGTTGATGAATTCATTGCAAAGGTGCTTGAAGAGATCAGAACCTACGCAAAATAAAGTTTTTTGGCAAAAGCTTAAGCAAATATGATATAGCGGTGTTAAAAAACTCGTTTTGAGTTTTTTAACACCGCTTTTTTACTTGGATAAACAATTATTCCGCGATGTCGGTAAGCTTCATACTCCGACGGCGTTGTTTATTATTCCGACAGGCAGCAATGCGGATGAAATCAAAACAAGCAAAGAGTTAAGAAGCCCCTGCATAGCTTTGGCGACAAAATACGGTTTATATGAAAGCCCCCTGCCGTCGCAAAGCGACATAAGCTGGCAATGAACCGAAATACCCGACCATCCGAGTGCGAAAGCGCACAAGGCAATTCCGGCAACGCCGCCACCGGCGATCCCCGCCGCTTCGCTGACTCCGGAGGAAAGCTCAAACACCGAAAAAAGCACTGCGGTCGTTTGGGTTGATGCGCCCAGCGCAGAGAGCATATTTCCGAACGCTCCGATAAAAGCGGCGAAAAATATAACATATGCGCATATATAGAGCATTGCCATGGCGGATGACATGACGGCTCCGGTAAAGTCCTTGGCGGACGGAAATCTTTTGCTTTTTTCAAAATCTTCCGAAGAAATATTTTTTTTCGCCGACAATTCATTTTTCCGATCGGCACTATATTTTTTACCGAAAAACAGAAAGCGTATGATTATTCCCGTAATCATCGAGGAAAGAAGCGTGAAGCACCACAAAAGTATCCCGAGACGATGATTTGAGTACAGCGAGACTCCGACCGAATTTATAACAAAAGCAGAGCTTGGATTGTTTGTAAAGGTCAGGAGCAGTTCGCAGTCTCTTTTGGATATCGCACCGCTGTCATACAATCTCACGGCGGTACGGGCGCCGGTCGGAAATCCGCAAACCGCCCCGAGAATAAAAGCCGTGCTTCCCTTTCCTGATATCCCGAATATTTTTCCGACAGGTCTGCCGATAACGGAAGATATCATATCTCCGGCACCGAATGCCACAATAAGCTCGGAAAGCACCATAAACGGGAAAAGCGAAGGAATAACGTTTTTTGCGCAGAGTCCGAGCCCGTTTTTCAGATATTCTATTGCTATTCCGCTGTTGCGAAGCATGAGAATGAGTGAAAGCAATGCAAGAAAAGCGAAAAATGCTCTGCCGTATGTAATATGGGCTATGCCTTCGGCTGCGCGTGTGCCGATTACCTTAAAGCCGTGCTTCAAGCCGTTTTTACCTGCACATTTTCCGGAAGCTCTTTTTCCGCGCCCGGCCGGATCCGCGCTGTTACAGACATAATTTCTTTCCATTATCCTCTCCTCACGTTTATTTTTCAAGCACTTAATACCAAAGATTTTCATCTGACTGTTCTATCATATATCGGCTTACCGTTTTAGGCTTTTAGTTTTAATCAGAACGTATTTTGCATAAAATTAAACGGTAACAGTCGGCACTGCCGGACAGTATGTGCCGCACGCTAAAATATATGACAAAGCGGGGTAAATAATGAAGCATGAAAAATTCAAAAAAGAAAAATACCGCCGACACGAAAAACAAGATACCGATAAAGCACCGGCTCGGTATGCGGCTCGGAATATCAGATGATCTTATCAGCGGAAGTCTTATCGAGCTTCGCGGCAGATGCAGACTTACGCTTGAAGGCTGCGGGCATATCGAAAAATACGATACAGACGAGATAATTCTCGGGCTTAAGGATTCTTCGGTATCCATACGCGGAACAGAGCTTACCTGCATTGCCTATTATGCCGGAGCCGTGGGAATCGAGGGCTATATCAATTCGGTCATATTTACAGATTCCACCGAATATGAAGCGCTTTCGGCGCTTGCGGTGAAGATGGCTTGTGAAGAAGCGGAAGGAAGCGGGGAGTATATTCGTGATGAGAAAAGATGAAATAAAGAATATGCCGGACAGTTCATGTGACAAAACCGACTTTCGTGGCATACCGATTCCGCCGAAAAAACTCATGAGACGCGCAATACTCGGAGCCATGAATCCGGTAAATTTTCTTATAGGTTGGTGTGTTATTTCGATCGACGCGACGTATGTCGGTGAATTTCTAAATCTCTGTATGGCAAAAAAATATGCGTACAGAAATCTTACCGCATACGGAAAGGGCGACGGGCGCAGGGTAATGCTCGCCTGCTCCGCTCCCGTATTACGAAAGATGGAAAGGGATTGGAAAAATTCCGATCCCGACAGCAACAACAGGCGAAAAGACCGTCGGATATTTCTTGAACGGTCGATAGGAATTCCGCACATTTTTTACAGATACAGGCACAGATACGGCATTTTTGCGGGAATAATAATTATGCTGACAATAATATATGCCTCATGCGGATTTCTTTGGGATATAAGAATAAGCGGTAACGACAATTTATCCGACATCATAATCATGCGAGAGCTGAATGCAAAAGGACTTTGCCCGGGCAAAAGAATATCGCAACTTGATATCGACCGGATCGAAAATGCGGTATTGCTTGATTCGGATGATATTTCATGGATAACGATAAACCTCAACGGCACGGTTGCACACGTTCAGATAAGGGAGAAAAACGAGCAGCCACCGAAAAAGGAAACAAAGCCCTCAAATTTAATTGCATCAAAAAACGGAGAGATAGTATCCCTTGAAGTATTCAGCGGGAAGCCGGTAGTCAAGCCCGGAGATATTGTTACAAAGGGCGATCTGCTTGTAAGCGGAATATACGACAGTCAGTCTATGGGATACCGTTTCAGACATTCAAGTGGGGCGGTATATGCGCGCACTACGCAAACGTTTGAAATCGAGATCCCTTTCAGATATCAAAAAAAGGAATACACGGGAAGAATAATAAGCGATAATAATTTAATTTTCTTTTCAAATATTATAAAACTTTCTGAAAACAGTGGAAATTTACCCTCAAAGTATGATACAATAAGCAGGATTGACGTTTTAACACTTGTCAAAGGCAAAAATCTTCCGGTAATATTGGAATCTACCCAATATCTTGAATATGTAATGACCGATGCGGAGCGTGACGTCTCCGAAGCATCAGAGCTTGCATTCCGCGAACTTGAGTACAGATTATCGGAAATAACCGAAAATACATATCTGCTTAACAAAAGTATAACCGTTTCAGCTGATGACAGCTGCTTCAGGCTTACCTGTCGGCTTATGCTGATCGAAAATATTGCAGATATGCTCGAAATTGATTTTGACTTCAACTGAAGATGTTTAAAAAGCATAATTTCCCGTTGACGATCAGATAAAAGGAGGATCCACTATGTTTCAGAAAATAATACCCTTCGGCACCGGAGATACGCTTGCAAAGGTGTTCGGAGCATATGACATGAATGTCCGTGCGATAGAAAAGGCTTTCGGGGTACGCATAGCCAATTGCGCGATAGACAGCGGAGACGCGGCATCGGTCACGGGTGAATCCTCCGAGAGCGTCATTAAGGCAGCAAAGGCGGTTGAGCTTTTGAAGAAAATGTCGGACTACAATGATTTTCTCAATGAGCAGACGGTCAGGTATGTTGTCGATATGGTCATCAGCGGCAACACCGATGATCTTGAAAATTTCGGCACGGACTGTATCTGTGTTACAAGCAAGGGCAAGCCGATACGCGCAAAAACCATCGGTCAGAAGCGTTATGTTGAAGCCATAAAGAAAAATACGATAGTATTCGGCGTGGGACCTGCCGGCACGGGAAAAACCTATCTTGCCGTTGCAATGGCGGTAAAGGCTTTACGCGAGCGCCAGGTAAGCCGCATAATCCTTACGCGTCCGGCTATCGAAGCGGGTGAAAAGCTCGGATTTCTTCCGGGAGATCTTCAAAGCAAGATAGACCCTTATCTGCGTCCGCTTTATGATGCGCTTTACGATATGATGGGCGTTGACAATTATCAGAAATTGCTTGAAAAGCAGGTAATTGAAATAGCGCCCCTCGCGTATATGAGAGGAAGAACGCTTGACGATTCGTTTATAATTCTCGATGAAGCGCAGAATGCTACGCCCGAGCAGATGAAAATGTTTCTGACACGTCTCGGAAACAATTCTCGCGCTATAATTACAGGCGACCTGACGCAAACAGACCTTCCGAACGGTCAGAAGAGCGGACTTGCGCTTGCGGTCAGAATTCTTGAAGGAATCGAGGATATAAAGATACATGAATTTTCCGAAAAGGATGTTGTACGTCACAAGCTTGTCCAGCAGATAATACTTGCGTATGAAAAATATGAACGACGCAATTCCGAAAAGTCGGACAAAGGAAAGAACGGATACCGCGGCTCGGTCAATTCGGGGAAAAAATACAAAATGGTAAAGAAAGATACACGCAGGAGCAGAAATCAGGATGAAAACCAATAAAGGCAGTAAAAAAATAAAGCTTAAGTTATATTTCAAAAATGAACAGGCAGCAGAGAAGGTAAGTGTAATGTTGCGGCGGCTTATAAGAAATGCAATAAAGGCAACATTGGAATTTGAAGATTTTTACGGCGAATGTGAGGTCTCCGTAACCTTTACGGACAATGAGGGAATACGTGTTCTTAACAAAGATTACAGAGGGATAGATTCGGCTACCGATGTGCTGTCCTTCCCTCTCAATGATTTTTCCTCTGATGAATTTGAAGAGGACGAAGAGATAGCGCTCGGGGACATAGTGCTATCACTTGAAAAAGCACGCGAACAGGCATATACATACGGTCACAGCTTTGAACGTGAGGTCGCTTTCCTCTGCGTTCATTCGACACTTCATCTTCTCGGCTATGATCATGAGACCGGAGAGGAAGACGAAAACGATATGAGGTACCGTCAAAGAGAGATAATGAAGCTGCTCGGTCTGACTGTCGGCGGCGATGTAAAATAATCAAAAACAAGGAGTTTGATGCTTATGAAAAATACAAACAATTCAGATAAAAAAAGAACAGGCTTTATTGCGATAGTCGGACGTCCGAATGTCGGAAAATCAACTCTTATGAATGCCATTCTCGGAGAAAAAGTGGCAATAGTATCAAGCAAGCCGCAGACAACGAGAAACCGCATTATAGGGATACACACGCGCGGAAACGATCAGTATGTATTCTTTGATACCCCCGGCATACACAAGCCGCAGAACCGCCTCGGAGATTACATGGTAAAGACCGCAAATGCCACAATGCAGGACGCCGACGCTATCGTAATGGTAACCGAATGCGGCAAGGAGCCGACCCACGTTGAAAAAGGAATAATCGAATATGTGAAAAACAGCAAAATACCTGCAATACTTGTTCTGAACAAGACAGACCTTTGCGATGCAAACAAGGTTGCTGAAAGCATACTCATGTATTCCTCGCTTTATGATTTTGACGCATACATTCCGCTTTCGGCAAAAAAGCGCGACCATGTTGACGATGTGCTTGACGAATGCTCAAAATATCTTGAAGAATCGGAGTTCTTCTTTCCGGAGGACATGATAACCGACCAGCCGGAGCGCCAGATAGCCTCGGAGATCATACGCGAAAAAATACTGCGCACGCTCAATCAGGAGATCCCGCACGGTACTGCGGTCGTAATCGAGGAATTCAAGACAGAAGGAAATCTTCTGCGCATAAGAGCCGAGATCTTCTGCGAGAAGCCGTCGCACAAGGGAATCATAATCGGAAAGCATGGCGAGGGGCTCAAGCTTATCGGAACATACGCACGCGAAGATATGGAAAAGCTGTTCGGCATGAAGGTATTTCTTGACCTTTGGGTAAAGGTCAAGGAAAATTGGCGCGACAGCGTCGGAGCCGTAAGAAACTTCGGCTACGATGACTCGGACAGGAATTAAGCTTTTGTGACTTATCCTGCGGACAAAATAATCCAATGCAAATGGAGGAAGACCTATGCCTTCGACTGTTGTAATAAACGGACTTGTTATTAAGGCGGCGGACTATGCGGAAAACGACCGTCTCATTACCGTTTTAAGCGCCGAACGCGGACGTATCACGGTAATCGCCAAGGGCGGGCGCTCGGTAAGGTATCGCTTTCTTTCCTCGATCCAGCTTTTTACCTATTCCACGTTTGAGCTATACGAGCGTGGCGGATTGTATTGGCTGAAGGAGGCATTGGTCAACACATATTTCCCACAGATCACCGAAAGCATAGAAAATATTTCTTTGGCGTCTTATCTTTCCGAGCTTACATATGAGCTTACCGGCGAGAATGAATCCGGCACCGAAATGCTGCGACTGTTTTTGAACACGCTTTATACGCTTGCGGACGGCTCAAAGCCTCGGGAAATAGTCAAAGCGGTGTTTGAGCTGAGAGCGGTCTGTCTGTCCGGGTATATGCCCGAGCTTTCGGGCTGCGCCGAATGCGGCAACACGGAATGCGGGTACTATTATTTCGACATAATGAACGGCGGGATAATCTGTCCGGAATGTTTTGAGGAAAAGTCACACGAGGTAAAAACGGCGGAGCCGCAGATAAGCGATTCGGTAAATGCTCTCGGGGAACGGAACACGTATATTCCCGTCAGTCCCGGTGTTGTCAACACTGTGCGGTATATTCTGAGCGCCGACCCAAAGCGTGTTTTTGCATTCAGACTTGACAATCAGAAGGATATATATGACCTCGGCAGGCTTGCCGAAATATACGCCACATGGCATCTCGGACGCGGTTTTGCCTCCCTTGATTTTTACAGAACCATTGTCCGATAAAATTCTCGCCGACATTGTCCGCCGGAATTTATACGACCGGACAATTCAAAAATATCAGCCTTTTGATTTTCAATTAAACTCAATTTTCAATTAAAAAGTAAAGGATAAAAAATGCTTTATAATGATAAAACAATACGGTCGCTTGAATTTGATAAGATACGCGCTATGCTTGCCGACTGTGCGTCAACCGAAGGAGCAAAGGCAAGAGCGATGACGCTTTCGCCGAGCGACGACCTTGAGACCGTAAAGAAAAATTTAAAAAGAACGACCGATGCGGTCCGTCTTATAGATATAAAAGGAGTTCCCTCTTTCGGTATGGTAAAAGATGTTTCGGACGCTGCAAGACGCGCTGAAAAGGGAGCCGTTCTTACGCCGCGCGAGCTTCTCGACTGTGCAAACATATTGAGAACCGCACGGATACTTTCGGATTACATCAAATCGAACAAGCCGTTTGACACATCGCTTGACGAGCTTTTCGGTCGGCTCATGATCTCACGTCCGCTTGAAGAACGCATAAGCCGTTCAATACTTTCGGAGGATATGATAGCCGACGAAGCAAGCCCTGCTCTGGCGGACATAAGAAGAAAAATAAACGGGCTCAACAACAGGATCCGCGAGATGCTCCAGCATTATATAGGCGGCTCATATTCAAAATATCTTCAGGAAAATCTTGTGACCATGCGCGGCGGCAGGTATGTTATTCCTGTAAAAGCGGAATGCAAGGGCGATGTCAAGGGACTTGTCCATGACACCTCGTCGTCGGGCGCAACGCTGTTTATTGAACCGATGCCCGTGGTCGACGCCAATAATGAGCTTCGCACGTTGCAGTCAAAAGAGGAGCATGAGATCGAGAAGATACTTGCCGAGCTTTCGGCGGCGGTATCGGAGAAATCCGAGGTCATAATGTATGATTACGAAAATATAACCACGCTTGCGTATATATTTGCCTGCGCCGAGCTTTCGGGCAGAATGAAAGGCACCGAACCGCAGATAAACACCGGCAAGCGCACGATAAATCTGCTTCGCGCAAGGCATCCGCTTATAGATAAAAACAGGGTGGTTCCGGTCAATGTTTCGATTGGCGGAAGCTACGACACAATGATAATCACAGGACCGAACACAGGAGGAAAAACCGTAACGCTCAAGACGCTCGGACTTTTTGCGCTTATGACCCAATCCGGTCTCCACATTCCCGCCGACGACGGTTCGTCTGTCTGCATATTCGATCACATACTTGTAGACATCGGCGATGATCAAAGCATTGAGCAATCGCTTTCAACCTTCTCCTCGCATATGGTAAACATAGTCAGGATCGTAAAAGATCTGACGCCGGGGTCTCTTGTGTTGTTTGATGAATTGGGGGTCGGAACCGACCCTGTCGAAGGGGCGGCACTCGCTTTGGCTGTAATAGAGCACGTCAGAAGTGTCGGAGCTATGTGCGCAGCAACGACGCACTATGCAGAGCTTAAAGCCTACGCGTTGAGTACGCCGGGGGTTCGGAATGCTTCATGCGAATTTGATGTTGAAACCTTACGTCCGACATACAAGCTTATAATCGGTACGCCGGGAAAGTCAAACGCTTTTGCCATCTCGTCAAAGCTCGGATTGCCCGATGAAATAATCCGTTGCGCGCAAGGTCATGTAACTGCAGACAGTAAAAAATTCGAAGATGTTATCGGTGAATTGGAGCGCACAAGACTCGAAATGGAACGCGAACGCGATGAATTGCGCCGTTCGCACGAAGAATATGAAAAATTCAGAGCCGAAAAGGAATCCGAGATAAAGAAAAAAGCCGACAGCGCGGACAAAGAGCTTGAAAAAGCGCGCACGCAAGCTGTGGCAATGGTTGAAGGCGCGAGAGCGTCAAGCAATTTTGTTTTTGACCAGCTTGAAAAAGCAAAAAAAGCAAAGGATTCATCAAACTTTTCATCTGAGCTTGAAGAAGCGCGCCGTGCGGTAAAGGCACATTTGCGCGAGCACGCCGACGAAATAGATCCCATCAAAGAGCAGTTCGCCGATGACAAGGACTATGTGCTTCCCCGTCCTCTCAAGGTTGATGACGACGTATATGTTACCGGATTTGATCAGACGGGAAAAATCGCTACCTTGCCCGACCGAAGCAATAATGTATATGTCTATATCGGTGCAATGAAGGTCAGAGTAAAGCTATCATCTGTACGGCTTATTGAAAATGACAACGGAGGTGCGAAGGTCAAAAAGCCCGTATCGACATTTACGGCTGATCTCAGCCATGGAATACGGGACGAGATCGACCTGCGCGGACTGACGGGAGACGAGGCATGGTTCAAGGTGGACAAGTATCTTGATTCGGCGGGGATTGCAGGCTTTACCACAGTACGCCTGATACACGGAAAGGGTACCGGAGCGCTCAAAAATGCGCTTTGGAAATATCTCAAAGGCGATAAACGTATAAAGCACTTCAGAATAGGTCAATACGGTGAAGGCGACGGCGGTGTTACGGTCGTGGAATTGAGAAAGTAAATATATGAAAATGCAAAATTCAAACAAGGTCAGGAATTATCTTGCAATAGATCTCGGCGCTTCAAGCGGCAGAGGCATTATAGGAAGGTTTGACGGAAGCCGTATTTCCCTTGAAGAAACGCACCGTTTTCAGAACGGTCCTGTCAATGTGACCGGCAGAATGTATTGGGACATTCTCGGCATTTACTCCAATATCAGACAGGCAATATGGAAGGCAGCCGCCGAATGTGAGCTTGAAAGCGTCGGAATCGACACATGGGGGGTGGATTACGGTATCATCGGCAGAGACGGACGTCTTTTGTCAAATCCGTGCCATTACCGTGATTCAAGGACGGACGACATCCTTCAATATACCGATAAGCTGATGACTGACGATGAAATATACCGCGCGACGGGCATACAGACAATGAATTTCAACACTGTATTTCAGCTTGCCGCCGATATGCGTGAAAATCCGCATATTTATTCCGTGGATACCGTATCCGGATCCGGCAACAAAATCCTTTTTATTCCCGATTTGCTTAACTATTTTCTGACCGGAGAAATGGCTACCGAATACACGATAGCTTCAACAGGTGCTGTTCTCGATCCGTTCACTAAAAAATATTCCGATGCCGTACTTGACGGGCTCGGAATTCCGAAAGACATTTTCTGCGGCGAACCCGTTATGCCCGGGACTGTGCTCGGCAAACTCAATGACACCGATATAAACGAGATCTGTCGGGCAAAGGTAGTTACCGTCGCGTCACATGATACCGCAAGCGCGGTGCTTTCCGTTCCGACATCAAGTGACAGATCTGTTTACATAAGCAGCGGAACCTGGTCTCTTATGGGAACCGAGCTGTCCGCCCCTTTGATCAATGATCAGACAAGACGTCTGAACTACACAAATGAGGGCGGCGTCGGAGGTACGATACGTTTTCTCAAAAACATAATGGGGCTTTGGATACTCCAGGAGTGCAGGCGTCGGTGGGTTGCAGAGGGACACGAGTATTCATTCAGAGAGCTTACGGAGCTCGCCGCAAAATCCGATATAAAGCCCTTTGCCTCAATAATCAACCCCGATCTCCGGATATTTGCATCTCCCGGAAATATGCCGCAAAGGATCAGAGATTATTGCCGTAGGACGGGGCAGACGGTTCCGCAAACCGTTGGTGAGACTGTGCGCTGTGTTATTGACAGTCTTGCGCTGTGCTACCGTTATACGGCAGAAAATCTTTCGGCGTTGACGGGTATAAAACCGGATGGTATAAACATCGTCGGTGGCGGATGTCAGAACGGACTGCTGTCGCAGATAACTGCCGATGCCTCCGGATTACCTGTTACCGCCGGTCCCATTGAAGCGACATCGGTCGGAAACATATTAAGTCAATTGATATCCGACGGAGAGGTTTCGGGAATAAAGGAAGCAAGACAGCTTGTTGCGGAATCCTTTGAAATGCAAAAATACGAACCGGGTAAAATATCAGAATCGAGTGACGCAGATGCTTCGTACGAAAAATTCACAAAGCTTTTATTATCTGACAAATAATTATCTGTGCAATTTCTTACTTTTATGGCGCAAAAACAACAATATTTTATATCCAGATTTATTTATAATGACAAAATTCGGCATATATTTATTAAAAACAATATTTTTCCTTTCAAAATTCCAAGCTTTATGATATAATATAAGTTGTAAAAAATTCAATATTCTCAACGGCGAAGGAGCATAAAAACATATGAAAGACACACTTTACGGGGAGCTGAGTGTTATCGGCATGAAAGGCTGCGAGCAGTTCGTAATGCAGGTTGACAGCTATCTTAAGCAATGGAGACGTTATGAGGATTCCGAAACGTTTACGGTTTCGGTTGACTGTCCAAGATTCGGAACGGGCGAAGCCAAGGCGCTTCTCCACAATTCATTGCGCGGACACGATGTGTATATTATCTGCGATACATTCAACTACGGTGTAAAATATGAAATGTACGGTCAGATGGTACCTATGAGTCCTGACGATCATTACGCTGATCTCAAGCGTATAATCGCATCTATTGCAGGTAAAGCAAGACGCGTAAGCGTTATAATGCCGATGCTTTACGAAGGCAGACAGCACAAGAGAACATCAAGAGAATCTCTTGACTGCGCCCTCATGCTTCAGGAGCTCACTTCAATCGGAGTTCAGAACATAATTACATTCGACGCTCACGACAACAGGGTACAGAATGCGATTCCACTGTGTGGCTTTGACGATGTACGTCCGACATATCAGATGACAAAAGCTCTTGTCAGAGAAGTTCCGGATATAGTTATCGACAAGGATCATCTCATGATCATTTCACCCGATGAAGGTGCTATGACACGTTGCATGTACTATTCCTCGGTGCTCGGTCTTGATATAGGTATGTTCTACAAACGCCGTGATTATTCTACTATTATCGGCGGTAAGAACCCGATAATTGCGCACGAATACCTCGGAAGCGATGTCAAAGGCAAGGACCTTATAATAGTCGACGATATCATTTCGTCAGGCGATTCGCTTATCGACGTTGCAACCCAGCTTAAGGAAAAGGGTGCAAGACGTATATTCTCGTTCGCTACCTTCGGACTTTTCACCGACGGACTTGAAAAGATCGACAAAGTATGTAAAGAATCAATAATCGATATGATATTTACGACCAACCTTGTTTATCGTACGCCCGAGCTTCTTACCCGTGAATGGTATAAAGAGGTCAATATGTGCAAATATGTTTCATATATTATTGATAACATTAATCACGACGCTTCAATCAGCACGCTTCTTAACCCCGTAACGAAAATTCATGCGCTTCTCGACAAGCATAAAGCCGATCTTGCGCTTAACGGTTGATTATAATTGCATATATAATATAGCGACAGCCATCGAAAACAATGGTTGCCGCTGTTTTTTATAATCATTATTAACTAACTTACAATCAAAGATATTTTTTCAGGAACGCAAGATAATTTTTATATGCTACCTTTTCTATAAGCGTTTCCGGGTAATTATGGCGTTCCATAAACTCGATAAGCTGGTCATGGATAGAATCCTCGGTAGTCAGCGGCGACGGATATATACCGTCAACACCGTCAATATCTCCGCCAAAACCTATATGATCCTCACCGATAAGTCCAAGGCAATAATCAAGATGTTCAAAAAGGCGTGCCACCGTACGCTTTTCGGAATTTTCATCAACAAAAGAAGTACAGAGATTGAGACCTATCATTCCGTCCTGACGTGCAATCTCGCGTGCCATATCGTCCGTCAGGTTACGGCTGTGACCGCAAAGTGTACGGAAATTGGAATGTGAAGCAATTATCGGTTTCTTTGATATTTCCGCAAGATCCCAAAAGCTTTTATCCGAAAGATGGGAGACGTCAAATATCATTCCGAGTCTGTTCCCTTCTTCGACAACCGCTCTGCCGAGCTCGCTCAGTCCCGTATCCTCTTCACCGTCGTCAAACACGCGGTTACTTTTTGCAAGGTCGTTCGACTTCCATGCAATTCCGAAAACTCTTACGCCCGCAGTATAAAAATCGTCGAAAATACTTATATCGCCTTTGATGCCCATTCCGCCGCCTTCGACCGACAGCAATGCGGCGTGTTTGCCGCTGTTCAGTGCGTTTTCGATATCGGAATAGGTTCTGACCTGCACGATGCTGTCCTTTTCCTTTTGCATCGCAATGGTAAATTCACCGATATAACGCATGGCGCGCTTATAGCTTTGATCGGCGTTTTCCTTCGGCCAACCGCAGAAAAGCGCAACAAACTGAAGCTGTTTATATTTTCTGCTGAAATTATACGGATTTACCACTCCGTATTTTCTGTTATCGACCGTCTGAATACTGTCGCAATGTGAGTCAACTACAAACATATCTGTTGTCATCTGCCCTTTCTGTGGTTTTTAAGTAATTATTTAAAGCTTATGTCGGCAAGCACCGGTGTGTGATCCGAAATATTAAGTATATCTCTGTAATCAGCGATTGAAGGAATCCTGTGCATATACACGTTGACCGTTGCCGAATCAAAAAGGATATGGTCTATCGGAAGCTTGCCGGATGGCGGTGCCACACCGACAGCATGAGAGGTTCCGGTTCCCGTGGTCTTACTTACGGTAGCGGCATCTATTGCATTCACAAGCTTTTCTTCAAGCATCTGTATTGATTTTGCTTTTTTATTTGAATTAAGGTCGCCCATGACCATTAATGGGGTATCTGCACCGTATTTTGTTTTCAGCTCTTCTGCCTTCGCCAACACTTCTCTTACGTTGTCTTCTCGCCACTGTGCACCCTCGACGGCGTTTGTCATGGGAGCAAGATTATACGAGTCAACAATTATAGCAAAGTGAGAGTTGATAACGATAAAACGTTTGCCGGTATCGATCTCCTCAAGCACCGCCCATGCCATCGTCTTTGTATTTGTCTTGGTATACCTTTTTTCAAAAAATTTATTGCCGCTTTCGACAACCTTATATTTTGATTTGAGATAAAGTATCGGTGTATAGCATTTTGCGGATTTTCCCGGAATATTCCCAGTGGCGCAGCCGTAATATTCCGATAGCTTACTGACTATATTGTTATGTCCGTCGGCATTGCACTCCTGAAGCCCTATCACATCGGGCAAAAATGTCAGATATGCTTTGACTATTATATCCGCTCTTTCTTTGAGCCCGCTGCCGAGCACATTATGCGTCATTACACGCATGGTTGCACCGTCTGTAAGATCAAGCTTCGCAAGCGACACCTGACTTGCCTTGGCAGAGTTTCCGAAGTTCAAAGAAATATTTCCTTCTGCGTTATTGCCGAGATATTCCTTTATAAAAGTATCTACGCCACGTTCAAGCGCTATTCCGTTCTTTGCGTCGCAATATACTTTGTTACCGTCTGTATATATGCAATACTCGTTACTTTTCATATTCTGCGGCATTTTTGAATAGCCGTCTGCCGAGCAATCACCGAAAATTATCTCGTAAGCATCGTTTCCTGCAGATTTTTCGGCGGCTATATCCAAGCTGACGCCGTAGAACGTCTGAATTCTTTTACGAAGATTTTCCGCGGCTGCAAGATATTTTGAGGATTTGCCTCTTTGATATATTATTTTATATTTGCTTATATCGTTATCGCCGATCTTGAGAGACAGTACACGGTAATCATGCGTATAGCGCAGAATCTCTCCCTCTTCAAAAGTAATATTATCGGAATCGAATTTTTTCACAAGTGCCGCGGCGGCATTAAAGGTTGCCGCCTCGCATCCGCCTATGACTACAAGCTTTCCGTTAACTACTGCCGCCACATAATCCGCATATTTAAGAGTTGCGAAAAGCTCCGCACTCTCGGGACGATCGGTCATACCTATCAGTATCTCCTTTTCACCGATCTTTGAGCTGTCTCCGATTTCAAGCTTTACTTTGGCTGTACTTTGCAATTTATTGTTTATAACTCTAACTGCATCGTTTATGTCAACAGAATCCGAACTGCTCTGAATTATTTTATATTCGCTCTTTCCGTTTTCGGCAAACGTATATTTCTTTTTTTCCGGTTGCGTTTCACTTTGATGGGGTGTGTCGCTCTCGGAGCTTCCGTCAGTATCCGGAGGATTCTTTGCAGTATCACAGGCGTTCAAAGCAACAATGATAAGACAAATCGAAATTATCACTGTCAAAAGTTTCAATGCTTTTTTCATTAATATCTCCTTTAACGGCAATGCCGGGGGTGAATTTACCTTTTGTTTTTTATTTGAAGCTTATATCGGTAATTACCGGGGCATGGTCTGAGATATTCGCCGTGGCGGAATCTGTCGGGATAAGATGTCTGTAAACATTTATAAGCGCCGAGTCGACAAAGATAAAGTCTATCGGCATTCCCGCCTTGGGAACCTGACCGGGCTTACTGTGATACGACGCCATTCCTGTCGTTTTGCTTACGGTTGCAACATTCATGGAATCATCATAAACATCCTCAAGCATCTGTATCGATTTCGAATTTCTATTTGAGTTGAGGTCTCCCATAAGCATTACGGGAAGTGTACCGTTATACTTATTCTTGAGCTCCGCGGCTTTTTCAAGCATCTGGCGTGAGTTGTCCTCGCGCCACTGCGCCCCTTCAACGGCATTTGTCATTGAGCCGAGGTTATAGCTTGCCGCAATAAGCGCATAGTGTGCATTGAGAACTGCGAATTTTTTGCCGGTCTCTATTTCCTCGAACACCGCCCACGACATTGTTTTGGTATTGGTACCTGTATATCTCTTTTCAAAGAAAACTGCGCCGCTTTCAATAAGCTTTAGCTTGTCTTTTCTGTAAAGTATCGGTGTATATGCTTTTGTTGTAGTACCATCTATATATCCGACTGCAGAACCGTAGAAATCGGAAAGTGCGTCGACTATTGTTTTCTGACCTGAACTGTTACATTCCTGAAGACCGACTACTTCGGGATAATATTCAAGTATTTTTTCTATGATTATATCTGCTCGTCCGGCAAGGTTGTCTCCGAGAACATTAAGCGTCATAGCTCTGAATGAGGCACCCTTTTCAAGCTCTATCTTTCTTATTGCTATCTTTTCGGTCTTGACTGCGGAGATATCGATCTTTATATCGCCCTTTGCTGTCAGAGGCAGATAGGCTTCGATAAATTTTTCTACGGCTTCGTTCAAAGCGGTCTTTGAGCCGGCGTCAATAAAGAGCTTGTTTCCGGATGTAAATATGCAGTATTCATCAGCGGCAAGCGCGGGCATTTTATCGTAGCCTGAAGCCGAGCAATTGCCGAACACTATCTCGCAGGCATCAGCAGAAGCGGAGACCGAATCGCTCTTTGCCAATGTTATGCCGCAGATAGTCTGGAGACGCAAAATCAATGTATCTGCGATCGCGGAATATTTTGAGATTTCACGCGGCTGATAGATCAGCTTGAAATCGGATAGCGGCTTGCCGCTTATGGTTATGGAGGATACGTCATATTTATGCTCGTAGCGTTCTACAACACCCTCAACGAATGATATTACGTCAGATGTTACAAGGTCTTTAAAACGGTTTGCCGCCTGACGTGTTGCGCTGTCGCTTCCGCCGAGGATTATCAGCTTTTTGTTTTTTACGGCTATTATGTAATCATCGTAAGCAAGTCCCTCTGCGCACTCGGAGGATTCGGGGCGGTTTGTCAGTCCGACAAGTATCTCAAATTCGGGGAATTTATAATCCTTATTCGCGGAATTATACATATCCGTTCCCGTATCAAGCTGTACATTTGCTTTTGAACGGAATACATTTTTGATAACGGTAGCGCCGGTTATAACGTCATTGCCTGCCTGTGCAGGATAAGTGATTTTATATTCGCTTTTTCCTTCGGAAGCAAAAACAATCTTTTCCTTGGGAGCGTCTGTATCGGTTTCTCCGGAGCTTTCTTCGGTTTTCGATGGATCTCCGTTTGTATTGCTTCCGTCCGAGCCTGAGTCGACGCCATCAGAATTATTGCAGGATACAAGCCAGAACACGGTAGTAATTATCAAAAGAAACGCAAAAAATACACTTAATGTCTTTTTCATGGTATAATTTCTCCTTGATTTTTTATGAAATAAAATTTTTAACCGCCGTCATACTTAATCGGCAGTTCTTGTATATGCCGCGCGTTCGCCGCCTATATACTTCGGACGTGTGCGCGCGCAGATAATATTTGCCATACCGATTTTTGACACGCTCAGTCTGACCGGCACTGCGACGTCGCGCAGGTGCATACCTATCAAAGTACCTCCGATGTCAATTCCGGCGTGAGCTTTTATATGCTCAACCGCCACCGGATCTTCAAATCCGTAGAAGGCCTCGGTTGCGAACGATCCGCCTGCTTTGGGCTTCGGTACGACGCAGACCTGCTCGTAGCCGTATTTTTCCGCGCAGGCGCGCTCGACTATCAGGGCACGGTTAAGATGCTCGCAGCACTGTGCGCAAAGCCATATACCTTTCTCTTTGAGCAAAGGATATATTCCTTCAAAAATTGCGGCTGCCGCGTTTACGTCGGAGTTTTTACCGATCCTCCCGCCCATTACTTCGGACGATGAGCAGCCGACCACGAACATATCTCCGGCTTTCAGTCCTGCCGTTTCAAGCAGCTCGCTGACCGCGCTCCGCGCCTCGGCTTTTATTTCATCATATGTTGCCATAAAATTTACCTCTTGATTTAAGTTATTTCAGAACGATTACCAATTGTCGCTTCCGTCATCCGGAATTACTTCGTTCATAGCCGCTATAGCACATTCTATCATGCTGTCATCGGGTTCTTTGGTAGTCAGATGCTGAAGCCACATACCCGGAGCCGAAATAATGCGTGTGAACAGGTTATTTTTTCTGCCGGCAAGCTTGATAAGCTCGTAGCCGACGCCGACCGTTATAGGCAAAAGCAGTATCTTTATCAAAACGCGAAGCGCAGTCGGGATAGCAGGCGGAATAAAAAACGAAATAAATATACCGACAAGAAGCATGAGAATAAGGAATGAGGTTCCGCATCTGGGATGAAATCTGCGCTGGATGCGAACATTTTCAACCGTAAGAGGGAGTCCGTTTTCGTAGCAGAATATTGTTTTATGCTCTGCGCCGTGGTACATGAATGTCCGCTTTATGTCCTTCATGAGCGAGACCGCCGCCATATAGCCGACCATAATGGCTATTTTCAAAATTCCCTCGATTATTGAGCGCACCCATCTGTTCTGATCGACAGCAGGAATGATTTTTCCGAGCAGCTTACAAATATATGACGGAGCAACGATAAAGAACAGGATACCGAGTCCGAGACCGAGCAGGACGCTGAATATCATGACCGAAGTTGTAAGTGCGGAGGATTTTTTCTCACTGTCGTTTTTCTGTCCGTTCTCTGCCTTTTTATCATTATCCGCCGTCAAGGCAATATCGGAGCCTTCGGCTGTTTTAACGGATTCCGTTACGTCTGTATCTTCATTTGTAATTTTTCCGGATCCGGCAGGCGGGACGCTCTGAGCGTCGGTGCCGTCAACCGATGCAGCTTCATTCTGTTCCGAAGCCTTTCCTGCTTTGGCGTCTGACTTTGCGCGTTTTTTAGCCTCTTTCTCGCGCTTCATTTCCTCCTCTGCGTCCTCAAGACCGGATATCTCCGCAGAACGCATCAGGCATTTATAACCGGACACCATGGATTCCACATATGCAACAACGCCTCTTACGACCGGCAGCTTGAAAAAGCCCTCTTTTGTTGCCGATTTGGTATCCCATTTTTCCATAACGATTTCGCCGTCCGGATCTCTGACCGCCATGGCGGATTTTTTCGGTCCGCGCATCATGATCCCTTCTATCAGCGCCTGACCGCCTATTGAAGTTTTCTTTGACTTCTCAGGCAAAGCTTTTTTATCTTTTCCCATTTAACACCAACACCTCCGGAATATACGATTATTTTCCGCTGTTCAGATTGTTTATTTGATTATATCCTGATTAGCAGGTCGGTTACACATAATTCTACATTTCCGATACTTCTGCTTATATATTCAGTTATATTATATAACTATATTGTTACACGCGTATGAATTACCATATTTATTAAAAATAATATTATAAAGAATTCCGGTGTATAAAAAGAAAAACGGGGACACCGCGCAAATACGGTAACCCCGTTCAGGCACAAATCGTAACGGCACGCATGAGCGTGTCGGAGCTTTTTTATTTCAGTTCACGTCTTCCCTCGATCGCACGGTGAAGCGTTATCTCGTCGGCGTATTCAAGGTCACCGCCCACCGGAATACCGTAAGCGAGTCTTGTAACCTTTATCCCCATCGGGGTAACAAGTCTGGCAATATACATTGCCGTCGCCTCTCCCTCTACGGTAGGATTTGTAGCTACTATCAGCTCTTTCGTATCCTCATTCAGGCGTTCAATAAGCTCTTTTATCTTTATTTTATCCGGTGTTATGCCTTTCATAGGCGAGATAACGCCGTGCAAAATATGATAAAGACCGTTATATTGCCGTACTCTTTCAAGAGACATAAAGGCTTTTGTATCCTCTACTACGCATATTACGGAGCTGTCGCGTGTCGGATCCGAGCAAACGCTGCAAATATCGCGGTCGGTAAGCGCCTGACAGATCGGACACAGATGGACTGATCGTTTTGCGTCAAGAATTGTCTGTGCAAATTCCTGCGCATCCTCATCGGAAAGTGACAGCACGGAAAAAGCCATACGTTGAGCCGACTTTTTGCCGACCCCCTGAAGCCTTGCGAACTGCTCGGTCAGCCTTTCAAGCGATTCTATTCTATAAGACATATCCTATATTCTTTCTGATTTCAGATTTATATTTGTATGATGACACACCATACAGCCGAACAGAAAATTTACGGTAGATTTTTCTATCAGAAAATACCGGGCATATTCATACTGCCGGTTATTTTTTCGAGCTCGGCGGAGTTTGTTTTTTCAACAAGTCCGAGAGCTTCGTTTATGCCGGCAACAAGAATATCAGACAAGGTTTCTATATCATCGGGATCGACTATTTCGGGGCTTATATCGATATTGAGTATTTGGCGTTTACCGTTGATTTTTATTTTAACAGCACCGCCGCCTGCGGAAACGTCATATTCCTTTTCTTCAAGCTCTGCCTGCTTTGCTTCCATTTCAGCCTGCATTTTCTGAGCCTGCCTTATCATTGCATTCATATTCTGAGCGCCGCCGCCCATTCCGTTAGGTATTCTCGCTTTCATTTGTCCTTCTCCTTTTATATAAAATGTTATATTTCAATTCACACGGTCATTCGATACCGTGAAGTATTTCGTCAATAACGACATCTCTGCGATCTGTCCCGGGCTTGACATATCTGATAATTATATCGCTCTCCGGCACTTCTCTGCCCTCAACAAGGCAAAGTGCGCTTCTAATGGCTTTTTTGCCGCCAAAGGTCTCTATCATGCTTGATTGGAATCCGTTATCGTCAAACTGTATAATAAACACTCTGCGGTTTGAGACGTCGGAAACAAATGCGCTTCCGGTCTTGACAATTCCGGCTATCATTGGTGAATCCATTGCTATACGTTCTACGACATCCGTCCACATTCTGTATTCCTGCGGCTTTTTGTCACCGACAATATTTTCGTTGTTGCTGTTACCTGCCTTGCTGTCCGACTGTTTTTCGGGTGCGGAACCGTTTACGGCTTCGGATGTCTTTGATACGACCGGCTGTTTTTTTTCATCGGCATCATGTGCATCATTGCCGGACGCTGTTACTATACCGGGCTCGTCTGCGGTGACACCGGCAACAGCCGGGGTTGCGTAAGCTCCTGACACCAATGCCGCTTCAAGCTTTGATATTCTTGACAAAAGAGCCGATGTGGTATCACTCAGAGCTTCGTCGCTCATTTTTATCAATGTCATTTCGGCAATTATCCGCTTTACGGCATTTGAGCGAAGCATGGAATAGAGAGCATCGTCAAGCAATGAGCAATGGTAGAGGAGCGTTTCTCTTGTTGCTCTTGCAGAAAGCGCGGAAAGTCCGGTCAGCTCCTCGTCGGTCAGGTCAAGATACCGGCGTGCGCCGTCGGGATTGGTTTTTACGACGAGCAAATCCCTGTAAAGCGATATAAGCTCCTGCCAGAAAACCGCAATATCCTTCGATGAAGAAACCACCTCGTCAATATATAAAAATATTTTATCGTAATCCTTATCGAATACGGCATTCACCACATCGATAAGCTGTCCTCTGCCGCTTGCGCCGATCGTTTCGCTGACAAGCTCGGGGGTTATTTTTTTATGGAATCCCGAGCAAAGCTCAAGCAGGCTTATCGCGTCGCGCATACCGCCCATGGAATTGCGGGCGATTATCATAAGCGCCTTCGGATCTATGTCTATTTTTTCGTTTTCGGCAATGATTTCAAGCCTTTTGCAGAGATTTTCGGTCGATATTCTTCTGAAATCAAAGCGTTGGCATCTTGATATTATTGTTGCGGGAAGCTTTTGAAGCTCGGTGGTTGCAAGTATGAAAACGACATATTCCGGCGGTTCCTCAAGAGTTTTCAGAAGCGCGTTGAAAGCGCTGTTTGAAAGCATATGAACCTCGTCGATAATATACACTCTGTATTTAAGAGAAGCCGGCGCAAAATTGACCGCGTCCTTTATATCCCTGATATTATCAACGCCGTTGTTTGACGCAGCGTCCATTTCGATAACATCGGTAGCGCTTCCTGCTTCGATAGCCTGACAGGCTTTGCATTTTCCGCACGGATTTCCGTTTTCGGGATGCTCACAGTTTATTACCTTTGCAAGTATTTTTGCGCATGTGGTCTTACCCGTTCCGCGCGAGCCGCAGAAAAGGTAGGCATGGTTGAATTTTCCGTTTTCAGCCTCATATCTGAGAATATTCGTTATATGCTCCTGCCCGTAAACATCATCGAATGTTGCGGGACGCCACTTTCTGTACAATGCCTGATGCAAAAAATTCACCTCCGCCTATAATATTTATTGAAAAAACGTAAAAAGCAAGCTACGAAATAAGACCATACACCACAGTTTTGAATGTCACCTCCGAGCGACATACATACTTTCTGCTCAAAGCAGGCTGACTCGCGTCACATCAGGTTCACCGCTTAGTGCTGCTTGGTTCCCCACCTGACACGGTTCACAGTTCCCAATTGCGCAAGACCCACTTATCAACACAGTAAAGTAAGACTCCTTCACGAAAGATTGATCCTCAATCCACGGGATCCACCCCTGCTATAGCGGATTTCAGGTACAAGGCACCGCTAACTCCCCGGCTGGTATGGCCTTATTTCACAGCTTGCACTGTATTTTACTTTTATATTATAACAGATTTCATTTGATTTTGCAATAGGTATTTTTAATTTTGCAAAAAATTCAAATTTTATAAAATTATACGTTCAAGTCAACGTGTTTTATACCTGTAATTCTGATTTTTTGCCGCAGGATATAAAAAACAGAGCCCATAAGGACTCCGTTTTTACTAAAATTTATAATTTATATCAAATAAGATTTTTCATTCCGCGTATTCCCGAGAGTGTTTCGGTCTCGGAAAAATCGTCGCGCATATAAATATCCGCGCCGAGCGCCTTGAATTTGCCGATAATATTATAATATCCGCGTTCAATAAGCTCAATATTCGAAATAACGGTTGTACCGCTTGCGGCAAGCCCGGCAACTATAAGTGCCGCGCCAGCGCGAAGGTCTACCGCGGTGACCGCCGCTCCGCCAAGCTCTCCGCCGACAAACTCAGCCGTCGGTTGAGTTACCTCGATGTGCGCGCCCATCTTCTGAAGCTGTTCGACATATTTGAATCTGTTCGTGAATACTTTATCTGTTATTCTTCCCGTTCCGTCGGCAAGAGCCATAAGAGTACCGAACTGCGGGTGCATATCGGTCGGAAGACCCGGATAGTAATCTGTTTGTATCTCTGCAGGTCTTATGTATCCGTTGCTTGTGACCGTAACAAAATCGCTGCCGAATTCAACGCCTACATTCATGCTTATCAAGGTTCCCGCAATCGATTCAAGATGCTTCGGAACGACCGAACGGACATTGACCTTACCGCCGCAAGCGGCAACGGCAGTCATAAAGGTTCCTGCCTCGATCATATCCGGAAGTATTTTATAGTTTGCACCATGTAATGACCTGACACCGTAAATTTTAATTGTATCGGTACCTGCGCCTCTTATATCCGCACCGCAGCTGTTAAGATATCCGACAAGGTCGATAATATGCGGTTCACGCGCCGCACCGACAATCTGTGTCACGCCGTTTGCAAGCACAGACGCAAGTATGATATTTACGGTTGCGCCGACAGACGGCAGACGGAGGTTTATGTACGATGCGTTAAGTCCCTCCGGAGCGTCCACATAAATGGTTGCGCCCTTTGTCCAAACCTTAGCGCCGAGCGCTTCAAAGCCCTTGCGATGAAGGTCGAGCGGACGTATACCGAAGTCACAGCCGCCGGGCCAGCCTACCTCAGCTCTGCCGAAGCGACCAAGCTCTGCACCGAGAAGATATGCGGAAGCACGCATTTTTCCCGTAAGCTCTGTCGATGGAAGCTGAATGTCAAAATCCGTCGTATCTATTTCAACGCAGGTTTTATTATGGAAAGCAATTTTAGCTCCGAGCTCTGACAGAAGCTCAAGCGCGTCATAGACGTCGCTGACCGGCGGAATATTGTCGATCACCGATACTCCGTTTGCAAGAATAGAAGCAAAAATCACAGGCAACGCCGCATTTTTCATGCCGCTTATCTGTACATCGCCGTATATCTGATGTCCGCCGTTAATAATAATTTTTCTCATATTGCCCCCATATTCTAACTGCGCACGCATATATCGTCATTCCCGATAGGTTTACATTCGCAACTTATGCGTGATGTTATGCGCATTTTTTAGGTCGGGCAAACCGAAATAAGACAAAATTGCCAAAATTCCAACCGTTTCCGACCTCTTATGTTATATTATACCATATTTTTTAAAATAATCAAGTAAACTTCAATGAGAAAAACTCAATTATTGTAAGTTTTTACAGATTATTAACAATATTTCCGTCGGGCTTTTTTACAGTACCGTGAAACCTCCGCGGAATTAATTAAATCTAACCGTTATTCATTACTGCTTTTTTGTAATATGCAACCGCGAGATCAACGACCATGCCATAGCTTCTTGAACCCTGCCATTTTATTGTTGTTTCGTTTACACGATTACTGATGGTTGCTACGGTATTATGCTCGTATTTTTTGAAAAATTCGCGATATGCTCGCTGCTCGTTTCTGACCGACACCAAAAGTTTGGAATAGCTTTTCGAATACAGATCCTTATCTGCGGCATAAAGTGCATTGCCCACATATGTTGCCATGTTTATCATTCCGCTGTATCTTATATACGGATCATCCGAATTTTCGCACACAATGAAAGCCACAAGATTTGCCTCATCCTCACGCGAAATCCCGCGCTGATGTGCCATCTCATGCGCAGCGGTATAAGGGATCGTATAGTCGGGGAAATTATCGTTTATATTCGCCTCGCCCGTAAAATAAGTGTACATACCCGTTATATGCGTATAAGACCATGGCTCACTGACCATTACGGGTTTTACCGTACTGTCAAGGCGTTGAATACACGGATATTTGTCACACACCTTATCATATGCAGCCACAAGCTTTTTTGCCATTTCGGCTTTAGTATACGGCATATACGAGAAGCCTTCATGTGAAAAATATATGCTGTCTGCGTCATTTTTGACACATTCGAGAAGCCACGAATATGTTTCGGAAAGCTCGTTGGCATCAACGTCCTTTCTGTCGATCATAAGCCGCTTATCTATTGTTTCTCCGTTATATCCGGAAGCAAAAGTAAAAACGAAAGAAGAAAATAACAGTGACGCCGCAGATATTATTATCAAAAAATAATTAAGCACACTTCTCCAGGATACGCAGAAATGCTTTACTGCCACATAAATCAATATACCCGTGATCACCGGCAGGGACAGTATAAGTGTCTCGCCGAGAGAGGCAGGATACCAATTGGTCAGATGAGCAAACAAGGCTCTGAAAAACGACGCGATATTAGCATTGAAGAAATCGGAAAACGCCGTGCTTTTACGCATTATAAAGTAAAGTATAAGTGAAAGCACCGCGGTGCCGTAAAAAACAATGCAAATCTTCGGCAACCTTTCGTTTTTTCTCAATTCTTTCTTTTTTGCAGTATTGCTTTTTGCTTTTTCTTTAAATGCTTTGAAGAATCTGACAGCCCTTGCAAGAAATCCGTTTTCTTTTTTAGATTCCATATCCGATCTCCTTTTTTGTTTAACTGCTTTAATTTGCGGTTTAGTTTTTCACAGTCGGCTTTATATTCAGAGCCTTCTCCAAAAATCTCATATCCTCCGGAAGCTCCGAAGAAAGTACGACCATATCCCTTTTGCCCGCAGCGTCGTTTATACGTACCTTCGGGAACGAAAGCCCGCAGGCATGAAGTGCGTGTCTGCCGATATACGGTTGACCGGCGCTTCCGTAAAGCTCGTCCCCGAATATCGGAGTTCCTATATATGCGAGATGAACGCGGAGCTGATGTGTTCTTCCCGTCTGCGGCTCAAGCAAGACCTCGGCATATTTACCGTCCTCGCTTTTGCCGATGACAGAATAATGCGTCAGTGCTCTTGTGGCTCCGGGACTGTCGGCATCGCAAACAGTTCTTGTTATTATACTCTCACGTTCACGTTTGATATATGTATCTATTACTCCGCATTCGTCCTCCGGAATTCCGTTTGTTATGGCGATATATTTCTTCTTTATCAGTCCATCTGACATAAATGACGACATGACCGAAGCGGCATATCTGTGTTTGGCTACGCAAACAAGTCCGCTTGTATTTCTGTCAAGTCTGTTTACCGAACGGAAAACAAAACAGCCTGTGCTTCCGGCATCGGACTTAAGTGCGTCGTCCGCATTGTCATTCATAAAATAAAATGCCACGGCGTTTGCAAGCGTATCGTCACAATGTCCGTGTGAAGGATGAGTGGGCATATACGGTGGCTTGTCCGCGACAAGCACATCGGCATCTTCATAAACAATACTGAGCGGCAGTCTTACCGGTTCTGCGGACACGCCCATATTTTTATCATCAGCCGCAAGATTAAGCACCAAAGTATCGCCGTCTTTTACCTGTGCGCGAACCGTTACTCTTACTCCGTTAAGAACTATTCCGTTCTCGTCGCGTTTTAGTGCCGTCAATGCCTTGGAAGAAAACCCTAAATATTTTTTAAGTATATCGCGTACCGTTTTTCCGGTATCGGAGTCGGGCACATTATAAACAAGTCTTTCATCGGCTTTTGGTTGTCGACACATCGGAATTCCTCCCGTGTTTATGTATATACATATATTATACTACACAATCCTTTTTATTTCAATATAATTTCTGCAACACCAACCGACATAATTTTTGCAACACTAACCCAATAAAGTCATCATATAATGTCAATAAGGGATAACCATGCCGACAGAAGGCGATATATCCCGAAAAAACGACAAAGAACAAATAAGAGACACAGAAGGGGATGATTCAGGCAGTGTACAAATACAAGGCTGTGCTCGGATCGACCACACAGGCACTCAGGGCGCAGAAGGCTCTTGCGGCAGCCTCAATACCGTCAGAGGTTGTAAAAACGGGCTCCGGAGCTTCACATCACGGCTGTGTATACGGAATTGAATTTGATGCCATGCAATACAAGAATGTCCGCATGATACTTTCATCTGCAAGAATAAATGTCAAAGAGTATATTACGGACGCCGATGGTGGCGGGTACGGCAGATGACGGACATTTCCCAAAACCAAAATACATTCCCAAGCATTCTCCGATTTTTATAACCCCAACCATTGACCGCGTTTCCGACAGGCATAAAATGTCTTTCGGAGATCGTGTGTCAAAGCATAATAAAGAACACGTCAGCAAAGACCGGATTGTCTTACAACCGGATATTCGCGGAAAGGAAAGAAATGATATATTTTGATAATGCGGCTACAACCTTTATAAAACCGCCTGCGGTTGCGGATGAGGTATACAGATGTATCCGATACTATTGCGGAAACCCCGGCAGAAGTGCCCACAGGCTTTCGCTTGAAGCCTCAAAAAAGGTTTTTGAATGCCGCACGGAGGCGGCGGAGCTTTTCGGACTTGACGATCCGTCGCGCGTGATATTTACCATGAACACCACAATGTCGCTGAACATGGCTATAAAAGGACTGCTTCACTGCGGGGATCATGTGATAATCAGTGACATGGAGCACAATGCGGTATACCGTCCGATACGTAATCTTGCGGATCTCGGGCTTATAGATTTTGATATTTTCAATTCAAGGAGCGGTTCCGAAACTGACAACGGAGATTATATACTGAACGGGATCAAAAAGCTGATACGTCCGAACACAAAGCTGATCGTGTGTATGCAGTCTTCAAATATCTGCTCGGCGGAAATGCCCATAAAGGAGATAGGTGCGCTGTGCAGGCAGAATAAGATCAGATTTGCCGTGGATGCCGCCGCCTCCGCCGGGCATATGCCTATAAGCATTAAGGATATGTGCATAGACGCGCTTTGTGTTCCCGGGCATAAGGGATTATACGGACCTCAGGGAAGCGGACTTTTACTGCTCGGCGAATCGGCAGATCCCGACACGTTGCTTGAAGGCGGCAACGGAATAAACTCGCTTGAAGCCGGAATGTCGGATATACTTCCCGAACGTTTTGAAGCCGGCACGGTTCCGACTCCTGCAATCGCAGGGCTCTGCGAGGGAATAAAAGCCGTCAGACGCGCGGGCGTTGAAAGCATCGGAAATCACGAAAAAGCACTTTCAAAGCAGCTGACGGAGGCTTTACTCTCGGTTCCGGGGATCACGGTGTATGCGCCGAAGGTATATGGGGCAAATGTGCTGTTCAATCTTGACGGTATTCCTTCGGATGATGTCGGCGCGGCGCTTGACCGCGTCGGGATATGCGTCAGAAGCGGTTATCACTGCGCTCCGCTCGCCCACACGACGCTTAACACTCCCGATGGCGGTGCGGTACGGGTAAGCTTCGGAATGTACAATACAAAAAAGGAAGTCGTGATCTTTGCCGACGAGGTGCGGAGATTGCGGCGTGAAATGTGAAATGAAATAACACAACGATTCGTCCGTTTCTTCGGATTCCGGAAGACGGTCAACGAAAAATACAGAAGTAATCATGCGTATATAAATCAGGTGGCTGTTAAAAAACCAATGTTTTTAACAGCCACCATCTTCGGCGTTTTAATCTTGCTTTCTTTGTTTTTTAGCGTTCTTTTACAAAAATCGGTTATAGGTAAAAATTATTTGGTGCTGTCAATTATTTTCTTCATTTTTACATAGACCGCAGGTGTTGCGGCGACAACCGGGCATGGCTTATACATATCAAGCGGATTTCCGTCGAAATCCGTTATCATACCGCCTGCTTCTTTAATAATTATTGATCCGGCGGCATAGTCCCAGGGCGAAAGAATACACTCAAAGAAGCCGTCAAGTCTGCCGCAGGCAAGTGCCGAAAGGTCTATTGCAGCAGAACCGCCGCGGCGGATATCGGCGCATGAAAGAAAACATTTTTTAATTATGTCAAAGGTTCTGTCGCAAAGCGTATCCTTATAATACGGAGAAACGCCGATACCTATAAGAGCATTTTCCATTCCGTGCGCGGACACGCTTATGCGTTTTGAATTCAGATATGCGCCCTTCCCTTTTTCCGCAGTAAACAGCTCGCCGTTATAAGGATCGTATATAGCGCCGAAAACGACCTCGCCGTCATAGAGAAGTCCTACCGAAATTGAGGACGCACGCATATCGTGTATAAAATTTGTGGTTCCGTCGATTGGATCTATGCAGAAGCAACAGCCGCAGCGGGATGCGTCGCTGTTATCCTTCTCCTCGGCAAGAAATGAAGCCTCGGGAAGTATCTCGGAAAACCTCGATATCAGAAAATTCTGAACCTTGACATCAAACACGGTAACGAAATTTGCCGTACCCGGCTTTGCGTGGACCGCATCTTTGTTTTCTTCGATATTATGTGCCGAAAGCATGATTTTTCCGGCTTCAAGCATTGCTGCCGTTATTTTTTCCGAGGGTATGTTATATTTGCGTTCTTCCATTTTATGTTTCCTCTTTTTTATGATAAAGATTCAGGGTAATCAACCTGTAATTACAATATTTCTTTTATTCCGAGCTTTACGCCCTGTACGCTCAGGCGCTTTCTTAACAGAGCAATATCTATCATGTCAGAGCGGCAGTCGTATTCAGAAGCCATTGCAGCCGCTGTTCCGGCAGCTTCGCCCGTAACGGCACAGGCGGGAATGACGCGAGTCAGATCCCACATCGGATCGTCAGCCGAAATATCTCTGCCGGCGGCATAAAGATTTATTATATTATCCGAGCACAGTGCGCCGAAAGGTATCTCATATATCGGTCCGCGGCGGCGCCAGCTGCTTATGAGTCCGACGCTGTCGGGAAATTCCTTTTTGTCATCTGTTTTATGCAGGGTGGCTCTGCCTGCTATTCTTCTTGTCATTCTTATCTGCGGAATGGTCGCGATGGAGGTCGGGACATATTCGGGGTATTCAATGCGCTTTTCTGTGAAATTGCGGTATATCTGTTCGTGCGACATTATGACCATTTCGCTTAACTCGTTGCCGTTAAGTCCCGTAAAGCGTTTATCGGAAAGAACCTCTTTGACTTTCTTCCCTTTCGCCTTCTCATCCTCCGGCACGTCGCTCGGTCCGAGAACCTTAAGTTTATTCTTATCTCCCGGCTGTTTTATAAAATAATACCATGCCGCAAGCAGATTTCCTCCGCCGAAGCGCACGGTTTCGGCACCTGCTCTCTCTGCTATGTCGGCGTCTCCCGTAGCGTCAATAACACTTTTGACGGTAAGTGCATATCTTCCGCTTTTATTTTCGACCACAAGAGCGGTTATCCTGTCTCCGTCCGTAACAGCCCGGCAAACCCTTGTGCCGTACAGGATCCTGACACCGGCTTCAAGCAACAAGCGTTCGGCTTCTATGCAGAAAAGCGGTCCGTTATAGTCGGCTCTGAACCGTGTTTTGATCTTTTCCTCATCGCTTCCGCCCTCAAGCCATGCGGCGGGATATACACCCTCATGACCGTGTTTTACTGAAATTCTGAGAAGCTCCTCGGCTATGCCGAAGGACACCTGATGACCGCATCCGTCGCAAAGCGGGAGATACATGGTTATAAGTCCGAGCGTGGCAAGCCCGCCGAGTGCATATTCGGCTTCTATAAGCAGCACATCGGCTCCGTTCCTTGCAGCCGCCAGAGCCGCGGCAATGCCTGCGATTCCGCCGCCGGCTACGACGACCTCGGCATGATCGATTACGGGGGTTATGAGATTTTCGCATATCGTACCGTTTTTTTCGATTGTGTTATCACCCTTCATAGATAATCCTCGCATTTTTCCGTTATAAAGGTCGGTTTTATCCGAATGTGATTATAACACGTTCCGGCAAATAAATCAATAGAGTTATATATTCTGTTCAGAAATTTAAGGGGAAATTTATGCTTAAGAAACATAAATTTACGCATGAGTTATCAAATAAGTAGTATTATCATAGTAACAAAGCGTCACGGCTCGGAAAGGAACACGGAACAATGAAAAAAATCTGTATTATGTTAGCCTTTATTATGATACTGCCCGTATTCGCGATCTCCTGCGGGAACAACACCGACAAAAAGCATGACAATACCGATCCCGATGGGATACATACGCCGGAAAATCACGGTACTCTCAGCGAGGCTACGAGTGGAGCCGTGACATCCGATCCGGAAACCAAGACCACGCAAAAAGACACTGACATCGAGAGCTCTGCGACATCGGATGACACTGCGTCAGAGGCGTCAGAATCCGAGGTAACGCCGTCAGGATCCGAAACAGAGCCGGATGAGCCCTCTGAATCGACCGCTCCCACCGAGCCGACAATGCCTGACGAATCAACCGTTCCTGTGGAATCGGAAACAAAGCCTGCCGCAACGACAGAGCCCGAAACAGAATCATCCGAGCACGAAACAACGGTTCCCCCTCACATGCATTCGTTCGGCAGCTATAAAAACAGCGGCCGTCTTACCTCCGACGGCAAGGAAATATGGATAGCTTCATGCATCTGCGGTGCCACAAAAGAGGATTACCGCGCGGTGGCGCCAAAGCATCCGTTATCAGGTAAAAAGATTATATTTATCGGAAATTCGCTTATATATCATGGCGGCTGTGTTATCCCGGGGCAGGCACGTCAGAACGATTACGGATATTTTTATCAGCTATGCAAGGTAAACGGAGCCGATGTAACGGTGACCGACTGCACATACGGTAACCATCAGCTCTATGATTTTGTTACAACGGACAAAACGGCGGGAGGACGCAACTGCCCCGGCATCGGAAAGGATCTTCTCGGCGGACTTGATCTCGGCTCGTATGATTATGTCATAATGTCAGAGGCAGGAAATTATTTCGGAGAATCCTCTGCGAACGGAAGCACGGTGCAAAGCTTCAGAGCAATAAAAAAGCGTTTTACCGATGCCGGCTCAAACGCAAAATTCGTTTACTTAATACATTCACACGCATATACAAAAGGCACTCCGTACTACAAGGAAAGCCTTGTTCAGGCAGAGGCACTGAAAAAAGAAGGAGTGATCATTGTTAACTGGGGAGCTTTGATATATGACCTCTATAAAGGTACGGCAAAGATCTCCGGCAGCAGCATCAAATATGCAAAAAGCACCTTCATAAACACCGTCGACGGGCATCATCCGAATCCGCTTTCGGGATATGTCACCGCGCAGATGGTATATTGCGCCATCACGGGAGAATCCGCGAAAGGTCAGCCGTATTCTTTCTGCGATAAAATCTACGGGTTCAATTCTTACATAAAGAGCTATTACGGCAATGACAGCTCAAAGACGAATTTCCCGGCAGTATTTGCGTCAAAAACGGATATGGACGGAATCCATCTGCTTATGGACGAATATATCCGGAAATATAACATCGTTTCATGCTCTCATGAATTTATTTCAAACGGAAAGCTTATCTTCCGCGGATGCTCAAACACATATGATGATTATGAGGCGATCTGCCGGCTTTGCGGCAAGGAGGGTTCGATTCATGTCAGCAAGACCGGCTCGACGGACGGTCGAAAGGACATAATGTTCATCTCTCCGGAGACGATCAGGGCGGCAGGTCAGGTCTCCGTGACGACATATATGAAAGCCAAAAAGGGAGACGTATTTTTCAGGGGAAGCATTTCGAAATGCGACAATCAATGGGGCCGTGCAGGATACAGCAGTATAATGGGAATGGCGTCGGTATGTGACGGAGAGCGCATCTCCGAAAAAAGCAGCGACGGTTCTGTGCTTATGTGGAAGATCAAAAACAAAAACACGCTTTATGACGCCGATGCAAAGCAAGGCACCGAGGGAGCAAAATATTGCTCACTTATCGGATATGAATACGCAAGCAACCACAAGGTAAACGGGTTTACGTTGTTTACGGACGATCAGAGCAAGGCGCTGACAGGCTTTGATATTATCGGCGGCTACAAGGACGAAAGCGGAAACATAACCTGGAAGGTGCTTTGGTCGGGTACCGGGCTTGCGGGAAAATATCTGAAATATGATGACACTACCTGTTATATCACGGCAGGCTTTGAAGAAACGGAAATAAACTGCATACAGATCGGAATTACGTCGGCTTCGGCAACCGCAATATACATTTCCGAGTTTGAGGTCTATGAAAGCACTGCCGCCGGAAAATAATCAAATATTATAGGTTCAAAATAAAACACGCAGGAATACGGTCAAACAAACCATATTCCTGCGTTATTTTTCACTTCGGCAGCTTTTTGTCAAAGCTGCCGCGTGTTTTCGATTTATTTTATGCGCATGCGCGATCGCTGATCAATACATTCCGCCCATACCGCCGCCGGCGTTCATTGCTGCTGCCTGTGCTGCGGCTACTGCGGGATCTTCTTTTTTATCTGCTACAACCGCCTCGGTTGTAAGGATCGTGCTTGCGATAGAAGCTGCGTTTTCAAGTGCGGAGCGTGTAACCTTTGTCGGGTCAACTATACCTGCGCTCATCATGTCGCAATATACTTCTTTATAAGCGTCGAAGCCCCAGCCGATCTTGCCGGAGTTCATGATCTTATCAACGATAACTGCGCCGTCGAAACCTGCATTTGCAGCAATCTGACGAACGGGCTCTTCAAGAGCGCGAAGAACAATCTTAACGCCTGTCTTTTCATCGCCCTCTGTCTTTTTAACGAGAGCCTTAACATTCTTGATAACATTGAGATATGCTGTGCCTCCGCCTGCAACGATACCCTCTTCGACAGCCGCGCGGGTTGCGTTGAGAGCGTCCTCAATGCGGAGCTTCTTCTCTTTCATTTCAACTTCGGTTGCTGCGCCGACTTTGATAACGGCTACGCCGCCTGCAAGCTTTGCAAGTCTTTCCTGAAGCTTTTCTTTATCAAACTCGGATGTGGATATTTCCATGGCCGCTCTGATCTGACCGATTCTTGCCTGGATAGCCGCAGTATCGCCGGCGCCGCCGACAATAATGGTGTTTTCCTTATTGACCTTAACCTGTCTTGCTTTACCAAGCATTGCCATTGTCGTATCCTTAAGCTCAATTCCGAGATCGCTTGTAACGACCTGACCGCCTGTAAGGATAGCGATATCCTGAAGCATTTCTTTTCTTCTGTCGCCGAAGCCGGGAGCTTTTACCGCAACGCAGGTAAATACGCCGCGGAGCTTATTGAGAACGAGGTTCGTGAGTGCGTCGCCCTCAACATCCTCAGCAACGATAAGAAGCTTTCTGCCTGCCTGAACGATCTTTTCAAGAAGAGGAAGGATCTCCTGGATTGCCGAGATCTTTTTATCTGTGATAAGGATAAGAGCGTCGTCAAGAACAGCCTCCATCTTTTCCATATCGGTTGCCATATAAGGCGAGAGATAGCCGCGGTCAAACTGCATACCTTCAACTATTTCGGAATATGTTTCCGCGGATTTGGACTCCTCAACGGTTATGACACCGTCTGCGGTTACCTTTTCCATAGCGTCTGCTATAAGACGACCGATAACCTCGTCGCCTGCCGAAATCGTACCTACACGAGCGATATCATCGGTTCCGTTAACGGGTTTGGAGTTTGCCTTGAGTGCCTCTACTGCGCAGTCAACTGCGGATTTGATACCCTTGCGGAGTATCATGGGGTTAGCGCCTGCGGTAACATTCTTCATGCCTTCATGAATTAGTGCCTGAGCGAGAAGTGTTGCTGTGGTAGTACCGTCGCCTGCAGCGTCATTTGTTTTGGTTGCAACCTCTTTTACAAGCTGTGCGCCCATATTTTCCGCTTCGTTATCAAGCTCAATCTCTTTTGCTATGGTCACGCCGTCGTTTGTGATGAGCGGTGCGCCGTATTTTTTACCGAGAACTACGTTTCTGCCCTTAGGACCAAGCGTAATTTTAACTGTATTTGCGAGAGCATCAACACCTCTGAGAAGCGCGTCTCTTGCTTCAATTCCGTGCATAATTTCCTTTGCCATAATTATTTGCCTCCAATCAGTCCTCAACGATAGCGAGTATATCGCCCTGACGTACTATATTGTATTCCTTGCCGTCGCACTTTACTTCGGTTCCGGAATACTTGCTTGTGATAACGCGGTCGCCGACCTTAACTGTCATAACGACCTCTTTACCGTCGACCATTCCGCCGGGACCTACTGCGATTACTTCCGCAACCTGAGGTTTTTCCTGGGCTGCAGTTGTAAGAATAATACCTGTTTTGGTTTTTTCTTCAGCTTCGATTGCCTTTACGACAACACGATCACCCAAAGGTTTGATTTTCATAGTTTTTCCTCCGTTTATATTGGTTTATTATTAATAAAAATTATATTTGTTCCGCCATAAACATCTGTCGGATATATTCCGTTTACAGCTCACAGCGGGCATTTGCAATAGTCAATTTTATTTTATCAGCCGAATGTATAGTTATCTTTATTCTGCTCTTTGAAAAGCTCGAAAAGCTTATTAACAAGCTCGTCATCGTCTATGCTGTCGTATATTTCTTCTTCGTTATCGTTTACGGTTATATGCAGTATAACGACTCCGTCCTCCTCGTCTTCTACCGGCATGAACACTCCGTAGCATTCATCTTCATATTCAACGGTATCCAACCATTCAAACACGACCTCGTTTCCGTCTTCATCGGAAAGGACGATAAGGTTTTCATCCTCAACGCCGCAATCGCAACCGCAGCCTTCACAATCATGATCGCAGTTCTCGGGGTTTTTAATCAAATTCTCATCTTTCATCTTTTCCACCTCGTTTTTTATTATTTCAATTGCTTTCATAAGTCCGGAAAGCATTTTACCGTCTTGCGGTATACATATAAGACTTTCCGCTTTTTCTGCCAATTTCTACTAACATAATATTTTATCACAAACAGCCATTACGTTTTTAATTCTTATTTAACAAAACGCTGTATAAATTGTTAATTTTTGCTTGCCTTACGTCGTTTGCTGTCATGGCGTGCAATTACGCGTAAAAAAGTGCGTACGGCGCGGCATTATACGCAATTTCCGGCATAAAAATATATCAAAGAGACAAACTTTAATTTAATATATAACGATCAGGAAAACAGCATGATAAATATCATTTCAGTATTTTACGGGAAGTGTTTAAACAGCCTGTGCTTTGGCTTTTCGGCAATCGGTATTCTGCCGGCGCTCAAAGCCTTCAACGACCGCATAATCAGCCCTGCGGTTCCGATAGTTCTCATATCAGCCGGGATATACTATGCTTTCAGGCTGAAATTTTTCCATATTTTTCATCCGGTCATACTGACAAAGTCGGCATTCGGGAAATATACGGGCACTAAATATTCGGAAAAAGGAAAAAGCTTCTTAACAGGTAAAACCGAAAAGAAGGAAAAAGGGATTTCGCCCATGCGCTCATTGCTTCTCGCGCTTGCGGGAACGCTCGGCGTCGGTAATATAGTCGGGGTCGCGGGGGCGATTTCTGCAGGCGGTTTCGGTTCGATATTCTGGATGTGGGTAAGTGCCGTGGCGGCAATGCTTCTGAAATACGCCGAGGTGGTTCTGGCGCATCGGCACCGGATATTTGATGCTGCCGGGAATCCTCACGGAAGCGCCATGCTATACATAAAAGTTTTTTTTGCAAGGCTGCGGCTAATGAAGCTCGGCAAAGCTGTTGCCATGATTTTTGCCGTTATGTGCATAATCGATTCGGTAACAATGGGATGCGTCGTGCAGGTCAATGCTGTATCTCATGCGCTTGAAGGGGAGTTTTCCGTTCCCTGCATTGTAAGCGGTACCGTTATATCAATAATCACCGCGGTCATCTTTATTCGCGGCGGTCAGGCAGTATCAAAAGTGACCGAAATAGTTGTTCCGCTGATGAGTGCAATATACATCTTACTGTCCCTGCTTGTAATTTCTGTCAGCGGAGCGGGCGGCAGCGGATTTATATCGGTAGCAGATGCGTTTTCTTTGATATTTAAAGATGCGTTTTCCTTCCGCAGCATCGGGGGCGGTGTATTCGGATTTATAACCTCGCGTGCGCTTCGTTTAGGCACCATCCGGGGAATACTCTCAAACGAGGCGGGCTGCGGTACGGCTCCGATTGCACATTCCGAGTCCACGGGTGAGTCGCCAGCGGCTCAGGGGATACTCGGTATAGTTGAAGTTTTTATAGACACTATTGTTCTCTGCACCATGACGGCAATTGTCCTGATAATCGGTTATGACAGAGTCAGTATGCTTTCTGACGATCCTGTCATGATGGTTATAGGTGCGTATTCCGCAATTCTCGGGGAATGGTCGGGTATATTGCTCGGAATATCGGTTCTGTTTTTCGGATTTGCAACGATAATATGTTGGGCTCATTACGGCACCGAATGTGTGGGATACATTTCCGGTTCCCGCGCCGCGGGAAATGCTTACAGATTTATATATTGTTCGGCGCTTGTTGTCGGAGCCTGTACGGCGCCCGAATACATATGGCTGGCATCAGACCTTTCGCTCGGAATAATGACTTTGATAAACGTCCCCGTACTGTGCTTTATGTCGGGCGAGGTCAAAAACGAAACCGATATCTATTTCTGAAGCATAAAAGAAATATCGGCTTACAAAAACACATAAAATAAGGCGTTCGGTATATGCGCCAAGCAATATCAAACGCCGTTTTGTTTATATTCCGGTCAACGCACAACAGTTAATTGCCCCATCTCGCTTTCATGAGTCTCGGATAAATGTCGTCTATAATGTTAACGGATCTTGCCAACAGCTCGTAGCATACCTCGCCCGAGGTTTCGGGTGTTATAACCGCGTCGATAGCCGCAGTTGCTTCATTATCGTCGTCTATTGAGAATTTCAGCCATCTGTACTCGTTATTGAGTTTATTGGCTTCGTAAACTCCTGCCGCAAGTGTCTTTTCGTCAAATTGGCAAATAGAAAAGCATCTTACTGCAACACTGCAACAATCCGGGTCAAAGAAAAATCTTATCGTTATATATTGAAAATTCTGACCGGAAAATTTCAGAGTAACAACGTCTGCAGCTCCTTCTCTTTCATCGTATTCATATTTTTTATCGTTCTTATCAAGAAATTTTTTAAAAGCAACAGCTGTTTCCACCATAGCGCAAGCTCCTCCGTTCTTAAGAAAAAATTCATTACTTTCGCTTTCAATTATATCATTATTCTATGCGTTCTGTCAATATTCCGTCAAAACAAAATTTTGGGTACGGATTATAGTCGCTGTTTCGAAAAGCAAAAGACTGCCCTTTTCAGAACAGGCAGTCTTTTATTGATTTTTGAGTTTCGGTATAATGTCCGATCTCAATTCGGTTTGCGGATCGTATGTACTTATTTAACCGGTACTTCCTTGCCGCCGATAAAAATCTTTGCGTCGCCGTTAGCCGCGATCTTAAGAACGCCTGCTTTATCGCCAAGCTTGAATTCTTCGTCTCTCTTGAAGCCGAAGGATACGGGTTTAAGAGGTTTGAGAATAAACTCGGTTTCATCAACTTTGAACTTCATATTTCCGCCAACGAATGCGGGGCTGGACAGTGAGAGAAGGTGAACCTTACCACCGTCTTTAATTTCCCATTTCTGAGTCTTAGGAATGAACATACACACATCTCCTCTTGTTTTTTGGTATTGTTTGAATTAAATGATTGAAACAGCTGCAAGGCAACATATCTGCTCTAAAAACGGTTTTTTCAGGCTTTCTGCCTTCAGCCTTTAAATTTCCATACTTATTCTAACATATAGTACCGATTTTGTCAACGCCAAATAAAGACTTTTTTAACCAAAATGCACTTTTTTTGAGAAATCATCTGAATAACACCTGCAAAATATTATCATAAGTCTCATTTATCACATTCACAAAGCACTCAAGGTACTTATAGCAAACTATTTGCGTAGAGTCGTCGCCGACAATAAAATCGCCTGCAACGATAATTTCGTCGTTCAAATAATACTTTATCCCTCTGTATGACATATTAAGGTCATTCAGAATCGAAATTGCGCGGCTGTAATTGCTTTTTTCGGGGCGTATGCCGGTGTAGCATCTGAAAGAAACATTTTCATTATCCTGATCGAAGAATACCATTACCTCGATATTCCGGTCACGCTCCATACGGTACTTCAGCAAGATAAGATCTGATTTTCCGTGTCTTTCGATATATTTATATGCTACTCCCAGGCGGTCAAGATAGCCGCTGAAGGCCTCGGTATTGGCAATCATTCTTTGTTTTTTCCTTTGATTATTTTATTTTATGACAGTATTCTGATTGTTCGGATCGGGTTTATAAGGAATCGGCAATGTAAATACCGACTTACCTGCGACATAGGTTTCCTTGACGCTCGCAAGTTCAAGCGCGTGTCTGTTATATTCTCTTTCGCGGAGATTTCCCGAGCCGCTGAAGGCATTGAGTCCGCCCGGCCAGAGGTTGACTGTCGCGCTTATATTATCATAGATCTGAGAGGTACCGCCGACATATCCGTGGTGGGATATTGTGGTTATATCGCTCTTGAGATATTTTCCGTACATACTGCAAACGCGGTTACAGGTTACGGTATATGCGTCGCCAAGGCACATTATCGTGTAGTCGTTTGACTTATATCTGAATACAAGCGATGTTGTATTATGATATGTAAGTCTTGCGGGCTGTATGTCATCGAAGGTATAGAGCATTTCTATCTCGGCGTCGGCAAATCTGTAAACATTGCCGGTATGCGCCTTTATTACGTTTGCCTTCGGATATTTGGTCGCTATTGTTGATTTGCACTGATCTCTGCGACCGAAGTCCTTGCCGTCATCAATTGCGTTATACTGATCGTCGGTCGTGAAGTTGAAAATAAAGTTTTCGACTTTTACGTTTGAATGAAGCGGAGAGTTGGCAAATTTGATAAAGCCGCCGGTATGGTCGCCGTGAGCGTGGGTAAAGAACCATGCCGCAACGGTAATGTTGTTTTTATCCACTGCAAGAGCCTTGAGATTATCGCTTATAATGTTTATACATTTATCGTTGTATCCGCCGCCGTCTACGACTACGAATCTGCCGTCCTCAAGACGGTAGATAAGAAAGAGTCCGATCTGGTTAAGATCCGAGCCGTACTGCTCAAGTCCGACAAGTGTCACAGAGGGCTCGCAGATCTTTTGGTAATCCTTCTTTTCAAAAACATCAAATGAATATGTTTTCGGCTCAATGATTATGCGGGCGTTATTGTCAATACCCGTGAAGGTGGTATTTATGATATATTTGTCATCGGTATAGGTGGTGAAAATATTCTTTTCGACCTCACGCTTTGCGTACTGTTTGAATCCGCTGTCCTCAAGATTTTTAAGATATGTGTTGAATTCGTCTTTATTTGTTTTTGAAAGATAGAGCATATAGTTATTGTCGGCGAGGTCAACTATCTTCACAGGTGACTTCTCTGTCGCATACTTCGGAAGGTCCTTAACGCTTGCTATACCCGTTCCGGTTGCGGTGTATGAAGCGTCCATTATGAAATTATTTTCGGTTGCCTGTTTGTTTATGTAATCGGCAAATTCGGTGCAGGCTTTCTGCAGAGAAATTACATCCCACGCGGTTATGACAAGCTTTGCGCCGTCTTTCTTTATCGAATACTCGCCGTAGGGAGTATCGGCAAGCACGTTTTTGGTTTCGTCACGTTCTGTTATACCGATAAGTATCTCTTTTGAGTCGGGATCGTATTTTTCGCTCCAGCTGATAAAATCGGTACCGTATTTTATATCCTTAACGCCGGTTGCGGCGATAAGTGCGTTGTAAATAACGGTTGATGATTTTACTATATCGTCGGTTGCGGTATCCGGACGGACGATCTTGAACAGAGCCTCGCCGTTTTCCACTATTCTAAGCTTACCGTCGTCCGGCACAGGTGCCGGTTGTTCGGTTTCGCTTGAGGTTTCCGATCCGGGCTCGGTCGGAGCCGACGTTGAGGAATCCGACCCGCTTTCCGAACCGTCGGGATTAGTTTTGCACGCCTGCAAAAATACTGTACAAAGTATTGTTACAGCCAACAGCAAAATACAGAGCTTGGTCAGTTTTGTTGATTTCATGAACACCCTTTTCCTTTCAGATTTAATTACAAGATATTTCAAAGCCGCCCTGCGGTCGGTCGCCGTCAGGACAATTGATTGAGTATATATTATCATAAATATTGTTATATTGCATAATTATTTTTTTACTAAATTTGAAATTTTTGAACCAAATAATAGTTTTACGCTTTTTTTCACGGGCGGTTGCGAAAATCTCCGTGCTTGCAACCCCTTTGCTTTACGGTTTTCCGATTGCAAACATCTGTCATAATGCACAATTATTTTACCGATTTGCCCATATTCATTGAAATGTTTACAGAATATTGCTTTTAATGTTCTTTTACATCTATTGACAAATATCGCTCGGCGCGGTAAAATATATATAATTATATTTCGATCGGAGACGATATCTGAAAATGAAACCCGAAATGAAAAAAACGATATTTGAATTTCTGAGATATGCCGTTGTCGGAGGAATCTCCGCAGTCGTGGACATGGCGGCAAACTATCTTATGCTGTTCAAAATTCTCGGAGGAAGCAAGGAGGACACGGGCAAGGTCGCCATATCGGTTGCCGTCGGATTTGTTCTCGGGCTTACCGTTAACTTCATTCTTTCAAACATCTTTGTTTTCAACTCCAAGGATCAGCAGAAAAAAGGCAAGACGGTCGGTGCGTTTCTCATTTATGTTGCCGTCGGCGTCATAGGCTTCGGCATAACCGAGGGACTTACGATCTTAGGCACAAAAATTATCGGAGACGAGGGCATATGGTATCTCTTCCTTACCTGCTGCGTAAAGGGCGTAGTGCTTGTATGGAACTACATCGGGCGCAAGATCCTGGTTTATAAAGGCAAATAAAGCAACGGACGCCACGGCTTTTGCCGTGTGGCGGCAATCCCGATCCGCAGCGCCGGATCAACGTAATCAATGTATTCTAAAATATTTCAAATCAAAAACGAACTGAAAGGAAGCTTTCGCAAGCCGGAAGCGAGGTCAAAGGAATGAACAATTCTGCGGGACAGGAAAAAAGATATGCGATAATAATCGGCGCCGGACCTGCCGGACTTACCGCCGCATACCGTTTTCTTAAGGACACGGATATAACCCCGATAATACTTGAACAAACAGACTACATAGGCGGTATTTCACGCACTGCCGAGTATAAGGGAAACCGCATGGACATAGGCGGTCACCGCTTTTTCACAAAGAATCCCGAGGTAAATGCGCTTTGGGCAGAGCTTATGCCGACGCAGGGCGCTCCGTCGCTTGACGACAAGGAGCTTGGCGTTGAAAAGCCGCTTGTCGAGGGCGGACCCGACCCCGAAAAGGTTGACCGTGTAATGCTCGTGCGCAACAGAATATCCAGAATTTTTTATCTGCGCAAATTCTTTGACTATCCGATCTCGCTCAAGCCCGAAACATTCAAAAACATGGGCTTCGGCAGAACCATGAAAGCCGGATTCGGATATCTCGGCTCCTGCATAGTCAAGCGCAAGGAGGACTCGCTTGCAAACTTCTATATTAACCGCTTCGGCAAGCCTCTATATGAGATGTTCTTTGAGGATTACACCGAAAAGGTATGGGGGCTCAATCCCTCGCAGATATCCGCCGATTGGGGCGCGCAGAGAGTCAAAGGACTTTCGCTTATGAAGGCGGTCTGGAACGTTATCTCAAAGCCCTTCCGTTCAAAGGACAAGGTTGAGACCTCTCTTATCGAGCAGTATTACTATCCGAAAATGGGTCCGGGTCAGCTCTATGAGGAGATGGCGCGTGAGATAAAGGAAATGGGCGGTCAGATAATCATGAACACCCGTGTAAAGGATATAGTTCTCGACGGCGGAAAGGTATCAAAGATAATCGCGGAGCATGACGGTCAGGATATCGAATACACCGGTGATGTATTTCTTTCCACCATGCCCGTAAAAGACCTCATCGAAGGTATGGGCAATGCGGTTCCGGACGATGTTCACCGTATCGCGACCGCGCTTCCCTATCGCGATTTTATGACGGTCGGTCTGCTTCTCAAAAAGCTTAAGCTTGAAAATAAAACAAAGGTCAAAACACTTACAGGTAATGTTCCGGACTGTTGGATCTATGTCCAGGAGCGCGACGTCAAGCTCGGACGTATTCAGGTATTCAACAACTGGTCGCCCTATATGGTTGCCGATCCGCACAACACAATGTGGGTGGGACTTGAATATTTCTGCAACGAAGGCGATGAATATTGGAATATGAGCGATGACGATTTTATAAAATTCGCTATTGACGAATTAATAAAAATAGATGTTGTCGACCGTGACGATATACTTGACGCTGTCAGAATCAGAATGAAGAAGGCGTACCCCGCATATTTCGGAACCTATTCCGAGTTTGACAAGGTAAAGAGCTTTCTTGATACGATAGACAATCTCTGGTGCCTCGGACGCAACGGTCAGCACAGATACAACAACATGGACCACTCGATGCTCACTGCAATCGAAGCCGTCCGCGCAATAGCTGCGGGAAGCCATGACAAAGAGGTTGTCTGGAGCGTCAACACCGAAAAAGAATATCATGAGGAGGCAAAGAAATAATATGCCCGGAAATCTGCTCCGTAAAGGCAAAAGGCCGCTGCGTTGGGTACTGATATCCGTGATTCTCATATGTATTGCGGTAATATTGGAATTTGCTGTTTCAAATTACCGCAATTTGTTTATTGATACAAAGAAATATGACACGGATGCGGACGGAATAGCGGATTACAGCATGAACCGCGGTGAAAGCTCCGACAGCATAACAATCGAAGGAGCGGGGGCTTTACCCGTAGCGCTCCCCGGTGCGCCGGACAGAATATATGCTGTAAAGATAGGCCTGTTTGCCGAAAAGGATGAAGTTTTTTCAAAGCCGATCGAGCTTACGATCAAGGCAAAGGACGCAAAACGCCCCGGATCAAATATCAATCTCAAAAAGATAAGTCTCGTTCCCGGTCACGGTAAAACGGAATATGTGACAGTTTGGCTTGATCATACCGCGGCGCAAAACAGCTCGCTTGTGCTTTCATTCGACAATCCGAGCGGTGCGACGGCAACTATTACCGAAATAACCGTCAACCCTTCAAAGCTTTTCTCATTCAATCCTATAAGAATGACGGCATTTGCGCTGATCTTTCTTATCGCATTTGCAATCTCGGAGCTTGGTCTTAATCGCGAGAGCTTCGACATAGCGCGCGGCAAGCATATTGCCGCCGTCGGAGTTACGCTTGTACTCTGTATCATGCTCACCGGCACGTTCTGTGCGATATTTATCGGCGGCAGAGGCGAGGTAGCGTATCCGCTTGAAAACGGAGTCAATCAATACAATCCGTATGTTCAGCAGACCGACGCGTTTCTGAAAGGTCAGTTGCACATTGATTACAAGCCGTCGGATGAATTGCTGGCGCTTGAGAATCCGTACGATTACAGCTCCAGAGACGGTATTTACTATCTTTGGGACAGGGCGCTATATGACGGAAAATATTATTCTTACTTCGGAATAGCTCCGATAATAAATGTGTATCTGCCGCACTACCTGATACACCGCTCGTTGCCGTCGGAAAATACCGTTATAAGCTTTTACGCAATCTCTGCAACGGTTTTCATGTGTATGTTTATTGTCGCGTTTGTTGTTATATACCGCAAAAAGGTAGCGGTTTCGCTTTTATGTATCTCTATGATTACGCTTGTGCCGTCATCGGGACTTCTGCTGATGGCGAGAGGAGTCCAGCATTTCTATTATATTGCGACAGTAGCGGGATTTGCCTATCTTTCGGCATTTATGTTCTTTATTCTGCTTGCCGTAAACACAAAGCACAAGATCATGCGTCCGATATTGTTCGGAATTTCCGGACTTTTATATGCGTTCCTGTTTCTTGCGCGGCTTAACATGGCGCTCCTTACGGCTTTTGCGGTTGTTCCGATACTTTATTTCTGTCTTATCAGAAACAGGCAGGCAATCGAGGTTATCGGTGAATCCTTAAACATAAAACGCAGTCTTCCGGAAAAGCTTATCGATCTTGCAAGTCTCGGAACGTTTGTCGTAATAGCTCTTGTATTTTCAATGTGGTTCAACAAGGCTCGCTTCGGCAGTCCTTTGGAATTCGGTACGACCTATCAGCTGACGGTCAGCGATATATCGCAGAATCATCTCCGTATTGATGCCTTACCGTATGCGCTGTATCATTATTTTATTCAGCCGTTCGGCATATCCGGGGATTTTCCGTACTTCAGATTTCTTTATTCAAATCTTAACAACTACGGCACTTACGTTTATGTCGACACCGGAATGGGAATGCTTGCAATCCCGCTTATGTTCGGGCTTTTCGGAAGTATTGAAATATTCATATCGCGCAGATATTCAGGCTTTGTAAAGGCGCTTTGCGCTTTACTCTTTGTCGGCTTTATCACCGTCGCATGGATGAATTTCTGCCTCGGAGGCGTTATATTCAGATACACCTGCGATATGACTCTCATCGCCGCAGTCATGTCAACGCTGATTCTTTTCTCTGTCAATGAGGATATTTCATGCGGTGACAACAGCGGATACCTTACCGCTTCCGCAAGAGCCGGAACCGAGCTTCTGATGATATTCTCCGCTTTTGTCGTATTCTGTGTTTCGGTACAGATAAACGGCAATCTTGCGTCATATGATGCGCGTGCATACTCGGTTCTTCTCTCGCTGCTCGGGTAAGTCCCGGCTTATAAATCATCGATCAGCTCAAACATTTCAATTATCAATGGAAAGGATATCTGTCAGATGAATTCGGACAATCAAATAACAAAGAACAGAAAAAACGATAGCATTTACAAGATTCTCGCTTTCTTTAAAAAGCATTGGATCTCGGCGCTTTCGGTTGTGCTTGCGATACTATCCTTAGGGATTTGTTTATATTACATTGTATGTCTGTCAAAAGGCGATTTTCATTCGGATTGTACGGATTCGCTTTATTGGGCAAACGCAACGGTTGAAAGCGGAAAGGTCTTCGATGAAAATTTCAGATATGCCGCAATGCTTCCCTTTTCGGCATCTCTCTGGTTTATACCGATAATAAAGCTGTTCGGTGTAACAATGCGTGCGCAGATATTCGGTATGTCGGTATTTCTTGTGCTTTTCACGACGGCGATATGGTTTATGTGTCGCTCGATGAATTGGAGCGTCCGCGCGACCTGTTCAATGATATCCGCGCTTCTTCTCATACTTTCCGGCAGTGAAAAGCTGCGGGAGATCATGTGGGGACACGTTATTTATTACAGTCTTGCACTGCTTATAATATGTGTCGGCACGGGACTTGTTTTCCGCTTTGAAAAGCACTTCGCAGGTCTTGTGTCATCGGCAAAAAAGAAAAAAAGCATTGCGGGAGCCGTAATATTCGGTGCGTTGACTGCTCTGCTTTTTGCGGGAAATGCAACAAACGGTTTTCAGATGATAGCTATTGCCACGGTACCGGTTCTCGCGGGCATTTTTGCCGAGCGTTTCTTCGACGGCAGACAAAAGCTGTTTTCATCCTCAAGCATTCCGGCTGCGGTAATGATCCTCACCGTTATTGTCTCAACACTTTGCGGACTTGTTATTCTCAAGCTTCTGAAGGGAGAAAAAGCTGCGGGTTATACCTCAGTATATTCGATGTTTTCCGGCATCTCGGATTGGTACGGAAACTTTACAAAGCTGTTTTCGCAATTTCCCGAGCTTATCGGAATTTCCATAAAGAAAAGCGACCGCATGATATCAAAAGAGGCGATAGTTTATCTTATCCGCCTTGCAGGAATGCTTGTTATCACTGTTATTCCTTTAGTAGGTCTGTTCGGATATAAAAAACTGCACGACAAAGGCACGCGCTTTATTCTCTGGGTTCATCTGTCGCTTACGGCGGTCATACTGTTCGGATATATCTGCGGAAGAATTTCAAACGCAAATTGGCGTCTTACTCCGATAATCGGATCTTCGGTCATGGCTACCGTAGCGATCTTTCGCGAATGGCTCGACGGAATTTTCCCGAAGAAAAGCACAGACGAAGCCGAAAATAATGAAAAGTGCAATGAAAAACGAGTATGCTTAAGGCTCGGCGTGATACTTTCCGCTGTTATAGTCATGTTCGGAGCCGTAAACTTCAATGAGATCAGAAAAATGCCGAGAGATTATGAGCATCCTTTGGAAGCGGTTGCAAATGACCTTGAGGCACACGGACTTGAATATGGATATGCGACCTTCTGGCGCAGTCAGGCGCTGACAATGCTTTCGGATTCCAAAGTCCGTGTACGCGAAACGCTTGTAAAGTCGGATGGTGTCATTACCGACTATTATCAATCGTCAAGACTTTGGTATGAGGATCAGCCGGGCATTGACAAATATTTTATTATGTTGAGCGACGATGAGCTCAACACGGTCGGCGATTCGGAATATTGGCAGGAGATAACCGAAAAGTACCTTATCGAAAATTTTGAGACCCGAGGATATAATGTATTTGTTTTCAGCAGAAACGTTATATTGAAGGGTACATTCGGCAGTTGACGGAGAGGTGTTGATACATTATGGTATTTCACGGTATTGAAAAGCTGTCGCTTGTCGATTTTGACGGTCATACCGCCTGCACTCTGTTTACGGGTGCCTGCAATTTCCGTTGCCCGTTCTGTCACAATGCCTCGCTTGTATTGGACCCGGGCTCGGTTCCCGCATTGGATACGGAGATGCTGAAGGCATATCTTGAAAAGCGTCGCGGACTTATTGATGCGGTGTGCATTACCGGCGGCGAGCCGACGCTGAATTCCGATCTTCCCGATTTTATTGCCTATGTCAAATCGCTCGGGTATCTTGTAAAACTTGACACAAACGGTACAAACCCCGCAATGCTTCGCGCTCTTATTGAAAAATCTCTTATTGACTATGTTGCTATGGACATTAAAAATTCGCCGGAGATGTATCCGAAAACGACCGGCATTGGAAATCCCAACAACGAAAAGGTTTTTGAGAGCGCCCAATATCTTATCAATGCACGCAAAGCAAGTACCGCGTTTGACTTTGAATTCCGCACTACGATAGTAAAGGAATTTCACACCGAGGATGATTTTATTATCATAGGCTCCGAGCTTTGCGGAGCGCCGAGATATTTTTTACAGAAGTTCGAGGATCGGGGAAATTGCATTGCATCATCTCTTCACGCCGTTCCGAAGGAGGATGCCGAAGGCTTTGCCGCGGTATTGAGAGATTACATTCCGGAGGTCGGGCTTCGCGGCTACGATGATGATTGAATAAGAACAAAGATCATATAAAAATGCGGTTGCCCGTTCGGGGCAACCGCATTTCTTATTATAGATAACAGCCATCTTTTATTTTGCGCTTATCGAACCGGTGCGGTAAATGAATTTGACGCGACCGCTCATATCATCCGAAATTCCCGCAAAGGATCTGTAATCCTCGGAAACATCGGCACAGGCTTTAAGTCTTGTAACAAATCCGCCGATATCGTTTTTCACGACGTCAACCAATTTGCTTACCGCTTCCCTGTCAAATTCCTTTATGCCATCGAAAAGCTTCTGTGAACCGTCGCGAAGCTCGGTTACACCGTCCTTAAGTGCAGGAGCGCCGTTTTTCAGTTCAAGAATACCGTTGTACAGCCCATTCATGCCTGCGGCAAGCTCTGCACTGCCGTTCTTGAGTGCGGTTGCACCGGCGTTAAGTTTACCGGCTCCGTCCGCCGCACTTGCCACTCCGTCGGTGTACTCGGCAAGTCCGTCATAAAATTCATTATACGCTTTGAGCTGGGATTTTAGAGCTATGATACTCTGTCTGCCCGCTTCGGCTTTTTCGCAAGCGGCTTTTATTTCGGATATTACCTTCTCTGAGCTCATATTCTGCTCTATCAATGATTCGATCTGTTTATCTGTCTCGGAGGCTATCATTGCCTTTACGGTCTCCGATCCCATCTGAGCCGACACATTCGCTTCTATCAAAACCTTTACTTCATCGCTCTCCATATTGAGATCGACTGCGGCTTTTATCTGCGCCTGCTGTTCGTCGGTGATTAAGCCGGCTTTTACGCCTGCTTCATATGTCTCTCTTGTCATTCCGAGGGACTCAAGCACTTTATCCTCAACGTCCAAGTGTACCTGAGCCGTAACCTTTTCGGTCACGCCTTTCTTTACCGCTTCGGTAACTGCCGCAGTAACAGCAGCTTTATTTTTGTTGACCTCTGCCGTAACCTTTTCAAGGGCTACACGGTCTGCCTCAGCTTTGACAAGTGATGGTGCAAGTGAGGCTATGACCTTATCAAGCTCATCGGAATAATTTTTTATGGTCAGTTTATTGACCGAGAGGCCTGCAGCCTTGATTTGTGATTCTGCGGTTGAGAGCAAGGATTCAAACACCTGCTTTGAGCCGTCGGTCACCTTTTGGTTATTTTTTGCAAGCTCTTCAAGACCTGCCGCAAGTGTACCTGCTCCGTCCGCAAGCTCAGCCGAGCCGCTTTCAAGCTTTGAGCTACCCTCTTTAAGCTTTGCAGCGCCGTCTGCAAGCTTATTTATTCCGTCAATAAGCTCACCGGACTTGTCGAGTAATGTGCAAAGTCCTGCGTAAAGCTTTGAAGAACCATCTGTAAGCTGTTCCATGGCATTTGTAAGCTTATTTATCGTATCGCTTATATCATCGGTAAAATCAAATTTTTCCCTGTCGGAGCCGAGAATATTGAAAAGCTCATTGGAGGCTATCGTTACCGTATTGGTCATTTTAAAATCTTTTACATCCGCAGTTATCTCCACATAATCCGGGAATGTGAATTTTTCGGGATCGATACCGAGATTTGACTGCATTCCGGGAAGAGCGAAGCCGACAGCAAACGAACGGTCACCGTCGCTTACAAGCTTGCCGTTTGACACCTCTACATTGTAAAAAACATCGTTATCAAGAAGTATTCCCGTAAGCATTACAAACGGAACATATATTTTTTCATCTTTACCGTCTATCTCGACAGTACGGTACTGATTGTTTCTATAATCAAAGCGTATGGTTACCTTGCCGCTTTTTCCTGCAAGCTCGGATGCGGAAACGGTCTTGCCGTCAAGCTTATACGATACGGTTATCCCGACAGGCAATTCCTTCTGAATATTTCCGCGATAGTAAATATCGTTTCCCTTGGCGTCCCATACCTTCATATTGTCGCCGTTTACCGTGTATGTTTCGTCACCCTTGACATTTTCTATATCAGAAAGCTCGGATTTGTCGGATACCGACGAGCTGTTCAGCGCATTCTTTATCCAATCGCTGACGATTATCTTTTCGACCTTTCCGTCAGCTCCCGCAAGTACATATACGGTTTCATCCTTGATTATCTTATCGTCCTTTTCATTTGAAGCTCCGGTAGCTGAATTCAAAGTGTTGTTTTTTTCGTTTTCTGTTTTATTTCCGGAGTCTACCGCATAAGCTACAAGTCCTATGCTTCCGCCAAGCATAATTGCCGCACACAGAATAAGTGCCACGACCTTTGAAGCTTTAGAAAAGCTGCCAAAAAATTTTTTCATGATTTCTCAACCTCCGTTTGTTTTTTCAATATATGTTTCATACCTATCGTCGTCGCACATATAAGCTTATCGCAAAGCATCAGAAGTGCGGGCAGAATGAATATAACGCAAAGCATACTGACTATCGCGCCCCTTGCCATCAGCATACACATGGAGCTGATTATATCTATGTCGGAATAAACCGCCACGCCGAAGGTTGCGGCGAAAAGTCCCATGCCGGATACGATGATGGAGGGAATTGATGTGGTAAGTGCCGTTACAACGCTGCTTCTCTTATCATTACCCGCAAGTCTTTCGGACTTATAACGTGTAGTCATCAGTATTGCATAGTCGACCGTAGCGCCGAGCTGTATGGTGCTTATGCAGATAGGAGCTATAAACGGCAGCGACTGACCGAGATAATGAGGAAGCCCGAGGTTTATGAATATTGCAAGCTCTATGACCGCAATAAGGATAAACGGAAGTGATATGCTCTTTTCGACAAGCGCTATTATCAAAAATATTGCGATTATCGACACTGCATTGACGACCTTGAAGTCGCGGTCGGTCGTTTCTATCATGTCCTTCATGCAAGGTGCTTCACCTATAAGCATTCCGGTCTTATCGTATCTTTTCAGTATCGTATTCAGACTGTCTATCTGTTTATTTACCGGATCGCTTGCGACCTTGTATTCGGAATTCACGAGAAGTAGCTCCCAATTGTCACTTTTGAGAATGCTTTTAAGCTCGTCCGGGATTATCTCCTCCGGTACTCTTGAGCCTATAACAGATTCAAGTCCGAGAACATATTTTACGCCGTCGACCTTTTCCATGTCTCTTATCATGTTACGCACGGATTTTGACGGTAGCTTTGCGTCTACAAGGATCATATGCGTTGATGCTATATTGAAATCCTCGGAAAGCTTGGAATTTGCAATGACATATTCCATATCCTCGGGCAGGCACTGTCCCATATCGTAGTAGACCTCGTCGTTTGTCTTGTCATATCCGTAATAAGCAGGCGGTATGAGCAAAGCAAAAATGACAAGGAACACAGGAAATACCTTAGTGATTCCGCGCGAAAGCTTTGACATATTCGGTATGAGCGATCTGTGCTTGGTCTTCTGAAGCGGTTTATCAAACACAAGGATAAGTGCCGGAAGAACGGTCACGCAACCGATAACGCCGAAAATTACGCCCTTTGCCATTACAATACCGAGGTCACGTCCGAGGGTAAAGCTCATAAAGCAAAGTGCCGCAAAGCCTGCAACTGTTGTTATCGAGCTTCCGATAACCGATGTAAGTGTTTCATAAATGGCGTTAGCCATTGCCTCTTTATTATCGGTGCATTTTTCTCTTTGTTCGTTATAGCTGTGCCAGAGGAATATTGAATAGTCCATAGTAACGGCAAGCTGGAGAACTGCGGAAAGTGCCTTTGTTATGTAGGATATCTCGCCGAAAAAGTAATTCGTACCGAGATTCATTACTATCATCATACCGATCGATGCAAGGAACACGAACGGAACAAGCCAACCGTCAAGCAATATTATCATTGCAAGGCAGGCAAACAGAACCGCAAGTCCTACATATATCGGCTCTTCCTTTTCGCAAAGGTCTTTAAGGTCGGTAACAAGAGCCGACATTCCGGAAACGAAGCATTGCTTACCCGCAATGGCTCTGATCTCCCGGATCGCATCCATTGTTACGTCCGCTGAGGTTGCACTGTCAAAGAATACCGCCATCATTGTGGAATTTTCCGTGTTGAATTCCTTGTATATTTCATCCGGCAGTATTTCCTTCGGAATCGAAATATCCGCAAGGGTATTATACCAGAGTACGGTATCAACGTGCTCTACGGCTTTGATCTTTTCTGTCAAAGAGGCGACATCCTTGTCGGACATATCCTCAACGATTATCAGCGAAAATGCTCCTTTATTAAAATCCTTCAGAAGCTCGTTCTGACCTATAACGGTATCCATATCGCCCGGCAAATAATCAAGCATATCGTAATTGATTCTTGTCCCTACCATACCGAATACGCACGGTATTATAAGCAGAACGGCGAGAATCAAAATCGGGATACGGTATTTTACGACCGCCTTTGAAAAGCGCATACAAATCAATCCTTTCTGTCTCATAACTTCTTTTCACCCGGAGATTATATCAGATAAACGCCGATTTGAAAACGGACAATCAACACCGTTTGTCGCAAAACCGTACAACGCCCGCCAAACTGAATAAAAATCAGACAAAAAGGTACCGATTGACCAAATTTGTCCGCCGGACAGCTTTGAGTAAATATTTTAAATATATAAACAGAAATGCCCTTACGCCATTTGGCGCAAGGACATTTCCGTATAAAATATTCTATTTGAGAATCGGGAAATTTCAGATCTCAAGATATCCTTTTAAAACCTTAAGTGTATTCCATACGCCGTCTATGTGACTGCGCTCATAGCCGTGGCTTGCATATACGCCGGCTCCGATAAGACCGTGACGGACATCGTTTCCTGCGGCAAGTGTGGTTTCGACATCGGAGCCATAGTGCGGATAAACGTCTACGGCATAGTCTGCGCCCTCGCGTTTTGCGGCGTCGATAAGCTTTCCGACAACATGATAGCTGTACGGTCCGCCCGAATCCTTTGCGCATATGGATACCTGCTTTTCGGTGCATTTGAGTCCCGAGCCTACGCATCCCATATCAACGCTTATTGCCTCGGTAACCCCCGCGGGAACGGATGCCGAGCCGCCGTGCCCGACTTCTTCGTAAACGGTAACATGGACATAGACCTTGCGTTTCAAGGATATATTGTTGTCCTTCAGATACTTGGCAAAGCCGATAAGGATACCTACCGAGAGCTTATCGTCAAGGAATCTGCTCTTTATGTATCCCGAGCCGGTTATTCTTGTTCTCGGCTCAAAGCAGACTATATCGCCGACCTCGATCCCGAGCCCGCGGGTATCGCTCTCGCTTTTGACGTCCTCATCAAGCAGGACCTCCGTAGTATCAAAGCTTCTCTTTGTGTCCCCGTAGCTTCCGTTGACGTGTACCGAGGCATTCTGAAGCTGGAGTGTACCCTCATATATTCTTCCGTCGCGGGTGTAAACTCTTACATTTTCGGTCTCGCCGTTTTCGGCGCGCATTCCGCCGAGGTTTGTCAGGCGAAGTCTGCCGTCGCCCTTTATTTCCGCTATCATGGCACCGAGCGTATCCGTATGTGCTTCAAACAAAACGGCTTCGTTTTCGTTTTCGCCGCCGAGGTCTATAATAATTCCGCCTTTGACGGTTTGCTTTGCTTCATATCCGAGGCTTTCAAAAGCATTTTTTACCCATTCCGCCGCCCTGTCAGTAAAGCCTGTCGGGCTGTCTATTGCAAGAAGCTGTGCCGCCTGTTCTGTACTGTATATCGCATATTCGCGTTTGATCTCCGACATTTGTCTGTCCTCCGTTTTTTATTGAATTCCGATCTGATCATTTGTTTTTCTTCTTTGATATTCTGTCATTATCTCCGAGCCTGCCGTACATTGCGGTATTTTCACGGATTATTCCGGCAAGCCAATCGTTGATACAGCTACCGTCGATCCTCCATTTCCAATTACAGCCGACCGTTGACGGCGTGTTTATACGCGCGCTGCTGTCAAGTCCCATAAAGTCCGCCATCATGATTATGCAGGTATCCGCAACGGACATCATTGCCGTGCGTATCATCGCCCAATTGAAGCCCTCATTATCATCGACGTGCATATATCTGCGGGCATATGCGACCTCACGCGGATCTGCAGAGCTCACCCAGCCCATAACCGTATCGTTATCATGCGTTCCGGTATAAACGACGCAGTTGCGTATATGATTATGCGGCAGATAATCGCTCTTCCCACTCGGATCGAATGCAAACTGAAGCACCTTCATTCCGGGAAGTCCGGTATCTTCAAGCAATTTTCTGACCTCCGGGGTAAGATATCCGAGATCCTCGGCTATTATCGGAAGCTTTTTATTCTTTCCGTAATCCTTTTGGAAATATTCAAAAAGCTCAAGTCCGGGACCTTTGCGCCATTTGCCTTTTTTGGCATTCTTTGAGCCGTATTTGATACAATAATAGGATTCAAGTCCGCGGAAATGATCTATTCTGACTGTATCGTATATTTTCAGTGCATGAGAAATTCTTGCACGCCACCATGAATACGGCTTTTTTTCCGTTTTCATGTACTCCCAGTTATACACTGGCATTCCCCAAAGCTGACCGTCGGCAGAATATGCGTCCGGCGGGCATCCTGCGATAACGCGAGGGCATAGGTTTTCGTCAAGGTCAAACAGCTTTGTATTACACCAGACATCCACGCTGTCATCCGAAACATATATCGGTATATCGCCGACAATCCTTATCCCACGCCCGTTGGCATAGGTCTTTAGCGCAAACCATTGAGAGAAAAACTCAAACTGAAGAAATTTATAAAATTCAATTTTCCTTACATTATCGTTTTTTATCCTTCTCAATGCGGCGGGCTTTCTGAATTTTATATCGTTGTGCCACTCTCTCCATGGCTTTCCGGAATAGCTGTCCTTCAGAACCATGAAAAGTGCGTAATCGTCAAGCCAGGCTCTTTCGCTATGACAAAAATTCAGAAACTCCGGCGTTTCCGTATCAAACCGTTCAAACGCCGATCTCAACAATCTGTACCTGTTATTATCCAATTTTCCGTAATCAACAGCCGTCGGGTCATCGCCGAAGTCCTTGGCTTCACATTCGGCAAAAGTTAAAAGACCATTATCGCAAAGTATGGTAAGATCTATAAGATATGGGTTACCTGCCATTGCCGAAAAGGATCGGTACGGCGAGCCGCCTTCATCGGTAGGGTTGAGCGGAAGTATTTGCCAATAGCTCTGACCTGATTTGCAAAGGAAATCCGCAAAGGTATATGCCTCCTTCCCCAGCGTTCCGATTCCGTATTTCGACGGCAGGGAAAATATCGGCATGAATATACCGCTTGCTCTCATTTTTTTATATATCTTTCAGTCTTTATAATTTTTGTACCTGATGAATCGGCATCTGTACATCTCGTCGATATCCATGCGCGAAGCTTTTTGATTGCAGGTTCCCTTTCTTATGTATATATCTCCCTTTTCGGATTTTCCGTCCTGCCCGCAATTTGCCTTGATAACGTATGGGTAATTATCGTTTGAAGCAAGAACCTTTATATATGCAATTAGCTTTCCATGGTATTCAAAGCTCCCCTGCTCAATATTTACAAACGGTTCGATAGTATAGTGTATGTATGCGTCTATTTTATCGGTATCAATAATGCACTTTCTCTCCACCCCGCGCACCTCGCGTGTTTTATCGTCGATTCCGAATACTATATATTTATCCTCATCTTCGGTCAGATTTGCGAACGCCGCTATGTCCTTGGGAAGATCGGAGGTGTTAAGCTCCACATAAAAATCGCGTTTGAAATCCACAAACGGTGTCTCGCGCTTTTCGCGTATCATTGATATTATTTTTTCCTTGTCCGTCATACAGATATCCACCTCGCTTCTGCGTTTATTTTGCTCCTGCGTGATTTTCTTCAAATTCAGTGTCATTTTCACCTGCTTTGAATTTTTCGTTCTTCCGGTCCGCAAAATATTTAATAATATCCCGTCTTGTGACTATTCCTATAAAAACGTCTCTGTCATCTGTAACCGGCACGAAATTCTGTTGAAGCGCGCGTTCAAGTAGCGATTCCATGCTTACATCTATCTTGACTGCGGGAACATATTCCGGTCTGATTATATCCTTTATTCTGTACTGCTCCTGAGCTTTAAGGCTTCCGTCACCTGTACCTATGATATGCCAGAGAAAGTCACCCTCACTGACGCACCCGACATATTTTCCGTCCTCAGAAATGACTGGGACTGCGGAATATCGGTATATCCTCATTTTTTCAAGTCCCTGACGAAGTGTGTTATTTTCAAAAATATAGCACACTTTACTTTTTTGTTTTAAAAGCATAATTACATTCATCAGATAACCTCCGTTTGGATCATAAATTCACATTACTTATATATTACACCATGATTATATTTTAGCATATATCCGCCCGGCTTTCAATAGTAAAAAATGCCGATATTATTCTTTTTACAATTTGACATTTTTTCATTCTCATTATTAAATTAAAATAGGAACCGCATTGCCTGATGCGATTCCTTATGATTTAATTAAAAATTCAAATATCGATTTTGCGGGCAACAATCACTTCAGTGTATAACCGTTATCATTTGCGTATTTTGCAGCAACCGAATCAGCGGGGGCTTCAACCGTAAGTGTTTCTGCGCATTTATGGAAAATGTATTTTCCGATCTCTTCGATGCCTGCGGTAAGCTTAGCGGATTCAAGCTTTTCGCATTCATAGAATGCCATATCGCCGATGGTTTTAACCTTTTCGGGAATTTCAACAGATGTGATCGCTTTGCAGCCGTAGAAAGCGTTGGCACCGATCGTTTCGAGTGAAGCGGGAAGCTTAATTTCAGTAAGAGCTGTGCAGCCGAAATATGCGCCGGACCCTATTACGGTGACGGTATCCGGAAGTCCGAGCTCTTTAAGCTTTACACAGTTTGTAAACGCATAATCGCCGACCGTGGTCACTTCACCACCGAGTGTCACCTTTTCAAGAAGCGAGCAACCTGCAAATGCGTAGTCACCTATTGAGGTCACCGTTGCGGGAAGCGTAACGGCTGTAATTGCGGAATTATAATAGAAAGCCTTTGTTCCGATTCCGACAACCTCTCTGCCGTCGATCATATCCGGAACTTCAACGGTGTGAAGTGAGTATGAGCCTGTATAACCCGTTATAATTGCGGTGTCGCCTTTACCGATCTCGTATGTGAATGTGTCGTTATCCGCCGATGTTTCGGCACGGGTATCGTCTCCGGTGTCGTCGGGATTTTTATTATCATCTTTTTTGCACGATGCGAGCATACATATCATAAGAGCCGCAATAATTATGGCCAATAACTTTTTCATATCAACTAAACCTCCGAAAAGAACAAATTCTTTTTCAAAAACAATATTACTTATATATTATACTTGCACACGCGTAAAATGTCAATAGCATATAAAGAGTCTATTGTTAATAATTTGCAAAATTATCATATTGCGCATCTGCTTATTTATATATTTTTGAAGCTTGTTTATGAAAGCACCAAGTCAATGACCTCAGCCTCGGCAGCTGCCAGTAAAGCCAGCTTTTCAGAGCTCTGAAGAAACGCCGAATCTTCCGGATTTGTATGGAAGCCGTGTTCTATGAGCATGGCGCGTCTGCATCCGCTTTGAACGCTGTTTCTGATAACCCCGTAATAATCGGTGTCCGGCTTATCGGGATATGAACGGGTCTTGATACCTCTGTTCTGCGTATTCATGACCTCGGATATTTTATTTACAAGTGCCTCGGCAAGCGGTTGGTTGAGCTCGGGAGCTGTCAGAGAATAGTATGCGCAAACACCGCGTATAGTCGGATAGATATCCGGCGGAGTTGCGGAGCCCGGGGCATTTGAATGCAGGGACAGAAACAGTATTGCGTTATTTTTTCCGGCAAGAGTTCCGCGTTCTTCAAGCGACGGATTATCGTCTATATCGTTTCTTGTTAAAAGAACCTCAAAGCCGCGTTTTTCGAGCTCTTCCTTAAGAAATCCCGCAAGTACGAAATTCTGAGTTCCTTCGTAAAAGCCTTCCTTGGTGGTATGAGGGTTTCCGAGGCGACCGTGACCTGCATCAAGCACAATTATTCCTTTTGACATTTTTATATCTCCCTTTTTCTGAATTTTTGATTTATAATTATAATTTAAATATGTCAGCTTATAGAGCACGGAGCGATTGTGAAAAGCCCATCCACCTCGGCACGCAATTCGGGATATGACGAAAGCTCCGGGTCGGTCTCGATAAGTAAAGAAGCGTCGGCAACCGCAAGCGATAGCAGGCCGCTGTCCTCGCACATATCGGCAAGTCTGAATTTCATTCCTCCGCTTTGCCTTATTTCGGAATCCGCTTCGAGTGAGGCTGACGCAATAAAGTCTCCCGGACCTCTGATTTCAAGATCCTTTTCGGCGATAATGTATCCGTCGTAGGTATTTTTCATTGTTTCAAGGCGTTTCGACGCATCGCTTTGCTCTCCGTCTGCCGCCCTTCCCGCGGCTCCGGTCACAAGCACGCAATACGATTTGCGTTTTCCTCTGCCTACGCGACCTCGAAGCTGATGAAGCTGTGAAAGCCCGAATCTCTCGGCGTTTTCAACTATCATAAGGCAGGCGTTGGGAACATTTACTCCCACCTCTATCACCGTTGTCGAAACAAGCACGCTTATCCCGCCTTCGGAAAATCCGCGCATTATGCTGTCCTTTTCGGCGCTTTTCATTTTACCGTGTACAAACGCTACCGATATATCCGGCATACGTTCGGCAAGCTCGCCGGCATATGTCACCGCCGCTTTCATTTTGAGCTTTGGCGTCTTATAATCCGCGCCCGTTTTCTGACCGATATCAGCCATGGATATCTCATCGTCCTGAATGTCTTCCTCCTCAACCGACGGGCAAACTATATATACCTGCCCGCCCTCGCCGACCAATCGGCGAATGAAGTCGTCAAGCCGTGCGCGGTAGCTTTCATCGACCACAAAAGTGTCAACGCGGCTTCTTCCGGGCGGCATATCGTTGATCCTTGAAATATCAAGATCGCCGTACATTACAAGGGCAAGCGAACGGGGTATCGGCGTTGCACTCATTACAAGCATATGACTGCCGATATTTTTTTCCGAAAGTGCCGCTCTCTGGCGCACGCCGAATCTGTGCTGCTCGTCGGTCACGACAACCCCGGGTGCGGCAAAGCCTACTCCGTCCGAAATAAGTGCAACTGTTCCGATAACTATATCTATTCTTTTATCGGTGTCACCGGTCTTAAGTCCTTCGTATATCCTTTTTTTATTTGCCGACGTGGTCGCGCCTATCAACAGCTCGCATTTCATACCGAAACCTGCAAACAGTCCCGACAACTCCTTATAGTGCTGTCTCGCAAGTATTTCGGTAGGTGCCATTAATGCCGCCTGTCTGCCGTTTTTTACGGCGAGATACATTGCGGCGGCGGCGCACACAGTTTTGCCGCATCCGACATCTCCCACAACTATCCGGCTCATTTTGTACGGCTCCGACATATCCTTTTGAATATTTCGGATGGCTTCTTTCTGACCGTCGGTAAATTCAAAGCCGAAGGCATTCACGAATTCCGACAGATCTGTATCCGTGCAGGCAAACGCCGGTTCCTTTTCATGCTTTTCATGAGTCAGGCGCATTCCGAGCGCAAACGTAAAGAGCTCGTCGTACATTAACCTGCGCTTGGAAGTTGCAAGCGCAGCGTATGAATCGGGCGAATGAACGGTTCTGAGCGCATACATAAGCGATGAAAGATTGTTTTTGACCGTCAATTGCTCCGGCAGTGTGTCCTTTAGCGAAACCGCAGCTACGGCAAGTGCGCTTTTGATATCCTTTTTAATCTGATTTTGGCTGAGTCCCTCTGTAAGTCCGTAAACCGGGTACAGGTCGGGCAAGGGCTTTTCTTCGTCATAAGGTTCGGCTATGGGAGAGGACATTGAATATCCGTTCCCGTTTTTTTCCGCCTTTCCCCAAAATCTGTATGTATCTCCAACGCTGAAGGATGAAGCGATATACGGTTGATTGAAATAAGCTATCTCGCAGGTTCCGCTTTCGTCAAAGGCTTTGAATTTGGTAAGAAACATTTTGCCTTTAAGCTTTGCGGTACGCGGAACGGTTGCGACCGTAAGTATTACCGAGCTTCTCACCTCCGGAGAAGCTTCGGAGAGCAAAACAACATTGCCCCGGTTTTCATATGCGCGCGGGAAATGTCTCAGAAGATCCCACACGGTAAATATACCGAGCTTTGCATATTGAGCTGTCCTGACTTTTCCGATGCCGTTAAGAGAGCTTACGGGAGAACAGCAGTTTATTGACTTTTTATCGGTTTCCGCCATTTCTCCGCCTCCTTATCATTTATGCCGTATCGCTTTCTGCGGAATATAGCAAGTATAAACAGTATATCATAATTTTCCGATTATGGCAAGCACTTTAAAATGCTTTTTTGAATTATACAGGCTATTGACATTGAATTTATATAATGATATAATTATTCTAAAATATGAATAATACTTAAAAGGAGAATATATTGATATGGAATTGAAATCAAGAGCCGAAATGAATCCTGAGTTCATGTGGGATCTTACGCATATGTTCAAGGACAACGGCGAATTTGAAAAAGCATTTTCCGAAGCCGAGACGCTTGTCGGAAAGATCGCGTCGTTAAAGGGTACTCTCGGAGAGTCATTGCAGTCGCTCAAAAACGGGCTCGACACCGTTTACTCTGTATATGAAAAGGTTGAGCCGGTCTATATATACACCATGCTGAGAAAATCCGGTGACAGCAGCGATCCCGAAAATCTTGACATGAACGGCAGAGCAACGCGTCTGCTCGTATCACTCAGTGCTTCATCTTCGTTTATTGAGCCCGAGATACTTGCGATCCCGGAGGATAAGATGAACGAATTTCTTGCCGATGAGTCGCTTTCAAAATATCATTTTCTGCTTGAAAATATTGTGCGCGGAAGAGCTCACACGCTTGATGCGGACAAGGAAGAAATGCTCGCAAGGCTTATGGACGCTGCCGAGTCTCCGAGCAATGCGTTTGATATGCTGACAAACGTTGACATGGAATTTCCGATAATAAAAGATGAAAACGGCAATGATGTCCGTCTGACGAACGGAAATTTCGGCGTTTACAGACAGAGCAACGACAGACGCGTCAGAGAGGACGCCTTCAACGGATATTTCGGAGTGCACAAAAAATACATCAACACACTCGCCGAGCTTTATGCAGGTTCGGTCAAGCTTGACACATATTTCGCCGATGTTCACAATTTTGCAAGTGCGCGTGAGCGTGCGCTGTTCGCAAGTAACGCCCCCGTATCCGTTTATGACAGTCTTATCGAAGCCATTCACAGTGCGCTCCCGACCATGAAACGCTATCTTGAGCTTCGCAAAAAAGCCCTCGGACTTGAAAAGATCGACCTTTTTGACCTTTACGCGCCGATGGTTGACAGCGTTGACTTCCCGATGCCTTATTCAGAAGGCAAAAAGCTTGTCAAAAATGCGCTCGCTCCGCTCGGCGAGGAATACGGCAAGCTGCTTGACAAGGCATATTCGAGCGGTTGGATAGACGTATATGAAAACAAAGGCAAACGCTCCGGCGCATTCTCCTGCGGAGTTTACAACACTCATCCTTATGTACTTCTCAACTATACGGACACTCTCGATGACGCCTTCACACTTGCTCATGAGCTTGGTCATTCCATGCACTCATACAAATCCGCAGAAGCGCAGGAATATGTAAACAGCGATTATAAAATAATGGTTGCCGAGGTTGCTTCGACAGTAAACGAAGTATTCATGACAATGTATCTTCTCAAAACCGAGACGGATAAGAAACGCCGCGCATATATTCTCAACAATTTTCTTGAAGGCTTCCGCACGACGGTATTCAGACAGACGCTTTTTGCCGAATTCGAAAAGAAGTCGCATGATATGTACAAAAACGGCGTAACGCTTACCGCACAGTCTTTGAGTGACGCGTACAATGAGCTTATAAGCACCTACTACGAGGGCGCAGAGATCCCCGAGATCATGGCATATGAATGGTCATACATACCGCATTTCTATGATGCGTTTTATGTATATCAGTACGCTACCGGCTTCTGCAGTGCGGTCAACATTGCAAAGCACATACTTGAGACTGGCGACACAAAGGGGTATCTTAAATTCCTTACGCTCGGCGGAAGCGATTATCCGATCGAAGAACTTAAGGTTGCCGGCGTTGATCTCACAAAGCCGGATGCCATTGCGGTTGCCATGAAAGTATTTGACGACACCGTAACCGAGCTTGAACAGCTTATAGACGAGCTTTAAGCAAGCCGACAGAAAAAATTCAGAGAGTCCAAAATATGACTCTCTGAATTTTTTATTACCGTTCTATGTTATACTGTTTCTGCGAGCACCGGCTCTTTGTCAGATATCAATGTCACGTTTATGATCTCGGCGCGGTGGTCTGATATCTCTGCAACGTCTATCTTCATCTGATCTGTATTTACGGTGATGGTAGTGCCGTCGTCCGGCACAGATCCGTAAAGTCCGAACACATAGCCACCGAAGGTATCGTATTCATCGACCGGAAGTGTAACCTTAAGTTCAACCGCGACCTCGTGCAGATCGGCAGAGCCGAGAATTCTCCAGCTGTTGTCGCCTGTTTTTTTGATCTCCGGCTGATCTTCGGTGATCTCATTGTCATCGCCGAGGTCGCCGACTATCTGTTCGATAAGGTCGGTTATCGTGATTATACCGGAAAATCCGCCGTATTCGTCAAGTACAACCGCAAATTTATTTCCGGTCTTTTTCATCTGCTTGAAAAGCACATCGGCGTTAAGCCCCTCGGGGACAAAATACGGCGTTCTGACTGCGTTTTTCATTATATTTTCCTTGTTTGTTCTGTCCGCAAGTCTGAAATAATCCTTTGCATAAAGGACACCTATAACGTCATCGATGGTTTCGCCGCATATCGGATAATATGAATGATATGTCGAGCAGATGGTTTCGCCCCACTGCTCCGCGTTGTCTTCATCGCTTAAGAATGTAACATCCGTCCTGTGGGTAATAAATTTATCAAGCGTCAGGTCGTCAAATTCAAAAACATTTTGTATCATTTCTTTTTCTCTATCGTCGATAACACCCTTTTCACTTCCGACATCCACCATCATGCGTATCTCTTCTTCTGAGACCTCGTCATCCTCTGCATTCGGGTCTATACCGAGAAGTCTGAGAATGCCGTTGGTTGAAACGGTCAGAAGTCCGACAATAGGTGCAAAAATTACAGAGATAAACGAGATTATTCCGGAAATTCCGAGTGCTATCTTTTCGGCTTTTTTCATTGCCACACGCTTGGGGACAAGCTCGCCGAATACGAGCGTGAGATATGAAAGTATTATGGTTATAAGTACGACGCATATCGAGTTTATCACGCTGTCCGGAATTGAAATACCGGGTATCTTTTTTATGAGCTTTACGAAAAACTCCGCAAAGTTCTGTGAGGCAAATGCGCTTCCGAGAAATCCGGAAAGTGTTATAGCCACCTGGATCGTTGCAAGAAATTTAGCCGGTTTGCTTGTCAGTCTTGCAAGTCTTATTGCTTTTTTGTTTCCTTCTGCCGCAAGCCTTGCAAGCTTTGCGTCATTAATTGTAATTACGGCTATTTCCGCACAGGCAAATACTGCGTTAAGAGCAATAAGCAACAACTGGAGCACTATCTGCCATATAAGTTTTGTGTTCATGATTCTTTTCTCCGTTTCGTAATACCGCGATCGCGGCAAAATTGTTAAAGTTACTTGTGAGTTGTATTTCGTGATAATTTTACAAAGCAATCGGAAAAAAATGAGTACAAAAAACCCACCCTACCCCTTTTGCTGCCAAAGACAACTAAAGCCGCAGGATGCGCTTTACATTATGCTTATGTAAAATATCCGATATTAAAGAATCATAAACTCCGAAACAGCTTCGGTCAGGATCACTTGAATCCGATTCCATAATCTTCTGATATTCCGCCTTTCTTCAAAAATTTGATTGTATTATATTATAAGACAATACCACCTGTTTGTCAAGTGGTATTATCTTCTTTTTTATTTTCGGATCATAAATCTTTTTTTGATATATCCATATGCTCCGCAAAAGTGTACATATAAGTCTCATATGTACCGTCTTCGTTGAGGTCAAAGACTCTGCCGCCGCGACGGTCGTCAAATGATTTGGGCGCAAAGCCGACGCAGGCATCAAGTGTGAATCTGATCCCGCCGAACACGCCGTCGGAGGTGTTTTTATGAATATGTCCTGCGGCTATGATCTCAACGTCTCCGCGTTCAAGCATTGTGGAATACACTCCGGAATTGAGCATTGAGCTTTGTATTTTTTCATCAGTGTAACCTTTATAACCGGTTTCATCCGGATTGTTTACCGTCATCATTATCTCCTGCGGCGGGACGTGCATTACAGCCATAGCGCGGACTTTATGTCCCTCTTTCTTTTCAAGCTCGCACGAAAGGTTCCAATACCACATCTGCTGATCAAAATGAACCGAATCCCATTTATGGTACGACGACTCACGGACGGGCAAAAGCAGATCCTTACATTTTACGCCGGGACGCAGCTCGGCATCCTTGTGCTTTGAATCAAACGCATATACAGCATATGCAACGGCTCCGGAATCATGTGTCATTATCGGGATCATGTAGTTTGAAACGCCGGATATTCCTTCACTGTGAGATGATATGCAGTAGGGGTAAGCTTCATATATCTTTTGCTGTTCTTCCGCAGATACATCCACATCGTAATCATGATTTCCGAAAACATGCATCCACGGAATTTTTCTTTCCTCCATAGGTGCGGTAAATATATCCATATATTTAAGGAATTCATCATACCGTTTGACGTATCTCCCGTCAACATTATCTCCGCCGAGAATAACAAGATCGGGTTTGAGTTCGTCCATCATCAGTCGCATTCCGACAAGCGTCCGGCTGTCATAGTTGAGTGTTTCCTGAATATCCGAGATCATAAGTATGCGAAAGCTTCCGTCGCCGTGAAAACGCAGCTCATGCTTTGAAGTCGGTATCATTATCGTTCCTCCTGTAAATTATATTGTTAAATGGTCAGAAATATTAATGTTTCAGACGTTTTTAAAGACAGCGTATCTGCTGACGATACCGATAAGAATGTCGACTTCTTTATCCATATCCTCGGCAACAGCGTGTTCATACGGACCGTGGCAGGCATAGCTTCCTCCGGTTCCGAGGTTCGGGCAAGGAAGTCCCATAAACGAAAGTCTTGCGCCGTCGGTACCGCCTCTTATAGGGCACACAACCGGCTCAATGCCCTGCTCTCTTGCCGCAGCCATCGCGTTATCGACAAGGTGCATACATGGTCTGATCTTTTCTATCATATTTCTGTATTGCTCGCGTATTGCAAGTTTTACCGTGCCTGCGCCGTACTTTTCATTCATTGCCTTTTCGATATGTCTGAGTGTTTCAAGTCTTGCGGCAAAAATAGTTTCGCTATGGTCGCGGATAATGTATTTCAGCTCCGCAAAGCTTACGTCACCGCGCATATCCGTCAGATGGTAAAAGCCCTCATAATTTTCGGTCATTGACGGGATTTCGGCACCCGGAAGCAATGAATTTATCTCCATTGCCACAAGCTGCGCGTTTATCATTTTTCCCTTTGCCGAGCCGGGATGAATATTTACTCCGCGGATCTCGAACACAGCGCCTGCGGCGTTGAAATTCTCATAAACTATCTCACCGGGCTCGCCGCCGTCTACCGTGTATGCAAAGTCGGCGTCGAATTTTTTGATATCGAAATGGTCTGCGCCCGCGCCTATCTCCTCGTCGGGGGTAAAGCATATTGAGAGCTTACCGTGCGGTATATTTTCGTTGTTTATTCTTTCGATGAGCGTCATGATATCGGCAATACCCGCTTTATCGTCGCCGCCGAGCAGGCTGTTTCCGTCGGTAACTATCAGAGTCTTACCCTTAAGCGATGCAAGATACGGAAAATCCTTGTTTGACAGCACTCTGCCGCTGTCGCCGAGTATTACATCCTGTCCGTCGTAATTTTCGATCACTCTCGGGTTTACATTATTACCGTTAAAATCCGGTGCCGTATCAAGATGCGCGATAAGCCCGAGCTTCGGTGCATTCTCATATCCGTTTGTTGCCGGAACTATTGCGTAAACATAGCATTTGTCGTCCGCCATTGCATCGGAAAGTCCGAGTTCCTTCAGCTCGTCGACAAGTATTTTTGCAAGGTCAAACTGCCTTGATGTACTCGGGACGGTTCCGGAATTTTCATCGCTCTCGGTCCACACTTTAACATATTTCAGAAGTCTTTCATATGCTCTCATTTTTCTTTATCCTTTCGTTTTATCCTTATTCAATTTTCAAATCATTGTATATCCGAATTTTTACTCTCCGAAGCTTTCGGCGCATTTTTTGAGCATTTCACGGATCGGAAGATGATACGGGCATCTTGTCTCACACGCACCGCAGCCTATACAGGCACCCGCCTTGACTTCAAGACCGGCATATCTTGCTCTTGCCCATTCCTCAAGTCCGTATCTTTCAAGATACCCGCTGTACAGAAAGACATTCGGTATGCTGATCCCGACCGTACAGGGAGCGCAATAATTGCATCTTCTGCAGAAGTTACCTGTAAGCGTTGACCGTATCGCGGCAAATCTTTTCTCCTCGTCGAGGCTTATCGGAGCCGTATTTTCCGCGGCGGCTATGTTCTGCCGTGCTTCATCCGTATTATACATTCCGGGAATAACTATACTTACCGCGGAATTTGCGCAGATATATCTGACAGCCGCCTCGGCATCCTCGATAGCTCCGCCGGCAAGCGGCTTCATTGCGATAAATCCGACATTCTTTTCCCGACATTTATCTATAAGCGCCGCGCCCTGTGATTCAACTATATTGTACGGAAACATTATCGTTTCGAAAACCGGATTTTCAAGAGCGCGTTCAAATACTTCGATAGAATGTGCGGTAATTCCTATATGCCCGATCTTACCGTCTTTTTTGGCTTTTACACACGCCGCAAGCGCACCGTCTTCGGAGCAGACGGCATCATATGCCTCAGGTGCGGGATTGTGTAGCTGATAAAGGTCTATATAGTCGGTCTTGAGATTTTTAAGACTTATGTCTATATCGGCAGCCATGGCATCACAGGTCTTTGCAAAGCTTTTTGTTGCTATTATGTATTTGTTTCTCAGTCCTCGGCTTTCGAGCGCGTAGCCTATGTATTCTTCACTGCAGGTGTATCCGCGTGCGGTGTCGATATAATTTACTCCGTTCTCGGCAAGCATTTCGAGAAGCTCTGCCGTTGCTTCCTTAGTCGTGCGCTGTATCGGTATCCCTCCGACGCCGATCCTTGAGACCGAAAGTCCGGTCTTTCCGAGCTTATTATAGATCATCCTCGTCTTTCACCGCCTTTTCCGTATTTTTTATTGCTTCTGTTTTTATCGCTTCTTTGATTTTTGCCGTCCCTTTTTTCGGAGGTTCCGTTGCTTTTTGCCGCTTTTCCGTATGAATGAGACTTATTATTTCCGGAAAGCTTATGTCCGCCGTCACGCGATCTTCCCTGCGTCTTGCGGTCGGATGTACCTTTTTGCGCATTACGAGAATAACTGTTGCCATCATGACCGGGTCTTACAAGGCAATCCGGACGGTTGCCGATAAGATCCTCGCGTCCTGCAGCTTTTAGTGCTTCCCTTACGAGCGCGGCATTCTGCGGACGGTTGAATTGAAGCAATGCGCGTTGCATCTGCTTATCATGATAATTCGTCGGTGTATAAACGCTGTTACCGTCAATAGGATTTATTCCGGTATAGTACATAACCGTCGATGCGGTTCCGGGAGTCGGGTAAAAATCCTGCACCTGCTCGGGGGAATATCCGTCGCGCTTCAGACATTGCGCAAGCTCTATGGCATCATTCATTGTCGATCCCGGGTGACTTGACATGAGATACGGTACAAGATACTGCTCTTTTCCTATGCGCTCGGTAATCTCAAAATATTTCTTTCTGAATGCGGTATAGACCGAAAAGTCTGGTTTGCCCATACAGTTCAATACCCTTTTCGAGCAATGCTCGGGTGCGACCTTAAGCTGTCCGCTGACATTATCCCGTACAAGCTTTTCAAAGAAAGAATCGTCCTTATCAAGCATAAGATAGTCAAAGCGTATCCCGGATCTTATGAATACTTTTTTCACACCCCTGACTGCTTCGACCTGCTTTATAAGCTCAAGATATTCCGAGTGATCTACCTTCAGATTTTTGCACGGTGTGGGCGCCAGACACTTTCTGTTTGCGCAAACGCCGTATTTCAGCTGTTTATCGCAGGCGGGATAACGGAAATTTGCCGTCGGTCCGCCGACATCATGAATATATCCCTTGAAATCCGGAAGCGAGGCAACGATCTCAGCCTCGGAAACCACGCTCTCAATGCTTCTTGAACGGACAGTCCTTCCCTGGTGAAACGCCAAAGCGCAGAAATTGCAACCGCCGAAACATCCGCGGTTGTGGGTGATCGAAAATTTAACCTCTTCAATTGCCGGGACCCCGCCGAGCGCTTTATACGACGGATGGTAGTCCCTCATATAAGGAAGCGAATACACATGGTCAAGTTCTTCCCTTTCAAGCGGCGGCATAGGCGGATTCTGGACAAGCATTTTGCCGTCGTACATTTCAACTATAGCCTTGCCGTTGATGGAATCCTGATTGCTGTACTGTATGCCGAAAGCGTCTGCATATGCTTTTTTATCTGTTTTCAGAACATTATAATCAAAGCTTGCGGCAACCGGATAATGAATTTTATCATCCGGATTTGTCAGATAGACGGTACCGCGAACATCGTGTATCTTCTTTACCGGAATACCGCGGTCAAGCAGTCCGGCAAGTCTGACGAGAATATTCTCTCCCATGCCGTATGTAAGTATATCAGCTCTGCTGTCAACAAGTATCGAACGCCTTACCTTATCGTCCCAATAGTCATAATGGGCAAACCGACGCAGTGAAGCTTCAAGTCCGCCGAGTATTATCGGCACATCGCCGTATGCCTCGCGTATCCTGTTACAGTACACGATTATTGCCCTGTCCGGACGTTTACCCATAACTCCTCCGGGTGAATAATAATCATAGGTTCTTTTTTTCTTGGCAACGGTATAGTGCGCAACCATTGAATCTATATTTCCCGCCGAAACAAGAAAGCCGAGCCTCGGTCTTCCGTATTCCTTAAAGGCTTCACAGCTTTTATAGTCGGGTTGGGCAATTATTGCAATACGGAAGCCGGCATCTTCAAGTATGCGCGATATAATGGCAACTCCGAAGGAGGGGTGATCTACATAAGCATCACCTGTAACATACACAAAGTCCGGTCTGTCCCAACCATATTCCTCCATCTCGGTTTTGCAAAGAGGAAGAAATCTTTTTCCGGGGGTAGCCCTTTCAGCCATAGATATTCCACCTTTCATGATTTTTGATTCTGCATATAAATATTTTATCACATATTCGTGTTTATTTCAACTGCTTATTCTCATATTAATTCTTGAAAGCTATTCGATTTCTTTACTTTGATATTTCAATATTTCAATATTTTTCTTGTTTTTTGAAAGTTCTTTGGTTTTCAGCCAACAGCTGAAAACTAGCCAACGGCTGGAAACTGCCTCCGTTCAAGAAAGTAACAGAAAATAAATCTTGACAATAAATTAAGGCAATGATATAATAAAATAATAAATTTTTATATACGGGGCTTTTTTGACCCGGAAGGACATATTCTGATTATATGGATATTCATTCTGTTTTCAACAGTCAGACACTTGAGCTTCTGACCGATGCAATAATTGATACAATAAAGCTTATTCCTTTTCTGTACCTCACATATCTGCTGATGGAGTTTATAGAACACAAGGGCGGTGAAAAGGCAGAAAGATTCATTTCGGCTTCGGGTAGCTTCGGTCCAGCAGTCGGCAGTCTTTTGGGACTTGTGCCTCAATGCGGATTCTCCGCGGCAGCCTCGGGACTTTACGCGGGCAGAATTATATCAATGGGAACTCTCATCGCCATATTCCTGTCTACCTCCGACGAAATGCTTCCGATAATGATATCAGAGGGCGCAGGCTTCAAAAAAATCCTGCCTATCATAGCCTCAAAGCTCATAATCGGAACCGCGGCAGGCTTTGTGATTGACCTTATAATGCGCCTGAAGCATAAAAAGTCCGATAAAGATAACGCAAAAAAAGCTTCGGACGAACACCATTGCCACGACGATAATGACAAAGATACGCACGCACACGAAATTCATGAATTCTGCGAGAGCGAGCATTGTCACTGCGACCGAAATATTTTTGTATCCGCACTGATTCACACACTCCAGATAACATTATTTATTTTCGTCGCAACGCTTGCAATAAATATCATTATATATATTATAGGCGAAGAAACCGTTTCCGGTTGGCTTGATTCGCTTCCGGTACTCGGTGAAGCTGCTGCGGCACTCATAGGTCTTATACCGAACTGTGCTTCGTCTGTCATTATAACACACCTGTATATCGAGGGCATAATCGGAGCGGGACCCGCACTTGCCGGACTGCTTTCAAGCTCGGGGCTCGGTCTGCTTGTGCTGTTCAGAACAAACAAGCGCCTGCGCGAAAATTTCCTCATTCTCGGAATACTTTACGCTATAAGTGTTGCATCAGGCTTTTTACTCGGTCTTATTTTTTGACAGCCGATACCTGCGGAATAATTTTTAAATCTTAAGTTTAACCCCCAATCAAAACCGACCATGGCAAACCATGTGTGGTTTAATAAAAGGAATCAAACAAATATATGACAACATCAAATATAAATACGCAGCCATCGGAGAGATGCGCCTGCGCCATGCCGAAGCGTATAGCCGCGATACACGACCTGTCGTGCTTCGGAAGATGCGCACTGACCGTGATCATACCCGTTTTGTCGGCTATGGGACATCAGACTGTCCCCGTCCCGACCGCTCTGCTTTCGACGCACACGGGCGGCTTTGACAACCTGTTTTTCCTTGATCTGACCGAACAGATGACACATATTTACGATCATTTCAAACGGCTCGGTCTTGAATTCGACGCTATATATTCCGGATTTCTCGGAAACGCCGGGCAGGTCGATATTGTAAAAGAGATAATTCACCATCAGCGTGCAAATGCTGCCGTAAGCGGCACAACACAGCCGCTTGTTTTTATCGACCCAGTAATGGGAGACGACGGTGTGCTGTACTCCACCTATAACCGTGAGCTTGTTGAGGGAATGCGCGTTCTCTGCCACGAAGCCGACATAATAACACCAAACATAACCGAGGCAGCTTTTCTGACAGACACGCCTTGCGTTGACACAACAGCGCTTACAGACGACGAGCTCTACGATTACATTGACAGATTGGCGGAAAAGCTTGAGCATTTATGCTCCGGGCGGATAGTTATAACCGGGATCGGTCGCGCTGACGGAAATATTCTGACAGTGGCATTTGAAGCAGGCTCGGACGATGTTCTGTACTTTGAAGAAAAGATGATACCCGCAAGCTATCCCGGAACGGGCGATATTTTCGCATCCGTTTTGCTCGGAAAATTGCTTGAGGGTGCCGACTTTGAAAGTTCGGTAAAATCAGCGTGTACTTTTGTCAGTGATGTTATCGGATACTCGCTTCCGATAAGCACGCCCCACCGTGACGGTGTTGCAGTTGAAGCGTTGCTGAAAAATTTAATATGATCAACCTGCAATATGTCGACTTTTATCTTTTTTCCGAAAAAAGCACGGGAAGCGCTAAAAGCGCAATGCAAACGAAAGGAGAAAACAAATGAGTAAATTCTACGATGACGGCATCTGCCGTTATATTCTCATAGAAGCAAATCAGGTACCGGGCAAATACAGTGCCTCCGCTGATAAAGACACACCGACGGAAAAAACGGCTGAAATTCCATCGGATGGCGCGGCTTTAACAGACGATACAGCACCGTCAGATCAGTCAAATGACGGCGCTGCCACCGGAGATAATGCGGCGGTCTGCAAAGAAGATTATTATGCGGTCTACAAATGCCCGCGTCAGATGACAGAAATAGCCATACCGGAAACAATAAACGGAATTCCGGTCAAGGCAATATCTCCGAACACTTTTAATTGCAAGAGCATAATCACCGCAATAAAATTGCCGCGGCAATTGGTCTCCATCGGCGACTATGCGTTCAATTCCTGTACATCGCTTGAAAAAATAGTTATCCCGCCAAGGGTAGAAAAGATCGGCGTGATGGCATTCAGCTCATGCGCGGAGCTTAAGAGCATTGTTGTGCCGCCGTCGGTAATTTCAATAGGCGAGCAGGCTTTTGAAAACAGTGATGCTTTGAAAATAATTTACGTTCAAAAGGACAGCTTTGCTCACAAGTGGTTTACGGAAAAGCTGCCACAGGCAACAGGCAAGCTCGAATTTTACAATTCCGACGGCAGCGACAGAGAGTTTTCTTCCCCGGTTTATGATTTCAACTATACGTTGACAAAGGACGGTGTATATATTGAAAAATACACGGGATCTGATGAAGCTGTACGAGTTCCGGCAACGTTTTCTGGGACAAGAGTTGTCGGTATCGGCTCGGACTTTCTCCGCGGCTGTACGACGGTTAAATCTGTGTTTTTCCCTGCGACGATTGACGATATTGATACAGATGCGCTATCCTGGTGTCCGTCGCTTGAAAATATCTTTGTTGACGCTTCGAATACCACATACACCGCCGAGGACGGCGTGCTTTTCAGTGCCGACCGCACAAGGCTTATCCGTTGTCCCGAAGGAAAGAGACGCGGGATATATATTATTCCGCAGGGCGTCAGACAGCTTATCGGCAACTCCTTCTACGGCTGCAAGCTTATTTCCGGAATAACTGTTCCGAAAACGGTTGAGCGGATAGGAGCGCACTGCTTTGAAGCCTGTGCCGGGATAACTTCGGTCATTCTTCCGCCGACGGTCAAGACTATCGGAGCCGAAGCATTTAAAAACTGTACAAATCTTAAAAACGTTACAATACCGCCGATGCTTGCGGAGCTCGGGAACAATGCTTTTGAGCATTGCGTAAGCCTTAATGATGTTTATGTTATCCCCGGAACGTCATCGGTTTCCGTAATAAAAAATGCGCAGGATATCTCCGGAAAGATGAAAACGGCTCCGCCGTTTTACTATACGGACTGTATGCCTTATATTGCCGACGGAATGAATATAACTGAGATAGACATGAGCCAGCTCGGAGATATGCTCGGAGGGCTTATGGGACAGAACGGTATAAAAATCGACCCTTCAAAGCTTGCCGACATTGCCGGATCGCTATTTAAAGGAATGGACGCTTCGGGGCTCGGAAATTCCGGGGACAATGATGACGATAGCTCAAAACCGGACGGCAACGATAATGACGACAGCAACGGTGACACGGACGAGGAAGAAGCATTGTCGGAACCCGAAAAAAATGATGGCGAAATTGATGATGACATTCGGGATGACGGCGCTATATCGCTGTCGGAGTATCTGAGCCGCGACGACAGCGGCTACGGAAGCACTGACGGTGACGATGACGTTGACAGCGACGGCGAGGACGAAGACAACGGAGAAGACAATCGGGCGGGCGACGGTCAGAAAAAGAACTCACGCGGGAATTTTGATCTGTTTGAGCAGATGTTCCGTTCGGTGAGAGAGTCCGACAGGCAAAGCAAGGCCGGGAGCAAAAAGAAGCAGAAAAAGAGCAGAAGCAAGACTGCAAAGCCGTTCAAGCTCGACGTTATGAGTGACGAGGAATTCAGCGAATACATCGGGAAATATGATGAATTGCTTGAGAGAACTGCGCTTGAAACCCCGAAGAGCAACAAAGCTAAAATCTCGGAGTGCAACAGCGCTGAAAAACCGGACAGCGGTTCGGATGACAAGGTCGGCAATCGTGAGCTGACGGAGTTGAAAAGCCCGGAGAACCGGCAGCCGCCGAATAAGCTTTAAAATTTTAAAACAAAAAAATAACGGGACAGTACCTATCGCACCTAACGGATCGGTATTGTCCCTTTTTTATTCGGTCGATTTATATCGACTTTTATTGACTTTTATCGACTTTTATCGGTTTTTCGCCTGTTTCGGAATCCGCGGGCTTTCTTTGATATAAGCATCATAATCAGCACGACCGCAAAAGACGCTATGCTCAAAGTCATTATGAAGGCTGCAAAGAACACCGGGTAAGGCATTGTTTTCTGAATTTCGTGAAGCACGGGGATATTGCAGGTATAGTAACGGCTTATGTAAAACATATTGAAATATTCCCCGCCAGCAAACCCGGTGAGGTGTTCGGCTTCATTCAATGCAAGTGCAATAAAATTCAGCGGGAGAAACACCGCAAAGCCTTTGAATGCTGTCGATATCCGGGGCTTGACAAAGCCGGCAAGCCAAATGTAAAGCCCGTAAACAAGCATGATACCATGCCAGAGCATCGTATGAATATTAAGATATATTATCTCGGAAAACACGTCCGGTGACGGATAAAACAGCACGGACGCGCCGGCTATTGCCGAATATGTTCCGAGAAAACAGACGAGGGCATCGCGGATACGTCCGGGGATTCCCCTACACGGCAGGAGATATGCCGCCAAGGATATATATATCGGTGTTGAGCAAAGCTGGAAAGGAAATTTTTCAAAGCAGTATTTCCATGTTTCGGCAGCCGCGTCGTAGGAAAATATAAGCTGTTTGCCAAGCTCCGAGAGAAACAGTACAAGGAAAAATCCGAGGAGAGATATTTTAAGAGTGCTTTCCTTATTTAATATCTTACCCGGCGGGGATTTTGAAGCCTTTAAGTGCTGTGCGATCATTACAATGCAGATAATGAGAACGATCACAAGCGAGCAGATATGGAAAGCGCCGTACACCTTGGGCGGAGCCTGAAAGCGCGGTGTCATGGTAAGCAGTTTTTCGGTGAGCTGTTTGGGAGATACAAATGCCGGAAAATACAGATCTGTTTGCATATGCGTTCCTCCCGTTTTTAGAATAAGCTTTGGATAATTATAATACATATACATGGGAAAGTCAAGGATTGGAGATGGCTGGGCGACCTCAATGTTTATAGTTTTGAATGTTTATGCTTTTGAATGTTTATAGTTTTCAATGTTTAATATTTTGTTATTTTCAAAAAACAACCGGGAGCGCAGCCGTACCGAATGGTACGGGAACTCCCGGTTGAAAATCAATCAATCAGTTGATTATCTAATTATCTGATTCGATTTTTAATCTTAAATCAGTTTTCTTTTTTCTTAGGAACGAAAACGAGTGCAAGACCTGCAACCATTGCAAGTGCGAAAGCAGCTATCATGATAACTGTATTGTCGCCTGTTGCTGTGGGTGTGGGTGTGGGTGTCGGAGGAGCCGGAGGCGTCATTTCGTTTGTGGGCATTCCTGCAATCTTAATCTCTGACGGTTTAATAGCGTCGCTGAGTGCTTTGCCTGCTTCGACAACCTTTGCTACTTCTTCAGCCTTGTCAGCTTCAACTTCTTTAGTTTCAACTATGTTGGTCTTTTCACTATTCTGATTCCAGCCGGCTACCTTTCCAACTGTCGTACTGTTTTTAACGATAATATTATCGCCTTTATAAATTACACCAACGATACCGCCTGCTCTGCCGCCGTTTCCGCCAACACTCTTCATACCTGTTACAGGGTCAACCGTGTTTACACAATTTTCAATAACTGTGTTTGCAATGTTATCGTAAGGCATCATACCGCCTACATACGCATATGCAGATTTTCCTTCACCGGTTTCACCGTAAAGCTCGCCGTTATTTACACAGTTTTTGATTGTGAGGTTGAGTACCTTAGGCGAAGCAGCGGAGTATATACCGCCTGCGATACCACCGACAAATACCTGAACACATTTATCGGTTGTAATACCTGTGATCTTACCGTTATTTACGCAGTTATCAAAAACTGTGTTCTGATTTGCTCTGTATGTAATTACAGCTGCAATACCTGCCGCATATGTGGTCTCGCCTGCAGTGGTTACTTCAACATTACCGTTATTTACGCAGTTTTTGTATGTTACAGAGTTGGTCTGACCGGTAATACCGCCTACTCTTGAGCATTTAGCTGCAACAACTTTAAGGTTGCCATTATTAACAACATTATCTACATTAGCCATAAATGCACAACCAAATGCGCCACCGATTCTCGGCTGTCCGGATGCTTTGACATCAATGTCAACGTTAACTGTACAGTTGATGGCATAAAGCTTGCAAGCTTTATCCTGCTCCTGGTTAAACATAGCAACCAAGCCGCCGATGCAATCCCAATCTGCTGCGCCTTCAAATGCAATCTTACCGCTTACATTGATGTTTGCAAGACCTGCATCAGAGTTGTCTGTCGGTTTTACGCAACCAAAGAGACCTGCATATTTTACTCTCTTTGTGACGCTGAGGTTTGTAATCTTAAATGTCTTACCGTCATAAACACCGCAGAAAGGAGTTGCTGCTGTGCCTATTGCTGTCCATTCCTCATTTTTGAGGTCGATATCAGCTGTCTGTGTGATGTATTTGCCTTCAAAGTTATAGCCTGTGTTAACTAATTTAGCAAGATTCTTAAGATCTTCCGCTGTTTTGATAAGATACGGTTTTGTTGCTGTGCCTTCTCCGTCCAGAGCAATGCGTGTGATAGATACCGTTTCGGAGAAATCAGCTTTCATAGCGTCTTCAAGCTTAATGCGATTTGCTGCGTTGTCATCACTTTCAGCCCATGTGTACCACTCGGTTGCGCCGTTATCCCAAAGAATAACGTTTTCAATCTTCATGCCTTTAACATTGTCGGCATTTGAAACACCGCAGATAAGAATGTATGTATCATTTACAACACCCTCTGCGTTTTTGGTTTCGATTATTTCGGTTGCACCAGCACCGATTGAGTTTTTAATTGTTGTTGAATTGGAGTTTGTATATGCGATAAACTGTGAACCCCATTTAGCAGTTATAATTTTTCCGAGGTTTACACAAGATTCAATTGCGACATATCTGGTGGGAGTAGCGAATGCGTATCCGACAAAACCGCCTGCCTGATTGCCGGCTTTGATTTCGGCATTGTTTATGCAGGATTTAACATTGAATACGTCCGCATCGCGCTTAGTATTTGTTATGTAACCAATAACAGAGCCCGCAACACCAATCTGTCTTGCGCCTGCTTCAACAGCAATTCTGCCATTGTTAACTATGCCTGAGAATCCAACGGTTTTCTCAAGTGTTGAACCGTCACCTGTATATCCTACTGCACCGCCTGCCGCAATGTTTCCGCCGGCTGTGTACTCATCGGGAACGATAACCGTAACAGCAGCGTTATTTTTGCAGTTTGTAACAACCGCGCCTTTTCTTGCGTCACCAACGATACCGCCGGCACGGAAAGCTGCTTTAATTTCGCCGTTGTTTGTGCAGTTTGTTGCTTTAACGAAACCTGTACCATTGTATCCGAGGATACCGCCGGCTGCGGATTCGTTGTTTTCTTTTGCTGTAAGAGTTTTATAGTAATCAAGTGCGCTGGAAATTTCACCGTAGTTCACGCAGTTTTTGAATTCTACACGAGTTTTGGTTTCTGTACCGGTTTCGGGGGCTCTGTGAGCTTCACCGACAATACCGCCGGCACGGCTTTTAGCGCCTACAACCTTTGCCCTGTTTACACAGTTGTCGAAAACAACGTTAGTAGCCTTGTCATTTTTTATACGACCAACAATACCGCCAACACCATAGTTTGTAGGCTTAGAAGCATTATCGGGAGCGTATGTGCTTGTAACAGTTGCTTCATTTGCAACATTGGATATTGTTACGGGACCCTTATCAATTGTTTTTGCGAGTGCGCCGATATGACCGGTATCGGTTGAAACCGCGCCCTTAATTGTAAGGTTTTTAATGTTACCGCTAAGTGCTTCGAATACGGGAACGGAAACGGTTATTGTGTGTCCGCAACCGTCAATCGTACCGGTAAACTCAGCCGTTACTGTTTGGTCAATTTTAAGATCTTTTGCAAGATAGTAGTTGCCTGCAAGATCTGTAATATCTTCAAGCTTTTCTACTTTAATTGCACCGTCTGCGGGCTTATACCCCTCAGCTACCTGTCCTACTTCAACCTTTGTGTCAGCTGCCGAAACCGGAACTGCGAGACACGCAAGAGTTGACAGAACAAATACCAATGAAAGAATAATTGCTGTTAATTTACGCATTTTTTTGTCACCTTTCTTATATAAATTTGGTAAGTAAATTATACCATGCGGGCAATATTCTGTCAAGTGTAATAAAAGCACAAAATGCGATTTAATTCAACTTTGTTTAATTTATATAATATTCATTCCGAAGAATTAAACACAATTACAAAATGCGGGGGCAAAAAAATTCGTTTCGGACTTTTTTGCACTGCCGCAGACGTTTAGCTTGGCGGATATAATGCCTTGTTTTACAGCAAAAGAAAGCAAAAATCCAAGGAAAACAAGGTAAAAACAACAAAAAAGCAGGGGCTGTCAAAAACATCGGGTTTTCAACAGCCCCCTTACCCGGCAGGCACTCAAAGGAGGTCAGCCGGTATTAAATTTATCCGAGCATATTTTATAATTTATATTACTGTTTTCGGATATGTAATTTCAGTCAGTTTTCTTTCTTCTTGGGAACGAAAGCGAGTGCAAGTCCTGCAGCTGCTGCAAGTGCGAATACAACAATCATGATAACTGTGCTGTCGCCTGTTTTAACTGTGGGTGTAGGTGTAGGTGTGGGTGTGCTGCCACCGGGAACGTAGGTCGGGTTGGAAATCTTGCCGTCTTCGCCCTTAATAACGTCGTTTACGATAACTTCCTTACCGTCTTTGTCGATCTTGACAACGGGAGTTATTGTAGGAAGGCTATCCTTACCAACTTCCTGGTAAAGAACTTTCTTGCCGACTTTTTCGTTGTAATCCGCTGCGAGTGCGCCGGAAGCAACCTGTTCAGCTGTGAAAACTGTTGATGAAACAGCCTGTGTTCCGTTCTTCTCATATACTACGCCTTCGCCTGCAACTTCAACTGTGCTGTTACCTGCAACATAATCTGTATTGCCACCATCTGCATGATTATTGAAGAAGATCTGCGTTAAGAAAAGATTTTTAACATTTTCTACTGTAATCGTTCCGAAGTTTACATTATTTTTAATGTGGTATTTTGATGAGTTTACATATCCGAGAACGCCTGCAACATAGATTGTGTCGTTCTGATTTTCAAGTGCTTCGGAAGCTTTAACTGTGATATTACCGAAGTTGATATTACCTGTTGTTGCGTTGTCTGTTGAACCGCCCCATGCGTAAGCGACTACGCCACCAACATGGTTGGTTGTGCCCTTTGTCGAAGCGCCATTCGCATCAAGAACAATTTCGCCAAAGTTTATGCAATTTGTAGCCGTAAATTTGAAGCCTTCAGTTGCATCTGCACGACCGAGAGAAGCAGCAATACCTGCGGATCTTGATGTACCTGTAATCTTACCATAGTTAACACAATTGTCAATCGTAAAACCGGTTACTTTGCCGCTGCTTGCTGTCTGACCGAGAATACCTCCGGACGTGCCAGCTTTATTTGAAACATCGCCTTTGTTTACACAATCCTTTACATTGCCGATACCGACAATGTATCCTATTATTCCTGCTGACTGATCTTTTGTGCTTTCAACTGCACCGGTGTTTACACAATTTTCAATTGTGAGAACATAATCTTTTTTTGATTTATCTTTTCCGAAACGTCCGACAATACCGGCACCGTATGATGAGGTTGCAGTAATTTTACCGGTATTAACACAATTTTTAACCGTGCAAAGCTTGCCCTGGGAATAACCAACGATGCCGCCGGTCTGACCACCGGATGTTATATCACCATTGTTTACACAATTTGTGATCGTAACTTCGGATTTATCCTTTGCATATCCGACGATACCGCCTGCAGTAGAATCAGCAGTAACATTTGCATTGTTGCATACGTTATCAATCACTACGCCTTCGCCTGTCGGCCATGCCGTAACTGAGCCTGCATAGTTTTTATCTGTGATACCCTTTTCAATTTTACCATTGATAGTTGCATTCTTGAATGTACCGTTCATGGTTTTGAAAATTGATACTGAGGTTGTGATTGTTTTACCGCAACCGTCAAAGGTTCCGGTAAAATCGGTTTCGTATGTAGCATTGATTTCAATGTCAGCAGCGAGGTAATAGTTACCGTCTGCAGCCATAGCCGCAAATTCCTCTGCTGTGTTGACAGCTATCGCCCCCTCTGCGGGTTTATAGTCTGCTGCGACTTTGCCTATCTCGACTTTTGCATCCTCTGCGGAAGCAGGAATTGCGAGAACAGCAAGGGTTGACATAATTAAAATTAATGAAAGAATAATTGCTGAAATTTTACGCATAATTCGTCACCTTTCCATATTAATTTTGGGTATTCAAATTATAACACACGGAAAAATATTTGTCAAGTAAAATAAAAGAAAACTAAATCAAAGCTAAAAGTTTCAGCATTTTGTCATAAACATTGTTGAAATATTTTGGCATTATTACAAACAACATTGCGGTTTAAAAGTCAATCCCGGGCTTTTCCGGCGAATATATATTTTTCCATGACATTACATAGCTTTATTGTAGGAAGACTTAAAAGGAACCAGAGGAGTGAAAATGTAAGGCAGATCTGTCCCATAAAATTCAGAGGCATTGCGGAATAGTCCCAGATATTCAGGTGCAGTCCGAGATTCAGGACTACGCCGAAGGCAAGCTCGGTGGCGGTGATGCACAATGCGCCGAGTGCTGCCCGGAGGGTGGGAAGCAGGGGCGCGACGGCGGAGCTTTTCACAAAATTTCCGACAAATGAGAGCAGGTATAGCAAGACAAAGCAGGTCCCGCCGCAGGCTATCATTGACGGGTGTGAATGTCCGCGCCAAAGCAATTCTATGGCATAGTATGCGGTTCCGCCGAAGAAAAACAGAGTCAGATATTTAATTACCGTGAAAGCGGTGCTTCGGAATCCGGTGTGATTTTCCCCGGGTTCCCTGTTTTCCCGGGGTTCCCTTTGTAGTGATCCGCCGCGCATATTTTTACGGATATTTTCCGGGGGATCGGAAACGATCGGAGAAAATAAACAGCCGAACCTTCTGTAAAATTCGTATTGAAGCATAAAAACCCCCGCTTTCAAAAAATGAGAATTTAAAGAATCCGCAAACAGCGACAGAGCCGTTACCGATTTTCATTTTTCCCCGAAAGCGGGCGTTTTATTCCTTTATTTACTTTTGTGGGCAAATTATTATTTTATGCTGACGTAGCCGCTTTTTTCGATCAGGGTCTGACCCTCGTCCGAAAGGATCCAATCTACGAGTGTCGGGATATTTTCATTATTGTTATCCGCGCGGTAAACCGCGTAGAATTTTGCGACTATCGGATATTTTCCGTATCTGATATTTTCGGCGCTCGGGTAGACGCCGTTGAGCGAAAGCATTTTTACCGAGCCGTTATCGACGATGCCGTCCATATAATATCTGAACGAAAAGCCTATTGATGCGCCGGTCACGGCGAACAGGGATTTTTTGCCGATCTTTTGATCGCCCATGAATTTTTCCATGGCGGTCTGGCTGCCACTGCCCTCAAGTCTTGTAACGGGATTTATTGCGCGGTTTTTGCCGCCGACCTGCGACCAATTTTTATATTTTCCGGAGTATATTCCGCGCACCTGGTCGACGGTCAGGCTGTCGACGGGGTTATTTTCATTTACAAAGAAAACAAAGCCCTCAAGTCCGATCGGGACGTAAACAAGCTCAACGCCCTTTTCTTCGGCATATTTTTTCTGTTCCTCCGACGGCGCGGCGCTGAAAAGTATATCCGTGTCGCCGTCGACTATTGCTTTATAGCCGCGGACGGTGTTTTTATACTGCATTTTGCTGTCGGCGGCGAAATTTTCACCGTAAAAGTTATCATCGGAGAATTTCCCGCCCTCGTATGTCACGCTGCCGACGGGATAAACGCAATCAATAATTGAAGCGTAGACCGGCACGAGCGCCGCCGCGCCGTCAAGCACAGGGAGATTATCTGTAAGCTTGAGCGAGGAATCCACGCGCGCAAGCTCGGAGTTCTTCTCAAACGGAAGGTATTTGCCGACGTCTATCATTTTTGCCTGCGAAGCACCGCTGAAATTATTTGCAAGGCGGCGGGTAAAGACCATATAGACGCTGAGGTTGAACATCAGAAATATCAGTATGACGGCGATCGCCGAAAGCCAAAAGCTCTTTGCCGCGCTTTTATTCTTCCCTTTTCCGTTCATATCACCAAAGCTCCTTTCCTATAAAGTATATAATGGAGCAATGTCTGTATGCGTAAACGGCGTAGATAATATGTGCGACGGTGAGAGCCAGGCAGGCACCGAGGATGCACAAAAGTATTCTGCGGTATGTTTTTTCCTTTGATTCTATATCTTTGGGTGTTTTATTTTTTATGCTTTTTAAGCTTAAAAAGCTTTTGTCGTTTTTCATGCTTCCGTCCTCCTTTTACATATAGGCAACGGCGGATATTATCATTATCATAATAGCAATGAAAGCGGCGACGAATACGGTCGCAACAACAGCCGAGATGATATAATTTGTTTTAAGTTTTTTGACGACTTCTTCGGGTACCGAACCGGGGGCAAGCCTATTGCGCTTTTTGACGGAAGAAAACCTATACAAGCACACAGCTGACAGAATAATTGCGGCAAGGGGAGCGGCGTAGAACATTGTGATTACAAAAATGCCGAAAATTTGCGAAAAAAATGATCTTATGCTTTCTAACATACGGTTCTCCTTTGCTTAAACAGATTTGATTTTGTGTATCGCTAGTTTAAGCTTATCATATAAGGTAAATATTGTCAATAGTTTTGCTGTTAATTTTAAATAAAGATATTTTTTGCGGGGAAGAGGACCATCTCAAAACAGCCATAGCTTTGCTTACAAGCAAAGCTCGACATTTTTGCTTCACAAAAAGTCGGATTCCTCTTCCCCGCCTCCCCAACTCTCCTTGGCTTAAGCGGCTCAACATTCAAGCAAATTGTATTCTTTCGTTTATGCGCAGACACAAATTTTATCTTTTACCGTGTTAGAAATTTTTAAAAAATCAGTTTGCATCTTTTTTGGATATTATACTCTCATGTGTCAGCTCGACGCCGCAAAGCTTTCCGTTGGCGTCATATAAAAGCTTATAACGTGAGGTCGTATCAGACCATGGAGCGGTCGTATATATATATTCGCCCGCGGGTATGACCTCGTAGTGAGAATAATTTTCAATAAGGCATATGCTCTCGCCGGTTGATATATTATAAGCGCAAAGCTTTCCTTTGCCCATATAGGTTTCCGGAACGTAGAAAATATAGCCGTTTGAGGCTGCGGTAAAGGTGTAATTCAAATCGTATATTTCTTTTACTGTCCCGTCGGGCAATATTGCGACCATAAAATTGGTCCAAGCCTTTTTACCGTCCTTATATCTCATGCAGGAGATGAGCAGTACGTCATCCGAATAAAATCTTCCGTCCATTACTGCAGTCACTTCCACATCTGCGTCGTCAAGAAATTTTTCTCCGTCCTTAAACAGCTCAAGCTTATACCGGTTATTCGAAGCTGTATAGACAGATGTTACGGTCATGTTGCCGATTTTGTATTCTCTCTTTTCGGTATAATCACGGTAATCCGAGAACTCGCGGATGACCTTTACAGTCTCGCCGCTTTTTCCGTCTATCAATAATGTTCCGGTAATTCCGTTCTTTCCGAACACTCTGATCTCGACTGTGCCGTCCTCATATGCGTCTGTGACATACAGCCTTTTACCACCCGATTTTCTTGCGTCAAATATTTTTTCCGTTTTACCGGTCGCGTTCACGCGGACATACAGCTTTCCGTTGCGGGTATAATACACGCCGTAGTCGTTAGCAGAATAGCCTCTGTCGTCGCGCAAAAGGTCGCTTACAACCATTTTGCTTCCGCCTTCGGGTGTAAACTCATATATACCTCTATGCGGCACACGAAAATAATATCTGTCGTTTACGGCTGTCCCGGGATACGAGCCGCAGCCCGCAGTCAGATACCCGAGTCTTATCAGTACGAATATGCCGCAGAGCATTATGCAAAGGCAGGCGGCGGCAGCTCCGAGCCACGATATAAGTTTTTTATGTCCTTTATTTTTCTTTTTGTTTTCTTTGAATTCTGTTAGCTTTTTTTCTTCGCTTTCGGTCGGAGCGGTCGATTCGACAAGCTCCGGATCGATCTCCGAGATGGCGCAATAGATGTCTTTTCCGCAAAATCCGTTCATTCCGTTTGTACTCTCCGTTTCTTTGATACTTTCAACGCCTTTAATACCACGAGCTTTCATATTGTGAAATTCTCCTTTTCAAGTACTTTTTTCAGGCGGTTACGCGCACGGAAAAGCATGGATTTCACCTTGCTTTGAGAAAATCCGGTCGCTTCGGATATCTGTGCGACGGAATGCGACCAGAAGTAACGGCGCATAAACACAAGCCGTGCGTTTTTATCAAGTGTAAGGACAAATGTATTTATGCACGATGCAAGTCTTTTTTCTTCGGTCTCGGTCAGTACGTCCGAGTCGGACGGGATACATTCCGAAAGCTCATCGGTTATTTCGCATACCGTCGCCGATCTTTTTGCGGCATTCTGCTTTTCCCACACCTTATATGAAAGGTTACGGGCAACCTTTGAGAGCCATGCAAAAAAATGCTCCGGACGGGTCGGCGGTATTCTGTTCCAAGCCTCAAGATAAGTATCATTCACACATTCCTCGGCGTCCTGATCGTTTCCGGTCACAGAGCATGACAGTCTTTTGAGTCTTTTTCCGTATTTTCCGTCGGTTTCCTCCAGGGCTTTTTCATCTCTTGCAAAGTACAGGTCAAGTATCTCATTGTCTTCCATACGTGTTTTCTCCTTTCCCGCGTTCGGGCGGTCTTTGTGTCTGAATTGAGAGCTCTCACCCATATAGGTCGGATTTTTGCATTTCGGTTGCGCTTTTATTCGGAATTTTTCGGATTTTTAATTTATTATTTGCATCCGGATTTAAAAACGGGGTGTAAAAACCCATCAAAAGCTTTTACACCTCATGAAAATATCAAAGAATTCCTATTTGGTAATATCCTTTACGGCTCCCATAAACAGCGGAAGTCCCGATTCGGCATCAACTATCGCGTATACAAACGGGCGGTCAAGATTGATAGTTTTGAATATCATCGGTCCGCCGTCCATCATCTCTGCCAATGTGACGGCACCTGCGCGCGTTCCGCGTTCATCGACTGCAATAAATGTTTTTTGCTTTACCCTGCTGATAAAAATATTGCCTGCGGAAGATCTTCCGAGCTTTGAGAAATCAGCCTTGACACCGTCGAACGCGTTTTTCATTCCGAGATCGACAAGGGTCTGAGAAAGGTCAAAGCTGCAATCATAGCCGAATTTCGGCATATAAACACTCACGCTGCCCGAGTATTCCGCATTTGTTATACCGTTTATGAGATTTCCGACAATTTCAGCATATTTCCCACCGTCAAGTGTCCCTATGTATTCGTCGATGCTTACATCCTCGTTCGGAAGAAATGCGACAAACCCGTATTTACCGCCTTTATACAGCTTCATAAATGCGTCGACGGTATCATCACAGAAGAATTTCGATTCGTTTGAGTGCATCATTTCGGCTTTTCTTCTGAATCCGTCGTCGGTGTCGAAGAATCCGTCTTTTACATCTTCCTTTTTATATGTTTCTTCCCATTCGGCGTCCAATGCCATGGCACTAAGAAGATACATTACTGCGGAATCGGAAATTTCTTCAAGAATACCGTCGATCATTCCGTCGGTATTCTCCTTTACCCAAAGGTTGATATCATTAAGAGTTGTTTTATTGAATGGTGCTTTATATATTTGTGCGCCGTAGTAGTCGGCATTTGTCTGCAGAAAATTCTTCTCAACACTCAGGCGATCGGCATCGCGGAACCAAATGGAATTTGCGATCGAAAGCTTTGATTTTTCCGACGATGAAAGGCCGTTCAGGCAGGCATGAAGATATTCGTTGAGCTGTTCGAGCGATATGTCACCGCCAAGCAGCTTTTCCATTTGTTCTTTTGTTTCGCCGTCGGCTCCGTTGGCTGTCATGGCAAGTACAAGCATTGCCGAGAGAGGTGATATGACAGTATTTTCTTTACCGTTACCTGCGACGGTCTTTTGAAAAAGCTTTACAGAAAAATCCGCGTTGCTTTTAATGAATGCTTCACACGCCGATCTTCCGGCAACGGATGCGGGGGTAATATCCTGCATAAGATCCTTGGTCGAGACGCTTGTTCTCATAGCGCATCCGCTGAGACTCAGTGCAGACAGGACAAGGAGCGAAAGGCAGAGGGACAGAGCAATCAGGCGCAGAAATGTTTTTCTGCCGCATGAGATTTCCGATTTTTTAAGAACGTGCGAGGGGATACAGGTTCTGTTGATAGGTTTCATGGCGATTTCTCCTTTTTCGATTTTCCGACTTTTTTAAGCTCTCAATTAAATTTTAGCATAATATTCAAATATTGTCAAGCGTGCGTGATATTCCGAACGGATCGTTCCGAATTATTTCTTATACGCTTTTGACTCGCCTTCGGATGTGAAGCGGAGATCAGAATCGGCAGAGCTTTCATTTCGGTCAAAAAAACAAAAAAGCCGAATGTCTGTATTACACAAACATTCGGAATTGATGGAGCGGATTACGGGGCTCGAACCCGCCACCTCGACCTTGGCAAGGTCGCGCTC